>Ga0209390_10000490_pt1 | contig 78367 bp, 57 predicted proteins | sample BON01_FD_187212 | JGI IMG/M metagenome (GOLD analysis project Ga0209390, IMG submission 187212) | Freshwater microbial communities from Lake Bonney liftoff mats and glacier meltwater in Antarctica - BON-01 (SPAdes) (version 2) | ecosystem: Environmental > Aquatic > Freshwater > Ice > Glacier... | reverse complement strand
CTTCGTATTCTCCAAATCTGAACCTGATCGAACGACTTTGGAAGTTCGTCAAACGCGACGTTCTCTACGGCCGACACTACAACACCTTCGCCGAATTCTGCAAAGCCATCGACGGCTGCATGGAAAAAATTCCGACCAAACATCGCAGCCGACTTGCATCACTCATGACCCGCAATTTCCAGCGTTTTAACCCGGCATCATTCCTCGCCGCGTGAATTATAGTAGCCATCACTCTCCGAGTGATGAATGCCAGGGGCCGCGTATTGCGGCCTTCGCCACTCGGAGGGCGACGCCTACTTTGTCAAATCGAGTGCCCTGCGGCTAATACTGATTCTTCCCTAAGTCCACGCCATTGGGTCGTACTCGGCACGGTCGTACTTGGCACGGTCGTACTTGGCTCGTACGGCAATCTGTCTATTTTGCCCATATTATTCTAAGATTCTGTTGTTCACACTCGATTGTGTTGACATCCTTTCGGACTGCGCCGGACTCAGACTCTGAGAGATGCCGCTTCCCCCAACTTTGCAATCTAAGGTCATTCCCTCAATGAAGATATTTTCTCGACTGTTTTGCAACAATCACCGTTCCCGCGGCAGCCGCCGAAATCTCAGTGTTTGTTCTCCAACGGCCTGTGAAGTGTTGGAAAACCGTGAATTGCTGGCGGCCGATCCGGTGATCGACTGGAACAACGCCGCTCTGGACGCGATTCGCATCAACAAAACAGCTCCTCCTGTCGCCGCGCGAGCGCTGGCGATTATCCAAACGGCAGTTTTTGATTCGGTGAACTCCATTGATCGGCAGTTTGCGCCATTTATGGCGTCGGTCAATGCCGATCCGCGAGCATCACAGGAAGCCGCAGTTGCCGCCGCTGCGCATGACACGCTTGTCGCGCTCTTTCCTGCTCAGAAGGCCACATTTGACGCAAAGTATACGGCGTCACTTTCTTTGATTCCTGATGGTCGCTCGGAAACAGACGGCGTGAACGTCGGCCAGGCCATTGCTGGAATGATACTCGCCGCCCGCGCGGATGACGGTTCAACGAAATCGGTGAATTACCTTCCAGATACCCGACCAGGGCATTGGAATCCGACACCGCCGGCGTTCCAGAGTCCACTGTTGCCGCAATGGCCTCAAGTTCGGCCGTGGATCATGATCAACAACGCGCAATTCCGTCCGTCCGCCCCGCCGAGAATTACCAGCAGTGCCTACGCTGCCGATTTGAATGTGGTTAAGCAAATAGGCTCGGCGACCAGCACGACACGAACTGCAGACCAAACTAACGTCGCCTATTTCTGGGCTGGTGGCCCGGGAACAGCAACTCCGCCTGGCGAATGGAACGTGATCGCTCAGATTGCGGCAACTCAGAAAAATAACACTCTCGCACAAAACGCCCGACTCTTTGCGATGCTGGACACAACCCTTGCCGACGCTGCGATAGTAAGCTGGGAATCAAAGTATTTTTATGATATGTGGCGACCGGTGACAGCCATTCGACAAGCGAGTATCGACAACAATCCAGCAACTGTCGTTGATCCGAACTGGACATCGCTTCTTGTCACACCTCCGTTCCAGACATACACCTCAGGCCACAGTACATTCAGCGGAGCTGCCGCTGCGGCGTTGAAAGGCTTCTTCGGGACTGATCAGATGAGCTTTGTGGTACCATCAGAAGTTGCGGGTGTTCCGAGTCGTTCGTTCACCAGCTTCTCACAAGCCGCTGCCGAAGCCGGGATCAGCCGAATCTATGGAGGTATTCACTTCAACTTCGACAACGTCGCTGGACTGACATCCGGAAAACAGCTTGGTGAGTACGCAGTTCGCAGTTTCCGGAAGAACACTTATGAAGTCGCGACAGCGAATGTCTCGAACGGAGAACTGCTGATCACTGGCACTTCGAAGACAGATCGAATTGCCATTACGCTGACCAATAATTATTATTTCATCACGTCAAACGGACGAACTCTGGGCCAGTTTTTGGTATCGAACGTCAGAACGATCATCGTCAATGCCGGAGCTGGACAGAACATGGTACGTACGACTCGCGTGACTGTGCCGGTCCTAGTTTATGGCACTCTCGTTCCGACCCTCGCGAACGCAACCAAAACCGCCTCAACAACCATTGCAGCATCACTTATTGGCAACACAACGACGTTGAAAGCTCTCGATAATCTCTTTGCTGGCCAATTGCTGTAAAGCGATCGCAAGAGGCAGAAGTTTTTTAGTTCAACGGCTAGCCGTTAAACGCAGAATCGCAAAAGGGGACATCGTATTTTCTATAAAGTACGAATGTCTCCTTTTGCCTGTCTTCAGCATTCTGATCGGGCTTGGCGGCAACGACATTCTGGCAGGTGGTAATGGTCGAGATACTCTGGTTAGCGGATCAGGACTTGATGATTTGTACGGCGCAAGCAATGACGACATTCTGATTGCCGGCCGAACGACGAACGATAACAATGTTACGAATCTGAATACGATTCGAACGCAATGGATTTCATCCAGCTCGTATGCCACTGAAATCACTGCTCTGCGATCTGGTGTCGGCAGTCCGGCCGTTTCTCTGAAAGCGAAGACCAACGTTTTGAATGACGCTGAGAAAGATGATCCGCTGACGGACGGAGCTGGCCTCGACTGGTATTTCCGCACCGTCGACGACGCAATCACTGACTTGTTTGCGGGTGGAGGCATCGACGTGCTGTAAGGTGACGGGCAGAATGCAATGGACCCATTGAGCCTGAAACAATAGCTGCAATAGCCGATTCAACGGAAGGAAATCCGCTAGTGGTCTGTCACGCGTTAAATTTAGGGTTGACCATTGCTTGTACGACGGACTTCCAGTCCGTCGTACCCTAAAATTTAGCTGTGACAGACCACTAGCGTCTCAAGCTCAATTCCATGGGGTTCGGTAGGTTTGCTTCTGCCGTTCGCTTGACAGCCCTCGGCGAGCAGCTCGAGTCAGCCCACCGAGTGGCCTTCTCTGTTGTTTCCTATTCGGCAACAAGCGGGCCGTGCATTACTCACTAAGCCGAAGAATACATCAAAGGGGAATACACACAAAGGGGTCAGGAGTAAAGCCTGAGGGTCGCCGTGAATACGGGGCGCAGAAAGTCAATCTTATGCCAGAAATTGCGAACAAATCGCAGGTGCAGAGAATGCTCGGCCTGGCTAGACTGCGATTCCGCCGTTTGCTTCCGCGAGCTGCCAGGATCCTTCACTGACCGAAAGATGCGAGATATGAAGATGCACCGTCTTGTCCTGCCATTGTTGCTTCTCGTGATGGGGACAATCGTCCCGGCCCATGCCGAGAAGCCGGTCGATTTGGCAAGCGGGCTTAAGCCGCTGGCTTCCATTCTGGCGGGGCGGGAAGCGAAGTTTGATCTGTCGGGCAAAGTCGAAGTGCCGATCGATGGCCGGTCCCAGACAATCGACATCAGCATGGTCCGCTACGATGCCGAAAGCTTCGATCTGATGTTTTCGCATCCGGAATACGCAGTCACCATTCGCCGTCGAGCTGACGTTACGGCTCTCGCACTGCCAAAGCACGGAACCGTTTTTCTCGGCAAGGGCGAAGTCGCCAGCGAAGACAGTCTGAGCCCGGTGGCGATTGCCGAACGAATCATTTCCGATCATTCGAAACTCACCCAGTTGCGATTCGGCCTCGGCATCCTGGCTGCAGGTGACATTGAGGCGACTCTGCGGGGACTGTTGGCCAATGCGAAAGTTGAGCAGGACGCCGCCGGCACGTTCACAGCGGGAGGTGCAAAGATCTCATTCCCAGCGGATCAGACAATTGACGCCAAAGTGGACGGCGTGCATGTGTCGCTGACAACAAAGATGGAAGTCAGTGCTGCACCGTCTGCGACTGAATGGCCAGGGATGAAAGTCACCGAGCTCTCACGAGGAGAACTCGAACGGACACTTTTGCGCGGCGTGCGTCGCGCGACTGAAATCCTCCAGCCCGGTGATTCACTCACAAAACCTTCCATGAAGCCGCGTTCCACAAAAAACGGGGAACTGAAATGGGTGGATGGTCAGCGTGTCGCCGTGTTGTGGGGAACTCCGGAACAGATCGGGATGGCTCACGGTGAACTGTTGCCCGAGGAATCTCGCCGCTGTATTGAATCGGTCCTGTACAGCTTTGGAACGGCCAATGTTGTTCGTACAGGGCGATGGTTCCGTCACGATCTGGAAGAAGCGTACGCTCGCCTTTCACCTCATATTCCTGATCGACACAAGCGAGAAACACAGGCTCTGGCTGCGTCTTTAGGGCTTGAACCGGAGATTGTCGAAGTGCTGAACGTGTTTCCGGAGTTGTTCCACTGCTCTGGTTTTGCTGTGTTTGGTTCCGCTACGAAGGACGGAAAACTCTATCACGGACGAGTTCTGGACTATATGACGACCATTGGTCTGCAGGATGCGGCAACGACATTCATTGTTCGGCCTCAGGGTCAGATCGCCTTCGCAAACGTTGGCTACGCAGCTTTTATTGGCAGCGTGAGCGGCATGAACGCAGAAGCGATCTCCCTTGGAGAAATGGGCGGACGCGGTGAAGGCAAGTGGGATGGTGCTCCGATGGCGACCCTGATGCGCCGAGCTCTTGAGGAGTGTCATACGCTTGCGGAAGTTCAGCAGTTGTGGACCGAAAGTCCTCGCACCTGTGAATACTACTACGTCTTCGCGGACGGCAAGACCAATGAAGCCGTTGGTGTGTCAGCAACTCCCGAAGCGATCGAATTCATCAAGCCTGGACAGAGTCACGAACAGCTGGGTGAAGGGATCAAGGACGCCGTTGTGTTGTCAGCCGGCAGTCGTCTGGAAGAATTGCGACGTCGAGTTACCGAAAAGCATGGCAAGTTCGATGTTGAGCTGGGGCAGTGGCTGATGAGCCGTCCGGTGGCGATGGAGTCCAATCTTCACAACGTGCTGTTCGTTCCGGCAGATGGAGTTCTTTACGTTGCCAACGCCAGCCATAAGAAGCCTGCTGCCGAAACTCCGTACATGAAGCTGGATCTCAAGAAAATGCTGAGCGAGATTCCTGAAGAACTACCCGCAACCCGCGCTGCTGTGAAGTAGAGATCTCAGCGATCACCAGCGTCAACCATTGTCGCTTAGACATTCTTGTCCTGGATTGATCGCACGAACAAGTGACGGGCAGGAATGCCCATCTTACAGTGAAGCGGCGGGCGAAAGCTGCGAGGCATTTGAGAATCTTCCAAGCGCCAGGTCAACGATTCGCTCCGCGGCTTTGCCGTCGCCGTACGGATTCACATCGATCTGCATGGCTTCGTAGGCATCGCGGTTTGTGAGCAATTTGCGGACTTCGTTGAAGACTCGGTCCGGATCGGTACCAATCAGCTTTGTGGCACCAGCCGTTAATGCCTCTGGCCGTTCTGTCGTTTCGCGAGTCACAAGGACTGGCTTGCGAAGGGATGGCGCTTCTTCCTGGACGCCGCCGGAATCGCTCAGGATCAAAGTGGCCTGATCCATTAACCAGATAAACTCCGGATAGTCGGCCGGCGGAATCAGATGCACGTTGCTGCGGCCGCCGAGGATTTCGTGGACCGGGCCGCGGATGTTCGGATTGAGATGCACAGGGTAAACGTACTGGACTTTCGGAAACGCGTCGGCCAGTCGACCAATCGCCGTGCACAGATTGCGAATTCCGTCGCCATGGTTTTCACGTCGATGGGCGGTGATCAGCACCATCGGTCGGCCTGCTATCTCCGGGTGCTTTTGAATCCACGTGGCCGAGTTGGCTCGTTCCTGATGAACGGCCCACGTCAGCGCATCAAGGACTGTGTTGCCAGTGACGATGACATCATCCGACGAGTAACCTTCGCGCAGAAGGTTCTCGCGAGCCACCTCCGTGGGCGCACAGTGCAGCGCCGTTGTCAGCGAACAGACTCGACGATTGAACTCCTCCGGGAACGGGGAATCAATGCTGTCGGTTCGTAGCCCGGCTTCAACATGCACGAACGGTATGCGAGCATAAAACGCGGCCATGCTCGCGCACAGAGCGGTCGTGGTGTCGCCCTGTCCGACGATGCAGTCGGGCTTGGTTTCAGCAATGATGCCGGTCAGCATCTGCAAGCATCGAGCAGTCAGATCAGACAGCGTCTGGTTCGGCTGCATCAGGTTCAGGTCATGGTCGACTCGCAGGCCGAAGTACTTCACAACCTGATCGAGCATCTCGCGATGCTGTCCGGTCAGACACACGATCGGAGTGACCCTCGGATTCCTCTGCGCAGCCAAAACCAGCGGTGCCATTTTGATGGCTTCCGGGCGAGTTCCAAAAATACACAGCATGCGAAGTGACATAGGACGACCTTTAGATGAATGACCAATGACCAATGAGTCGCACGTTTGCACCACAGAGGTCACGGAGGAAACACAGAGGGAGGCCGAAAGTTTGACAGGTGATCATGCGACTCCGGGCCAAAAGCCCAACGAGGCGACAGTTCGAAGTGTGATCACCAATTCACAAACTGCCGGACCGTTGGTCCTTCTATTCTTTGTGGTTTCGATTCCTGGACCGTTGGCCCAGGCTATGTAAACGAATGGCCCGTTGGGCCGAAATCGCTATCAACGTGTTTCGTAGGCCGGACCGAACAACGTGAGTTTCGGCTTGTTCGTCTTTCGTTTGCCGGAACTCGCTGCGCTCGGTCCGGCCTACATCCTCTGTGCTCTCTGTGGTTCAACCTGTGATTCATTCATCATTCGGGCCTGGGACTTCTTTCAGCCAGCGCTTTGCGGCATCGGGGTTGAAACGATGAATGTCGATGTGAAATTTCTTTTGATGAGCGATGGAGGATGAGACTGGGACTTGATCGACCGGTTCGAAGATCTCCGGATGAGTCTTCACGAGGTTTCGCAGTTGCTGGGCGACCTCAATGGTTTGGAAGAATTGTGGATTCTCGAGGACCACAAACTTAGGGCTGGCTTCAATAACCTTCTCGACGATCTCGCGGTCGTTTTTGACATACTGCTGAAAGTCGGTCGAAGGCACACACAGAAAGTCGTACAGCAACTTATCTCCGCGAAGCACGCTGCGTGATCGAGTCGAATCCAGATGACGAATGTGATACGTAAAGTTGCCGTCCCACCAGCCGTCGAAGAAGATCTTATCGCCGGGTGATGATGACTTCAGAACCAGCTCTGCCGCGTTCGAATAACCTTCGACTCGATAGCTGTTCAAACTCATCGACCCATGTGCGGCCGCTGCGAATAGTAAAGCATACGCACCAATGGCGAGCGGCAGGGCGTGAGCCCTCCGAGTACGTCCGGGGTTACTCGGAGGGCTCATGCCCAACCGCTCGCCTGAAGCAATTCGAGTGAACAATCCGAGAATCACTTCCAGTCCGCTCACTGCAAAGAATGCCACACAAGGCATCCAGTAGATTGCGTGTCGAGCCCGAAGTTCTGCCAGCGGAGAAAATGTGACATAGGTCGCAACCATCAGCGCGACGAAGACGGAACTCTGAAGACGACGTTCACGACCCAGAGATGTCACAAAGCCCAGCACACACAGAATGGCGACCGGCCAGCCGGATTGTTCGACAAGAGCCTTTGGGTAGTACCATAGATTTTTCGCCGCCAGAAACGCGTTTGCCGTTCCATCTTCCGAACCGCCGACGGACTCAGCCGCCTGACGAACATGCAGATCGCCGGTCTCTTTGATGATCACCAGATACACCGGCCCAACGAGTACCATGGCGACGACGGAGGCGATGACAACATGACGATTGAACAGCTTCGTCCAGCCGCCTTGAAGCACAAACATTCCCAGATAAAACGGCAGCAGCACGGCCGCATCAAAGCGAGTCAACGCAGCCAGCGCCGCGGAGATAGCTGCGATGTACAAATGCCGTCTTCGAGTGCCTCGAAGCCAAAGGTCAAACTGATCCACAGAAACCATGACCAACGCCAATGCGGGCATCTCCAACATCACGTCTCGGCTGTAATCAAAGATCAGCGGCGCAATGGAGTACAAAATCGTCACGGCTGCCGCGCGGTCCTTGTCGACGACTCGCCCGGCCATCCGATACACGCACCAGCACGACACGACAAAGCTTAACAGGACCAGTCCTCGCGCGACTTCAACAGATGTGCCGAAGATCATCATGGCAACTCCGCAGACTCCATGAAACAGCGGCGGCCACACCAGCAATCCCAGCGCGGGATACTGTTCGTAGTAGCGTTCTGCGTAGTCTTTCGGATTGCTCAAATGACCGGTCGTAATCGTGTCGGAAAGGTAATCGCGAAAGAAAATCGACGTCACCACATGCCGATTGGAGTCTCCACCAAACACCGGCTCGACCGGCCGTGTACAAACCAGATGCAACACGATCGGCAGCGCAACAAGCAATAACGCTCTGCGAATGCGGTTGATGCGAGGTTCTGGTTGTTCGGGTGATGAGTTCATTTGCTTTTGGCGAGCGGCAGGGCGTCAGCCCTCCGAGTGTGTTTGAATCGCAGTTTTTGGATCATAGGTTGTGGCCGGTCTCCTGACCGCGCCACTGCCGTTGACCGCAGGTCTCCCCCAGCACACGCTAAGGCAGACCTTCGGTCGACGTTTCGGCGGGGTCATGAGACCCGCGTCGAACACTCTCCCGCATCGGCGGGGTCATGAGACCCGTGCCGAACACGTGTCGCTCGGCCGAGCGGTTTCATTGTTCATGGGCTTTTGGTCATTGGACATTCCGCCTGAAATGGCGGCCGCGTGATCTTTCATCGGGCGGATGTCGTAGTGTTTGCTCATCTGGTCAATCATCCACGCGACGAGTTCGACCTTTGGTTCCGCTGGACGACCCATGGCCGGGAAGAACGCCAGGTCCTTGTCGTCGTCGCAGCCCATGAAGTCGAGCGGATGCAACAACAGTGATGGTCCAATGCCTGCCATGCGGCACATCGTCAGTGCCAAGTTCCAGTAGGTCATCGCCGTGAGGCGTGAGAACTGCGCCAGGTACAGGATATAGCTGGCATGAATTGGCGATTTGAACAGCGGCATCGTTGTGACAGGGATTTCCGTCAACTGGCCTTCTGGAAAGTTCCAGGCGAATGGCTTGAGTGGTCGAAAGCCTTCGCTGAACTTGCCGAAGAGCTGCTTACGTTCGGCACGCTGCTCCTTCGTCAGCTTCGTCGACATGAAATAATACATGCGAGCGAGTGGACCGAGGTACGTGGGGAATGTCGAGCAATCGTATTTGTAGCCTCGACGAATCAGAATTTGCAGCAGCAGATCACAGAAGCTAAACCCGGGGCCTCGAAAGCCGATCGGGCATTGTCCAGTCACGCGCTCGAGGTGCTCTTCTGTCTTCGCCAGTTCGCTAACGAGTTCCTGTTCCGAATAAAGATGCAGCCACGGTTCGTGATTGAACGAGTGATTGCCGATTTCATGCCCGGCCGCAGAGATCGACGCCAGAGCTTCGAAATTTTCGTCGCGGGCGGCATCCTGACCGACCACGAAGACGGTCATCTTCAGATCTCGTTCGTGCAGCGCCTTCAGGAACCGCGGCACGACCAAGTCCAGATACGTGGGATACGCGTCCCAACCCGCGTCGCCATGAGTTTTCATGTACGACCACTTGTTGTCGAGATCGAGTGACAGGCTGGCGATAGGTTTCATAGTCGCAGGGTTTTCAGTGTTCGGTTTTTTGTTACTCGTTCCAGGGCTCCAGCCCTGGAACGCAATGCACGGAGGCTCAAGCCTCCACCGCGATCTGCAAGGCGGGAGCCTTGCGAGCAGTGCGTTCCGAGGCGTGAGCCTCGGAACGAGGATTCGTCGCCAGAGCTGCTACGAAATCGTTGGCCAGTTTGATGGTTTCGTTGACGTTCAGTGTTCCATTCACGATGTGAGCGGAGTTCAACGAGTACAGGCCTGGGACAGATGTCACTGTCGGCGGAAGGCGGTCGGAGTAGCCCAGTGTCGGCAATGCGAACACGTGCCGGACTCGAGAGACACGGAAGGACTTAACGTCGGCCAGAGAAACGTTCGGGTGCATTCGCTGCAGGCCGGTCAGGAACTCGTGTTCAATCTCCGCGTCGGATTTTTCGAACAGTTCATCATTCGGAGTCACATATCTCGGCAGATAAACGAGCGCATTTCCGCCGAGCTCCTTTTTATCCACAAGCGCAGTCATCTCAATCACAGCCGTAAACGGATAACCGGAGTCGGTGATATTCGTGACGTAGTACGGCGAGAGGCTCTTCGAAAGCAGGACCGAGGCACACACGATTCCGTGATAGCGAACGCCATCGAACAATTGTTTTTCAGCCGGATTCAGTTCCAGACAAATGCGACTCATGACCGGAGTTGGCAATGTGGAAACAACTCGATCAAAGACGCGGTCATGATCAGAAAAATGAACATTCATGCGACCATCAATCGTAGTACGTACGCTGCGAACGACGGAGTTGCACTGGATCTCAACGCCCAGCGTTTTCAGTTTCTTTGTGAACTGTTCGAGAATGTTTGCGTAGCCACCTCGGCAGTAGCCGAACATTTCCTTCTTTAAACCTGATCGGCGAGCGGCATACATTCGCGAGATCGTCGCCCAGATGAACGCGGCGGACGTTTCTCGCCAGCATTCGCCCAGCTTGCATCGCAGCAGCGGCAGCCACATCTTTTCGAACGTTCGTTTGCCCGAAAGCTTAGTCAGCCAGTCGCCGACCGTGATGTTCTCCAGCTTCTTCCAGTCTTTCACGCGAGCCGCATAGGCGATGGTGCCACCCAATCGCAGCTTGTCGATCATCCGCAGTGGCGGAAACTTCAGGAACTCGACGGTGTTGGACATCGAGTGCATCGTGTTGTCGGTAAAGAAGCCAGTCTTCGTTTCGACCCATTCCATCTGGTCGTCGAGTTCCAGTTCTTTCAGCACTTCGCGAGTGTGCATGTCGGACATGAGCGTCACGTGGTAGTGACGGTCCCACGTGCAGTCACCAATCTTCCACGCGTCTGCGAGACCGCCCAGATTCTGACGCGATTCAAGCAGAGTGACCTTGTGGCCCTGCTGCGTGAGTCGAAGTGCCAGTGTCATTCCAAGAATGCCGCCGCCAAGAACTGCGAAGTGTTGAGTGTTTGATGTCATGGTTTTCAGTTTTTAATAGTAACTCGTTCCGGGGCTCAAGCCCTGGAACGCAATGCCTGGAGGCTCCAGCCTCCGGAGCAACTCGCAAGGCTGGAGCCTTTTGAGCAGTGCGTTCCGAGGCTGGAGCCTCGGAACGAGGAAAAGTGGCAGTCCTGCCCGGCAGGCAGGACCTACTAAACGGCAACGGACGATTCCACTTCCGTCACCACATGTCCCTGGATAGAATAACTTCGACCGCAATGGCAGGTGGCTTCGACGGGAGTTGAGTTGTCGCCGTCGGAGAATCGATGAATGGGTTCGCCGCAGCGGCAGACGACACCGATGACTCGGGCTGGTGTTCCGATCGCAAGACAGAAATCCGGAACGGACTTCGTCACGATCGAACCCATGCCGATCATCGCCCAGCGGCCGATTTCCAGATTGCAGCCAACGATACAACCGGCTCCGATGGTCGCCCCTTCGCGAACCACCGTAGCCAGAGTATGTTCATCAGGATCCGACGAACGCAGCTCCTTCAAATCCGGAGTTGTCGCTCGTGGAAACCGATCGTTTGTAAAGATCGTCCCCGCGCTGATCATCACACCGTCTTCGATCGTGACGCCGTTGCAGATATAAGCGTTCGAGTTAATCTTAACTCGATTGCCAATCTTCACGTCGTAGGCAATCGTCGACTTGCCTCCAACCAGACACTGTTCGCCAAGCACCGCGTCATGCCGAATATGCGCGCTGTCCCAGACGGAGGTTCCTTCGCCCAGCTGGACGTTGGATTCGATGATGGCGGTTGGATGAATGCGGGGCATGGGAGAATGACCAATGTCTAATGCAAAATGACCAATGAAATCATCTCGTTCCAAGGCTCCAGCCTTGGAACGCACTGATCGCAAGGCTCCCGCCTTGCGAGTCGCTGTGGAGGCTGGGGCCTCCTGGCATTGCGTTCCAGGGCTGGAGCCCTGGAACGGGTAGTTAGTGACTTACAACATGTGAGTCGGCTGCGTTGCGGCGGAACTGGGAAGGAGGGACTACCTGGTGCCATTTTTCGGATCGCATAGCGGCGTAAGCGGTTTCGATGACTCGGACAGACGCGATGGCATCGATCGGAGTGATAATCAGTTCTTCAGTACCACAGATCGCCCCGCCGAAGTTCTTAATCTGGTTGCCGAACGCGGCCACTTTGTCATAGCCGTTGCCGAAGACAGTCCAGTCCTTTTGGTCAGCCAGCTTGTACTTGGATTCTTTCCAGCCGACGGACAGAGTTCCTTTGGAACCGTAGATGCTGATGAAGTCAGCTCGGACTTTGTTCAGACTCCATGACAGGTCGATGTTGCCCATCGCGCCGCTTTCGGTGCGAGCGAAAATCAGAGCCGTGTCTTCCACAGGCAGATTCTGAATCCGCTTACCTTCAACAACCTGCAGTTCGGTAATATTGCCGAGCAGGAAGCGCAGAATGTCGACCGAGTGCGTGCCGTTGTCGATGAGAACCCCGCCACCGCTGATCGCGGGGTTGCTGTTCCAACGCCTGGACATGTCACAGAAACCGGCGAACGTGTTTTCGTAAAGAATGATGTCGCCCAGAATTCCTGAGTCGATAATTTCGCGGGTCTTCTGGACGTCAGCCACGAAGCGGAACTTCGAGCCCATTGAGAAGACGACTCGACATCGCTGAGCGGTTTCCGCCATACGAATGGCTTCGTCTGTGCTGATCGCCAGCGGCTTTTCGCACAGAACATGCACGCCCTGCTCCATCAGGCGGCAGCAGATGTCCGGATGGGTTGAAGGCGGCGTGCAGACGATAGCCGCCGTTGGTTTCAGTTCGGCGATCATCTTGTCGACATTGTCGTAGGCAGGAACGTCGCACAACCTGGCAACCTCCTGAGCCGATTCGAGTCGAATGTCGGCGACTCCAACGATCTGGTAAGGCAGACCCTGAACAAAAGCCTGAGCATAAGATCGTGAAATCCCGCCGGCTCCGATGATGACAAAAGTTGGTTGAGTACGAGCGATCATGAGAGACTCCCGCGGAGGTAAATGATAAAGAAAACCAAACTCGTTCCAGGGCTCCAGCCCTGGAATGCAATGCCAGGAGGCTCCAGCCTCCCGAACGCTACGCAAGGCAGGAGCCTTGCAAGCAGTGCGTTCCGAGGCGTGAGCCTCGGAACGAGAAATTCGTTCTCACTTCACCAGTTCTTTGGCTGTCAGAGACAGCACGGCACGGCGAATATTGGTCGACAGATACTGAATGTGCTCATCGGTGTACTTCTCATTCCATGGCAGGACGAGAACATGTTCGAGAGCGTTCCAGGTGCCTTCGAAGTGGCAGCGGCTGTAGTCGGTCGCTTCTGGGCGAGCCAGTGTGAACGGCCAGCGGCTGGTGCCGAACGTCACTTGATTCTTGATCACGATGCACTCGAAGGCAGGCTTCTGGATGTACCGCGGAGCACACAGAATTCCGTAGTCCTTCAGAGCAGCTCCCAGAGCCACCGTGCCGCCTGGAATTACGGTTTCGTCGACTCGCAGGCAGTACTTCCAGAACGTGTGAACGCTGTTTTCGGTGATCACAGGAGTTTCAATTCCTGGCAGGCCGGACAGTTCTGTTGTCAATGCCGCCGCAGTACGGACGCGTGATTCAACAACAGCATCAAGCTTGTCCAGCTGAGCCACAGCCACTGCACCCAGCAGTTCGCTCATACGATAGTTGGGAGCGATGAAGTAGTGGTCCGGTTTTGCATCGCCGTATCCCCATGCCTTGTTGATGAACAGATAGATTCGGCGAGCCAGCTCTGGGTCGTTCGTCGTGACGATACCGCCTTCGCCGGTCGTGATATGCTTGCCCTGCTGCAGACTGAAGCTGCCGACGGCTCCGAATGTGCCGACGTACTGATCTTTGTAGGTCGTCAGGAAGGACTGTGCACAGTCTTCGATGACTGGAATGCCGTGACGATTCGCCAGCTCCATGATCGGTTCCATGTCGCATGGGTTGCCGAACAGGTGAGTGACGATGATCGCTTTGGTCTTTGGGCTGATGACCTTCGCGATGGAATCCGCGGTCACGTTGTACGTATGAGGATCAACGTCGCAGAAGACCGGAATCGCGCCCTGATAGATGATCGGCGTGATAGCTCCCATGTCGGTGATGGACGTCGTGATAATTTCGTCGCCCGGTTCGGTATCCAGAGCAGCGATCGCACAATGAACGGCCGCTGTTCCGCTGGAGCATGCATAGGCGAACTTCGCTCCGATCTTTGCCGCGAACTTTGTTTCCAGCTGTTTCACGAAGTTGCCCTTCGTGCTCGTCAAGGTTCCGGACGCCAGACACTGTCGCACTGCTTCCAGTTCTTCAGGTCCAAATGTTCGTCCGGTTGCGTCCTGGTCAGATGGCAGTGTGATGCGATTCGTCATGGGTCTCGGGTCTTTCGGAAAGGAAGTGATCAGTAGACAGGTTTCAGGTTTCGGTGTTCAGTTCGTTTAACGGCAAGCCGCAGGCGATGCGTTTCGCGGCGTGCACGCATGCAGGCGCCTTCGGCTTGCCGTTAAACGATTATTTCTTCACCGCTCCATGCGGTACTCGCTGCCTATCGGCAACCACTTTCGTCAGCAGCCGCAGATGGCTCAGAATCGTTTTGACGGTCTTCATCTTCGAAAACCCGAACAGCCGGACCTCAAGAGTCGCTGGATGTTCGACAATTTTGCGTCCGTGCAGGCTCAACTGAGCGGCTAGTTCTGCAGTGCCCAGGAAGCCGTTCTCCACCAGCGGCAGATCGACAATCTGCTGCTTGCGGTAGATTCGAAAACAACTGGTCCACGTGGCCAGCTTTTGTTTCAGCAGTCCCCGATACATACAGGACAGCGAATGCGACAGCAGCAGACGCCAGCCCGGTACGTTGCTGACTTTACCATCGCGGTGATAGGGCGATGCTGTCACCATGGCGACGTCATGCTTCATCAGAGGAAGCATGTTCTGCAGTTCGTGTGGATCGTAGGAACAGTCGGCATCGATCGAAGCCACGATCTCTGTCGAAGCTGCGTTGATGCCGGTCAGAATTGCTGCGGACACTCCCTTGTTGGTTTCATGTCGTACGATCTGAATGTCCGAGTCATTGCCAAACAGGGAATGAAGGACATCCCACGTCGTATCGCTGCTGCAATCGTCCACAAACAGAATCTTCAGATCCCATTCGCGGGTCATTTCATGCCGCAGCGACTGCATCGTACGGTGCAGATAAGGCAGCGTTGATTCTTCGTTGTAACAGGGAATCACAAGAGTCACAGCCGGACGTGCGGTGGCTCGGGACCCCGGCTGTCTGACGGTTGAAGCATGATCCAGTTTCGCACTGGTCTGTTGTGCCAGTCGTCGACTTGCGATCTGGTGCGAGCTGATGCTGCCGGAGCGTTCATTGAGGCTTTTCAGCGGACTGCTGTTGAGCTTTGCGTGTTCTGCGATCGACGTGAACTGCGCGGACTGCAGATATTGCGGAAGCAGAGTGCGGTATTTTCCAAGGTTGCGATAATGGCGAATCTGCGTCAGCCGATTCATCATGCTCAACCGTGGCTGGTCGTCATCCAGTTCCCAGACCTGGAAGTACATGACGAATGGCGCTTGTTCGGTGGCCTGCCATTTCTTAATGGCGTTCTGCATCATATTGTCAGGCAACTGACGCAGATAATTCCCGCCGGCAATCGGCATCCAGGCTCCAGCCATGGGCATCGTGGACGGAGGGATTTCCAGAAGACTTCCGTTCTCACATTGGTGCTCGTGGATAAATCGTCGCCATGGCTGCAGCATGAAGTCGCGGCGGCGTGGCATCAGACTGGAGTCATAGCTGTACCCGGCCTCCTGCAGCTCATTGAGAAATCCCAGATCTGACTTCTTCAGCCATCCGTCGGACAGCCGAAACCCGGTTACTTCCTGACCGATCGTGTCTTCCAGAAGTGCTTTGGACCGCACAAGATCTTCGTGACGTGCCTTCGGCGACACCTTCAGCAGAGGCTGATGCAGAAACCCGCGACTGGCAATTTCGTGACCGCCTGCAGCAATGCGGCGGACGAGTTCCGGATACCGTTCGGCAATCCAGCCCAGCACAAAAAAGGTGGCGTGAGTATGCTGTTCGGCGAGCAACTGCAGAGTGTCTTCGGTGTTCTTTTCCAGTCGTGATTCGAATCGGTACCAGTTGCGAGGACTGATGTACTGATGAAAAACCCCTGCCTGGAAATAGTCTTCAAGGTTAATGGTGAGGATCTGAACGCGCGCAGTGTCTGTTACTCGCGATGAGGCGAGCATTTCGTTCCGAACAACGGCGGAGTTTTCCTTCACCAGCATGATACGGTCGCAGATTAGAACGGGGGTGTGCAGCGGATTTCAGACATTTGTCTCTTTAGCGATTCATCCAGGGACTTCGAAAACGTAGTTCCGATGTGCAGCCGCGATGTGAATTTAGGGGGCTCGGGGGAAGTTCAACGTGCCAAAGGGGGGAATTGCAGGGCCTTTAGGAATAGGATCGATTAGTCGGACTTCAGTCGCCGCCGGCTTTGGACGCATGAAATGCGTAAAAGTGACAAAACCGATACGATCTGACGCGACCTTGTTCTCTCAGAATTGCTCCGGGTGCAAGTTTGAGACAGTTTGTCGGGAGCTCGGTGGGCGCGCGACGGGAATTCGAAACGCTGCGCCGGGGATTGGGTGGTTGATTTCGTTCGTCATATTTGGAGGAAGTTTGTCTTGCTCACCATTGGTCCTTATCGACTGGAACTTCCAGTCGTCCAGGCGGCGCTCAGCGGCTACAGCGACTGGCCGATGAGGGCTCTTGCGCGGCAGCTCGGTGCGCCCTACACGATCTGCGAAGTTATGACCGACTCCTTTGTCAGTTCGCTGCGGGACCGGGCGAAGACACGCCACCACTTGTACATTGAGGATGCCGACCATCCGGCCGGTGCGCAGCTGATGGGGTCAGAGCCTGACGAGTTTCCGGCAGCCGCGAAGAAGCTGGTCGAAGCAGGCTTCGATGTGGTGGACATCAATTTTGGTTGCCCGGCCAAACGATCGGGCGGTCGATGTCGCGGTGGCTATCATCTTGGCCAGCCGGATGTCGCGATTGAGATCCTGCGGCGCGTTCGGGATGCCGTGCCAGCGGCGGTTCCGGTCACTGTGAAAATGCGGCGCGGGATCGATGACACTCAGCAGAGCCGTGACAACTTCTTCCGTATTATTGAAGCTGCGTTTGAACTTGGTGTTGCCGCCGTGACCGTTCACGGGAGGACGGTGGAGCAGAAGTACGTCGGCTCCAGTCGCTGGTCGTTTCTCAAAGAGGTGCGGCAACAGTTTCCCAACCGAACATTGCTGGGCAGCGGCGATCTTTTTACGGCAGCCGACTGCGTTCGCATGCTGCAGGAAACCGGCGTCGATGGAGTCACGGCTGCACGTGGATCAATTGGCAATCCGTGGATCTTTGCTCAGTCTGCCGCCCTGCTCCGGGGTGAACCGCTGCCGGCGGCTCCGACTGTTCAGGAGCAGCGAGATGTATTGTGTGAGCATTTTCGCCTTGCGGAAAAAATCCTTCCGGCCGATCAGGTTTCCAAGCAGCTTCGAAAGTTCTGCATTCATTATTCGAGCTGGCATCCGGAAGCTGCGGCGGTCCGCAAGGCGTTTATAGCGGTTCGTAATGCTACGGACTGGATGCAGGTGATTGCGGTTTGGTATGCAGACGAGCGACCGGGTCAGTATCCGGCCGATCCTGGGAACACGGGCAACAGTGATTGCTCGTAGCGCTGCTGTTTTGGGGCTGTGAATTGGGGCTGCGTATCCCAAGGTGCTGACTTGGGCGAAAATAAGATTAATTATCATAACCCGCAGCGTCAGCGAGGGATCTATTGGCGCGCCGGCGAAACGCCACAACCCAATCCCTCACTAACGTTTTGGGTTGTGAAAATGGAAAAGGTGAAACGTCAACTCGGGGGCGTCTCAGCCGGTTTGCGGCAGGTCGAGAAGATTGGCGAACCGTTCGAGAACAATGGCTTTCAGAGGAGCAAATTCCGGTTTGTCGAAGCGGCCGTCATCCACCAGATCCTGCGCCATCCGGCGAGCCACCTGAAGAATACTCAGATCGCGCACAGGATCGGCAACTCGCAGCGGCATCGCACCGCTTTGACGCAGGCCGAGAATATCGCCCGGGCCGCGAAGCTCGGCATCTTTCTCCGCCAGCTCAAATCCGTCTGAAGATTTCTCCAGCGCCGTCAGTCGTTCAACCGCGTCCGGCATTTCGGTCGTCGACAGTAAAAAGCAATAACCCTGATAGCTGCCTCGACAAATACGGCCTCTCAACTGATGCAGCTGCGCCAGGCCAAAACGATCGGCCTGCTGGATGACCATGATGGTCGCATTGGGAACGTTGACGCCCACTTCGATGACGGTTGTGGAAATCAGAACATCTGTTTCATGATTTCGAAAACGATCCATCACAGCGTGACGGTGTTCGCGATCCATGCGACCGTGAAGCAGATCAATTCGCAGGCCGGAAAGCTCCGTCTGGCCGAGCAACCGAAACACGGCTTCCGCAGATGCCGCATCGTCATCAGCTTTCTCTTCAACACGCGGACAGACAACATACGCCTGCCGACCTTTCTGAATCTGCTGGCGAATGAAGTGCCACATCTTTGCCTGTTCGGGCGTATCCAGAATGCGGGCCGTGACAACCTTCTGACGACCAGGCGGCAAATCACGAATCACCGAGACATCCAGATCACCGAATTGCGTCAGACAAAGACTGCGCGGGATCGGAGTCGCGGTCATCACCAGCACATGAGGACTGCGGTTCTGACTGGTAAAGCTGGCACGCTGACGAACTCCGAAGCGATGCTGTTCGTCGATCACAACCATCGACAGGTTGGCAAATTTGACACTGTCCTGAATCACGGCCTGAGTTCCAATGATCAGCTGAGTGCTGCCGGAAGAAATGCCTTCCAGAAGCTCGCGACGTTTGGCTGCGGGCAGACCGCCCAGCAGCAGGCCGCGCTGAACTCGACTTTCCGCCAGCAATTCTTCAAACGTTTCCCAGTGCTGAGTTGCCAGGACTTCTGTGGGCGCCATCAACACCGCCTGATGCCCGGCCGCGATCGCCGACAACATTGCATACACGGCCACCGCGGTTTTTCCGGCTCCCACATCGGCCTGCAAAAGCCGGTGCATCGGATGTGGCTTCAGAATATCAGCGGCGATCTCACGCACCGATCGGTCCTGGCCTTCGGTGAATCGAAAGTCAAACAGGCGGCGGATTCGTGCGTCGATTTTCGCTGTGACTTCAATCGGATCGGCCTTCAGCGTTCGTCCCCAGGTTCGACGACGTAAAGCCAGTCCCAGCTGAAATTCGAAGAGATCGTCGAGCAGAATCCGATAGCGACCGGCTTCCCATTGCTTCACGGAATTCGGCAAATGCAGCCAGCGCAGAGCGGTTGGCAGGTCAGGCAGGCGATGCTGAGTTCGAAACGACTCAGGCACCGGATCAGGGACAAGAGCCGCGAAGTCTTCGACTGCGGAACGCACCATGCGCCGCATCGAATCCATTTTGATGCCATCGGTCAGCGCATAACGCGGAAGAACTCCCGCTGCGTTTTCGATGTCGTCGTCAGGCGCCAGCACGTGAACTCGCGGGCCATTGAATTCCCAGCGTCCGGCTTTGCGCTGCGGCTTGCCACTGAAGATGACATGTTCATTGTCGCGAAACTTTTTGAACATCCACGGCTGATTGAACCAAAGTCCTCGCACAAAGTGGCCGTCGCAATCCAGCAGGATGCCAATCAGAGTGCGTCCGTTGGACAGTTGCCGAACATCTCGATCGACCACAAAACCATGGACCGATTGTTCGACGTCGGCTTCCAGTTTTGGCACGGGCCGCAGATCGCTGAAATCGTTGACGGCATGCGGTACATGAAATAGGAGATCGCTTGCGGTGAGGATCCCAGGATTTTTCAGCAGTTCGGCCCGCATGGGTCCCACTCCGCGCACAAACTGGACTGGTGTCATCAGCTTTTCGGCGGATGATGAGTCTGGCGGGGTGGAAGTTTCGGGAAGTGGCTCGTCCATGGCGGAAGAATATCGAATGCCGGAAATCAGTGCGACTGGTATTCACAATCAGCGTGAACTGCGTTCGATCACCTTCAACAGAACCTGCAGGTCCTGTTGAACCAGCCGAAAAGCCGTCACGGCCATTCCGAAGCCAATCGCTCCACCCGCGGCCAACTGGACAAGAGCGGCGCGGCGATCAAGGCCGCTGAGAGCCAGAATAGTCACCGCCAGCATGGGGACGGAGGCCGCCAGAACCAGATGAAACCAGCTGGCTCGCGCCAGGTTCTTCAGAGCTGGCAGCTCATCGGCGGAGATCGATTCCCAACGCACCAAAGCCGGATAAAAACATCGCAGCGCCATCAGTGACACGGCAAAGAACGGATAGGCAGCCGCGATCAGGCCGCACAGGGCGAGCGATGCCAAAAAGTGTCCGTAAATGGCCGCCGGAACATCGCCGTACAGCATGTGCAGCAAAATTGGATACGCGGGTGCCGCGACCAGCCATAAGGTCAGTCCCACGATGGACGCCATGTTGCCCAGTTCAAGGCACCGCCGTCGCTGTTCGGCCAGTTCTGTTGCCGAGAGTTTTAATTGAACATCCACGCGCGTCGCTCGAGTCACCGAACCGACAAGCCAGCCGGCGCTGAGAATCCCTGTGGGAAATGTGATGAAGTTGATCAGCGACTGAATCCGCATGAACATGGCATCCGCGTCGGGAATCAATGTCTGCACTTCGCCGCGATTGTACAGAAAGTTGAAGACGGCTCCGACAAGATTGGGAATCACAGTCGCAATCACGATGCTGGACAGAGGCCAGCGAATAATCAGTTTCTTCCACGGCGTTCCCTGATCCTGCAGCAGGCGTCGGGCTTCCGGCTGAAGGCACAGGTCAATGGAACTGGCCAGCGCGGCACCGGTAGAGAAACGCTGGTTGGGATCAGGCTCCAGGCAGCGTCGCACGATTTCGCCGAGTCCGTAGTTGTCCTGTTCGCACAGGGATTCCAGATGTGCATCATTCAGGCCCTGACGTCGTCGGTCGGTCATGGCTTCCAGTCTGCTGGACCAGGACTTCACTTCCTGTTCGGCAAAAGGTCGACGACCGGTCATCAGTTCACAGATCACAACTCCCAGCGAAAACAAATCGCTGCGCCCGTCGAGTTCCGCAGCCTGTCGCGAATGACGAGGATTGCAGGCCTCCAGTTGTTCGGGCGACATATAAGCCAGACTGCCGCCCAGACTGGCTTCTGCCGTTGCTCCCTCCACCGTGGCCCCGAAACTGATATTGAAGTCCGCAAATTTTGGAACCCCTTCCGCTGTGATCAGGACGTTGGCCGGCTTGATATCGCGATGCAGAACTCCCACCCGATGAGCGTAATCCAGTGCGCGAGAAAGCTGACCGCCGACCCAGCACACAAGCTGAGTCCAGTTCATGCCGGAGATTCTGCGCCGCGTTTCAGATTCTGTCGGACGTGATTCACCGCGATCATCCAAAATTGAATCGATCGCCTTGAGATAGGTGCGTCCGTTCCAGTCTTTTTGGGGAAAATTCTTGATCCGGTGAATTACGTCGGCCAGAGTTCCACCCGCGGCGTACTGCATATACAGCAGCCGAGCAGAATTTTCAGAGAGCACACGCTGATCGTAGACGCGAATGATATTGTCATGATCCAGCTGCGCGAGCGTTTGTGGCTCGGAACCATGATCAGCCGAAACCTTCAGGGCGACCAGCCGCTGCATCGACTTTTGACGCGCAAGAAACACGGTGGCAAACGTTCCCCGGCCCAGTTGCAGCAGGATCTCAAAGTCGTCAATCGTCTCACCTGGTGACAGCTCCATCACCGCGGCAGGGCTGGCTCCGGCAACAAACGTGGAGCGAAGCGCGGGGTCCATTCGAAAGAGGCCATCGAGATCTCGAGCCATCCCAGGAAAACGCTTGAAGTACTCGGTCGGTGAAACGCGGTCGCCAGCGGTCTTGCGAATATGATATTCTTCAAAGACCAGATCGACGGACATCAGAGTGTCGAGCTCCGGAACGTCGTCTGCATAATCTTCCAGAAGTTTTCGCAGTCCCATCTGCCATCGCTGCTCAAGATCCAGCTTGATGAGCTCGGGAACGAGTTCCATTCGCAAAGGCGATTCGGTTTCAGGCAGGAAATCGACGATTGACGGAGGATATGACGCGGAGCCCCAGGCGTCAGAGAACGCTTCGAGTGTTTCTGTCAGACGCGTCCAGTCGCCGTCGTTTAGAGGTGGTGTTGGGGCCACAGTTTCAGGGGATTCCGTCCGGAGAAGAATGCTTGACCTGGCCTGAAAGTAACTGCGGCGACGCTGGGAGTCCAGCGGGGCAAGTCGCTATCATTGTGCATAGTGTCGTCGAGTTCCGGGCGGGATGTCTGCGAAATAATGCCGTTTGATGAGGTTTCTATGTCAAATCCTGATCAGGTGTCCCGGTTTTCCAGTGGCGATGACCTGGCGGCCTTCATTGAATCCCATCGCCGCCAGCTGCTTTCCTATGTTGATCGCAACATTGGTCCGGCTTTAAAGTCGCGGCTTGAGCCGGACGACATTGTGCAGGAAGTCATCATTTCTGCTCTCTCCGCTCCGGAACAATTCAATGCGGCGGGGCGTGACCCATTCCGATTGCTGTGCCAGCTGGCGGAGCAGCGAATTATTGATGCGCATCGACACCACGTCGGCGCAAAAAAAACGCAGTGCCGCCCGCGAAGTATCTATGGATGCGCCGGCAGGAGGCAGCGATGGTTTTGGATTCGTCGATCTGCTCGTGGCCAGCATCACGTCGCCCAGTCAGGCGTTTTCGCACGATCAAAAGGAATTTCGTTTGCAACAGGCCATCGCCGAATTGAACGACGAGCAAAAAGAAATCCTTCGTCTGCGATTTGTGGAAGGTTTGCCCACGAAGGACATCGCCGACCAAATGGGAAAATCGGACGGCGCGATTCGGGTGATGCTGACTCGCACCGTCGCTCAGCTGCAGGAAGTGCTTACCGTCGCTGGTTAAGAACATCGCAGATGGAGAACATCGTCGGCGCAAAACAGAAAGACCCTGCGTCAGAAGTCTGCCGCAGGGTATCAGCGAAAACGAACGGGCACGATGGATTAGACACGTGGACCCGGCTTACGGGATCGTTTCCAGCAGCATCTGTGTCGTGCCGACTGCGGTAGGCTGAGTCGTTTCCAGTCGACTGTCCTCCTGCATCAAACTGTCCAAAGGTGACAGCACTGGCGGCGAGGATGGAATTGTGGTGTCTGCGGGCGTGGATGGCGGGCCGTTCAGAATACCGGGAATTCCCTGCGGAACGGCCATTGGTGGAGCGGACATCGCCAGCAATTCCGCGCGTCGAACAATGCGGACGTTATTCAGTTCGTTGGCTTCCAGCAGTTCGTCAAAGCTGTCGATTGCGACGACGAGTGTGTCAAACGGCGCGGGCTGCTGAGCCCGTGATCCGTTCGAGATTCCTGTGACAGGCAGCTGCATCTGAAACTGGGCGACAGATCCTGCCGCGATGCAAGACACGAGTCCACGAGATGTCGGGCACTGAGCGTGTATCTGGCCGACAACGCCCACGACACTAATCTGAAAACTCTCGACGGCCATCTGACTGTTGTTGCGAACAACCACTTCCACGATCGGCCCCTGAGTTGGCGAACCATCGGCCAGCAGTGCAACGTTCAAAAGCTCCAGATCGCCGGGCAGATTTGCTGACGGCGGAGCCGACAACATCAGACCAGGAGCCAGCTCTGTACCAATCGCGCCGCTTTGCTGGCGAAACTGATTACGAAACAGGAGATCAATCACATACTCGCAGTCAAACTCCTGGCACAGACTGATCTGGCTGGAAGCCGCCGCTGAGGTTGTCACTGTCATCACAGACAGTGGGGTCATTGCTGGCCCTGGCCCGATCCCCTGCCCTGCGGATTCCGCGTTCAGGAATGGCGGGCTCTGCTGCGGATTCGACGGCTGCTGAAACTGCAGGTTTTGCTGAGAATACTGCGGGGCCTGCTGTTGCGGAACATGCTGAGATGGCTGCGCCGGCTGCGCCGGCTGCTGCGAGTACTGCTGTGGTTGCTGCTGAAGATTATCGGATGGAACCTGCTGCGGCAGCTGCTGTTGTTGTTGAGCGAACGCCTGTTGAGGAGCCGCCTGTTGTGGATGTTGAGCCATCGCCGCATTGGCGGTGACAACCAGTGTGATGGCCGCAGTGATCGTCCGCTGGAGAGCGGTCGTTCGAATGGCGACATGGGGCGAGACACGGAATGCAGTCATGATTGGATCTCCTTGAAGGAAAGGGACAAGTGTTGATGAGACAGCGATTGTGAACAGACAACCGAGTCAAACCGCGAGCGGCAAAGTGGTTGTCTGTAGCGATGAGGCAGGTTCAGAAAAAAAGCCCGGCACCTGCGATGAGCACAGTGTCGGGCTTTTGCGATGTCGACGATTGAATCAGCAGGGTCGGGGTTGAGTGTTGTTTATTGACTAATAGCAGCCCCAGTAGTGACACACGGGCCGGCAGACCGTCTGGTACACTGGCTGACAAACCGGCTGATAGGCACAAGGGCTGTAGTAAACCGGCTGAGCACAGTTGTAGCTCGTGTAGCTGTAGTATGGCTGGCAGTAACTTGTGTAGCAGGGGCTCTGCCATGAGCCATATCTTGAGCCGTAGCAGGAATTGTAACCGCCGCCCCAGCCGTGGTTGCTGTAACCGCAGCGGCGGAAACAGGCCTCAATCGCATCGGTCTTTGTTTCCTTGCCGGCATCAGCAGCCAGTTGATCCACATCCAGATCAAGGCCCACTTCCACAATGTTGGCATCTGCAACAGCGATGGTCGACACGTCGATCGAAAGTGCATCGTCGGCGAAAGTCGTAGCGGACAACATCAGCATTGGAACAACAGCGAACATAAGCTTCTTGAACATGATCATTCTCCAGGTCCGATTAAAGTTGAGTTGAAGAGAACCGCGAGTCAACCGGCCACTCGTGTTTCTCGTTTCCGTTTGGATATTCTTCGAAGCGGCAGCCGTTGAAATTTGTTACACGCTGTTTCAGAAAAAAATTTGAAACATCCGTTTCGATTGAAAAATTCTGCTGTAACAAAGAAGACAGAGTTCCGCCTCGACAATAAACCGGTTGCCTCTTCGCGCAGCCGCAGACTTCGAATCCGCTTCGACGGCGTCAAATCGGTGACTGTCGAAATTCCAAAGTGAGGTGTGTGATGAAATTATTCAGCAGCCAATTTGCTCTGTCCCTGACCGCTCTGGTGTCTGTCGCTGTGAACGGATCAAAAGGAATCGCTCAGGACAACAGCCTGTATTCGTCCGTACGAGCATCCACGGTCTTCTCTGAAACGGCCGCCGCGGGCTCCGGGCCGGCACCGCAAACTTTCGGCAGCGGGAGAATGACGTCGGCCTCAGAACTGGTCGGCTGGCTTCAAAGTGCAGGATTTACGGCGTCAGCAGTGGGTGATCGAGCTGTTTCGACTATAAAGCAACTGGATTCGTGGCGATTTCCGGTGCTCGTCACGATCTCCGAGGATGAACAGGATTTGCTGGTCGTGATTGGACTTCGCAATATTTCCGAGCCACAAAAACTATCCGTCGCAAAGCTGCTTTCGCTGCTGGAAGCCAATCAGAAAACAGGGCGAGCGAGCCTTGTGTTCAGTTCGGAACGCAGGCGAATTGAACTGCAGACGGTCCTTGCCAATGGAAGCATGTCCAGCGGACTCGAAAAACATTCGGAAATTCGTGACGAAATCAATCGCCTCGCCATTCTGGCTCGCGACAAGGAAGCCGTCTGGAATCTGGAAGAAATTCACGGCGGAGCATCGCTGCCAGTGACGGTGGCCTCCGAAACGCAGGCGTTCAGGTCTGCACTGGCACCACAAGACGTTGTTGCAACGTCTCCGGGTTCCGTGCCTGGCTCACTGCCCGTCGCGCCGAATGCACCCACGTCCGCCGCTCCGGCAACAATTCCCCGCGCAATGCCGCCAGCGATTGAAGTTTCTTTGAATTCGCTGCAAGGACGATGGGCGGCCAGTCGTTCGGCGACTGAGGCCTTTGCGATGCAGATCAACGGCGATTCAACCTTCGTGCTGGTCAGTATTATCAGCGGCAAGCAGGCTCGTTCGTCCGGAAAGTTGACTCTGTTGAATGGTCAGCTGACCCTTGAAGGCAGCGATGGCATTCGGATCGCCGGCTCGGTGACCATGGTGTCCGCTTCAGAGCTTCAGTTTTCGCCCCAGTCGACAAGCGGGGCAGCGGCCGTGCTGAGCTTCCGCAAGGCTCCGTAGTGCTTTCGCAGCAAAAAAATGTGTAACACGAAGGATCGAATTTCGCTTGAGACAATATCTGGGGCGTTCTGAGCTTCGTCTTCTTTGTCACTCAACTTCTCAACACGATGGTGCTTCTATGAAAAACACTCGCATAACACGCTGCTTGTCGCATCTCACGGTCTTTATGGGCGCGATCCTGAGCTGGCTGTTCGGGGGCGTCACCGCTGTTCAGGCGGACAGCGAACTCTACAAAAAAGTTCTGCCGTCGACCGTCTGGGTCCTTGCAAAAAGTGGGGGCGTGACATCCAGCGGGACGGGCGTACTAATCGACGCGGAAAAGAAGCTGGTGATCACCAATTTCCATGTAGTTGGTGAAGCCCGTGGGACCATCGTGTTTTTCCCGGACATCAAAAACGAAAAGCCTGTGGTCACTCCCAAACATTATGTCGACAGCGTGGAAAAGCTGGGAATTCGTGGTCGCGTATTGAGCGTCGATCGAAAGCGAGACCTTGCGCTCATTGAACTGGATCGACTTCCGGAAGGTGCCGCAGCGATTCCGATCACGGCTGACAGTGCAGGTCCGGGTGAAGAAGTGAAATCGATCGGGAACCCGGGCACAAGCGACGCTTTGTGGGTTTACACTTCCGGTACCGTCCGTTCGGTGTACCAGAAGACCTTCCGTACCGGGGCTGGTGAGCACGATTTTAAAGTGGTGGAAACGCAGGCCCCGATCAATTCCGGAGACAGTGGCGGACCGGTTGTAAACAACGCTGGTGAGCTGGTCGCGATTGCTCAGGCGATTGCCCCGAACGCTCGCCTGGTCAGCTACAACATTGATATTTCAGAGGTCAAAACGTTTCTTGCCAGCCCCTGGAAGCCCGCTCCACTGCCGGCCACCGACATGCTGGACAAAGCCGAACTGAAGTACACCGTTCACAAGTCGGGTCATCTGGAAGTGGAATTTGATGACAAAGAGGCCGGAAAACAGTCCGTTTTCCTCACCAAAGAAGTGGAATACTTCGAGCGGGCCGATGTGCGAAAAATCTGGGCTCTGGCAGCAACTTTGAAGCAGGCTCCCAGCTCCGAAGTCACTCTGAAGTTACTGGAACAGAATTCCCGCACCAAGCTGGGCGCGTGGATGGTGGAGAAAAATGAAACCGGGGAATACATGCTTCTCTACTGCGTCAAAATCGACGCCACTGCCAGCCCCGACGCCGTCAAAAGCACGATGGACTACGTTGCCAAGCTGACTCGCGAATCGAAGAAAGAACTGCTGCCGAAAGGCGAGATCAAGACGGCTTCACAGACGCTGGATGACTGGCTGACCAAGTAACGCTGCTCACATTGAGCCCCTTCCGCTCGTAAACCCAGCATTGGCTGGAATTTGGTCAAGCCGGAGCCTCACATTTCAATCGACCCGCCATTGCAAAAATGGCGGGTTTCTTTGTGTTTTAAGAATCCCGAAAAATGGCTGTAACACTTTGTTTGGGATTTCGCTCAGACCATTAACGGTGTTCGAAACAAAATCTGAAACAAAGAAATCAAGGAGCTGGGTCATGAATCTTCACTCTCACAAACTGATCCTGAAGGCTGTTCTGGGTGGTCTCGTTCTGGCTTCTGCGGTTCCTGCCGATGCGGGTTGCCACAGCCGTTCCAGCGGTCATTCTTATGGCTCAAGCCATTCCTCACATCAGGCCTATTCTCGCCCTGTTCATTCGGTGCCTGTCTATCACAAGCCTGTCTATCGGGAAGTTTATCAGCAGCCTGTCTACCAGCAGCCTGTCTACCAGCAGCCGGTGTATCCACAGCCAACTTATCCACAGCCACAGCCGGTGTATTCCCAGGCTCAGCCACAGTACGGCAGTGCTCCTCCGACCGTCACCGTGTCTTCTCAGCAGAGCTATCCCGTCAACGGACAGCCGCTGCCAGCGGATTCGATGCCTGGCAATTCTGTGGGATTTCCTGGTACACCAGTTTCAGGTTCCGCATTCCCGGTTTCTGCCGCAGCTCCTGCTCCAAATCAGATTCCAGGGATGCAGCCGCCTGTAAACGCCGCGTCTGGTAACGGGACACCCGTCAACGCGGCACCGGTGAATCCAGCGATCATGGACGCTCAGCAGTCAGCCTTGCAAGCTCTGGGTGGTTTCACGCCCCCGGACGCCGTAGCAGCTCAGTCAGCGACAGATCCTCAGGCCGCTCCGCAGATGTCACTGGCCGGAGTCTGGACGGCTCAGCTGGCCAACGGCTCTCGAGTCCAGTTGTCTCTCCAGGCTGATGGAAACTTCAGCTGGACCGCCGTGAATAAAGATGGTCAGTCGAGTGTCTTCCAGGGAAGTTATGCAATGCAGAACGGTTCGTTGTCTTTGACTCGCGGCAACGATGGTCAGAAACTGGATGGCACGATGACGCTGACCAGTGCCAACACCTTCAGCTTCCAGCTGACAGCGGCTCAGTCGGCCAGTCTGGATTTTGTGCGAGGCTGATCAAGGTGGATCCAAAAAGTTTCCAGAATGCAAAACCACTGGCTAATCCGGACTTTCGATTTCGTGAGCCGCAAAGCGCTAGCTGCGGGTGAGTGTGTAAAATACACATAAAAACACCCGCGGCTAGCGCCTTGCGGCTCACAGGTGTGACTCAATCGACAGCCTATAATCACCAGCGGTTTTTTTTTGCGCGCAAGTCAGGCAGTGGGGATCAAGGCGGGTGTTTGGCTGGTATATTTGAGGCACGGCTGTAATCTCTCAATCACTGAGGACGGCCCGTGCTTTTAATTCTGAATCTGTGGAGCCCAGCCATGCTGTTGCTGAAATGTTTTGCTGTTGTCTGTCTTGCATCAGGACTTCTGACCTCCTATTGCGGACGGCTTGCGGCTGATGAAAACTTCAATCCGTTGTTCAACGGGAAGGATCTGAGCGGCTGGGTTTTGGTGAATACGCCTGCGGAAACCTGGAGCTTCGAAGACGGGATGCTCCAATGCACCGGGAAGCCGATTGGCGAGATTCGAACAGACCGCATGTACCAGAACTTCATCATGGAAGTCGAATGGCGGCACATGGTTTCTGGCGGCAATGCCGGAATCTTTGTCTGGGCGGATGACATCACGGCGAAGGGTGTTCCGTTTCACCGCGGCGTGGAAGTGCAGGTTCTGGAGCATGCTTATGGCCAGGGCGCAGGCCATACGACTCATGGAGACATCTTTCCCATTCACGGGGCGACGATGACTCCGTTGAATGGTCGCGGTGGTGGCAGTCGCGCGTTTCCGACGGAAGAACGCGGGAAGCCATCGCCCGAGTGGAATCACTATCGCATCGAATGCAACGACGGAACAATCAGCCTGGCCGTGAACGGAAAAGTGGTGACTCAGGGAAAAGACGCGAGCCCTCGAAAGGGCTACATCTGCATCGAATCCGAAGGCGGAGTTGTGCATTATCGCAACATGAAGATCCGCGAACTGCCGGAGACCCCCATCAAACCAGAACAGGTGGCGATTTCAAACCGCGAATATCGCAGCATCTACAATGGACTGAATCTCGACAACTGGAAGGTCACGGAAGAAGGTAAGAAGCACTGGCATGTCAACGACTGGATTTTGTCTTACGACGGTAAAGCAGAGTCCGTGGAAGCCAGGATGATCGTCAGCGGTGAGCGAATGAACAATCATGGTTTCCTGTTCGACATCAAGCCAGGCGAAGGTTTCGACGGTGTCGGTATCGGCTCCAGCATGCTGCCAACACAGCTGACGAAACCCGGTGCGTGGTCCCGAGTGGAAGGGATCATCGAGAATGACATGATGTCCATCAGCATCAATGGCGAGGAAGTCACATCAGGGAATCCGTTGGGAAAGTCCGCTCCGTTCGCGCTGTACGTGGTCGGTGCCGCGGAATTTGCGAACATCTATGTGAGAGATCTGAAGAAATAGTTTCGCTGTTGTGCCCGCCGAACCGGCGAAACAGGACTTCGAAATTTGACGCACCGTCTTCCCATGGCCAGGTCGGTTCGATAAAAACTCATTGCCTCGAAGTGAACAATGACCAGGTCCATCCAATCAGGGAGTCTGACATGAATTCACATTTCTTTTCGCGTCGCCGAATTCTGCAGCAGACCGGTTGTGGGCTGGGGATGCTGGCGCTTGCGGGGCTGCTGAAAGACGAAGGTCTGCTTGAAACGAGTTTCGCGGACGACAGCCTGGGCAATCGGTCGCTGAATCCGCTCGCTCCACAACCCGGGCATTTTGAATCCAGGGCAAAGCGAGTCATCTGGATCTTTATCAACGGTGGTCCGAGTGCCGTGGATACCTGGAATTATCGTCCGGAGCTGACGAAGTGGAACGGCAAATCGATTCGGGAATTCGATCCGGAATTCAAGGATACGACTGGCTTCTTCAAGAACGCTGTCGGCAATCTGATGCAGTCGCCGTTTAAGTTCACGCCGCGCGGAGAATGCGGCAAGATGGTGCCCGATATTTTTCCGCACCTCGGCGAACATGTTGATCGCATGGCCGTCATCCAGTCTGGGTTTACGGAATCGAATAATCACTCCCCTGCTCTGTTTGCGATGAATACCGGATTCGCACGCATGGGCTTTCCGTGTGTCGGTTCCTGGGTGACTTATGGTCTGGGCAGCGAAAGTGCCAATCTGCCGGGCTTTGTGGTGATGAGTGATCCGAAGGGTCGAGGCCTGCCGAAAGGTAACGCGGCCAACTGGAGTGCCGGATATCTCCCGGGCGTTTACCAGGGAACGTACCTGCGGCCTCAAGGCGAGCCGATTGATAATCTCATTCGACCTGCGTCGCTCACGGAATCCGCTCAGCGAAATGAACTGGATCTGCTGAAGCAACTGAATGGCCTGCATCAAAAGCAGCATGCCGCGGATGCCGAACTGGCCGCCCGAATTGAAAGCTTTGAACTGGCGTATCGAATGCAGTCGTCCGCTCCGGAAGCTCTGGATCTGGCGAGCGAACCCAAACACATTCAGGATCTGTACGGCATTGGTGATGCGCAATGTGACCACTTCGCCCGCCAGTGTTTGACGGCACGACGCCTTGTGGAACGGGGCGTTCGCTTCGTGCAGATCTATTCAGGTGGCATGGAGAATCAGCGTTCGTGGGACGGCCACAGCGACATTGAAGGCAATCATCGTCAGTTCGCCGGAGAAACCGACAAGCCGGTCGCTGGACTGCTCAGCGACATGGCAGCCAGCGGTCTGCTGAACGACACACTGGTTGTCTGGTGTGGCGAATTTGGACGCCTGCCGATTGCTCAGACGGGAGACAAACCGGGCCGTGATCACAATCCGCATCATCTGTGTGCGTGGTTGGCGGGCGGCGGTGTTAAAGGCGGAGTCAGCTACGGCAGCTCAGATGACATCGGGTACAAATCCGTTGAGAACCGCGTTCATATCAATGACCTGCATGCAACAATTCTGCATCTGCTGGGAATGGATCATGAAAAGCTGACGTACAAGTACAACGGCCGACGATTCCGCCTGACTGACGTGGGCGGACATGTGATTCAGGAGATTATTGCGTAGGACTACGAGATCATGGTTCCGTTTCAGACGCTGTTACTCAATTGTGCCACCCACCTGGCTTGATACTTTTGTCCGCTGCGGCGGTTCGAGGGTTCGCCTGGCAATGCAAAAATCCTTTCAGCCGGAAAGAACCCACATCGCAGGATGCTGCCGCGCCTGCTCCCCATAGCCGATTGGCGTAGCGGCAGTTTGGATCAAACTTCTATCCCGGCGAGCCCACAGCGTGAGCTGTGCGGTTTGCTATTCCGGCCCGTTGAATGGGCACTTGGCACTGTGACATTCGACATCCGTGGGGTGGTTGCATTGACCGCACCCGCACGGCTCACGCCGTGGGCTCGCCGAAGATGCTGTTCAATTATGGCTGCCACGATTCTCGGAGATTTGCCTCGGTGCAGCCGCTGCTGCATTGGTCGGTTTGGATGGCCCCGGTCGCGGATGCCATCACGCGATTTCGAGAAGCCAATCCTCAATGCACGCTGGCTCGGCAGGATGTTCGCCGCCGTCAGAACGTGATCGTTTGCATTGTGTTGCGACGCCCGAGGACGCCTCCCGTTACTCGACCGATTTAGTCACGGGTCGTTGTAAAGTGTTTATTCAATGAACTCAAAAAGTGCCATTGTCGACTGCGAGCGCTGTCCCATTCAGTCTATCTCCCTGCGGCGTAAATATCTGAAAGTACACGGTGCCATCCATGTCTTCAGCGATGAATCGAACAGAGCCGTCCGCAAACGCCATATTCACGCCGCCAGCGTGGTATGAAGCTGGCCACGGAGCCTGACCTTCAGCATCATCGCGTCCAGCATTAATGCCTCGGGTCGGGGAGTTTGCCAAACCGGGATCCGTATTTCCTGTCGCACAGACATTCGAGTAGCACACCTCACTGCTGAAATACACCTTCGTACGTCGCGAATCACACGTCGCCCAGCCGGCAGATGCATCTGCACCAGTTCGCACGTTTTCAGTCAGCAGCAGCGTGTTGGAAAAGCCATCGGAGATGGATCCCGGAGTATGATGCCGATGAGTGCCCCGGTATCCCGGAGTATCCTTAAATTTCCAGTTTTCAGTGAAGAACAATCCCAACCGCTTGAACATGTCCCGATCAGAGGGATCACCATCTTCAATCTCGTTCCCAAGGCATACCAGCCCGTTGCCATTCAGATCAAGGACGCCACCGAATGGGTCAACAATGCAGTCATGGATTCCAGAAACGTAGTCTGATTCGCCGATGCCGCCATTCAGCGCGTAACTCAGATCTCCGCTGCGGGTCACGGAAGCATCTGAAGGACAAACCAGGACGTCCAACCCCTTAACCGCGATTTCACTGTTGGGTGATTCTATTGCGAGCCGGTCCATGTCCCAGCGTTCATAGAGGTCTGTTCGATCCAGAAAGGGCAACAGTTGTACCACCCAGTTGTGGTGTGGCCCCGGCGTCGTTTTGTTGCTACCGCCCCAGTAAGCAGCAGCGAGGAATAGCCTATGGGTATCCAGATTGCCCAGCAATCCGACAGACAGATTTCGAAGTTTGCTCATGCATTGAGTACGCCGTGCAGTCTCTCTTGCGCTTTGTATCGCAGGCAGGATCAGAGCAAGCAACACTGCAATAATGCTGATCACGACCAGCAGTTCCAGGAGCGTAAATCCGCGCCTTGTTTTCCGCGACCTTAATGCGCGATCCGATACGTTATGCGATGGTGTCACGACTAGCGCCCTCCAGTTTTGATTGAGCAGTTGGTTTTGTCCTGAGTACCGCAGAGCGGGATGTCATAAAAAGTACCATTCCAGCGACACTCCATGCCATCCAGAATCGCGTCGAAGGCGGGACTGTCACGTCCGTTACGCCGTCATCGCCGTGATATTGAATAGGGTCAGCCGATGTCTTCAAGGCTGCGAGAAAACAACGCTTGTCCACAGTCGAAGGTGGTGATGACGCCGTGCGTGACAAGTTGACTAGATCTCCCAAATGAATCTGAATCGGCTGATCGGAAATCCATGTCTCACATTCGCAGACCTTATTCCCGATTCCCACCATCACGGACAACTTCGTGCCAACCCGGCGAAGGGCAATGTGAAGGCGATTCTCGCTCTGCATCCCCGGTAACATTTCCAAGGATTTACTCTGATGCCCACATCGTAAATTGACCGCAGTACCATCCGATGCCATACGGATATCCACTGTTTCAGCATCGAATTTGCTGCTATCCTGAGTTAACAGAATCCGGAGATTCAAATCGTCGTGCGGCGAAGTCGATTCGCGAGGGACTGTCCAGTCCGAGACGATATTGAAGTCGCCACACAGGTCTTGTCGCACAGACAGGTAGAGGTTCTCACGACGGCCCGTGAAAGATGGCTTGAACGCAAGGCCCAACCTAGTGGGGCGAATTCGTCCCGACTCACCGGCACCCACCGGCAAAGTGAACCATTCACGGTCATAGCAGTACTGAGTAAAGTCGAAGCAAAACTCCGTTGACGAGTTTAGCACATTTTGCGTTTCGCCAGACTCAGACAATAAATCCGTGTTCACGACAGAAGGTGTTTGTGGATCATACTCCGCCGCACTGATGCTGCCCTGATACCATGCCACGTCCTGAAACCACTCAATTTGTCGATTCTGTCGTTTCCACCTTTCTGGTAAAAGGAAGCCCTGATCACCACCAAATCCACCCGTGTCGATTGATATGAGCCTTGGCTGAACTAACTTCTCAAGTTCCAGACCCGAAATCAGATCCGACTGTCGAATAAGGGGACGCCCGTAGAAGTGTCGAGGCAGACCGCCTGGAAGATAAAGCTTAATTCGATCGCGATTCGGAAGGTAAAAACAGACTGCGTGATAAATCCCTGGGTGCTGAACCACGATTGTTTCGGAATCCGATAATCTAGGCATTAGTGCCGCCACTGCGGCTCGAACGCCCCCGCGCTGGTCTGTTTGCAACGACGCTCTGTGCTGACCTTCTCCGAACAGGCTCCAACCAGTCGCGAAGACTATTGTGTAGACAGCCCACTCCTGAGGTATCAACCAATAGACAGCGGCGCAAAACAACATCACGAAGAATGGAAAACAATACGACAGGTGACGTGTATCGATAACCGAGACAGACGCTATGGAGATGACAACGGCTATACAAACAGGACCCACGGCCAGCACAAATGGAATCGTCCAGATATTACAATGCCATGTTACTCGGAAGGCAAACCACAACGTGATGACAGAAGCCGCGAACAGAACAACAGCAGCGGATACCAAAACTAGCCAGTCGATCACTGGGCCAGTATCGTTCAGAGGGTATAAGTGCTGATAGAACGCTGTCGGAATCGTTCGCCAAGTGAATGCACTGATCCAGAACTCCTGCTGCACTCGAGCCCGCTGTTGCAGCAGCACCGTGAACCACGGCAGATACATCCAGCCGGCGAAAACCCACGGGCCTAACCCGGAGATTACTCTTCGGACTCGGTCACGGGGCACTGTCCGACGAAAAATGAAGAACTCATGCCAGACTACACAACCTGCCTGACACACTGCTGTGAACACCCCGTAATTGTGCGTCAACATCAGCGCAGCAACCGTCAATGCTGAGCCAACTCCTGAACGCCATGTCCGCTCTCGGAGCCACTGCAACATGAACAACGTCGATAACAAGGTGAGCGCCACGCCAAAGGTGTACATTCTGGCTTCGCGTGACCAGTAGATATGTTGGGCATTTGTGGCAAGTAGCACTGCTGCCGATAACGAAATTGATTGCGAATGGCTTTGTATCGGCAGAATACCACTCAACTCGGCCAGACGCCGCGTCAGCAAATACATTAATGCTACGCCGCATACCCCTAGGAAGGCAGAAAGCGAGCGGATACCATATTCCGTTCGTGGAGCCCACCACATCCATGTTTTCAGCAGCAAATAGTATCCCGGGGGATGAACATCCCGACCTGTGCGATCCAGAAGTTCAGTGAGTCCACAATTGGTGGCTAGTTCCAGAGAAAAGGCTTCATCGAACCAGACGCTACGAGCGTCGAGATGCCAGAACCGCAACAGAGCCGCTGTCAGCAGTACAAGAACCAGGATCAGCGATACTCCGTGGCTAATCATGCGCCGTCCGTTCAAACGCGGCAAGTGCATGCATGCTTCCGGCCGATGGTGTTGGCACTGAGAGAATCCGTTCCTTGGTTTTCACCGGACGCTCAAACACATTCATCAATTGACGCAGACGAATAACGAAAAGTCGCCACAGCATCACGACCCCGTCCCGGATAATTGAAACCTTGCTTCCCGGAACCGCCGTCCAGGGAATACTGCATTCGCACATCGCCAGCCCGTGGCGATGAATGGCTGCCAAAAGTTCGACATCAAACGTGTACCCGCTTTCGCGACAATGTTTTATGATTGGTAATATCGTTTCACGTCGAAACATCTTAAAACCACACTGTGTATCGGCGCATGGACGGCCCACCACCCGTGATGCGCAATATGTGAATATCTGCCCTAGGCCTCGGCGAATGAGTCCCATGTGCACTTCCGCTGTGCCTCGATATCGAACTCCCATGGCAAGGTGAAGATCCGATCGTTCTGTGAGTTCTGAACGCAGCACGGCTTCCTGTTCAATCGGTGTAGCCCCATCAGCGTCATAGATCAGGACGAATTCACCCCGAGCATTCACGCAGCCTGTCCGGACTGCCGCGCCCTTACCGCGATTCTCCGGGAGGCTGATCAATCGCAACTCGGCCCAGCCAGACGCCTGTGTGCTCACCAATGCTGCCGTGCCGTCGCGACTTCCGTCATCAACAACGATCACTTCATAGCCAGTGGTGGCAAACATGGTTTCGCAGTACTTGCGAGTTGTCTGCAACACCGCCAACAGCCGTGCCTGCTCATTCCATGCCGGAATCACAATCGACAGCAACATGTTTACGTTTCCTCAATCTCGCGGATTCGTCAGGACGGGATGGTCATCTGCCGATGCAGCAGTTGTCGTTGCCATTTCCTGTGCAGTTATAGAAGCGGGATGACTCGCAATCTGTCTGCCCACTGTCACAAAAAAACGTACATCATCCTTGGAATGAACAAACTCTTCTGCCCGCTGTTCCGTGAGATATTCATAGGCTTTGTGAGGTTCAAGCATGCCCCATGGAGAAGTATGAGCAAACAGGAAATACCACTCCGGGTTCCTAGCCAGACATGACCGTACCTCATCGCGATAGTGATCAGAATCACCAGGGCTGCCGAAGAACACATGTTGTGTGCCGTCTCGGCTGTAGTATTCAAACGCCGGACGTGCGGCGTGAAAAACGTAGCAACTGGCCGCTGTACTCTGAGCCCTGACCATCTGCGCAACAAACGGACGAATGTCTTCCTCGTAGTGTGGAGCGAACATGTTGTCGATGCTCCTCCATTCACCGACTGTCTCGCATATGGACACAAGCGGCCACGTCAGCAACACCGCAGAAAGCAATGCATCCAGATGATACTGACGTATTCGATTCCATGCTTTTGTCAGAGGAAAATGTGCCAGCAGAAAAACAACAAGCGGTGCTGCGAACAGCAGCAGTCGATTGCCAAAGGGGTAGCGTTCAAAAGCTGCTGCCACCAGACAGGAAAACACAGGTAGAACCGCGTAGCTGATCAGTAGCAAGGTCGATGCACTGAGTTCAGATATGACGCGCCATAAAATCCAGGTCATCGCTGTCGTAATCACTGCTACGGCAAACCACGCGGCGGTGGCGGGCGGAACTTCTGGCGACAGCCCTGGGCTGCGAACCACAAGCTCCCACCATCGACGAATCATCCAGACCGCGACTGCTTCAAACTCGGTTGGACCACGTTCGATAGCTTTCCATGGAACGTAGTCTGATTGCCAAAATTCATTTAGAGACGAGTTTCCGTGTACCTTGCGGATGTTGACCAGATAGAGCATCAGCACGGATGACACGGACCCCAACGCGCATCCAAGAGTCAAAGCCCAGCCTGTGCGTTTGCGGAAGACGACGGCCAGCAATAGAACCCCGGGCAGAAAAAATACACCAGTGTGTGAAAACCACGGCGCGACGGTACAATACAGAGCCGCAAGCAATGCCGCACTACGATCGGGGCTTCGGACCCATCGCATCCCCACACACAGTGCAAAAACGCTGCACAGCACATCAACCGAATACTGCTTCCCCTCGCCACTGTAACAGACCAGTGTCGGAGAGAACGCCATCACTGTAACGGGAAGTAATGATAGCTCTGCTGCGACTTTTGTGGCAAGTATCGCAAAGACTAGCAGGGCGAGGCACCCTGCGGCCCATGGCACAATTCGAGCCGAGATTTCTTCATCCCAAACAACGAATGACACCAGCTTCTGCAGCCAAAGAAAGGCTACTGGTGCCGCTTGATCATATTGCAACGGACCACATAGCTCAGAAAACGAGAGTCGCCGAATATTCAGAGCCAGCATCGCCTCATCCAGCCACAAGGCTCGATCTTCAAACGCCTGCACGCATCGCAATACAATTCCAACAGTAACAACGCACCCAATCGATGACCGTCGCGCGAGAACACGTCCACCGAAGCTCTGGTTCGCTGCTGGATCAGCTAACACTATGCGCCCTCCGCTTGCTTCGTCCGTCGTCGCTTCGCCACATACGCGAGAACTCGGAAGAAAATCGCCCCGAAGAATAGACCGCAGAACACAAGAATGTATTGCCTTGACTGCCGCAGAAAACCGGCAGTTGATTCGCTGAGACCGTAGTGAGACAGATAGAACGGCTTCTCATCGAACGGCCTCAGCACTGCCCTCGACAGTGTTCGCGAATACTGCCGAGTTATGGAACCGGCAGACTCGGCTTTGACTTTCGTTACGATCACGCCGCTTGCGTCAACGGAATTGTCCTGCTCCCAAATGGTGCCATGAGGATACCTCACTGTCGCTTTCCTCAGTGCCCATGCACCTCCACGCAAGACCCGAACTTCGAACTCAGTTCCTTTCACAAGATTATTGTGAAAGAAAGCTATTGGAGGTTCAGAGATTTGTCCCGACTTTTTTACGCTCCCTTTAATCACAAGTTGCGATGGATTACCGTTTTCAGGTTCCACACTATCAATGTTGACAAGGTCACGCCGCGCGATGCAGATGAGCGGATATCCCAAGAAACTGGCTTCCGGAATAAACAACTCATACGTCTCAGGCGGAGCAAGCGACGTCGCAGACTTCTTGATATCGCTAAGCCAAAAAGCACCTTCATCAGATGCTCGAGCGGAAATCTCAAAGGTATGCTTCTCATTGACGGATAACACGTGGATAAATCCAGTCGATTCGCTCCGGATCATTCTCCTTCGCGGACTGGAATAATTCACCCATGCGACTCTTCGATCTGCACCATTCTCCCGTATCGTGACGTGAAGTTCTGACGGATCTTCGAGAAAGCGATTGATCCCTGATGCCCATGCCCGCGACGCTTCAGCGTATACCAGTTGAATCAGCTCTTCGCTTCCTTTTGAGGAAGACGCAGAAAGTATCAACACGGCAGTCACTGGAATCACACATCGTAAATTCACGGAGAGACACATGGGCAATTCCTAAAAATACTTATTACACATTCTTGCCTGAATGTACCTCATCTCAAACGCTCATAAACCCTGCGGACGATATTCGGATAACTGCAAAGACTATCAGCACCGACTGGCGTGAGCCTAGACCATCGACCACTCGGGTCTAACAAAACGCGAAACTCAAATGGGAATGCATTTGCACTCTGACGTAGTTTCACACCTTTTGGCAGTTGGACAATTCGAGTCACAATCTGGTGGGGTACTACCTGCGCAGGTGGCCCCACCGCCACCGGTTCCACCATCGCCCACTCCACATCCAGCAGCGTACAAAGACATAGACACACACAAACAAACACTAGAAAGCGATCGGCACACAGTTTCCATCACATTTCCTTCGCATCAGTACGAACCGAATCTGATAGCTGACGATCAGCCATCTCAAAGTGTATTTGCACTGGAACAGCCGAACCGGATTCCAGAAACAACGTCAGCTCAAACATGAACTTTTCGTCAGGCAAATAGTCCGACGAATCGATTCTCAATGGCAGATCCCATGATTCCCCCGGCAGGATTTCGTGTGGCAATTCCGCCGTTGTCACACATTGACAACTGGACTTTATTCCCACCAGCCGATCTCGTGCTGATGAGTCGTTCACAAGCGGCACATAAACCATAACCACTTCGACGCTCGGATCCGCCCGAACGAAGAACTGTCTTTCACAGACCTTAATGCCGGAAAAGACGCCATCCAGAGCTACCGTTCCGCGAAAACATACGCCTATAACCACGCTAACAATGGCGGCACCGATCCAACCTAGTTTCTGTACCATCGCTGAATCCTCGGGCCTCATCTCGGGCCTCATCTCGGGCCTCATCTCGGGCCTCATCTCGGGCCTCATCTCGGGCCTCATCTCGGGCCTCATGGTAACTAGGTGGTCAGGCCCGTCAAGGCCGATGGTATTAATCCTTCGAAATGCCGCTGGAGTTTTGGGATATCGCGGCAGGAATCCTTTCTGATTGATCGGTTTCCCAAAGACCTCGCCAGCTCATTTGAAATTCCTCACGTCAGCGAATTGAGCGGAGGCGGAGTTTCACGGGGACACAGCACTTTGTTGACTGGCCAGGCCTTAGGCTATAGATTTGCTCCCCTGCAAGGTAGTTGTGGAGATTTCTGGCGAGGTGAATCATGGCTCGGTTGGCTCGGGTTGAGGTTTTTTCGGCGGATGAGACTGCGATTGTCCACGTCATGAACAGGACTGTGCGGCGGTGTTTTTTGCTGGGAGATGATGCCGTCACCGGGAAGAATTATGACCACCGCAAAATCTGGATCGATGAACAGCTTATTCATCAGGCGAAGCACTTTGGAATTGATTTGCTGTGTCAGGCGATCATGTCCAATCACCTGCACCTGGTGTTAAGGTCTCGGCCGGATGTGGTGAAGGAATGGGATGACAATGAGGTGGCTCGCCGGTGGCTGATGCTTTGTCCGGAGCGGCGGGATGAGAAGCGTCGTCCGCTGGAGCCATCGGAATTTGAGATCAGTTCGATTCGCAACGACAAGCAGAAGCTGGCGACTGTGCGGAGTCGGCTGAGTGATATCTCGTGGTGGATGCGGTTGCTGAGTCAGAACATTGCGCAGCGAGCCAACAAGGAAGACGGTGAGCTTGGAAAGTTCTGGCAGGCTCGTTATCGAGCAGTTCGGCTGCTGGATGAAACGGCGATTCTGGCGTGTGCGGCGTATGTCGATCTGAATCCGATCCGAGCGGCCATCGCCACGACGATCGAAGACAGCGATTTCACTTCGGCCCAGAAACGAGCGGCGGAGCTGATGGCTCGGTCAGGAAGCCGGGCAACTCAGCAGGATTCAGAAACTACGAAAGCGTCATTCGGACATTCAGTCGCTTCCTCTCACGTCGCAGGTGAAAAGGGGCGGGGATCGCGGGACGCTCGTCATTTGGCTCCGGTGGATTTGAAGGAGCGATCCGGCGAGACTGGCCCGTGTGTTCATAAGGCGGGGGCTCGCTGCAGCAACAAAGGATTTCTGCCGATGTCGACCGCCGATTATCTGACGCTTCTGGACTGGACCGCGCGCCAGCAGCGACTGGATAAACCAGGGACGACGCCAAAAGAATTCGGTCACTTGTTTGAGCGACTGGGGATTTCTACCGAAGTGTGGAGTGAACTGGTTCGGAATTTCGGCCGGCTGTTCAGCGTGGTCGCCGGCAAGCCAGCGACGGTGGATAGCCACAGTTCTCGGTCAGGCTCGCATCGCTACCGTACTCGGCCAGTGGCTCGAGACCTGCTGGCGACTGCGTGACACCGCTTAACCTCGCTTTGCCGATCGATCTACTGCCTGCGAATTCGCCACGTGTGATCTCACGCTGCCCTGCCTTTACAGTGACGGACCGAGTCTGTCGCGCAAGCGTGCCCTGCGATGAGGGGCATCCGCTGAGCGATGTTGCGTCGGGTGTTACAAGCCTCGTGAGTCAATGCGACTTCCCACATCGCTCCGCCATTCAATGCCGCCGCTTCCACACTTCTTGCGCAAGACGTTTTTGCGGCGCGGGCAAATGCCGTCTGTGAATGCGGCCTCGGAAATCCTCAAAGAACTGGTCTGTTAAGACCCGCATGGCAGAAAAGTGCTGTGTCCCCGATTCTTCTGTGTCCCCGATTCTTCCCCGATTCTCCGATTCTCGCAAGTCAAATTGACATCAAAGTGCTGAAGGCCATCCTCACGCGAGCTGGTCGCGAAGTCATTGAGTAGTTTTGATCCCAGTCTGCCACAAACCTCAACATAGCCACAATTTGAGATTTCAAATTTCAAATCTGACATTCCCTGCGTCGTCGCTGCAGCATGACGGCCATCTGCTGCAGCGTTTTGAGCGATCGCATCCGCAACTGGGTTGGCAGCGGAGCGATCGCTTTTCTTCGTAGGTCTGCGGCGTTTGACGGTTGTCAGACTTCGACACACAGGGTGCTTTCAGGCAGCGGTAAAGTGCCTCTTGACCGAACTCTTTGTGTTCTTGATCGTTCATCGCGTTGTTGCCCAAGTGGTCATCGACTGCGGCGATACCGCAGCACTGGTTGCACGCTAAGGATTTGGTTTCAAATAAAATCCGTGATTGGTGTGCCTGCGCATTCGCTTGTCACACCCTACAAGTTGCGCCGTTTTTCAGTAGGGTGTGACAAGTAAGCGTCAGCGAACGAAGGCACACCGGTTGAGTCGAACCCAAAGGACTCGCTTGCTATCATGGGCCGCACATTAACTGCAGTGCCGAACAGTATTGGCTGTGTTCCCGATTCCCCAATTCCGTAGGTTTTTTTTGTTGGCGGTGAGTCTTTCAGTCTCTCTGCTGCATTCAATCCCCCTCATCCGGCCTGACGGCCACCTTCTCCCCCAACGCGGGGGAGAAGGGCCAAGACTTCGATTGAAACTCTGCGAAGGCAAAACTTCATGACACGCGTACTTCTTCTTGCTGGTGACTTCGTGGAAGACTACGAGATCATGGTTCCGTTTCAGACGCTGTTGACTGTTGGCGTTGAAGTGGATGCTGTGTGTCCTGATAAAAAAGCGGGCGATAAAATCCGCACTGCCATCCATGACTTTGAAGGCGATCAGACCTACAGCGAAAAACCGGGCCACAATTTTACGCTCAATGCCGACTTCGCGAGCGTCGATCCGGCAAAGTACGATGGCCTGCTGATTCCCGGCGGACGGGCTCCCGAGTACCTGCGGCTGAATCCGAGAGTGCTTGAGATTGTGCGTGAGTTCGATGCGGCAAAGAAGCCCATCGCGGCCATTTGTCATGGGCTGCAGATTCTGACAGCAGCCGGAATTATTAAAGGCCGCTCGTGCACAGCGTATCCGGCCTGTGGTCCGGAGATCACACTGGCCGGCGGAACGTACGCATCGATCGCCATCGACGGTGCGCATGTGGATGGAAATCTGGTAACGTCTCCGGCCTGGCCCGCTCATCCGGCATTTTGCCGTGAGTTCCTGAAGCTGCTGAAAGTTCTGTAGACCACAAAGGAAATATACCCATGAAAATTGGCTGGGGTTATCGCCTGTTTTGGGTGCTCCTTACCGCATGGCTTCCTGTGTTGGCGGGGGCTCAGGATCCGTCGCGGAAAGTCGATTTCAGTCGCGACATCCGTCCGATTCTTTCCGACAAGTGCTTCACGTGCCACGGTCCCGACGAAAATAAGCGAGCCAGTGAACTGCGACTGGATGTCCGGGAAAGTGCGTTTGCCGTTCGTGACGGGCAGGCGGCGATCGTGCCCGGAGACGTTGCTGGCAGCCGACTCCATCAGCGGATCACGTCGACAGATCCGGAAACAAAAATGCCACCTCCCGCGTCCGGGCAGGAACTTTCCACCTCGCAGATTGAGTTACTGACTGCCTGGATTCAACAGGGTGCGAAGTGGACCGAACACTGGGCCTTTCTGGCGCCGCAGCGACCTGCCGTGCCGTTCCTCCCGGATGACAAATGGAACCGCAACGAGATCGATCCGTTTGTTCTGGATCACCTGCAGCAGGAAAGTCTGAAGCCCTCTGTTGAAGCTGGCCGCAGAACTCTGATTCGTCGAGTAACGCTGGACCTGACAGGACTCCCGCCGACGCCGAAAGAAGTCGATGCGTTTCTGGCGGACACTTCGTCGATGGCATACGAAACCCTGGTCGATCGCCTTCTCGCATCACCTCGTTACGGCGAACACATGGCCGTCGGCTGGCTTGATGCGGCGCGGTACGCCGACACCAGCGGCTATCAGAACGATGGACCACGCGATATGTGGCGCTGGCGTGACTGGGTGATTGATGCGTTCAACAGCAACAAACCTTTTGATCAGTTTACGATTGAACAACTGGCCGGCGATATGCTCGAAAATCCGACACTCGATCAGCGAATTGCGACCGGATTTAACCGCAATCATCGAGGCAATGCGGAAGGCGGGATCATTCCTGAAGAGTATCAGGTGGAATATGTGGTTGATCGAGTCGACACGACCTCAACCGTGTGGCTGGGCCTGACCATGGGATGTGCTCGCTGTCATGATCACAAGTACGACCCGATTCCGCAGAAGGATTTTTACCAGGTCTTCGCCTGCTTCAACAATATCCCTGAAAACGGCCGAGCCATTAAAGAAGGCAACTCACCGCCTCTCATTAAAGCACCGCTTCCCGCTCAACAGGCTCAATTGGCGCAACGGGATCAGCAGATTCGCACCGCTGAAACGAAGGTGGCCGAAATGCAGAGTACACTCGCCGAAGTTCAGCAGGAATGGGCAGCGATGAGTCACGAAGATCGGGCGGCCGACTGGTCCATCACCGACGGACTCGTCAGCCATCTGAGCTTTGATGGCAACCTGACAGATACTTTTCGGCCAGCAGCGGGAGTGTTTGAAACTTCTCCTGGCGAATATATAGCCGGCCCGATTGGGCAGGCCGTAAAACTGGAGAGCGGCTCTTTCGTGAATGCCGGAGATGTTGGCAACTTCGGTTACTTTGACAAATTCTCCATCGCGGCCTGGATCAATGCGGCGGGTCCCAATGGGACCATCATCTCACGCATGACGCCGGTTGAAGAAGGCGACGGTTATTATGTGCATCTGCAGAATGGTCGGCTGCAGGTGAATCTTGTTAAGCGCTGGCTGGATGATGCCATTCGAGTCGAAAGTCATGAGCCGATTCCGCTGAACCGATGGTGCCACATCGCAATAGTTTACGATGGTTCGCGAGTCGCCGCTGGAATCAAGGTTTATATTGATGGTCGCCTTGTTTCAATGGACGTCAAGCTTGACCGGCTCAATCAGACATTTGCTGCGAAGACGGAACCGCTGCGAATCGGCACCGGCCACAGTTCGTTCTCCGGATCCATCGACGACGTTCGACTTTACAGTCGCGATCTGTCGGCAGCGGACGCTGCGCTGCTGGCGGTTCCGCAGACAGTGTTTGAAATCCTTGCCCTTGGCAAAGATGTTCGTACCGATGCGCAGCAACACAAGCTGGCACAGTACTTTTTGGCCACACAGGCTCCTGCCGAGATCCGTGAAGCCCATCAGAATCTTGTGCGACTTCGACGTGAGCGGCGAGCGTTTGAGGAGTCACTGCCAACGGTCATGGTCATGCAGGAAATGGATCAGCCTCGAACGACGCATGTGCTGATTCGAGGCCAGTATGATCAGCCTGGCGAAAAGGTCGAGCCGGGTGTTCCAGCCGCATTTCCGCCACTGCCAGCAAATGCTCCCCAAAATCGGCTGGGCTTTGCCAAGTGGCTGGTCAGCCCCGAACATCCACTGACTGCGCGTGTGGCCGTCAATCGAATGTGGCAAATGCATTTTGGTCAGGGTCTGGTTCGAACTTCGGAAGACTTTGGAGCTCAGGGCGATCTGCCCAGCCATCCGGAACTGCTCGACTGGCTGGCAACGGAATTTGTTGCGTCAGGCTGGGACATTAAAAAACTTCACCGGCTGATTGTGACAAGCGCAACTTATCGACAGGCTTCGGAAGCATCGCCTGAGCTGCTGCGCGCGGATCCGGAAAATCGGTTGCTGGCACGAGGCCCCCGTCGCCGACTTTCTGCCGAAGCTGTTCGTGACCAGGCACTGTTCGTGAGCGGACTGCTGACAGAAAAGATCGGTGGTCCATCTGTGAAGCCTTATCAGCCGGATGGACTGTGGCAGGAAATTGCGACAGACACCGTTTACATCCAGTCTCACGAGGACGATCTTTATCGACGCAGCCTCTATACGTACTGGAAACGCACTGTGGCGCCGCCCACCATGGTGACGTTCGATGCGACCAGCCGCGAAGCCTGTACCGTGCAGCGATCACGCACAAACACACCGCTTCAGGCGCTGGCTTTGATGAATGATGTGACGTTCATCGAAGCCGCCCGCGTGATGGCTCAACGGTTGATGTCCGAAGGCGGACTTTCAATGGCCGAGCGGACCACGTACGGTTTCAAAACCATCACCGCCAGACCTCCGGAACCAGCGGAGCTCATAATTCTGCAGAGGCGGCTGGAAAACAGTCTGCAGACGTTTCAGAAGGATCCTGAATTGTCGCAGCGACTGATCCACGCGGGCGAGTTTCCGGTGAATGACGAGGTCGATCCCTGCGAACTCGCAGCTCTCACCACGGTCATGAGTCTGATACTGAATCTGGATGAGGTTTTGACCAAAGAATAAATCGGGGTCGATCCCACATGTCCCGTCTTCCCCGAGGGGGAGAAGGGACTTTTGAAAGTCTGTGAGTCCATCTTATGACAATCAACGAACAACCGTTTTCTGCAACGCGTCGCCATTTCTTTTCACGCGGTGTGCATGCCGCTGGCCTGGCCGCTCTGTCGACGCTGCTGAGTCAGGAGGCAATCGCCGACAATCCTGCGGCGACGCTCGGGCTGGCGGGATTTCCAAATTTGCCGGTGAAGGCGAAGCGGATGATTTCGCTCTTTCAGTCGGGAGCCCCTTCGCAACTGGATCTCTTCGATTACAAGCCGGGCCTGGCAAATCTGCGAGGCACCGAGTTGCCTGATTCAGTTCGCCAGGGACAGCGACTGACGGGGATGACCAGTACTCAATCCAGCTTTCCGCTGGCGCCGACGAAGTTCAGGTTTGCTCAACAGGGAGCCAGCGGCGCTTGGGTGAGTGAGCTGCTGCCGTATACTGCGAAGATCGCTGACGACCTGTGCTTCATTAAATCGATGCACACGGAAGCGATCAATCACGATCCTGCGATCACTTTCATGCAGACGGGCGCTCAACTGGCCGGTCGTCCGAGTCTGGGAGCCTGGCTGTCTTACGGCCTGGGCAGTGAGAACAGTGATCTGCCGGCCTTCGTGGCGATGATTTCCGGGACCGGCGATCAGCCACTGTACGATCGATTGTGGGGCAGCGGATTTCTGCCGACAAAGTATGCGGGAGTCAAATTTCGATCGCAGGGAGATCCGGTGCTGTTTCTGTCGGACCCGCCAGGAATGTCGCGAGAACTGCGTCGCGGCCTGCTGGATGATCTGGCGGCGATGAATGAACTGAAGTTGCAGAAATCCGGCGATCCGGAAATAGCGAGTCGCATTTCGCAGTACGAAATGGCTTACCGAATGCAGGCGTCGGTTCCTGAACTGACCGATATTTCGGGCGAACCTGCCAGCACCTTTGATCTGTATGGGGACGAGGCTCGCAAGCCCGGCACCTTTGCCTGGAATTGTCTGCTGGCTCGGCGATTATGCGAACGCGGAGTCCGCTTTGTGCAGTTGTTTCATCGCGGCTGGGATCAACATCTGGAGCTCCCGAAGAATATCGCGCTGCAGTGCAAAGCCACCGATCAGCCCACGGCCGCACTGGTGCAGGATTTAAAACAACGCGGACTCCTGGAAGATACTTTGGTAGTCTGGGGTGGAGAATTCGGGCGAACGGTTTATTGCCAGGGCAAGATGACGGCCGGCGACTACGGACGCGATCATCATCCGCGCTGCTTCACCGTCTGGCTGGCAGGAGCGGGCATCAAAGCGGGCACAACGATCGGTGAGACCGATGACTTCAGTTACAACATTGTTCGCGATCCCGTTCACGTCCACGATCTGAACACAACGTTGCTGCACCTGCTGGGCATTGATCACTCAAAACTGACCTTCAAATTTCAGGGCCGCCACCATCGTCTGACGGACGTGCATGGCGAAATTGTCCGCGGCGCACTGGGCTGATTCATGACGATCGGTCAGAGATCAGCTCATCGGAATCACACGTCGCAGCAGGGACGCCGGTGCGACCAGCATGATGACTAACGCCGCCAGCTTTGCGTCCGCAGTCATTGCGAAGACCATAATCGCATCAAGGAAGATAATGCCCAGCAGCATCAGGCCCACTGTTTTCTGAATGCGCCCCGGTTGCGGCGACGGAATCACTGCGGCGGCTCGCATGAGCAGGTTCAGAGACAGAATCAGCAGAGCCATCCGGCTGCCGTTGATCGATCCCAGCGTTGCCCCCGCAGTTCCAATGAGCCACGCGTCGAGGCCAATGCCGCTGACGACGAGCACGATCCCGAGAATCAGCAGTCCCATGTTGCTCTTTCCGGCTTCGTTTCGAGCAAACACAGTAACGCCCAGAATATAAACGGCAAGACCAGCAGCAACCGTCAGCGGCGTGGCCTGCAGCATGGTTTGCAGATCGGGGACGGCGCTGGCTCCCAGCATGAGATTCAGAAATCGACAGGCAGCCATCCCGAGCGGTGCTGCAATTGTCGTCTTTAGAAAACCATTGTAGGCCAGCACACACGGGACAATCAGGCCTGCCACCAGAAGACTGGGCTTGCCCACAAAGGCGGCGGCCAGTACGCCGCCAAGCATGAGCAGAGCCCCAAAGATCGCAGCCGCCTGCCGCGAAATCTGGCCTGACGGAATGGGCCTTTCAGGACGTTCGACAGCATCCAGTTTCGCATCGAACACGTCGTTCAGAACCATCCCGCCCAGATACAGACCGATCGTGGAAGCCAGCAGAAGCCAAAGCTCTCGCTGACTGGCAAGGTCATCAATCTTCAGACGAGGAGTCAGATGTGTGATCAGGAATCCACAGAGGATATTTGACATCGCCGTAAATACCGTCGGCAGTCTCATGAGCTGCAACCACGTCAGCAGGCCGGCGCGAGGCTTCAATGCGGATGTCACGACAGTTGAGTCTACGGTGTCATTCATGCGGTTCTCATTCTCCGGGAACTGACCCCGGCGGCGCGATGCCCGGCGGAGTTCCTTTCGGCGGTGCGGAGATGCCAAATCCTGGTTTTGTGGAGGTTTCCGGAGTCCCCGATTCCGCTGCAGCTGGCTGCTCTCCTGGATACTCAAATTCTTCCCACGTCCCGGTCCGGATGTCGTTGAGCAGGTTTAGTGAATTATCCTCCGTCATCATAAAGTAAGTTGCCGCCAGCGATTTAGCTCGGGTTTCACCATATTCCAGAACGATCCGGCTGAGAATTTTCTTTGCTTCTGCCAGGTCGCCCTCTTCCAGTTTGACCGTGGCCAGCAGTAACGCAGCCTCGGCTCGCCCTTCGTTTGTTTTCTGAATCATATCTGCCATCAGCATAATGTTGCGGACAGGCCAGACAGGAAGCGACTCATTAAAGGCCAGATTGATGTCTGCCACCAGCGGCAGCGAATAAAGGCTTCCGGAATAAAGTTCGGGAGCGAGAATCTGTTTGTTCATCAGGCTGATCTGCGATGACCATGTCTCGGCCGCCGAAATATAATCCCCGATGCCCAGCTGCGAGATGGCCGTATAAAGCTGCCAGTCTACTCCGGCCATCATCTGCGGCTGCTTGGTGGCTTCCTGACTGACAAGTGCCAGCATGCGATGGGCTTCTTCCAGTTCACCGGCTTCCAGCAACATCTGACCCATCAGGATACTGCCGAACGGGTTGGCGCGGACAAGATCAATACTGCCCCGCATTGACTGGAGGGCCTTGAGAGGTCGGCCGGCGGAATTCGCGGTCATCGCCGACACCATTAGCCTGGTCACTTCTTCTTCCTGCGCTTCTTCAGGCTTCAGGGCGTCATTAACCCCTCCAGGAGCCGCCGCCTTTTCCGCCTTCGCCTGTTTCTGAATGGCTTCGGACTGCTTCTTTGCCAGTTCCTCAATCTGTTCATCGGACTGCGTGATCTGGTCGCTGAAGTCTCGCTTCTTCAGATACATCTGGGTAATAAATTCTTCGTACTCATCGCCGCTGCTCTGAGGCGTCGCTTCTTCCAGAGCCAGCCATTTCTCAAGAGCCTCGTTGGCGAGGTCGATTCGATTTCGCTGCTGATAAATCTGAAATAGCCCCATCCAGGAACTGCGGTTTGCAGGATCAATCACTGTGGCCTGACGGTAAGCCGTCACCGCCTCAAGATATCGCACCTGACCGAGTCGATCGCTGGAGCCGGAACGGGCCATCGTTTGTTCCATCACTGCCAGTAATGCGTAGGATTGACCCAGCAGCTGAAATGCTTCTGCATCATCCGGCATTTCGGCAAGGGACAGATTGAGGTGCCGGATGGCCAGCGTGAGCGATGCGAGTGCGGCCTGTGCCTGTGCCATCGACTGCGGCTCCTTGACGGTCAGTTCCAGATAGTGCATCCCCATTCGCTTGTTGGCACTGGTCACCCGTCGCTGACGATAGACGTACTTTTCATAGAAGCTCGGTGGTGACGCAAACTGCCGCAGGGTTGAGCCGGGCACTTCATCGTTCTGAAATGCGAGCTTCGGCAGATTGATCATTTTCTTCGTGAACTCTTCCTGCGAAATCGTGGGAGCGACTCGCTCCAGAATCGCTGCGGATGGCCCAATGCTCACAGGAATCCATTCGCCAGTGGCCGAAAGATTTCTGACGGATCCGAAGTCCGCTTTTCCCGGCGGGGCGAGACGCGACATCACATGCGTCACCTCAAACTCTTTGAGCGTCGCCTGAGCGGCCGCCAGTTTGTCCCGACGTTCGGCTTCCTGACGGTCTTTTTCGACGGGGTCCGAAGATGTTGTGGCCGGAGCTTCGCCGGGCCGCTGCAACAGCATCGTATCCAGAACGTTTCCGTGCTTTCCGAACACAGAAGTCATGTCGCTGCGTCGTCCAAATGGAATCACACGGCTGTCCACGAAGCTCTTGCGACCATTCCAGATCAGCATGTCGCCCTGCTCAATCAGCGTATGAAGAATCCGTGCTTCCGGCTTCAGTTCTTCCAGCTGCTTTGCAAACGTGTCCAGAGTGATCTTTGTTTCCTTGTCGAAACCAAACCCCAGCGGCATAGCGCCGGGAAGTCGCGAGGCCACGACACAAAACCCGACCAGTGCCAGAGCCAGCACGGTCGCAGCACGACCGCCTCGCGAAAACAGCAGCTCGGAATTCTCGATGGAGTAAGCCATGTTGAACGAACGGCGGTACCAGTCCTGAGCTGCCACTCCGGCAACCACGGCAGCGACAATCGCAGCGGCCGGAAGTTCATGAGCCGCCAGAAAACTCAGCCCCGTGACAAACAGCAGAGCTGCCAAAAAGCCAAAGTCTCGCGCACTGCGCGCCAGCAACAGAACCACAAAGGCTACCAGCAACAATGCCAGGCCGGCCACCTGTGAGTGATCAAACAGCGCGATCGCGTCCGGATTAAAAATGGAAAAGTAATCCACTCGGCCGTCGAAACGAATCCTTGCGGCGTCCGTGGTGAGACGTCGCTGTGCCTGCAGAGCTGGATATTCTTTCGTGTAGACGGTTAGCGGGGACAGCAGCGAATTCACATGAAACGGATTCACAAGCAGGGCCAGCACTGTCAGGACCGCCGGAAGCAGCAGAGTGCGCTGTTCAGCCACAGCCGCGAGTGATTGTTTTCTGGCCGCCAGTCTTCCTGAAATCGCAGAACCAACGGCGTACGCGACAACAACGCCCGCACCAACCCACGCACGCGAATCGAAATTGCACCACACAGCAATCAACAACGGCAGCTTCCACGTCAGCCCTTCACTTTTGCCAAGCCGATGCTGCACCAGAAATCGCATCGTCAGCGTCATTCCCAGAATCGTGATCAGCTCGGGCAACGGCAGAAAGTCCGACGAACAGGCGACAATCGCAAACACAGCGCAAATCGACGACCACCAGGTGGAAACGCCGGGGATCGAAATCCGCACAAGGAAGAACGAGGAAATCGCGGCGATCAGCACTTTCAGAAGGGTCAGCCCTTTTTCTCCCGCCACAAGCCACGAGAGGCTGACAAGATGGTCGAACAACCAGCTGACATTACTGACCGATTTTCCGTCCATCGTGAGCGAAAACTGATCCGTTCGCACGGGAACAAAACCGTTGGCTCGCATCTGATCGCCCGAGCGAATCAAAACCAGCGGCTTTGTATCGTTGATTTGCCCGAAGGCCATCAAAATCGCAAGGAACACGGCGGCCCAGCGGAGCATGAAGTCGCCGCGAATGGCTTCCTCCTCGACCAGTTCCGGCGTGAGAGGCTCATCCTCAGGAAGATCATCTTCCCCGGTTTTCTTCTCTGGATCGTCGAAGTCGTCCGAAAATACAGCCCTGGGAGCGGGAGTGCCCGGGCTGGAGGAATTTTCAGACTTTTCAATTTCGTCGTTGGTCTTTTCGTCGCCGGTCACGCGAAAAATCTCTCAGGTCAACAGGAAGGAAACCAGCAAATGCCGGCGTGCAATACGCCCATATCGGGAATCTACGCATTCTGAGCTCGATTCGTTGGTCAAACTTACAGCCGCCAAAGGCAAACAGGCAAGCGAAAACGATATCTCCTCTGACTTTCCGTCACAGTCTGACACATCCTCCCTTGTCGGGAAGTTCATCTGGTTATGATTGGGCGAGTTTGGCGATGCTGATGTCTGTTTGCATCCCCTTCAAATGGCTCAACTGCCAGGTGCGGGTTGATACACTCGGAAAACATGGCATCTATTTTCCAATTTTAATGTCAAAACACGGCTCGACGTGACCAACTTCAGCAGGCTGATCCAGACCAATGAACACCGTCCCTCCTCACATTCAGCAGGCTTTACAGCAGTTTTCTCAGCTTCACGCGGTGCAGTTCTGGAATACGCTGGACGAAAAACAGCAGACGCAGCTCGCCAGTCAGCTGGCTGACGCGGACCTGAAGCAGCTGAAGGAAATCTGGGAAAGCAGTCGGCAGGAGAATGCAGCCCCTGCCGCAGCGAGCGATCGAATTGAACGTGCCAAAGCTCCCGGAAAGGTGATTCGTCAGCCGATCTCTCCTGAGGATCACGCCAGCTGGCAGGCGGCCAGAGCTGTGGGTGAATCTCAACTGGCGGCCGGAAAGGTTGCGGTTGTGACGGTCGCAGGCGGCCAGGGAACTCGCCTGGGCTTTGACCATCCGAAGGGTATGTTTCCGATCGGGCCCGTTTCTCAGCGGACTCTGTTTCAGATTTTTGCCGAGCAGATTATGGCTCGCCGTCAACGCCACAACGCCAGCATCCTTTGGATGATTATGACAAGCGATGCGACTCATGAGGAAACTGTCGCGTTCTTTGAAGCCAGCCATTATTTCAATCTGCCAAAGCAGTCCGTTGTATTCTTCATGCAGGGCAGTCTGCCGGCCCTGGACGCCGCGACAGGAAAGATCCTGCTCAGCAGTCCTTCAGGTCTGGCGCTGTCTCCCGATGGACACGGCGGACTGATCATGGCTCTTCGGAACGCGGGCCTGCTTGATCGAATGCAGCGGGAGGGTGTGGAACATGTCTTTTATCATCAGGTCGACAATCCGACTGTCATCATCGCTGATCCCGCTCTGATCGGGTTCCATGCTCAGCAGAAGTCCATGCTGACAACGAACGTCGTTTGCAAGTCGAGCCCGACAGAACGCATGGGCGTGCTGGTCGACGTGAACGGGCACACGGAAATCATTGAGTACAGTGAGCTGACTCCCGAGCAGGCCGCGGCGTGCGATGACAGCGGCCAGTGGATCTTCTGGGCTGGCAACACGGCGATTCATGTTTTTGATCGCAGCTTTTTACAGCAGCTGGCCGAGGACGGATGCCGATTGCCTCTGCATGTTGCCCGTAAGAATGTCCCGTTCATCAATGCGACTGGCCAGCTTGTCCAGCCATCGGACTCTGGCAATCCCAATGCCTTCAAGCTGGAACGGTTTATCTTTGACGCGCTGCCATTAGCTGAACGGACTCTGATTGTTGAAGGTAATCGCGACCGTGAATTCAATCCTGTGAAGAACAAGTCAGGCTCAGATTCCGCTGACACCGCCCGCGGCGCTCTTAACAGAATCGGACGCCAATGGCTGACCGCCGCCAGTCAGCCGGTCTCAGATCACCAGCCCGTCGAAATCAGTCCACTGCAGGCTCTGGATGCCGATGAGCTGAAACTCAAGCTGGCGGATGGAACATTGAAACTGGCCGATCTGATAACTGAAGGCTGAGGTGTGCTCCACATCGGAACGCCCGACCTCCACTTGTCGACGAACGCCCCAGCTTTGGCGCGTCCGGCTCCGGCTCGGCCTGTTGCTCAATCAGCCCCAACGCGGCCAGACGTTCTGTGGTTCCTCACGGAGCCCCATTGCTCATTGCAGACCGCGCCGCAACGTGAAATCCTGATCCCGCCGGTGGAAGTGTTCCATATCACCAGCGGCTACAACCTCCGCGAGATCCTCGACCACATCGACGAACTGCGATTCCGTTTGCAGAGGGAAAAGCATGAATTGTCGCACCTGTACGAAGCCAGGATCAAAAACAGGGGCAACGCCGGGCGGAACGGCGGCGAATACTACAGCCACCGACCGCTAACGCGAGCCATCCGTGGCCAGGAAATCTTTACCACGGATTTCATAGATGACGCCGATAAATACAGAAGACAATTCCATATCGGAACTGTCAGGCGGCCATACGTGGGGCCGGTTGTTTTGCCCGTTCAGTTCTCGATCGGGTTGCATCATCAGCGTCTGGTCGACACCGAGAAACGCCGATAACCACGCTCGGCAAATCCGAAAGGTCGTCGATTCCTGCCCTCACAGGTCGGATTCCGACGACGAACAGGAAGGAGACACAGAATCATGAAAACATCGACAAATCCCCCGTGTAAGCCCGAGCATGACTTTGCCCTGATTGTGGGTGGAGTCGGCGAACTGACTCAGCATGTTGAAGACGCCCTGTTCAATGCGGGTTGCGATGATGCGACTTTGAGCATCCAGTATGGACTGCTTTACATGGAGTTCAGCCGCTCCGCACCTGCTCTGGAAGATGCGATCATCGGTGCCATCAACGCTGTTCGGAACGCTGTCCGGAACGCTGGCATCGGTGCCGAGGTTCTTCGAGTGGACGAATGCGACCTTGTGACGCCTTCGGAAATTGCTCGGAGGATTGGACGGACTCGGCAGTTAATCCATCAGTACATGAACGGCACACGCGGTCCGGGCGGATTTCCGCCCCCGGAATGTCACTTGACTGACAACGCTCCCCTTTGGACGTGGTGTGCGGTGAGTTACTGGCTCGTGCAAAATGATCTACTGCGGCCCGAAGTAGGCTGGAACGCAGAAGTGGTGGAAGCCATCAACAATTTTCTGGAGTCCGAACGCCAGCGGCAGCGATATCCTGAACTCGTTGACGAGATTGCACGCGGGCTGACGATTCATAATTAACAATGGATAATTGACAAGGGACAACGAATCGCAGATGAAAATGAGTGATGGGGAATGTGGTTAAAGAGAAGTCATTTGCGTTTGCTGTGCGGATTGTGAATCTGTCCAAACACCATACGACTGAGAAGCAGGAGTTTGTTCTTTCGAAGCAGGTTCTGCGGTCAGGTACGGCAATTGGAGCATTGGTTCGCGAGGCGGAGCAGGGAGAGCAGGGAGAGAGTAAGGCTGACTTCATTCACCAACTTCATTCACAAAATGGCGATCGCTCTCAAGGAAGCCAACGAAACCGAATACGGGATTCTTCTTCTCCGCGAAACGAACTAGCTCACTTCGCAGGAAGCCGACTCCATCCTGAACGACACGAAAGAATTGCTGAAACTTCTGACAAGAATCATCAAATCAGCAAAGAAAGGAATGGGACGGGGATCGGCTTACGGCTGTTGGTCATGGAAGTAATTGCGAATCAATTTAATCCAGGTTTCAACGGTATCTGTAAATCGTTTGCCGAAAACGAGACCCAGCGATCCTCCGACAACGGCCCCTGAACCGATCGACGCACCTACGATGAATAATGGTGATAACGCCTCCTCACCAAATTCCCCGAAGACAATTGCCGCAGCGAGCACTGCTCCAATAAACGTGCCAAGGAATACTCCAACCCAGGCATCTGCAAAGCGATAGTCGTTGTCGGGTTTCATGTTTTAGTTTCCAAAGCGAGGCTATCTCGGCGAGGTCGACTATTTGAGGGCGTCAGTACCGGAAATTGACCACTCCGCATTTATCCCCCAGCGCCACCAACTGCCACGCGAACCAAAGAGGATAAAAGCATAATTGCACTGACGAAATCCCTCGCAGCAGATGTCGCAGCAGATTATCGAGCCGCCAGAGTCTCGACGCGTTGAATAATCAGTTTCTGGATCACAATGCAGGCAGCCACATGGCCGATCATGAGGAACACGGGAACCAGGTACTGAAAGAAATCATCCGACCGTCCCAGTCCTCTCGTGAACGCGGACAATGCCGCGATCATCATGCCGCACGCAAAAGGCAACAGAAACCAGCACACGGCAATCGCGACCAGCATCCCGCCGCGGCGAAAGTAGACGGACAGCAGCGTTCCGAAGTGAAGTGTCACGACAGCCCAGCTCAACGAGGCCCATAACCAGGGCTCCTTGATGACGTCGATTGTGTCGGAGAAAAAACGATCTTCCGTGAGCGACAGTACCAGGCAGCCAAATCCAAAACAAACGACAGGCGGAATCACAAACGGCCACAGCCCGATCGCCAGTTGGTAAAGTACCGCGCTGCGCTTTTGGGGCAGCATGCACAGCGACACAAGTGTCTGCTGATAAACCTCCCCATTGAAAACGTTGCCGAAGAGTTTCCCCGAAACCAGAACCAGCGAAGCGACACCTACAAGCATCAGGCTGATGCCATAGGTTTCGAAAGGAGGATATTCCCCCACCATCATTGAGATGATCACAATGACGGAGACCGACAGAACAGGCAGTCCCACGAGCAACAGCCGGAACCAGAACAAGCCGCCTCCCACAAACTGCCACGACTTCCACGCCATGGCCGAGTCCCAGCAGCGGAGGGACTGCAATGAATTTCGATTGACTGGAAGCCCGCGTCTCACGACCATGTTGACTGCCGCTCCCTGTGCAATCGAGTTCTGATTGAAATACTCAAACACCAGCAGACTGGCCAGAAAAAATGCGGCTCCCATGATGAGATGAAACGTCATCTGAGCATGCCAGATCGCTTCACCTCGGTCAAACATCAGGTACTCGCTCGATGCGTTCCAGAACGTCCGTTCCGCCAGCCAGCCTGAGATGTGGCTGGAGACCGTCGCGAGCGAATTCAGTTGCCATTCTGTGCAGGCAAAGGACAAGAGCATGAAAACCCAGTTCCCGAATTCCAGGATCAGCCAGAGGACGAACATCCCAGAAGCCGCTCGTCCGCTGTTCTGACTCACAGTGCTCGCAAAAAGTCCTGCCTGGCTCAGACAAAACGCATAGCACATCAGTCCCACCAGACTGGCAACGATCTGTTCCCGGACGACTCCGCCCAGTGTCACAGCCAGCATCAGAAAAGGTGCAGCGACAAATATCAGGAGCACAACAACGGCAAGGCGAGGCAGCGATTTCCCCAGCAGCAATGTCCGGTTTCGCACGCCTGTCATTCGGAGCAATGGCAGAGTCTCTTCTTCTTTTTCCTCGGTGATGGCGGCCGAAAAATACATCAGGCCCAGCAGAGTCAGGCACCAGTAGCAGCAGTTCATCACATTCCGAATCAGTTCAAGGCCCGATGCGCCCAGCCTGGGCGACGTTAAGATCTGCAACACCAGCAGGTACATCATCAGGAGGACCATTCCACATCGCGTGATGTGGTGAGAAAGCAGTCGTGATTCCTGCCGGATACTGCGAGTCAGAAAGGCGCTGGTTTGAGCAAGCATTGGAATACCTGACCACTAAAAAAACTAACAAAACTGGGACTGGCTCCCGTATCTTGCGGAAAAGGCTTAGAAAAATAATGCAAGGAGGGTGCCTGTCCCACTTTTGTTCTAAGAAAACTATGTACGCGGGATTCTAATCTGATCGAACTGTGACTGAAGCTTCTGGCCCTGCTCGGGATTGACCATCCCGATCCAGCCGATCATCCCAGCCAGCCAGCTTTCAAAATGAGGATGCTGGTCTGTGTTTTGCGCGGCCAAACCTGTGCGTTGAGCGTTATGCAGAATGGCTCGCACCTGGCGAATGGTCGTTCGTGGAACACTCAGTCGATCATTGACCACAACGCCTGTAACTGACTGCTGCTGGCTGCGTCGCTGCACGCGTGTCTTCACAGGATTCAGCTGAAAGTTTTCATCGTCAACGATATGCCTTATGCGAGCCAGCACGTAGCCCACAGACGGAGACGGCTCTTCCACAATGGACCACGTCAGATCATCCGCATAGCGTGTATAACGCCAGCCCAGCTGCAGCGCCATCGCGGACATCCTCCGATCCAGCTTGCGGGCAATCAGGTTCGAAATCGCCGGACTGGTGCAGGCTCCCTGAGGCAGAGCGCGCGGCCCCGTGGCCGCATGGAAGACGGTGTCGTTCAATCGCAATATCTGGCGAGGACATTCGGTGCACAGCAGTGCGAAGATGGTGGCCACCGCAGGCGAATATCCGAGGTCTCGAAATAATCCGCCGACTCGGGCAAAGGTGATCGACGGAAAAAAATCCTTCAGGTCGGTGTTGATGACCACCGACGAACCAACATGGGGTGCTGCGTTTGTCACGACAGAATGCTGAGCCACAAAGCCGTGAGCATTTTCATGCGCGGACACCAGATTCAGCACATTGGTAAGAAGCCAGTGCTGAGCCGCCGCGAGCTGCTGATGGGGAGCTGACAGACGTCGAGTGCCGCCGCTCTTTTTAGGAATGTCGAATGACACGTAATGGACTCGCGTCGGCGCCTCACTGTGAAAGGCCAGCCAGCGCAGCTTTGAAATCGTAAGCCCCATTGCGGTGGCCACATCGGCCGGACTGCCCAGAATCGGCAACCCAGCCGCGGTTAGCTTTTCGACATCGGAGTGCCGCTCCGCAAGTCCTCGCGAAACGCCTCGCCCCAGAAACACAATGTCGGTGGCGTGCCGCTGAATCACACGCTCACGATGGGCGGCCTGCTGCCGCTCAGTCTCCGCCCGCTTCTCGGCGTTGCGACGCTGGCGATCTTCGCGACTTTCTCTGGCGGATTCTGTGTCGCGTTCTCTGTTGAGTTTTTTGGGCCCGGCCTTGTCGAGCCCCGCCTTTTCAGTCTGGATGTCGAAGCCGGACGCCGAATCCGCAGACATCTTACTCTGCTGGCCAATCGCGTGAATTTCCGTCAGTTCGCGTTCTGAAATCAAACCCATGCCAACCATCGTGCGATCGATCGTTTGCACACGAGGCAGATCGGCGGACGGAATCTCGTGACGCGAATCCAGCGCGGCCGCTCGCCAGCCGCCACTTTGCAGAGCTTCCGATCCGCTGTTAACCGGCGCCGGTGCAAATTTTTCGGTGTCCAGTCCGGCCAGTGATCCGGGCGGCAGATGGCGTTTTTCTGCAGCAGGAATTTGCTGGCTGGGGACAATCTGAGGCGGCGCATAGGAGTTCGGCTGATCATGTGCCGAAGGCGACGAAACCACAGACGGTGGTTTTGTTGGCCGAGAAGTTCCAAATAAAAACCGCAGCAGTCGAAGCAGCATGTGTACGGTTTCTGAGTGAAATAAAAACGCGAGGGAGGCAACGTCTAACTTCGATCTGCGGACCAGTGGCGTTCACGGGGCCCGTCAGGCAATGGATGCTGACAAAAGCCTCGGCTTGTTCTGGTCGTCAGAATCCATTGCATGACGGGCCAGACGAGCAACGCCTCTGGGGACGAGTTGGAAAGAATAGTCAACCGCGGCGTAACGCCGCAGCAGGATGGTCTTAGAACGTTGCTCTCCCCCGCTCGCGGGTTGTTGATTTAGTGAGCCGCAAAGCGCTAGCTGCGGGTATGTGTCTTAAAAACACAACGAAAACACCCGCGGCTAGCGCCTCGCGGCTCAGGTTGTGACTAAATCAAAACTCCGCTCGTACGGCAGGAATGTTACTGCGGCACCGTCAGGAAACAAGCCCCATCCACTTCATTCACCGTCCCTGCGTCTCCCGAACGGAAACTGAAACAGGAAGAGAGACTGAAGCAAAAACGGAAACGGCACCCCGTGAACGAAGCGGCAGGTATTGATGATCTGACTGGTCCGTTCGAGACGGCCGCTCAGACGCGGCCCCGAAGTCGATTCAGAATCCCCTTCAGCACTTCGTCATCAGAAGGCAACGGTGAATCAATCACTTTCCGCAGCGGAACAGGAACTTCGTCCATCCGGTAAGCCGTGGCGCGGCGGTGAATCCCATAGATGCCTGTGTAAAATCTTACGTCCGCGCGAATGCCCCAGTTGGCATTGGGCGGGTCGAGCACAATCACCGGCAGCCGCCGAAGATTGTCCTGAGCGGCCTGCGTAAATCGGCTCACACGCTCGGCGCCGACAAGGATCACGCAGTCGACTTCGTTTCGTTCCAGCATTGGCCCGGCAGAAAATTCGTCGGGATTAAATCGTGGATATCCGCGATTCAGACTCACGCTGAACGGATAGCCGGTCTGCCAGCATAAAACGCTGTCCGCTCCCGTCACGTCCCCGGGAACGCGCATTCGACGGGCAACGAAGCGAGTGAAGTTGTTCAAATCGGTGACAAGGCGCAGCAAAGCTTCCACAGACGCATGACCGGTCGTTGATTCGGCCAGACTGACTCCAAAGAAAACGGCGCCGTAGTGACTGGCCTTCATTCGCCCAACCAGCTGTTTTAGAGTCTCGATAGGAACTCCGCCGACGTGGCTCTCGGAAATCTCTGTTCCCTTCAAAAGAGCCCGCATGGCCCAGAGTACTTCAAAGTCTGCACCTTTTTGAATCTGCACAAACGTGTCGGCCACGGCCGAAGTCGCTGTTGCGGACGAATCAATGACAACCACATGTCGACCGGCGCGACCGCCAGGAACGGCAAACCCTTTCGCTTCCACAACACGTTCAAGATGCCGCGGATGTGTGGTGATCGGGTCACTGGCCCAGTAAATAATCAGATCGGACCGATGACGAACTTCGCCGAGGGTGGATGTGGATTCCCCAGCATTCTGAAACGCCAAAATCGATGGACCGTGGCCAATGGAGGCGGTCGTGTCGATCGTCCCGCCAATAAAGTCGGCCAGTTCACAGACCGCTCGCTGGCCATCGGTACTGCTGCGAGACAGTCCAAAGAACAGCGGAGCCCGAGCCTGGCCAATCAAGTGTGTCGCATGATCAAGCGCCTGATTCAACGAGGCCGACTGACCGTCGATCTCGGCAATTTCCAAGGCGAGCGGTTCTCGCAACGAGTCAAACCACGGCCGGGCAACGGAACATTCTGGGGCGAACGAAACGACTCGATCCACGCCGACTTCCAGGGTCAGGTCGTCGCACACACAGCCGCAGCGAGTGCAGGCGATGTCCGACAGGATTTGCAGTTCCGGTGATCGATGACTTTCCATACTTCTATAGCTTCGTCCCGCGGACCCCGGGCGTCTACCGTGGCCTGTCGGATGGATGGGATTTCTGAGCCTGGGAATTGCTTTCATGGGTTTTCACAACCCGACACGTTAGTGAGGGATCAAGTAGCCGCGTATTTCCCGCACAATCCCTCGCTGACGCAGCGGGTCAGGATGAAATCAACAACCCGCAAGGGCCCACCGAGTTCCTGATGTTAGAAAATGGACCAGAAATATGTTCACATGATCAGTATAGTGGGCTTTGGAAGCTCAGTGTTCTGGATCGCGGCTTTCCACGCAGGACCGAAACAGTGTATTTTGCACCCTTGCCTGAAGTCGGCCGACTAGAATTGTCCTTCGGCAGGCAACAGTGAATCAGTGTGTAAGGATCTTCGGCCCGGTTTTTTGTTTGGGCTGGTTCAGAAAGATTGGGAACTGACAATGTCCACGTTCCAGACGTCGTTCTTTGCGGCGCTATTAAGCGTCAGCCTGATGAATGCGCCGGCTTCGGCTCAGAAATCCGGCAAGGTTTCCGGCGAGCTGGATTTTACGCCACTGACGTTCGGCAACAAAGCGCCGGCCAACAGCGCTGAGATTCAGTTGACGGCAGAGCTGCGAAAAATCAACGAAGAGCAGACTGAACTGCGAGTGACGATGGTTCTGCCGGAAGGCTACCACATTTATTCGATGGACAAGTCGTTCGGTGCCTCCACAAAGATTCAGCTGACGGAGACGGGGACTCTGAAGGATGTCGGCGAGGACTGGAAAGCCGATCATGAACCGAAAGTCGTTCAGGATGAAATTCTGGGCCAGACAGTGGAGAAGTTCTACGGCAAAGTCACATGGTCGAAAACGCTGAACGGCTCGGTCGATGCGGATTCGGTGGTCTTTGGGAAGTTGTCCGGTCAGTACTGCGGTTCCGGCGAGAATGGGATTCCTGGTGAATGTATTCCGATTAACAATCGCAAATTCACAGCGAAGCTTGCGGCTGCCCCTGCATCAGATTCAACCGAAGCCAGCACGGCCGCCGCTTCGGCAGAAGCCGATCAAAATCCTGTCAGTATTTCTCCCAAGATCGGCTATGGAAAATCGGCTAAAGCCGGACTGATGGAATTTGAAATTGGCCTGACCCCGGCCAAAGCCGCAGTCGGTCAGGAAGTCACTCTTTCGATCAAAGCAAAAGTTAAAGAACCGTGGCATACGTTTGCTCTCGATCAGAATCCGGACATGGCCGGGCTGCCAACAACTCTGGAAATCAAGGTTCAGGGACTGAAGGCACTTAGTGAAGAATTCCGTCCGTCTGCCGAACCTGAGATCAAGACGATCGACGAATATGTCCAGCGCGTGCATCACGGTGAAATCATCTGGACTCGCAAGTTCGTGGTTGAACAACCCAGGGCCGCCGTGAAAGGCAGCATTAGGTTTCAGCTGTGCAGCAACGGAACCTGCCTTCCACCGACGAATGCCCCTTTCGAACTGACCTATACTGCTGGGACGGTGGTATCCAATGCGTCTTCATCGGCATCCGAAAGATCTGCGACAGACGGAGCCAATCTGGCGGAATCCGGCAATGACAACATTGCCAAAGAAGGTTTCATGGCGTTTCTGCTGACCGCCATTGGGGCGGGTTTCGTCGCTCTTTTGACACCTTGCGTGTTCCCGATGATTCCTGTGACGGTCGCTTTTTTTCTGAAGCAGGAAGAAAAGAAAGCCGGCAGTTCGCTGAAGCTGGCGATCGTTTACTGTCTGAGCATCATTGGGGCATTTACGATTCTTGGACTGCTCGTCGCCGCCCTGTTTGGACCGGCCAGCCTGACGACTCTGGCCAATAACCGCTGGCTGAATCTTGGCTTTGCGGCGCTGTTCACATTCTTCGGTGTGATGCTGCTGGGAGTGATCGATATTCAGATCCCGTATTGGCTGTTGAGCTTTACGGCAACCCGGGAATCCACGGGCGGTTTTATTGGCGTCATCTTTATGGCGCTGACCTTCACACTGGTTTCGTTCACCTGCACCTTTGCCTTCGTGGGTTCGCTTTTAGTGCTGGCCGCTCAGGGAAGTTATCTATGGCCGGTGATCGGGATGCTTGGGTTTTCAACCGCCTTTGCGTCACCGTTCTTTGTTCTGGCCTTGTTCCCGACGATGCTTAAAAAACTGCCTCGCAGCGGTGGCTGGATGAACGACGTCAAAGTTGTCATCGGCCTGGTCGAAATTGCGGCTGTCGTAAAATTCCTCAGCGTCGCCGACATCGGTTTTTCAGTCGGTCGAATCCCGGTCTTTCTGACTTTCAACATCTTCATGTGGACCTGGATCATTCTGGCGACGATCGCTGGCGTTTACCTGCTCGGGATTTTCAAAAAGCCGCGGCCAAAGTTCTCCTTGATTCGCTATGGTTCGGCCGCTTTTTTCCTGGCATTTGCAGGTCGCCTGGCGGCCGGGCTTTATGGCGTTCACCTTCCAGCAGATCCTGTCTGGAATCTTGTGGCTGCATTTTCTCCGCCCGACATTCAGGTTCGTCAGACGGATGAACTGGGCTATGTCATTGAACATCATAAGGTGGACTTTGCTCTGGAATTCGAACGCGCGGTTTCGAAGGCTTCCCAAGATCAGCGGCCTCTGTTTATCGACTTCACCGGTGTGAACTGCGTGAACTGCCGTCAGATGGAACGCACGGTGTTGATTGAACAAGCTGTGGTCGCAGCCATGCAGAAAATGGTGCGAGCCCAGCTCTTCACCGACGAAGTACCAGGGATCAGAGATGCAGAGATTCGTGAAAAACTGCTACTGCTGAACCAGGAGCTGCAGTCCGAACTGACAGGATCTGCGGCGCTGCCCAGCTATGCCGTCGTGTCAGCCGATGGCAAAAAAGTTCTGTCGTACTTCAGTGGTCTGGATTCCTCCGGCGGGAAAGACTTTCTGCAGTTTCTCAATGCAGGTCTTGATCGCTGGGAGATGATGTCAACTGGCGGGAAAGACGCTGCGGCCGGGATTGAATCTCGCCGTGCTGCGTTGACCGCGGATTTCCGCGAAGGCAATTGATTGGCCCTGTTTCGTCGTGTTCTTCAGCCTTTGTGAGGGTTATGCTGGCTGTTGTCGCATGATTTCAAGCGGCTGATCGTCCGCAGATTTTTCCGAGATACCTCCATGTTTAGCCGGCTGTTTGGAAAGAAAAATTCGCACGAGCGAACGGATATCTCCAAACGCTTCAACCTGATTGGCCGCGTTGGGCAGGGCAGCATGTCGAAGGTCTGGAAGGCAACAGATCTCCAGACTGGTCGCACGGTGGCTCTGAAGGTTCTTGACAAAGAAAAGACGGCGAAGTTCGAAGCCCGCTTTCAGGGTCTGCATAAGCCTCACGAAGGTGAGATCGCTTTGTCACTCGACCACCCGAACATCGTGAAGACACACGAGTTCGGTTGGACGCTGGAAGACGAAATGTTTCTGGTGATGGAGTTTGTGGATGGCGTTAGTCTGTCGCTGCTGGTGGATCTTCAGAACGAAGAGATGAACCGGTATCGGCTGCGATACATGATTCAGATCGGCGAGGCTCTGCATCATTTTCACCAGAAGAACTGGATCCATCGTGACATCTGTCCTCGCAATTTAATGGTCACGGTTGAGAAGTCCGTCAAGATGATCGACTTCGGACTGGTCGTCCCCAACACACCCGATTTTCGCAAGCCCGGCAATCGCACGGGCACTGCGATGTACATGGCTCCCGAACTGATCAAGCGTCAGACGACCGATCAGCGGCTCGACATTTTTTCCTACGCCGTCTCGTGTTACGAAATGTACACGCGCCGATTTCCGTGGGAGTCCGCTCAGACACTGGACGCTGTCCTGCAGCACATCAACCATCGGCCTTTAAATCTGTCGACGGTGTTGCCGTCTGTCGACAAACAGGTGTCAGCCGCCATCATGAAAGGTCTGGCTGCAAATCCTGATGAACGATGGCAAAACGTCTCCGATATGGTGGCCGAGTTTCGTGAGGCAGAATCGCGAGCGATGAAGGCCGCACGCGAAGCAGCGGCAGCGAAGCCGGCTTCTCCGGCAGCGACCAGTTCGGCTAAAACAACTCCGACTGCCGGTCCGACCGCAAAGCCAAAAGCGAAGCCCGTGATGCCGGCGTCCAGCAATGCGCCCGCAGCCACTGCGCCGGCCTCAAAACGCGAGGGTGAAACCCCATCTGGTCAGGCGTCATCTCCGAATGCCACCCCAAAGAAGTCCGCAGCGGGTAAACCAAAGAAGCGACCTGCGGATGATGATATCGATCTGAACGAAATGTTTGCGGACTGAATCGCCGCTTGACGCCTCGGTGCGGTTGGAATTCATCGACAGAAAGGGAATAATCCTGTTTCCCGCCGTCTGAATTCCTTCTGCATGAAGGCCCGCCCATGAAGATCGTGTCTCCGCTGATTCGCACTGCTGCGATGATCGCGATGCTTATCAGCTGTTGTTTCTCAAACAGTCCGCTTCCTGCTGCCGACTGGAAAATGCTGCCTGTTCCAGATGCCTGGCGCAGTGTGCCGAGCGGCGAACTGGCTCCGATCAACGGATTTTCCTGGTACCGCACGCTGGTCATGATCCCCAAAGAATGGGACGGCCAGCCGCTCACGTTGTTTGCCGAAGCGCTCGACGATGCTCGTTCAGCCTACGTCGGTGGTCAGCCGGTCGGAGCCACAGGTACATTTCCGCCGCAGTTTCGCAGCGGTCTTGGAGAAAAAGGACGCTACGCGGTCGATCCGTCGCTTGTGAAAGCCGGTGAGTATGTCACCGTGGCCATTCGAGTTTATCAGAACGATCCTCGCCCCAACTTCAGCGTCGCCCCGCCAGTGTTGATGAATGAAGCCACACAGCAGGCATTTCGACTGGAAGGTGTCTGGCAATATCGGCCGGGTGATGATCAGACCTGGGCCACTGCCACACCTGCAGATTTCGAATTTGATTCGTCGAAGCCGCTCAGCGAACCCGATGCGGTCGCCAAAGGTGTGTATGTAAAAGTCGATGCGGTCGACAACATGGAAAAATATGTGGCTCGCCGCAACGGAGATACGGATCCACTGAGCCCCGCCGATGCCGTCAGCCATTTTAAAACCCCCGAGGACCTGGCCGTGCAACTGGTCCTCGGTGATCCCGAGATCGCTCAGCCGCTGTTCATGTCATGGGACGAACGAGGACGTTTGTGGGTCATGGAGTATCGCCAGTATCCGGACCCCGCAGGCCTGAAAATGGTCAGCCGCGACACATTTTTGCGGTCCGTTTACGACAAAGTTCCGCCCGCGCCTCCCCATCATTTCAAAGGCAGCGACCGCATCAGCATTCATGAAGATACGGACGGCGATGGTGTCTGCGACAAGCACACGAACTTTGTGGATGGGCTGAATATTGCGTCCTCGTTCGCCGTCGGCCGCGGCGGAGTTTACGTGACGAATCCGCCGTACCTGCTGTTCTACCCGGACAAAAATCAGGACGACATTCCGGACGGCGATCCGGAAGTACTGCTGGAAGGATTTGGAATCGAAGACTCCCATTCTGTGATCAACAGCCTGCGGTTTGGTCCTGACGGCTGGCTCTACGGCGGTCAGGGCAGCACGGTGACGGGAGTTGTAAAGAAGCCAGGCAGCACGGATCCTCCCGTGCGTTCTTTGGGTCAGCTCATCTGGCGATACCATCCTGAAAAGCAGATCTATGAGATCTTTGCAGAAGGTGGCGGCAACACGTTCGGCTGCGAGATTGATGAAAAAGGCCGCATCTATTCGGGCCACAATGGCGGCGATACACGGGGCTTCCATTATGTTCAGGGCGGTTACTATCGCAAAGGTTTCGGAAAGCACGGACCACTTTCCAATCCTTACTCCTTCGGCTTCTTCGAAAATATCAAACATCACAGCGTTGCCCGGTTCACTCACAACTTCATCATCTACGAAGAAAATACGCTGCCACAGCGATTTCGTGGGCAGCTGTTTGGAATCGAACCACTGCAGGGACAGGTGGTGCTCAGTAACTTCAAGCCTTATCAGTCTTCGTTTGAAACAGAAGATATCGAACGAGTCCTCAAGACGGATGATCCCTGGTTTCGGCCGGTGGATATCAAGGCCGGACCGGACGGGGACATTTACATCGCCGACATGTATGAGCAGCGAATTGACCACAGCAGTCATTACGCCGGACGTGTCGACAAGACCAGCGGCCGAATTTACAAGCTGACCAACAGGGGCGAGCGGCAGGGCGTCAGCTCTCCGAGCCATGCGTCCTTCGATTACTCAAAGTTCTCCACCACAGAGCTGATCAGCCTGCTGGATCATCCTGGAAAATGGCATCGGCAGACGGCGGTTCGCCTGCTGGGAGATCGCAAAGACAAGACCGCTATTTCAGCATTGGAAAAACAGCTTTCCACTTCCACCGGTCAGGCAGCGCTCGAGCGACTCTGGGCTCTGAATGCCTGCGACGGACTTACCGATGCGGCCGCCATTCGGCTTCTGGGCGATATTGATCCGCTTCTGGGCCATTTTGATCCGTTTGTGCGAGCCTGGACGGTCCGGATCGTCTGTGATGCAAAAACGGTTTCTCCTGAAGTTGCAGCTGCAATTACGAAGACGGCCGGCACGGAAGCTAATATTGATGTTCGCAAGCAGATGGCCAGTTCCGCTCGCCGATTGCCGCCCGACCTCGCTCTGCCCGTCATTCGTGAGCTGTTGCATTTTGATGAAGACGCAGGCGACATTCATCAGCCTCTGCTTATCTGGTGGGCGATCGAATCGCAGGTCGGTCAGACGGGCATCGATCACATTGTGAAGCAGCTGCTTTCGGAACCGACCGCATGGAATCGACCGCTGGTTGCTCAGCACATCGCCGAGCGCCTGATGAAGCGATACGCTCTGGCTGGAACACGTGACGATCTGATCAGCGCAGCTTCACTCCTGAATTCCGCACCGGATAAAGCCAGCACAGATCATCTGCTCAAAGGATTTGAAGAAGCCTTTCAGGGCCGTAGTCTGGCTGGAATTCCTGACGAACTCATTGCTGCACTCGCAAAGAGCGGAGGCGGTTCTCTGGCTCTGAGATTCCGTCAGGCTCAGCCCGAAGCCATTGCAGAAGCCGTCAGGCTTATGCGTGACACCAGCGCCGCCAAAGATGTGCGTCGCCAACTGATTGAAATCTGTGGACAGTTGCATCGCCCCGATCTTTTGCCGGTCCTGCGGGATATTGCGAAGTCTGAAAAGGACCCGGCTGTTCTGGCCATCACATTCACGGCCCTTCAGAATTTTGATGATGCCGAGATCGCTGCGGATGTGACGGCGCGTTATGCCGAACTGCCTGAAGAACCTCAGCTGGCTGCTGAAGCGTTGCTGGTCAGTCGCACGTCATGGTCGAAGGCACTGTTGTCAGCGGTTGACCAGGGCTCAATTCCTCAGGAAAAAATTTCCAGTTCGGCCGTTCGAAAAATGCTGATGCACAGTGACGATTCCATTAAAGCGGCCGTTGAAAAACATTGGGGCGAAATGGCCGGTTTGTCACCCGCTCAGGTGCAGTCCGAAATCGCACGCCTGAACACGGTGCTTTCAGCCGGGTCGGGAAATCCGCGAGCGGGTAAGCCATTGTTCATGCAAAACTGCGGCCGCTGTCATCTGCTGTTTGAGGAAGGCGGGCGGATCGGTCCCGATCTGACTCCGTTTGCCCGAACCAATCTGGAACGCATGTTGATCAGCGTCGTAAACCCAAGCCTGGAGATCCGCGAAGGGTTTGAAAACTACGTCGTCGTAACGAATGATGGCCGAGTCCTCAATGGATTTCTCGCCGACAAAGACAGCCAGGTCGTGATCCTCCGCGGCGTCGACGGGCAGAATATTATCCTGAAGCAGGACGACATCGAGGAAATGAAAGTGGTGCCTCAATCTGTCATGCCGGAAGGAGCCCTGAAAGCGATTAACGATCAGCAGCTGCGTGACCTGTTTGCGTATCTGCGGTCGTCCCAGCCGGTCAACTGATCCGACCAGAGCATTGACCGTCCGATAGGGAAAGCACGAATTTTCCGTCGTCGCAGTCGGGAAAATGAGAAGTTACCTGGACGAAGCTTACAGCGACTTCGACGAGCCAACTTCCTGCGGAGCAGTCCTGACGGCAAAATCATACAGGCCGCCACCGATGACAGCTCCTGCGGTGGGAGCAATGATATACACGGTGAGCCAGCCGAGGTCATTGAAGCCCGGCAGAGCAACGGATCCCCATCCCGCGAAGTACGCAAATAGTCGTGGCCCGAAATCCCGTGCCGGATTAAAGCAGGCCTGCGTCAGCGGTGCGATGACGGAAATGAGCGCGCTGACGGTCAGCCCAATAAAGATCGGAGCGTTGCCCGGCAACGGCGAGCCCGAATTGCGTTCATCGGTCACGGCAAAAACCACGAAGGCCAGAATCATTGTGCCCAGCAGCTCCGCAAAAAAGGCGCGGTTTGGAGACATCAGTGTTTTCAGCTTTGCATGATCTTTTGGCGAATAGGGTCCTTCGCCGGCACCGATAGATCCGGGTGCCGGAAAGTATTCGCCATAGCACATGGCGGTCATCTCACTGCCTGCCCGCCCGCGAACCACTCCCTTGCTGGCTTCTCGCGCCGCAATGTGAGGTTCAAACAAAACAAACAAAGCTGCAGCCGCTACAAACGCACCGGCCACCTGAGCTCCGATATAGGGCAGAACACGCGACTGCGGAAAGCCCCGCCAGATCATGCTGGCGATTGTCATTGCCGGATTAATATGAGCTCCGCTGACTGAGCCCACAGCATAAATCGCCAGCATAATGGCGACGCCCCACACGATCGCCACCTGCCAAAGTCCGCTCTGAGCACCCGTCAACACGGCGGCGTGCACCACACCGCAGCCAAAAAAGATCAGCAGGAATGTCCCGAGAAACTCGGCAATAACAACTCGCTTCAATGACGGCGCGGACATGGATCGCTCCTGCTCTGCAGAAGCCGTCACACGGACCGTCTGCGCAATGCATGAAATCGTTTACGCTGAACTGACATGGAGTGCCAGGGTGAGAAATTCTTCCCGATCAGCCTTTGAGGAACTTCTCGATGGCGTCCAGTCCTCGGGTCAGTGACTGCATGGAGGCTGCGAAACTCAGCCGCACATAACCGGGAGCACCAAACGCATCACCGCTGACGAGTGCCACATGGGCTCGTTCCAGCAGCGCGGTACAAAACTCAGTGGCATCCGCAACAGCCGAACCGCCACCCACGGGCTTACCGAAGTAGCTGCTGACATTGAAGAAGACGTAAAACGCTCCGCCCGGCTCTGCAAACGTCAGCCCCGGGATTGCTCGCAAACGTCCCGAAACATAGTCGCGGCGTTTTGCGAACTCCTCGCACATTTCGGCCACACATTCCTGCGGACCATTGAGCGCTGCCAGCGCTGCGTACTGACTGACGCTGCAGGGATTGGATGTTTGCTGACTCTGCAGCTTATTAATCGCGCTGCTGACATTTTCCGGTGCCAGAGTCCAGCCGATTCGCCAGCCGGTCATGGCGTAGGCCTTGCTGACTCCGTTGACAATCACAGTTCGTTTTTTGACTTCTTCGCCAAAAGAAGCAAATGATTTGAACGTATGGCCGCTGTAAATCAGTTTATCGTAGATCTCATCGGACAGCACGATGATGTCTTTTTCCACAGCGACCTTAGCCAGACCTTCCAGTACATCGACCGGATAAACTCCCCCCGTCGGATTGCCTGGACTGTTCAACATCATCATCCGCGTTCGCGGAGTGATGGCCTTGCGAAACTGCTCGGGCGACAAACAGAAGCCATCCTTCTCCTGGGTTTCGACCATGACCGGTTTCGCTCCCACGAGTTCCACCAGTGCCGAATAGCTGACCCAGTACGGGGTGGGAATAATGACTTCATCGCCAGGCTCGCAACAGGCGACCAGCACATTGTGCAGGCAGTGCTTGGCGCCATTTGAGATGGTGACTTCCGATGGCTTGTAAACAACGCCATGATCTCGTTTGAAGGCATCACAAATGGCCTGCTTCAGTTCGGCTATGCCTGTGGCCGCCGTGTAGCGAGTATGCCCTGCATCCATGGCGACCTTGGCCGCCTGACGAATATGCTCGGGAGTAATAAAGTCCGGTTCACCGACAGTGAATTCCAGCACGTCAATCCCTTTGGCTCGCAGCTCACGAGCCTTCGCAGCAGCGGCCAGAGTTTCGGACGGCTTTAGATTGTTCACAAGCAGGGACGTGTGCATGGGAGTTTGCAGTTGCGTAAGGTGTTCAGGAATGGAAATCCAGCAGGACAACGGCGAAGGCGGGCACGTCCTGGTTCAGGGCGTTCTGCAGAGGAATGCCTGATATTGGATTCTGAAGTTCGCCCGCCGTTGATGGCCCGACTGTCTGCACGCAGACCGCAAGAGTCTACTCAGATCGACTCGTCTGGAAAAACGGGCGTTCGTCTGTTGCCTGATTTCTCAGAAAATCGGCCCTCAGAAACGCTTCATTTGGACCTCGGGAAGACAACACGCACAGGAAAGGCTCGTTTTTCTCCAAAATCACACAACGCCAACCGCATCCTGCAAAAACCTGGGGAGAATTTCCTGCGGCCCATTCAGAGTGCGTTCGGCTGCTACGTCTCGCCGAAACCCATGCCGGGCCTGTCTTCAGAAAAATTTGCGTGACATCCCGAACCGAATTCAGGAACGACAAACAATGTTTCGTGGACGCCGCCAACATGAAGCGAGCAGAGGTGAGGAATGACGGGTCGAGCGTAAAAGTGGGCGCAGAGCAGGAATCCCCGTCAAATCGAGGCTGGAATGCAGCATCCGCGGGAGGTGATGGGTATCCTGCGGCTACATTTCCGGTTTCCTGTCCGTTCTCTCATCAGTCCACCGCCGTGCAGATAGCAGAAATTTTTGAATCGATCCAGGGCGAAGGTCCATGGGCAGGGACGTCGTCGCTGTTCATCCGAACCTCCGGATGCAATCTGCGCTGCTGGTTCTGCGACACGCCCTACACGTCATGGAAGCCGGAAGGGACTGCCAGGTCGCTGGAAGAACTTGTGCGCCGCGTTGCAGATTGCCAGGCTCCGGACGTGGTGCTGACAGGTGGTGAACCCATGCTGGTTCCCGATCTGGTCCCCCTGACTCAGCGATGCCGTGAACTCGGCCGACGTGTCACGATTGAAACCGCCGGGACAGTCGATCAGCCGGTCGAATGCGATCTGATGGCCATCAGTCCCAAGCTAAGCAATTCTGTTCCGGACGATCCGGCGTGGCACGATCGACACGAACAGGCTCGGTTTCGTCCGCTCGTGATTCGCTCGCTGCTGTCTCGTTACAACTGCATTTTAAAGTTTGTCATTGACCGGCCGGAAGACGTAGAGGAGGTTCAGCAGTGGCTGTCCAATTTTCCTGAAGCCGACCCCGGAATCGTCTGGCTGATGCCTCAGGCAAGGACTCGGGAACAGCTGGCCGAGAAAGCCGACTGGCTGCGACGCCTGGCTCGAAAACACGGTTTCAACTTTTCATCGCGCCTGCACATTGAAATGTTTGGCAACGTTCGCGGCACTTAGCCGCGTGTTGATGAAAGCAGGGCGAATACAACGCCTTCGTCAACGTCACCAGTGCGGATGATCCCACGACGGCCACGGTCAATGATGGAGACCGGCCGGGGCTCGAAGGAACTGGCAACGAATTCTCCCCACAACGCAGCTACACCGGTCGAGAACCCGACCCCTCCACCGGACTCATCTACTACCGAGCACGATGGTTCGACACCAGAACGGGACGATTCATCAGCGAAGACCCCATCGGATTCGCCGCCGGTGATGCAAACCTTAGCCGGTATGTGGGGAACTCAACGCCGAATGGGGTTGATCCGAGTGGGTTGGAACTCGAGACTACAGCAGCTGCACGACGGCACGTGCTGTCGGTTTACCTGAGTCAGCAGTCCGATATCCTGCACTATCAACGGAATCGCGCGAATCTCCGACAGCAATTGGCTTCACACATCCAGAAGTATAGAAGGCCACATCAGGGACGCGTACCTACTGGCTGGAAGGCGCCAGAAAGTACGAACGAGTATCACTCGATCCAGAGTGCGATCAATACGCAAGTCTACACGCAGGCTGTCACTCACAAACAAGCCCGTTCCGCTGTGGAGAAGGCGGTGGAAGCCTATATTCAGGCGGCCAGCGCTGAGGCCTACCAAGCCAATGTTGCTGCCGGTAGAATGACCGGAAGTGCAACACGGCAAGTTGGGAATTGGAAAGCAAACCTTAGTTCGGAGCTCCACGAAGAATTCGCGATTAAGGAATCAGAAGATGAAGCATGGAGGAATGCGCAGATAAACAAATGGGGAGAAGCCCTGGTCCTTGAATTGATTGGCATTGGAGTCTTAAGGCTAGCGAAAGGGTCCACTGCGGTGCCCGTCTGTGCCCCAAAAGGAGGAGACTTCATGAATGAAGCTGGTCAGTTGGGCGGAGAATTGTTTCCTGCCGACAAAATTCCCGGGCTGGTCAAGTATTTGGATCGGCGAGGAATCTACGTGCATGAGGCGGTAAATGGCAATTTCGACGGAGTACGTGGCGTGATAACTTTGCCCCGGAACCCGACAAAGTTGAATGTACGACACGAACTGTCGCATATGCTTGACTACCGCAAGTATGGCGACGACTACTACAAGTTGTTCACGCCCGCGCAGCGTGAACAACTGGTACTTGAAAGGCTGAAAAACAACCGAATTTGGGATAAACTGAATGATGCAGAGCGCGATTGGTCGTTGAAATACCCGTCTGCGAGGCGATAACCGATAGGCTTACCTTATGAGTACGATTACAAAAATTGAAATGGCTGTAGAGATTGCTGAGCGGTCAGTGACGAATGATGGATACGGACATGGACCATGTCTTTCCGTTCGGCTGGTGGGCGATTCATCGAAGGATAAATGGGAGGTCGAATTCGCTTACGAGGGTCTGGCGGATCGTAGTCCGACTACTGACCCTAGCTCCATCCTACTGCTTGTGGATTTGAAGACTGAAGAGGTCACGACCGTCAGTTTAATGTAATGCCCCTGCCCCAAACAGTGCAGTGAGAGAGCACATTCTGGGGATCGCAATAAGGTGACATTCTGAATTACTAGTTTGTTGATCTTCGTGTGTCTGCTCTCAAGGAAATTCTGGGGCGGCCCGGCGATTGGCGAGGACGAAGTCTACGCTTGGGATTACTGTCAGCGGCTGGTTTCGGTGACGAAACGCAGCTCAGCCGATGCGGTTTTGCAGACGGTGCCTTATGAATACGACGGGCTTGATCGACGCATTCGACGGAAGGTGACCAACTCTGCCGGGACTGTGACGGCTCAGCAGCGGTTTCTGTACGACACGAACGTCCTTTCGTCCCTTCTCCCCCTCGGGGGAGCTCTCTGCGTTGCATCGGCGTGTTGAGTCGCGATGCTGCCCGGAGGGCGGATGTGGGGGCGACTCAGGAAGTCGTGATTGTGCTGGATGAGCGGCTGGCAGGGGAGTCTTATCAAAAGGTCGATCATCGCTACATGAACGGTCCGGCGATTGATCAGGTGTTTGCCGATGAAACGGGCGGTAACGGGGTGCTCTGGTATCAGAAGCCGAAGCTGACCGAGAAGGACATCACCGGTCTGAAGTACTTCGATCAGATTGCGCCGCTACTTCAGCGGCTGCACGACGATGCGTGTGATCGTGACACGGCAGGCAATCGCATACTGCACTATGACCAGTACTGCATGTTGCTGCTGCTGTATTTCTTCAACCCGATCATCACATCACTCCGAGGACTGCAGCAGGCCAGCGAACTGAAGAACGTTCAAGCCAAGCTGGGCTGCGCTTGAGCGTCGCTCGGATCGTTGTCCGAATCTACCACGGTGTTCGATGCGGAACGCCTGAAAGAGATCATCAGCGAACTCGGGCAGCAGCTTCAGCCGCTGGCGCAGGATAAAAGGCTGCAAAACATCGACCACACCATCACGCTCGTCGATGGTTCGCTGATCGCCGCTTTGCCGCACAACGACAACGCGGGACTCAACGAAGTCATCAGCGACGAAATTGTCGAGTTCAAAGGCACCGGTGATCGCAAGCTCGATCACACGGTGCGTGTGATCTGTGTGCGCATGAATCCTCATACAACACGCGGCAAGTCTGTCGGTGGTTCCAGTGGAGTGGACAGCGACGGAATTCTTCGCATCGCCACAAACCTGCTGGATGTGCCAGCGGATGTGATTGCTTTAATATTTGCTTATCGATGGGCGATTGAAATCTTTTTCAGATTTTTCAAGCAGATGCTGGGATGCAAACACCTGCTGAGCCACAAACAGAACGGCATCGAGATTCAGACATACTGCGCGATCATCGCCTGCATGCTGATTGCTCTGTGGACGGGCCGCAAGCCGACGAAGCGCACGTATGAAATGATCTGTTTCTACTTCTGCGGTCTTGCCAGTGAAGCGGAACTGATGGCTCACATTGAAAAGCTGAAAAAGAAGAAGCAATAATTCGCGGGGTGCGTTCGGCATCTCGTCCGCCGCCCTTAACGCTGCGCGCATCACTTGCCGTACGCCGCTTGCAGGCCCTCGAATGTCACGCGGCATCCACTCGCGGCTATCTCCGCCGTCTCTGACAACCTCCGATACTCTGCTCATGTCGTTCGGCAATACCCGTGCCGAACAGTATTGGCTGCGTCCCCTTTTCGAACGCCAAATCCCTGTACAAACAAAAAATATGACCATAGAGTCACGGAATTCTTGCCGCAAATGATTTCTCTGTTCATCCACGCGGGATCCGGTTGTACAATCCTCTGGTCAGGCCAGCGACTTTTGCTTGTTGCGGGGCAGCGTCGGCCAAACTCCCGTTAAACCGCACAGAGCAGGGGCGAGCACAATGAAACTTAAAGAACTCGAAAACACAATTGCTCACCTGCCGCCGGAGGAATTCGCTCGGTTCCGTGAGTGGTTCCTTGAGTTTGACGCGGAGCAGTTTGATCGCCGGATTCAGGATGATGCCGACAGTGGTCGGCTTGACGCTCTGGCGGAATCCGCCTTGGCCGAGCATGCGGCTGGACGCGCGAAGCCGCTATGAGCCATTTCACAACTCCTGCGTTTTGGAGTTGCTACCACGACTTGCCGGAATCCGTCCGTGAATTGGCCGACAGAAACTTTGCGCTTCTTAAATCCGATCCGTTCCACCCTTCGCTGCACTTCAAAAAGGTTGGACGATTCAGGTCGGCCCGAGTCGGTATTCAGTTTCGCGCGTTGGCTGTCGAGATTGAAGACGGCTTATTGTGGTTCTGGATCGGAAACCATCCGGAATACGAACGCCTGATCTCCTGATGCCGTGCGGTCGTCACTCGGTTGGCCGCGTCATCATGTAAACATTCGCCGAAGGTGTTGGGAAAGTAGATTTCGCCTGCATTTTTGCCGAATGCCCACACCTTCGGCGAATATTTACGTCATCATTGCCGTAAGTGTCTGCGAAATCAGGAAGAGGCGGTAAGGATTGCCCGGCAGTTCGGCGAAGTCCCATCGCTGGTAGAACGCCCTGGATCGATCATCGACGCAGTCCAGGATGACCGCCACGAACGCAAAGGTCTGGCCCGCTTCATAGCAATCACGCAAAGCCTACGATAAAAGCAGATCACCCAGCCTCTGGCCCTGATAAGCCACGCTCACTCCCAGCCAAGCCAGGATTGCTACAGGCAGCGCACGTCGAGGCAGTTTTCGCGCGAGTTTGGAGGGCAGGTCACCAAAATCGACCTGGCCCGTCGCCAGTGTGTAGAATCCCGCGATCGCGCCATCTTGCTTGAGCAGGATTTTCGTGGCGGAGAGTCGCTTGTCCTGATGCTGCAGCGCCTTGGTGTGCAGCCAATCATTGACCTCGCTCTGACCGCATTCAAATGGACGGCGTGGGTGACTTCGCTGTAGCGGTTCGAGCGAGAAGCCTGCGGGCAAGGCCACTCCACTCACTTCGCGCCCCGCATGATCACTCCCAGCCGTTTCTGGGTGACGTGAGTTTCCGGGGGGTTGCAGAGCCTGCCAGAAAGCCAGTTGCTCGTCGGAAGCAAACAAAGGGGACGCAGCCAATAGTGTTCGGCACGGATGTTGCTTGGGATTTGCGATAATTCCCGCGTAAGAAAAATACAAACCTTTGGCACGCTTTATGCGCCGGTACCCTGCAGTGAATTCTGTCTGCCAGAGTGACATTGCGAGCGACGATTGTGGCGAAGGATGCCAGACAATTTGAAGAACAAAACGGTGATGATGCACCCACCGGTGCAGACTCGCAAGTTGCTGCCACGCCCCACGACGTGACCGACGCGACGCCCGACGACGCCGACAGCAAAGCGCGTCGCGGGAGGAAACCGAAGCCTGCGATTGAGCCGTCTGATCTGCAGGGACTCAAGTATTTTGATAAGCTCAAGCCGCTCCTCGCTCGGTTGCACGAAGTTGGTACAGAACGCGTTCTGCTGGAAATCGCGACCTCCACATGGATGAATACTGTGTCCTTGTGTTGCTCTGGATGTTCAGTCCCCTGCTGACATCCATGCGAGCACTGCAGCAGGCATCCCAGCTGGACAAAGTTCAAAAGAAGCTCGGCGTCGGGCGGACATCGTTCGGATCGTTCTCGGAATCCGTCCGTGTGTTTGATCCGGAACCACTGAAAGAGATCGCTGCTGAACT
>Ga0209390_10000488_pt1 | contig 78408 bp, 65 predicted proteins | sample BON01_FD_187212 | JGI IMG/M metagenome (GOLD analysis project Ga0209390, IMG submission 187212) | Freshwater microbial communities from Lake Bonney liftoff mats and glacier meltwater in Antarctica - BON-01 (SPAdes) (version 2) | ecosystem: Environmental > Aquatic > Freshwater > Ice > Glacier... | reverse complement strand
CTTTGGTATCAAAAATTTAGGAATTGTAACTAATGGAACATTGGGCGGGCTGCAAACATCGGTATTTAATTTTGACGAAGACAGTTTAGCCCAATGCGAGATTATAGCAACTGTAGCAGTAAAAACAATTAATACTGGAATAAATAAGAGAGATGAGCATTTGAGAGGAAAAGACTATTTTGATGCCAATACACATCCCACCATTAAATTAAAATCTACTAAATTTTTAAGGGCAAAAGGAGGCAATGTAATTGGATATTTTAAATTGACGATAAAAGGAGTTGCAAAAGATATTGTAATGCCAATTTATGTTACCAAAAGCGGGTCTAATACCTCACTTAAAGGTACATTTTCTATCAATCGATTGGACTATAAAGTGGGTTCTTCTTCAATAACACTTTCAGATGTCGTAAATATTACTATATTTGTAGAAACTAATTAAGCGTTGAACTTATCAGAAATTGCTAAATATCACCTTCAAGAAATGGAGGAATTAGCCAAAAATCTTGGCGATGTTTTTTATGTCGCCACACCTAAAATTTTATTTGGTGCAAGTGTTGGAAAGCATTACCGGCACATCATTGAGTTTTATCAAAGTTTAATTAATGGTTTGCCAAATGGTACCATTAATTATGATAAAAGAAACAGAGATATAAGAATAGAAAATGACATAAATTATGCCATGCAAATGATTGTTGAATTAAAAAATCAGCTTTCATTAATGTCCAATGCCGACAGCAAACCTTTAGTAGTTGAATATGAGTATGATAATCATACTATTAGCAGCGTAAGCTCTTCAGCAAGAGAATTGATTTTTTGTATAGAGCATTGTGTGCATCACCTTGCAATCTTAAAAGTGGCAATTCATGCAGCTTTTGAAGATGTGAATGTTTCAGAAACCCTTGGTGTTGCTCATAGCACACTAAGTTATCAGCAAAGTATCCAACAATCATAACAAAAAAAATTAATTGCCGTGTGCACATTTACCTATATTCCTTTAGCTAATAACGGATTTATAATGGCCACCAATAGAGATGAAAGCACTTCAAGACTTGCGGCATTGATACCATCGCTTTATTTAAAGGATAATTTTTGTATTTATTTTCCTCAAGATCCGCATGGCAAAGGAACATGGATAGCCACTTCACAATATTATACACTCTGTTTGCTAAATGGGGGAAAAGCAAAGCATGAAAAAAAATCATTTTATAAAAAAAGCAGGGGATTAGTGCTTTTAGAAATACTAATTGGGCTACTAAAAGGAGAAATTAGTCCAGAAAATACCATCGATATTAAAGGGATTGAACCATTTACCTTATTTATTGTGCAGCATCAACCTAATGCATTATATAAGTGGGTTTACTCTGAAGATGAATCTATGGAAATTAGTGAGCTGGCAAATGATAAGCCCCATATTCACTCATCTACAACGCTGTATGATGAGGCAACAAGCAAGCTTAGGGCAGAATGGTTTGAAGATTTTTTAGAAAAGAGCCAAGATTCAGAATTTAGCAAACTTGTAGATTTTCATAGCCATACCAACGCAGATAATAAGGAGTTTGGTTTACGCATTGATAGAAAAGGCATTACAAAAACGCTCAGTTTATCGGGAGTAGAATATACAAATAATCATAAGATGCATCATATTGATTTTATTACTAATTTTGCATCTGAATTAGAATGCATATTTTAGATGAAATGTTTTTTTCATAAACTAATAAATTATGAATACTATCCATGGTATTTTTGGCATACATTGTTATTGCCTTTTCATATTTGGAACGCAATTAAGTGCAAATCATTATTTTATTACACATCACTTAATCCAGGCTTAGGCAATTCGGGCGGTTTTTTTGCAGATTCTAAAAAGAAGATGCTTGGTAATATACCTAAATCTTTTTTATTAAACGAGTGTATACTGATAAATAATGGAGATGAAATAAAGCAATTAGAAAAACAATTGATAAGTAAAGCATATTCTTTCCCGCTAGTTTTTAAACCAGAAATGGGGGAGCGTGGTATTGGAGTAGCCATTATATTTAACTTAGAGATGGCCAAAAAATATCTTAAAAATGTGCATCAATACCCAATAATAGTTCAAGATTATTGTGATTATAAGTTAGAGTTTGGTTTATTTGTAGCAAAGCTGCCAGATAAGCCTTGGAGTATTTTAGGTGTTACTGGCAAGTTGCCAATGCAAGTGATTGGTGATGGAAAATCTGATGTTGAAACACTTTTGGCAAATGATTGCAGGTATAAATCACAATTAGTTAGGCTAAAAAAAACAGATTTAAAATTAGATTTTGTGCTAGAAGCAGATAAAATATTGGTGATTGAGCATATTTTAAACCACAGATTGGGAACAAAGTTTACCAATTGCAATCATTTAATTACAGATCAATTTGTTCAAAAGATAGCAGATTTATGTAATAGTATAGATGGTTTTTATTATGGTAGATTTGATATTAAAGTAGCAGATTTAGATAATTTTGAAGCGGGTGATTTTAAAATTATTGAATTAAATGGGGCAGCCTCTGAGCCCACAATTATATATGATCAAGAAAAAACAGGTTTTATGAATAGTTTACGTTTAATGATAAAACATACGCTTATTCAAGGCTATATCGCAAAAAATAATATTGCCAATGGCATAATGCCGATGAAAGCAATGGTTTTTAAGAGAGTAATGTTGGATCATTTTAAATTATCATAATAAAAAAAACAATCTATACAACTGTTTGCCACTCTTATTCGTTTATTTTTATATAATTAAAATAAAACATTAATATTGTAGAATGATTTTGCAGTCAATTAAAAAATCTATATTACTTATTGGGTTGCTTCTTATATATATAGTGGCTCATACTCAGTTGCCAGAAGATATGACTTTAAATGTGTGTGCAAAAACTAAATTATTGGCATCGGATACCACAAGAACAGTAATAACTATTTTTTGGAAAAATAGCCCAACCTCAGCATTAGTGCAGAACTATAGGTTTAAGGCAAAGAATAATTTATTTTGGTCAGCAGCAATAAATATAACGCTAACAGATACTTTTTTTAATGATACCATTGCCACAGGTTTAGAGCGCGAATATATCATTAGAAAAGATACAGCAGCTGTAGCTGGAAATGTATTGCCAAAGTTTGGTTATATACTTGCTGGCAGAAAAGTTTCTGCATTTTTGCAACAAGGTAGAATATTGGTTTTGATAGACAGTGTTTACTTAAATGCATTAGATTCTGTTTTATTGCGTTATAAGCATGATTTGGCTAGCGATGGTTTTATTCCTCAATTTCAGTTCGTGAGCAGATTTAATACAGTCAGAAATATTAAGCAGCATATAAGAAATGCCTATTTTGCTGTAAATCCTGCACCATTGGTTGGGGTATTACTTTTAGGAAAAATACCCATACCCTACATTGGCAACTATAGAGATGGCGTTGGTTTCTTTTTTCCACCAGACGGACATACTACTTTATTTTCCCCACCAAGCCACGAAGGTGCCTGGCCTAGTGATTTATATTATGGGGATATGAGCTTAGAAACATTGTGGACAGATAATGTAGTAACCAACAATCTTGGTGCTAGGACAAAAAATAACAATATTATTGGGGACCTAAAATTCGATCAAACAGTTATGCCTTCGGCAATAGAATTGGCAGTGGGCAGAATAGATTTGACAGATTTGCCACATTTTGCGTTGAACGACACCCTTTTATTGGTGCGATATTTGACAAAAAATCATAATTATAGAGCAGGTAAATCTGCCTATAGAAAAAGATTATTGCAAACAGATAATTTGGGTTTATTAACAGGCGAGCCTTTTGGAGGAGGTAGTTTTCAAACCATTAACCCACTTTATGGGGATAGCGTCAATAAATTACCTTGGGCAACTTTGCTAACTAATCAATATCAATTTGCGCATGGTTTTGGGTTTGGCACATACAGCAGTTGTTCGGGTGTGGTAAACATTTCAGATTTTGCCAGCAACACTTACAGGACTGTATTTACTAGTTTGTTTGGTAGTTATTTTGGCGATTTTGATACTAGTGCAGCATTACTAAGGTCTGCTTTGGCAAGTCAAGGAGATATTTTAACAGCAGTATGGAGCGGCAGGCCAAAATGGGCTTTTCATCAAATGGGTACAGGAAATCCAATCTTGTTGAGTGTTTTGGCATCGCAAAATATTTGGAATGGTTCGTATCCTGTATATAGTGATGCAGGATATGGTTACGGACTTCTGCACCCTAGTTTTCATGGTGATGTAAGTTTAAAATTGAATCCTTATTCTTCACCAAGTAATTTTGTGGTTAGGCAAGATAGTTGCAACAACAGATTTAAACTTAGTTGGAATCGGTCATTAGATACTGCATTTGAAGTTTATGTTCTTCAGCGAAGTCGCACTATTGATAGCACTTTTGTTGATTATTTTAGGGTGCTAAGTGATACTTTTTTTACAGATTCTTTTCCACTTTCTGGAAACAATACCTACATGCTTCGTGCAATTCGCAGAGAAAATAATTGCAGTGGAATGTATTATAATTTAAGTGCAGCAGCTTTTGATTCTATTCGTTTTTACATACCTCTGGTAAATGCTGGTGCAGATTCACAAGTATGTTTAAATTATCCAGTACAATTTGGGGTAAATCAAGTTTATCCTAGCAGGGTTATTCTCTTTTGGCAACCTGGCAGGCTGTTAAATGATTCTGCCTTAAGCAGACCCACATGGCAGAGCACTTCTACCCAAAGTTTTATTCTAAATGTGATAGATACCAATAGCCGATGTTTACGCAGAGATACCATAAACCTTAGTTTATTACCCACCGCTATAGATACCATAGTTTTTCCAATATACATAGCAGGTTGTGGCGACACAATATCTATTGGGTCTAGCACCATTGGTTTGGGCTTAGGATATACTTTTTCTTGGGCTTTTCAGTCTGCCATACCTAATTCTGCGGCAGGAATAGGGCAAAAAGGGCCTCATGTTTTGTCTTATAATGCTGTTGGAGATTATCAAATAATCATGGCGCAAACAGATAATATCAGTGGTTGTATTAACAGAGATACTCTCTTGCACTCTATCGCCTGCGTTTTACCTTTTAATAGTGCTTCTGTACAAATATCTTTGCCCACTTGCGATAAGATGCTTTTGTCTTTTTTTGCCAAAGGCAATGCAGCGAATGAATTTATTGCAGTATTAGAAGATGCCTTTGGAAATAGAAAAACGGTACTCATTGATAAAAGTAATATACAGTTTACGCAAAATGGATTTTCAAGATATGATATAGTGCTTACCAATGTGCATTACATTTTTTTAAAACTCTATGCAAAAAGTATTAATGGAAATGAATTGCTTATTGAAAAAAGTATTGATGCGCCTTTATGCTACAGATTTAGCCTTAACCCAAATCCGAGTGATGACGGTTATTTTAGTTTAAAATCAAACCACTATTTTATCAATTTTGTTGAGATTTATAATTCAGAAGGTAGCTTAATTCATTCAACAAATCTACTAAAACAATTGCTGCTTAGTTATCATTCTCAAATAGCCTTGCCAGCAGGTTTGTATCTCATAAAAACCAATCTAGGGAGTAAAAAACTTTTAGTAAAATAAAAATTCTTAAAATCTGTTTTATGTTATGAAATTACTTTTTTTGACCAACACACTTTAAATATTAAAACTAAGATTATGAATTTAATTTTTTTACATGGGGCATTAGGCAGCAATGCACAATGGGAAGATATTTGTAAATTATTGCCAAACACTTTTAATATTCATTGCATAAATTTCCCGCAACATGGCAATAACGAAACAATATTAGGTAATTATTCTATTGAAACTTTAGCCAATACTGTTGAGCAGTATATTGAAACCAAACAATTGCAAAAGTGTATATTAATTGGCTATAGTTTAGGCGGGTATGTAGCTTTATGGTTGGCAGCTAAAAATCCGGATTATCTATTAAAAGTAATAACATTGGCTACAAAATTTACTTGGGATAATGATGCAATACTTTTTGAAAGCAAAAAGTTAAGTCTTGAAAATTTATTGCCAATAAAAGAAAGGTTAATTGCAATGCATGTTGTTGGTTTAGACTTGCTTTTGCTTATCACAACGCAAATTATTGCTTCTATTGCTCACAATTATTTAAATGAAAAAGTATTGTCAAACATTAATTCTCCCGTATTGTTAATGGTAGGTGAAATCGATAAAATGGTAAGTCAACAAGAGACAAAGCAATATGGCAGTTTTATTAAAAACGCAAAAGTAGAAATATTGCCTTTACAACCTCATTTGATCAATAAAATGGAAAGTGAATTAATTGTGAAGTATATTGTCGGTTTTATAATTTAGCTTTTAAATGATTTCAGCGATATTAAAATAGGGCGCTGTCATATAAGTACAAAGCTTAAGAGGAGTTTTTTGCAGCCAACTATTTTTTTTCAATATGCGATTACATTTTTACCCATTTCAAAAAGGTTTTTGAGCCACCTTTATTGATTTCTATGGAATAAATTCCTTGTGGTAAATTCTCAGAATTTAATGATACTGTATGTGAACCGGCAGAATATGTGTTAGCTATTGATTCTTTTATAAAAGTACCATTTGAGTTAAAAATGCGCACTGAAACAAGTTGGCTTTTTGGCACAAAAAATGACAATTTGCAATCTCCAGCATTGGGATTTGGATATAAATTATCCTTTTCAGTTGATGTCATTGCATTTTCTATTGAAGAAGTAAAAACAGAAACATTAGAGCGCAATAACACAAATCTATTCGGAGTTTCTGTCATTGCATAAATTTTGCCGTCAGGGGCTTGTCTTACATCGCGAAAACGCGCATATCCATTCATGCTTCTTGTTGAAGATACCTTTTTATTGTCTTTCATTTTTAGCCAATGAATATGAGTGCCCGCTAATGCACCAATTAATATATCTGCTTCATTATTTGGTTGACCATTTTGTATAAAAGTCATTCCACTAGGAGCAATAGATGGCACCCAATAAGTTAGCGGGAGTTCCATTCCTGGTAGCGTAGTATCACTAGAAATGATACTGCCATTATAATCGATGCCAAAAGTTACAGCAGGCCAACCATAATTGGTATTTGGCTTTATCAAATTAAGTTCGTCACCTCCTCTAGGACCATGTTCGTGAGCGTATATTTCGCCTGTTGCAGGATTCATTGCAATGCCTTGAATATTTCGATTTCCCCAACAGAAAATCTCGGGTTTTGCATTGATATTTCCAACCAATGGATTGCTTGTCGGCACAGTTCCATCATCATTAAATCGCAATACTTTGCCAAAATGGTTATTCAATTTTTGTGCACTGTCTGGCACACCGCGATCGCCAACCGACATATAGAGAAACTTATTTCTATCGAAAACTATGCGACTTCCAAAGTGTTGTCCAGAATTGCGAACAGGCAATGCCCTGAATAATTCTGTAAAATTTTGGAGCTGATTGCCAACTAGCCTTCCTCTGCCCAAGGCTGTTGTTTGCCCGCCTGTTGCTGAAACTGCATAGGTAAGGTAAACAAAATTGTTGCTGCTAAAATCAGGATGTAGGGCAATATCTAATAATCCTCCTTGGCCATTTTGCGAAATCGCTGGTATACCAGTTATCTCAGTAAGAGAATCGGTTGAAATAACAAATCGGTAAACTTTTCCTTGCTTTTCAGTAAATAGCACCTCATTGCTATTAATAAATGTAAAGCCCCATGGAGTGGCAATATTGTTAATTAACACCTTGTCTTCAAATAATGCAGGTGACTGAGAAAATGCGCTATTTGAACAAAATGATAGCACTGATAGCAAAACTCCAAAACATTGTTTGGTTTTTAGATTAAAGATTGAGGTTAAATTCATTTTCTTGATTAATAGTATTGTTCTATTTAATTTCATTATTAAGCGTATTTTTTTTCTATATTTGATAAACAAAATTTTAGGTGAATAGTTGCTTGGCCTTTCAAATATATTTTCATGGTTTTTTGTATTATAAGTATTGCTTTTAATCTCAAAACATCTTAAGCTTCTTCAATTTTATCAAGGCACATGCAATCAAAGAATTAAAGTAAAAGAACTGCTCATTTCTATTTTTGTGATTCAAATTTTTTTATAAATTTCGTTAAAAGGTATTCTCATTCTATCGCCCCAAACTCCTTCTTGTTTCCTAATGCCGCAAGAAATAATCATATTTATTTCTGATCCAAAAGGCAAATCCAAAATATGTTTTATTTTTGTACTGTCAAAACCTTCCATCGGGCAGGTGTCATACTTTTTACTAGCCATTGCCAGCATAAAGGTTTGTGCTGCCAAAGCGCAGGATTTATGAACAACTACCCTCATGTCGCATTCAGATACTTGGTAGATAATTGGTCTAAAAAGTCCGATTATAATTACCATTAATTTTCTAACACCACCTAAAATGCCTAAAAAACGGGAGTATAAAAACGGCATCAACATTCCATAATATAATTTCTGTTGTTTGATTCTTTTCTCTTGTTTCATTTCTGGACTGTTTTTAAGTATATTTTGGGCTTCCAACGCCATCATTTTTTTTACTCTTTTTAGATACAAATCTTGCCTGGTTACAAAAACAACTATTTGTTGGGCGGTACTCGCAGCTTGCTGATTTAAGCAAGCAACAGAGATGGTTTTCAAAATTTCAGAATCGGTAATATGATAAAACTCCCACAGTTGCATATTGGAACTGTTGGGCGCTAATGACGCTAATTCTAAGCAATGCTTTACCTTTTCTGAATCAATTGGAATAACCATGTATTGTCTAATAGATCTTCGGTAAATTACTGTTTCTTCAAAGTTCATTTTTAATTTAAAGCGTATATTTTTTTTTCTAACGGCTTTGTAACATCCTGCCTGTGGCAAATTTGAGTTTTTTAGGTAATTTTATGCAAGAACAATTTGTAGCATGTTCTAAATGCCAAGTTATTCGTTGATCTAATGTTGGTTTATTTGGCATCGGGTTTATAAGATGCCATTGTTTATTAAGCTTTATTTGATGGCTTTTTTGCAAACGGATATTCGGGTTTTTAAACATATAAATTTTATTATTTAATGGCGTGAAACATTTGTTACTAAATTCTTTTTTCGCTTCCAATTAATGTTTAACAGTATTGCTCCAAAAGAAATAAAAACTAAAATTAGCATTGTAAACCCTCCCAAAAACGGAGTTAAAGAAAAAGCACTTAACACTATAAAAATTCCTATGGCGGCAAATACTAATTTCCAGTATTTCCAGTTAAAATAAAAGCGATTGTTTATCCAGTTAGAAATAACTACAGAACTTATGATAGAGGCTAGTATGGCTAAAATAATGTAATTAAATAGCAAAAACAAACCAAAAGGTGCGCCAATTATTGTGATAAAAGCAGCAGCTGATATAATTGGAACAGCAATAAAAAACATTAACCCATACCCAAACGATTTTAAGCTTTTATTTAAAATTGTATTGCCAGCTTTTTTCATGATTTGGCTAAATAAATATTGTATAACACCAATAAAAAGTAAAGCCATACAAACATATAAAAATACGGCCCCAAGAAAATACCAACGGCCTTCTCGCATTTTTAATGCAGGGTCAAATATTGCATTGCCAGATTTTATGGAACTTTTAAAATCAATATAACCTTTTTTATTCCAATAACTGACATTGTTATTGAACGAGGCATTTTTGCCAATAATAATTTTATTCCCTGCAATGATCGAAGAGCCCTTGACCATTCCATTCAATGTTAACTTTCCACCACGAATATCAATATCTTTTTCTGCAATGCCATTAAATATTAAATTTCCTGCTGCCACTTTTAAGTTGTTTTTTACTCTTCCATTAAGTGTAATTTCGCTACCACTTGCAAGCAATTCATTTATGACAACGTCTGTGTTTATGGTTATTTTTCCTCCAGTTATGATAAGGTCGCCAACAATATTTTTTTGTAAAACTAATTCTCCTCCGGCACAGCGAATATCATCGCCTACAAAACCATTGAAAGTAACTTTGCCACCAACAATCAATATATCATTCATCACAGTGTCATTGATAATAATTGTGCCACCTACACAAATCAAATCACCATATATAGGGGCATTTATGGTAATTGTACCACCTGAGATATACAAATCTTCAAAAATTGGTTGAGAAATTACAATATTCTTACCAGAAGTTAGGCGAAATGCAAATGTGTTTGCAGCCATCATTATAAGAAGAACTATACTAAATATTTTTTTCATATTTTTTAGGTTAACGCATATTTTTGCTGCTATACTATTGAATTATTATTTAGCAAAGATGAGTGTTTTAATAGGCTAAGTGTTACATATTTTTGTTAATTCGTTGCACTATTCCTACTTCCTTAATGCTTTTTTTTTTGAAAAAAGACTTAAGCTAGTTAAGGACAAGAATTTAAAAAATTAGAATCAATAGCACCTAAGCCATTGCTTGGTATTATTAAAAAGAACTAGAATGAAAAATAGCTATTGCAGCCACCGCTACAAAAATGATATAATAAATAACTTTTTTTGGTTTTTTTGGATGCTGATTCACGGAATTCAAATGGTTTTTCAAACCTAATTTTTTGATGATTCTCTAATTTTCAAATTCTGTTATATTTCTTTTAAAAGGCTGTTTAATTTTAATTACTTTTTATGCCTATATGCACCATGAATGTAATATTTGCCAAAAAAAAGAAATTGTAATTATAATTTTTATTCAAGCATGATTTTTCCACAACCGATTCTATCACCAGCAGCACCAGCAGGTTGAGAAGAGTAATCATCTACACCTTCATGAATAATGATAGCCTTTCCTATAATATTTTTAGTTTCATCATCACAGTTGATACACCATAAATCGGTTTCTAAAATTAGCTTCCCTATACCATTTGAATCCGCCAATATATTGCCAATATCACCCTTGTGAAAAGGGGCAATACCCCACTTGCCATGGCCTACGTTTGTTGGATTCCAATGTCCTCCTGCGGAGCTGCCATCTGCTGCAACACAATCTCCGATAGCATGTATATGAATACCGTGGTCTCCAGGGGTTAAACCTGATATATCGACAGTCATTTTAACCTTGCCATCAATTTCTGTAAAAGTAATTGTTCCATTAACATTGCTCTTGTTTTTTGCCATTATATTAGCAACTGCAATTAAAGTATCGCTGTTGTTGTCCTCAAATATTTTTGGATCAATAGTATTTGAGCATCCGCTGAATAATAATGCTAATGGTAGCATAAATATATAATTTTTCATTTTTAGTTTTTAGTTTTTTTAATAGGTTTGGTAGGATATAGCTTCAAAATATTAATTACAGCAGGGTGGATTTCCTTTTTAAGACATGAGGGGTCATAAATATCCTTTTCTGCAGAGCCTGTCCAAACAAGTTTATTTGAAACCATTTCAATTACATTTAGGGTGATGGTACTCTTAGTATATTGATTGGTTGTAATAGTGTAACCTGGGTAATAAGAATAAGGAGTGCCATAATTATAATTAGGATAATGGTTGAAATAGGGATTGCCATAATAAAAATTATTATTGTATTGGCTATTATAAGGAGAATTAAAATAAGTAAAATTTGAATAGTTATAAGGGTTGTAGTTCTGAGTAGCATTTTTTTTCATTTCACTTTCCAAAACCAGCTCAAGTAAAACATCAGGTTTAAAGGTGTCAACTAAATAGCCTCTATTTTTAAATTCCTGATCAACATAACTTTTAGCATTATTCTCGATAACATCATTAAAATAGGGGGTTGATTTATTAGAGTTTAGCCATGCATACGTTTTGTATTTAGTAAAATCTACACTTTCATCAAAGTTGGAGTATGTATTTTTGTGAATGCTGCAGCTGCTCAAAACAATAGCTGCTAAGAGGCAAAGTTTGGCAAATATTTTTTTTGATTTCATTTTCTTTGTTTTTTGATGATTTCGTTATGAATATTATTTTTTAATCTTTAGAATTGACTGCAACATAAAAAAACAAATAAAGCCTATTTAATTAATCTTTAAATTGACTTTATTCGTTTTTTCAAAATTAATAAATTACTGCCAATTCATTTTCAACTGAAGATACGCCAGGTGTGTTCCACGCCAAACGACCCGCTTCATCTTTTTGATACATTGAGTGAACCAATCCTGTAAGTTTAACCTTATTTTGATTAACTTCTATTTTTACATCATTGGCGTTAATAGACCAATTTCGTTTCAATGCATACTCCAAATCTTTCTTTTCTACTGCATTGATTGCTGGAGATTTAACAGTAATCAAATTTAGAACTCCTTTTACTCCAGAAAGATTTTTTATGGCATCCTTGGCTGCCTCATCTTGATATTTCCAATTTACCTCACCCTCTAGTTTCACCCAGCCGTCTTCTACTTTCACTTTAATTTGATTGTCTGGCACTTCCCAATTATGTTTCCAAGCATTTAGTACGTCTTGGGCAATTTCTGTATCATTCTTTTTTGTAGTGAATCCATAATCGATAGAAATATTTTCTGCCACAGCCCTCACACCAGTAACATTTTTTGTCGCGAGTTCTGCATTAATTTTTTTGGAATATGAGTCTACGGTACCCGATAAAGTAACAACCCCATCTTTTGCTGTAACACCAATCTCTGCAGCATGCATAGCAGGCTCCCATCTTATGGCATCCTGCACGTCTTTTTGTAATTCTGCGTTTGTTTTCATGAATTTATCATTTTTTATACAACAAGAAAATCCTAATTGCACTGCAAAGATGAATCAATAAGTTACCCAAAAGTTACATAATTAGGTTTATAAATTACATAATTGATGATTTTAGGAAAGATAAAGATTTGCAAATGCGGTGAGTTTTTAAACTGTGTTGATGATTTTTTTTTAACAGTATTTGGCAATTTAAACCAGTTTTATGCAAGCCATTTAATGTCTAAATAAGGTAACCTAATGATATTTCAAAAAACGCCTCTAATGAAGCCGTTTTTTGACTTAAAATTGAGCTTTTGTGATTTTGGAGATGGGTGTGCAATAGCTATGCCTGTTATGGGGTTTGTGCTTTTTTAATAGTCAAGTTTGTATTTTAGATCAATCGAACTATTAAATGGGTCGTTGCAATTAACAGCAGAACCCAAGACTTTAGTCACAACTTTTAACTTCAATATTAGCATTGAATGCAAAGCTGATGCTTCTAACAAACTTGTTTTTGCTATTGTCCACATTGAAATAAAAAATGATGATCACTCAATTGTCTTAGGTGCATTGTCTGTAAGTTGTATATTTGAAATTGTCAATTTTGATGAAATAATTAAAATTGAAGAAAATGGAAAACTTGATATTCCTCAACGTTTGATTGAAACCCTCAACATGATTTCTATTTCGACTACATGAGGTGTAATGTTTTCCACTTTTAAAGGAACATTTTTACATGCAGCAATCTTACCAATTATTGACCCCAAACAATTTCAAGTAGGAAGTCAAAAACTTGAAAAGTGAAGTTGGCCTGAAGGCAGTAGTTATAGCATTCTGACCAACGTAAATTTAAAAATGGCACAATCCCATAAAATGTGTAAACTATTTAAATCTTGATCAGTTAGTTCATATTTATCGATTTATCGTAGTTGTCAACGATTTTGAAAAGTGTTTCTGAATGTTTAAAGATGTCGTCTATTGAATTAATTTCATTTTTTACTTCTTTCTTTTGGTCGTCAAGTGTTACGAAAAACTTTTTTGCTCCACTTAAATAAAGTCTGCAAATTGTCTTTCGGTTATTGTCGTCAAGTAAGATTGCAAAGTATGATTGTGCGTCACGATATGTTATTCTTGTAGCGCTAATTTTTTGTCTAAGAATTGTTTTAACTATCATAAAGGCTTCAAGTTCTTCAGGAGTTGTAATCACTTTTACTTCTTCTAATTTAGCTTGTTCTTCTGCTTGAATCGCTTCTTGTTGTTTCGTTGCCTCGTCTTCTTTTGTTAATGCTGTCTTTAGTCTTTCAGTTATAAGCTCGCTAATATGTTGCTGAATTGATTTTTTTGTCAAATTAGTAAACTGCTCCAAAACTTTCGCTGTTACTATACTTGGATAAACTTGTCTTGCGAAGTATTTAACAAAGTCAGGGCTTGGATTTATTAATTCTTGCTGCAACAAATGTTTAAGTTCATTGGTGTATTTTAATTCACTTGCAGTGTTTGCAATACTTTCTGCATCAAAAACAGTTTTGTGGAATTTTTTAAGCTCTTCAATTTGATTGTCTTTAATTTCTGCGATATTGAATTCTAAAAATGGTTTTTCATCCATTTTATTTGCGTCAACCAAGTCAGAATAAAAACGATATGTTATACCGTTGGTTAATAGTCCAAATTTTGCTTTAGAAACGTGGAAGTATCTTAATAACTGGCCATCGTGAATACTTAAATTTTCTTTCCAATGTTTACACTCAACCAAAATAGTTGGGTGATCATCTTTAAAAATCGCATAATCTATTTTCTCACCTTTTTTAAGTCCGATGTCTGAAATAAACTCGGGAACAACTTCGGTCGGATTAAAAACGTCATACCCTAATGCTTGTAAAAAAGGCATAATAAAAGCATTCTTTGTTGCTTCTTCTGTGTGGATTTGGTCTTTAAGTTTTGTTACTCTTTCACCAAGTTGTTTGATTAAATCTTTAAAGTCCATTTTATATTTATCGTTATTTATAATTCTAATTTCCTCAATGCTGATAACATTTTCCGTTTGAACTTAATGTCATACGCTTACACCTGCTCCCTGCTTTAGTAGTCCCTGAACATTGGACAGATGATGACCTTGTTTCCTTTTTTGTCGGTTGTGTTTCCGTCTTTATTTGATTGCCTTGTTGAGCTTCGTGCAGATAACAGTAACCATTTGCATTTAGCGTTTTGTTGTTACACCTTTCTCCTGCTTTATTTATGCCATTACATTGAACTGAAGAAGAAGTTTTATTTTCTTCTTTTTCAGAAGTTGTTTTTACACTTTTCCATGACCAACATTTAATGCAAAGTGTTTTTTCTATTAAATCTTCTTGTTCATCGGCTAATAGCGGAAAAAAGTCTATTCCTGTAAACTTTTCAACGCTGTCAATGGAAACGGCAAACTGTTGTAATGACTCACTTGAACCAGTATTTGGGATAATAAAACCAATGCCTTTTATACTTGGCTCACTATAATCAAGTATTACCTTATAAAAATAATTTGGCACTGATACTTTATTTGAACCGATAGTATTCAAACCAGTTGTCAAAACGGGACCAGTCACGATATATATCGAGTTGTTTTCAATTGCCCATGTTCTTGCAAGTTCTTCTAACCTTTTCCAAACTCCGCGATTAAAACTTGGCGTTTGTGGGCTCATATTACTGTAATAAAAACTTTCAGCCATCGCAGTCAACGACCAACCCATGTCAGATGCAGGTGCTAAATGTCCACGGTCATATCCAAAACCTGCATAATCTTTATCTGTTGCTGTGCCTGTTTTCACTTTTGGGTCAGGAATAAATTTATCTGTCCTCTCGTACATTTTATTTGTTTCTTCCTTAGTCAGTTCGTAAGCTATCCAACTAGATTGCTCATGAGTTTCATTATATAGTAGAGTGTAACCTGTATGAGTGATTATTATGTCCTTTGGAATGGTCTTTGGAATTTCGAGTTTTGATAGAGCAGTCGCTTTTATATTGTAAATAGGAATACTATCAGCATAAACCCAAGTGCCATCTTCCCACAGTAATACTTTTTTGCCAGTCTCAGTCGTTGCTTCCTCTTGTCCAAAAGTCAAAGAGTGAAATGAGAATACTGTCAAAATTAATAATGCTACTTTTTTCATGTTGTGTTGTTTTTAGGGTTGCCGATAACGGCAGTCTGTCTAAATACTCCACAAACATAAACAAACAATCGGATACTTATCTTTAAAATTTTCCAACCATGCAATTCTCAAAGCCTTGATTTGAGTAATTAGACAGTTTGACGGTTTGCAGCTACAAGAAGTTGGCGATTTTTACCATTCAGATAGCTATTGGGATTGATACGAAGCACTACCTGTCTCGCCTTAGCGGGAGTTTCATTGAAGCACTGAACCGCCAATTTTTTGCAGGTGCGGTTATGGCTCGTTTTTATCTTCACAGTCGTTTAGTCAAGCTGAAACCAAGTCCAAAATTGTTACCTTGTGCCGGGAAACTGTAAATGTTCCAAGACAATGATTTTTCTTTTGGTTTTCTGTTCGTTATTAAATTCCAACTGCTTAATATCAAAGTGCTCGTTCCTAGTCTAATGTTTATTAAAGACAAATTTCTTCGCGCTGGATTTACATAAGCACCGCTCCAAGTCATCTGTTCTTTAGGATAATTCCATGCACCCAGTGTTATTTGTCCTACTCCTGCAATTAATCCCAATATCGGAACAGTCTTATTGTTAGCTCCCTTAAAAATTTGCATTCCGTTAATTGTGTTTAAAGACAAATTTAGTCCGCCAATTACAGACGAAGAAATTACGTAAGTTGTTGAAATAGAATGGTTTGTTGGCATATGTCTGTATACAGATTGCTAGAATTAATTTTATAGTCTTCATATTAATTTATTTTTTAGCTATTCTTTTGCTTCCTCTTCGTTTGCCGTTTATATTTTTATATTTTTCAAACTTAGAAGTTCTTATAGTCCATGCACACTTTTTTAAATGGGTGCTAATATAGCAATAAAAATTAAATCACAAACAATTAATATTTACGCAAAATTGATTGCGAAATCTAAAAAACTTTTTATTGAAAAATGGTTTTTTTGCAGAAGCAAAAGTCATCATTTAAAAGATGTAGGTTGTCTATAATCAGCCTATAAATTGGCTTTTCTAGATGGTCAATTTTTTCTTGATTTACTCATCTTTTATTTTACTGGCAATAATTCCATTCAAATTTTGCTTTGCAGTTTTCATTTGAATAATATCAACTAAAAAAGCAAATGCCATTGAAAAATAAATATATCCCTTAGGTATTTCAAAATGAAATCCTTCTGCTAAGAGTGATACGCCAATCATCATTAAAAAGCACAAGGCTAGAATTTTAAAAGATGGATGTTTTCTTATAAATTCGCTTATTGGTTTAGATGCCAATAACATAATTATAACCGTAACAATTACAGCCGTATACATTATCCAAAGTTGTTCAACCATTCCAACTGCTGTAATAATTGAATCAATAGAGAAAACTAAATCCAATATTATAACTTCAGAAAGTAATCTTTTAAAACTGCTGTTATTTGGTACTTTTGGTATGTTGTCCTTGGCAATTTCGGTTTTATGATATATTTCTTTTGTACTTTTATAAATTAAAAATAGTCCACCTAAAATGAGTATTAATCCTTTACCAGAAAAGCTGATATCAAATATTATAAAAAGGGTTTGGTCTAGTTTCAAAATCCACGCAATAAAAGCTAGAAAAACTAACCTCATTACCACAGCCAATCCGATACCCCAAAAGCGAAGTTTGTTCCTTTGGTTTTCTGGCAATTTATCTGCTAGAATAGAAATAAAAATAATATTGTCAATACCAAGTATTACTTCAAGGGCAATTAAGGAAAGTAAAGGAATAATAACGTCTGTCATATTTATTTATTTTATTATTTGTTGTGCTTTTGCCTAATGTTAGTTTGTTTAAAAACTCATTTTGTTTGCAAATATAATTTTTTTTGGTTCATTTTCGCTACATTTAAGAAATGTTATGAAACTGTTTTTTAAATTTATAAAATGGGTTTAAATAATATGATAAGTTAGGTTTTTATTGATAAAAGCTACTGCAGATTACGGGCATAATTTTAGTTGACCACATTGCCGATTTGTGCAGCTGTTTCTTTCTTTATTTTTTGAACTTCTAATTTAGTTTGGATTAAATCTGCTTCAATCTCTGGTGTGCAATTTTGTAATGCATCAGTAATATCTTTTTCTAGCAAAACAGCACGTTTATGTTTATAAAATTGCATTGTTCTAAATATTAATAATGGATATTTGATAGCATCTTTATCTAAAAAAATATCATTTTTTTCCCATCCCTCGCTTAAGAATTCTTTTTGTTGCAACAAATCATTAATAAAACTCTGCAGCTCCATTTCTTGTGCTTCCTTAAAATATTCGATGTTAAAAGGTGCTTGCTGCTCATAGCTTTGGCTGTATGCAGTAAAAATTTGCCTTGCCAATTCATGTGTAAAAATAATATCGTCTAGCTTAAATTGATTTATAATAAATTGAGCAACTGTGTGCTCTTGGGTAAAAAGATTTTCACCAAATAAAACCAGCATTTTTACAAGTTCCTTTTCATACAGTTGCAGTCCTTCATAAATTAATGTTTCAAAATCAGCAGGTAGTTTGGAAGCATCTACATTTTTTGTAAAGTTTTTTTGAGCAAATTTTCCAAGATTTTTTTGAATTTCATCTATTAATATACCCTCGTCCATCTGCATTAATACAGCGCACTCTTTTAAATAAAAAGCCCTTTTTATAGGATTATTGATAAGTGCAATGGTGGCAAGAATAGATTGCACAAAAGCTGTTTTTTTAATCGGATCATTGTTAGATTCCTCCATCATTTTTTCTGATTTATAGAGGATAAAATCCTGCTCTTTCTCATTCAAAAATTGGCTGAATTTATCTCCTCCCATATTTTTGCACATACTGTCTGGATCTTCTCCTTCTGGCATTGCCACCACACGCACATTTAATCCTAAAGCAAGTAAAATATCAATGCTTCTTGCGGCTGCTTTTTCACCTGCTGCATCACCATCAAATAATACTGTAACATTTTCAGAAAAACGCTTAATTAACTTGGATTGCTCTTCGGTAAATGCTGTGCCAGATGCTGCTACCACATTTTCTATGCCTTCTTGATGCATGGTTATCACATCTAAATACCCTTCAACCAAGTAACATTTGTCAGCTTTTTTTATTGCATTTTTAGATAAATGCATGCCATAAAGCACTTTGCTTTTTTTATAAAAGTCGGTTTCTGGACTATTTAGGTATTTTGCTGTTTTATCATCTTTTTTTAACACTCTTCCTGCAAACGCTATCACCTTACCTTGCACACTGTGTATGGGAAAGATAATGCGTTCCCTAAAAATGTCATACCACTCTTCTCGGTCGGTTTTTTTAATCAGCCCTGTAGCTTCTAAGTATTCTTTTTTATACCCCCTTTTTTCAGCGTCATCTGCCAAGGCTCGCCACTCGGTTTTACTAAAACCCAATTGCCATTTAGCAATACTTTCTTTTTTAATGCCCCTTTCTTTAAAATAGCTTTGTCCTATGGCAATGCCCAGCTCATCTGTTTGCAATAAATTTTGGTAATATGAATTGGCATAATCCAACACAATTTGATAACTCTCTTTTAATGCAGATAGTTCGTGCTCTTTTGCAGTATCTAGTGTTTCTTCTAAAGGCAATTGATATTTTCTGGCCAAGTATCTTATACTGTCTGCAAAACCGAGTTTTTCATGCTCCATAATAAACGAAACACTGTTTCCAGCTTTGCCGCAACCAAAACATTTATAAATTCCTCTTGATGGCGAAACACTAAAAGAAGGAGTTTTTTCTTCGTGAAAAGGGCAGTTGCCTACATGATTTACGCCCCTTCGTTTTAATGAAACAAAATCGCCTACTACTTCTTCTATTTGGGCTGTTTCTATTACTCTACTTATGCTGTCTTGTGCAATCATTTTGCTATTTTAGGCAAAAAAGGCTTTAATAATAGTTAAATTAGTTTCCAGGGGTATAGTTAATTAAATCATAAGTTTCACCCGTGCGAAGGGTTTTTCTGATTATTCCTAAATTTTTTGCAAAATATAGTTTAGAAAAATAGGGGTGGTTTTTTAGCGTCATTTCCCATACATCTTCATACTGCGAGCCACTTAAGTCAAATGAAATAAGTTTTACCAAATTAGTGCTGTCCTCAGAATTCATTGTGCCATTAATATTTATAATCACAGGGCTTGGGTACAATATATTGTTAATTTTTGTAAGAATTGCAATTCTGTCTATATTGGATGTGGCAATAGCTTCTGCTCTAATAATTACTTGGGGACTAGATTTTCCGTTTAGTGTTATGCTAGATATTTCTGTTAAACCTGCATCTCTACTTGCAAATCCTTCACCAGCTCCATTTCCAAAAACGGTGTCTAGCATTGTAGGATTTGCAATATTTTTATAAATCCAATTGCTGTTATTTTTAAATTTAAAATATGCTGCTGTGTCTGGCTGGAAGCCGTATTTTTTTGGATCTTCCTTGCAACTATAAATGAATGTGAAACAAAAAACAATACACCATATTTTATAAATTTTGACCATATTTTTATTTGACTTTTGCTTCTGCAAAGATACAATTTTAAATAAAATTTATTTTTTTTTTAATTTCGCAGGCAACATTGTGTAAATATTAATTGTTTGTGATTTGATTTTTATTGCTATTTTAGCACCCTATTTAAAAAGAATGTACGAATTTATAGAAGGAAAAGTAGAAAAGGTGAAACCTGCATTTATTATTATTAATGCGAATGGGGTGGGTTATTATATTCATATTTCTCTCGCCACATTTGATTTAATAAAAACTAAGAATCCTGTTAGAATATTTACTCATCAAATCATAAAAGAAGATAGCCACAGCCTATTTGGTTTTGCTACAGAAGATGAACGACAAACATTTATACAATTGATAAGTGTGAGTGGTATTGGAGCCAACACGGCAAGACTGATTCTTTCGTCATTAAAAACAACTGATTTAGTTACTGCAATATTAAACGGAAATGCACCACTGATAAGTTCTATTAAGGGCATTGGGCCAAAAACAGCTCAAAGAATGATTTTAGAACTAAAAGATAAAGTAGGCAAAATAAATATGACAGACTTTGGTGGCAGTCAATTAGGTGCTGGAAACAATGCTTCAGAAGCGCTGCAAGCCTTGATATCACTAGGTTTTAATAAGCAAGTAGCAGAAAAAGCAATACAGAAAAGCATAAGCATTGTTAGCAATGACAACAGCACTATTGAACAATTAATAAAAAATTCACTAAAACTATTATAACTTTGCACATCTTAATTAAATAAAAACCAGCTTATAGAAAAAAATATTACTCCACAATAACTAAAGCATTTTTTGAACCTAACTTCTTTAAAACTAAAAAGTAATTTACAGCGGGTATTCTTTTACCTTTGCGTTTTATCTATAGCTGTGCTGTTTTTTTCTGAAATATCAGGATCTAATTATGCAGCAAAACTTTTTTTTAAATCGCCTACTATTTTGCTTACTCCTCCAGATTCTATTGATAAAGACAGTTCTGTACCGCTAAAATATCCAGTAAAAAAAGATGAATCTAATTTTAAAAATAACCTTACATTAGACAATCCTAGCAATGTAGGCGAAGAGGTTAAATTCAATCCTGCCACAGGTAGATATGATGTTTATCAAAAAATAGGTGATCAATCTAGGTTTACAGGAAAATCCTACAGTATTGGTGAATATTTAAAACTAACAGAAGAAAAATCGAAAAAGGAATATTATCAGCAACGCTCTCAAGCAGATGACAATGTAGGAGGTTTTGGAAAAAGGGGCAGTAACAAGCCGAGTTTATTAAATGCCCCCGAAGCACTTAATAAACTTTTTGGAGGTGGGCTAATAGATATTCAATACAGTGGCATGGCAGAAATGAATATTGGTGGCACTTGGAACACCGTTAAGAATCCAAATTTGCCTACGCAGCAACAAAAACCACCGGGCCAATTGGTTTTTTTACCAAAATTGCAAATGAACGTGAGGGGAAGTGTAGGAAAATATATTAATATGGGTATTAATTATAATACCGAAGCCACCTTTGAATTTGAGAATCAAACCAAATTAGATTGGCAAGGAAAAGAAGATGATATTATCAAAGCGATTGAATTGGGTAATGTGAGTTTACCCCTCAACGGTAGCTTGATAAGGGGTGGTACGAGTCTCTTTGGTGTAAAAACAACCATGCAATTTGGCAGACTAACTACATCTCTGATTTTTACTCAAAATAAAGGTCAAACCACAGAATCTGAGGTTTCTGGTGGTGCTCAAATTAGTAGATTTAACATTCAATCAGATAATTATGACCAAAATAGGCATTATTTTTTATCGCAAAATTTTAGAGATAATTATGATGTAGCATTAGAGAATTTGCCGTTGGTTAATTCTCCTTTTTTTATAAATTATATAGAGGTTTGGGTTACCAATATACAAGGTAATGTAAATAATAGTAGAGATATTATTACTTTTATGGATTTAGGCGAAGATAAGCCTTTTAACCCAACGCTTCAAAAGCCATCTGGATCCACTATTCCATTTGCAACCAATGGCAATAATACTATTTCAGACATTATGAACAATGATAAGCAGGTAAGAAATGCTTCTTCCACTGTAGATGCTATGGCAAATAATTATCCTAATTTAGAGCAAGGCATAGATTGGGATTTATTAGGCAATGCACGTTTATTATCTGAATCTGAATTTACCTATCATCCTACCTTGGGCTACATCTCTTTAAATGGGGCACTAAATAATACAGAAATTCTTGCAGTAGCTTATGAATATACCGCTGGCGGAAGAACTTATAAAGTAGGCGAATTTTCTAGACAATTTGGCGCAACAATAGATCCCGCTACAGGAAGCGCTAAACCAGAGGTGCTTTATACTAAAATGCTAAAAGGTACAACCATAAGAACCAGGCTACCCATGTGGGACTTGATGATGAAAAATGTGTACTCATTAAATTCCTATAACTTAAATTTAAAAGATTTTAACCTAAATGTAATTTATGCAGACGATCCATCTGGAGCAGATTTGAATTATTTGCCAGTAGATAATATTGCTGGTGTGAGCGGGTTGCCTCTAATTACTGTATTTAATTTAGATAAACTAAACAGACAAAATGAAGCTAAGCCAGATGGTGTATTTGATTTATTTGAAGGAGTAACCATTAATCAGCAAAAAGCGCTAATTATTTTTCCTGTTGTGGAGCCCTTTGGGTCACATTTGGCCAGAAAGATTGGCAATCCTAATTTAGTAGCAAAATATTCTTACCAAGCATTGTATGATAGCACCAAATGGCTTGCCCAACAAGATGTAACACACAATAAATTCTTTTTGCGTGGCAGCTACACAGGCGCAGCAAGTAATGAAATTATGATTGGGGCATTCAATATACCAAAGGGTGCTGTAACGGTAACATCCAATGGGCTAAAACTAACCGAAGGTACTGATTTTATTGTAGATTATAATATCGGAAAAGTAACCATCATTAATCAAGGCATCCTTTCTAGTGGATCCACAATTAGGGTTTCTGCCGAAAATCCTTCTTTATTTAATATTCAACAAAAAACGCTTTTAGGTGGCAGATTTGATTATAAGTTTAACAATAAACTAATTATGGGTGCCACAGCAATGCACATGTATGAACGTCCACTAACACCAAAAACAAATATAGGCGATGAGCCCCTATTAAATAGCATCTTGGGTTTTGATGGCGCCTATACTACAGATTCTAGATTCTTGACAAAATTAGTAGATAAAATTCCGTTTATTGAAACCAAAGAAAAAAGTACATTTCTATTTCAAGGAGAATTTGCAAAACTAATAGCACATGAGCCAAAATCCATCCAAAGAAATGGAAATAAAGCAGAGCGAGGCGTGAGTTTGGTAGATGATTTTGAAGCCAGTGAAACCCAATACGATTTAAAAGCACTCAATAATTGGCGTTATGCAAGTTTGCCTCAAAAACAACCCGATTTATTTCCAGAATGGGTTCCAAATAGCAGCGCCATAGACCGAATTAGATGGCATAATTATAATGCCAATCTTTCTTTTTATTCACTAGATCCAGTTTTTTTGCGGCAAGAGCGTAATACCCCAACACACCTAACTGTAGATGATAAATCTAACCATTATTCAAGAACTGTGCGTATTACTGAGGTTTTTCCTAACAGAAATTTACAATTAGGTACACCAGAACTTTTGCCCACCCTAGACTTGGCTTTTTACCCCAAAGAGCGCTCGTCCTATAATTTTAATGCAAATAGTGCTGACCTAAACAGTGATGGAAATTTTTTAAATCCCGCACGAAGCTGGGGTGGAATTATGCGCAGAATAGAAACAAATGATTTTGAAGCTGCAAATATTGCTTACATTGAGTTTTGGATGATGGATCCGTATATTTATAACCCCAATAATAAAGGTAATTTATATATCAATTTAGGAGAAATTTCGGAAGATCAGCTGCCCGATAGAAGAAAAAGTTATGAAAATGGATTAGACCCAAGTGGCAATAATACCGCTCGAACTGAGCCCTCTGCATTGGCAAATGTGCCAATTGTAACTACCTTAAATAACTTTTTTGACAATGCTCCAGGGGCAACAGCAAATCAAGACCTAGGTTTAGATGGGATGACCGATGCACAAGAACGTGAATTTTGGAAAACAAATTACCTTGACAATATAGCTTCTAATTTTGGACCTAACAGTGTGTTTTTTCAACAAGCACAACAAGATCCTTGCAATGATAATTATACCTATTACAACGATCCAAGTTATAGTTCTGATCAAGCTAGTATACTTAATAGGTATAAAAGATTTAATAAGCAACAAGGCAATAGCACCAATGCTACGCTAAGTGATGGAACCACTATGGGTGCAACAATTACACCTGATGATGAAGATATTAATAGGGATTTTACCATGAATTTAACCGAAGATTATTTTCAATACCAAGTAAGCCTCAACCCAGCAGATATGAATGTTGGGCAAAATTTTATTACAGATTTAGTTACCCAACAAGTGGTACTTCAAAATGGGAAAACAGAATCTGTAAAATGGTATCAATTTAAAATCCCTGTTAGGGAATATAATAGAAAAGTGGGTAATATTGACGATTTTAAAAGTATTAGGTTTATGCGTTTATTTTTAAAAGGTTTTGACGATGATGTGGTTTGCAGATTTGCTTCAATACAATTAGTAAGGTCAGATTGGAGAATCTATGATTTTAGCTTAAACACGCCTGGCCCAATTATTCCTGTAGATCCGAATGATAAAACTGTAGTATTAGTAAACACTGTAAATATAGAAAATAATAGCAATAGAAAGCCTGTGCCTTATGTGTTGCCCCCAACATTGAGCAGAGAAATAGACCCTACCCAGCCAGGCGCTGTGCAGCAAAATGAACAATCGCTCAGTTTGCTAACTTGTGGCCTAAGGCCAGGTGATGCAAAAGCAGTGTTTAGAACCACTAATTTTGACATGAGAAACTATAAAGAGTTAAAAATGTTTGTGCATGCTGAAGGTGAAGGAATAAACACGGGCGATTTGACAGCATTTATTAGATTGGGAACAGATTTGCAAGGAAATTATTATGAGTATGAAATACCTTTAACCATTACCCCTGCAGGAGCCGTGCAACCAATACAAGTATGGCCTAATGAAAATAATTTAGACCTTGTTTTTGCACAATTATTTTTGGCAAAAGAAAAAAGGCTAACCGAAGGCTCCCCACTCAATAAACCCTATTTTTTAATTGACCCTGTTACCGGTGCCACGGTTACACTCTTAGGTTTGCCAGACTTAAGTAATGTTAGGGTGCTTATGCTTGGGGTACGCAACAAATCAGATAGAACGCTTTGCCCCGAACTTTGGTTTAATGAATTAAGGCTTAGTGGACACAACAATCAAGATGGGTGGGCTGCTATTGCACGTATGCAAGCAAAATTAGCCGATTTTGGCACTGTGAATGCCACAGGAAGTGCTTATACAATTGGTTTTGGTGGTGTAGATCAAAGGTTAAATCAAAGAAGACTTGATGAAACATGGCAATATGATGTTTCATCAAATTTTGAATTAGGTAAATTTTTTCCTCAATCAATTGGAGTTTCTATCCCAATGTTTATTGGTTATACAGAAACTTTTGTTACACCTAAATACAATCCTTTCAACCCAGATGTAGAATTAAGACAGCTCTACTCAGCATTGCCAGAATCTCTTAGAGATAGTATTAAAAACTTAACTCAAACTTATAATAGAAGGTATAGCATAAATTTTACCAATGTTTCAAAACAAAGAATGGGTGCAGGTAATCCCCAACCATGGGATATTGAAAATTTTAGAATAAATTATGCTTTTAATAGGGGGTTTAATAGAAGTCCACAAATTGAAGAACATTTGGTAGAAAACTATAACGGTAGTATTCAATATCAATTTAATCCAAAAGTTAAGAAGTTTGAGCCTTTTAAGAAAATAATTAAATCAAAGAAGTTAGGTATAATTAAAGATTTTTCATTAGATTACATGCCAAATAGTGTAACTGTAAGGTTGGATGCCAACAGAGATTATGCAGAAACATTGAATAGAAGTAATGATTTGTTTAAAAGTTTAACTCCTCGATTATTTGATAAAAATTTTACCATGCGAAGATTTTATGCAGTAGGCTGGAATTTAATGCCTTCGCTAAAACTAGATTATAATGCGGTAGTGGATGCAAGGATAGAAGAGCCTTTTGGAGAATTAAACACCGAAGCCAAAAAAGACACTGTAAGAAATAACTTATATAATTTTGGAACAATGAGTGCATACAACCAAACAGGAAATTTAAGCTATGAAGTGCCTACAAGAAAAATAAAATTTTTAGACTGGACAACACTCAATCTCTCTTATAGAAGCTCATTCTCTTGGGATCAAGCTCCACCTGCTACTTCATTTATAGGCAATAGAATTGGCAACAGTGCCAATAAATCATTGTCGGGCAACTTGAATTTGATTAAATTATATGGAAAATCAAAAGCCTTGCAGCGCATAAATCAGAATAAGGCGCCAATAAAAAAGCCTAAGAAAAAAGAAGAAGAAGAAGAGAAGAAGAAACTAGCAGGCGGCAATGTTAGTCCTAATAGCGGAAATGTCCCACCAAAAAATGAAGAAAAAATGAATGCTTTTCACCATCTTTTGCGCGGAATAATGATGGTAAGAAACATTAATTTTACCTATACTCAAACAGACCAAACTCTATTGCCTGGATTTACCCGTACTATAGATCATATAGGCAATAATTGGAATAGAAATGCACCTGGATTACCTTTTGCTTTTGGTAGTCAAGACCCTAATTTTAGATTTGATATGGCAGAAGCAGGAAACCTGACAAATGATTTGCGTTTTATTAATCCCTATAATATCAGTAACAATAATACCATTAATTTGCGCTCTACTATTGAGCCTTTAAAAGATTTTAGAATAGACCTTACCTTCGAACAGACCTATAGTAAAAATATCTCTGGACAATTTAAATTTGATACTAGCGAAAATTTTAATGCATTTAGAGACATTAGTACAATCCAAACAGGAACTTTTTCAAGCACTTATATATTTATAAGCACTGCTTTTGAAAAAAATAGTAGCAAGAATAATGGATATGCAAGTCAGGCATTTACTGATTTTAGAAATAATAGATTTACAATAGCGAGCCGATTACAAAATCAAGATGCTAGGGTAAAAGGAACCGGAAATGATACTTTAGCCTCATCTGGTTTTCCATTGGGTTATAGTAAAAATAGTCAAGATGTGTATTATGTAAATTTCTTTGCCACTTACGCAGGTAAAAATGTAAACAATGTTAGGCTTTCACCATTTTTGAACATCCCCTTGCCTGCTTGGAATATTAATTACAATGGATTGTCTAAAATAAAATCTATCCAAAAAATATTTACAAATATTGCCATATCTCATGCTTATAATGGGCGCTACACTATTGCAGGGTATAATGGAATAAATGCAATTTTTAAAATAGATACCTTTGCTCCTGGTCAAAGTTTTGAACCTGCATTGCAAATTTCTGCAATATCTATTTCAGAGCGTTTTGCACCATTGATAGGTGTAAATTTTTCTACCAAAAGCGGTATTACTGGGCGGCTAAATTATAATAAATCAAGAACTATATTGCTCAATCCTAGAGGGTTTAACATAAATGAAAATCGTACTTCTGAATTTGTAATTTCTGGTGGTTATAGAAAAACGGGAGTTTTATTGCCATTCAAAAGTGGGGGTAGGCGGATTTATTTGCCAAATGATTTTAATATTAATTTGGATATTATGATTGCCACCAATATGATAATTGTGCGTGATATTGAGACAAATATAAATTTACCACAAGGTGGGCAAACTGCTATTACCATAAAACCAAACTTGCAATACAAAATTAATAACGCTATTAATCTTAATTTTTATTATGAACGAAGGGTAAATAAACCATTAGTGCAAACATCTTTTCCTACTGCACTTACAAATCTTGGACTAAGACTGCAATATACTTTTAATTAATGGAGCATATTTTACAGCATATTAAAGCCTTTGTTTTTGACTGTGATGGTGTGATGACCAATGGCACAGTAATTATAGATGCCAAAGGCGAAGGGTTAAGAAATTTCAATATTAAAGATGGTTATGCAGTTCAGCACGCTGTGAAACAAGGCTACCCATTTGCGATTCTTTCTGGTGGAAACGGTCAGAGTATTTATCACCGTTTTAATAGCTTGGGTGTAATTGATATTTACCTTAGCCAATCTCATAAAGAGGCTACATTTTTAGCATTTTGTAAAAAATACAATCTTTTGCCTAGCGAGGTGGCCTATATGGGAGATGATATGCCTGATATTCCTGTGCTAAGTATTTGTGGTATACCTACTTGCCCAAGAGATGCAGTGTCAGATGTAAAAAAAGTATGCACTTGGATAAGCAGTAGAAATGGTGGTGAGGCTTGCGTAAGAGAGCTCATTGAAACTACTATGAAATTGCAAAACACTTGGTACAATGATGATACGCATCACTTTTAGTAACTATCAGTAACATTAAAGGAATTTAGTTAAACTTTTTTTAAAAATCTTTAATTTTCTTATTTTAAAATGGTAATTAATATCCATGCAGATCTATGGCATCAGTTTCTTCTAATGGTATCCAAAGTTTCATTTTTTTCTGTATAACACTGTAATGTTGCTTTTCATCTTCAGCTATTAATGAAAAAGCTTCACCCATTTGCTCCGCCCTTCCTGTTCTGCCTATGCGATGGATAAATTCCTTTGGTGAACGTGGCAATTCATAATTAATCACGCAAGGTAAAAAATCTATATCAATGCCTCTAGATAAAAGGTCTGTAGAAACCAATACTTTTAATTTTCCTTCTTTAAAATCTTTTAAGGCATTAATTCTAGCTTCATTGCTTTTTTTGCCATGAGTTGCAAGTGCAAAAATTCCATTTTTTCTAAGCTTTTCGCTCACTAAGTCGGCTTTATAAATACTAGAAGTGAAAACCAAAGCTTGCTTGATGCCCCTACTCTTTATTAAATAACGCAAAAACGGACCTTTCCTTTCTTCAGAAACTTGAAAAGCATGTTGTTTTATCAATTCAATTGGAATTTCTTCGTTTTCTATTTTTATAACCACGGGCTTATTCAAAATCATTGCATTAACATCTGCAACAGATTTGCTTAATGTTGCTGAAAACAATAAATTTTGCCGTTTTGCTGGCATTTGTATTAGCAAAGCATCCATTTCTGCTTTAAAACCAAGATTTAGCATTTTGTCTGCCTCATCTAGTACCAAAATTTTAAGTGCAGAAAGACTTAAAGCCTTTTGATTTATTAAATCTATCAAACGCCCAGGAGTAGCTATCAATACTTGCACACCTTGCATTTTTATCATTTGTGGATTGATAGAAATGCCACCATATACTGCCATAGTTTTTATAGGCTTTCTGGCATGTTTAGTAAGCATATCGCAGACTTGATATATTTGCAAGGCTAGCTCGCGTGTGGGCACTAAAATTAGTGCAGCAATATGCCTATTTGGTAATGTCCAGTTTTCTGAATCCAATCTTTGTAGCAGTGGTAAAATATAACTTGCAGTTTTGCCAGAGCCTGTTTTGGCGATTCCCAAAATATCCTTGCCTTTTATAATATGTGGTATTGCCTGATATTGAATAGGATAGGGTGCAGCATATTCTAAATGCTCAATGGCTTCTATCAGCCATTGAGATAGCCCCAATTCATTAAAAGTATGCGGTGCTTTAGTCATAGACATTTTATTTTTGAATCTACAAAGGTATGCATATTGATGGGTATTGTAATGTTGCATTTTGAACTCGATATATCACTTTGCCAATATCATTTAAATAGGAGATTCTAAACTTAACTAAGTACAATGAAAATATTTGTGAAATAATATGCCTGCAAATATTGGCTATTTCTTTGACTAACTTGCCATAAATCCTATTGAAATTTTTTAATAGAAACTGCAATATTAGATCAATTTATAATCAATTTAGTTAATATAATACTGATGTTATCATCTAAAATTGTACCTTTGCATATATAATGGAAATAACGCACGAAACTGCCCTTAACGATTTTAGGGAACAAATTGCTTACTCAATTCAGGCTTATAAGAATCATCACATTGATGCTAATGAAGTAAACAACATCGTGCTTGGCGGCTTAGGTGGCTCAGGAATTGGTGCTCAATTTGCCAAAAATTTTTATTTTGATATTGCTGATAAATCTATTGATGTGATTTCAGATTATCATCTGCCAGCCTATTGCAATAAAAACACCCTGCTTATTTTGGCGAGTTATAGTGGTGAGACAGAAGAAACCCTTTCTTTGTTTGATGAAGGCTTGGCGTTGGGCTGTAAAATAGTTGTTTTGACAAGTGGTGGTGCATTAGCAAATTATGCGAAAGAGAACAAATTAAGTTTATATATTATTCCAAAAGGCTATCAACCACGCATGGCGCTTGGTTTTTCTTTAACTTATAATTTATTGATTCTTGCAGAGTTATTTGGAATCAAAAATGTTAAGGACGAGTTAAAACTTGCAATAGCAGATTTTAAAAATGCCAATGATTGGAAACTAGAGGCAAAGAGAATATTTGATTATTTTGAATCACAGTATAAAGATAAATTTGTTATAGTATGCGACAGACTATCTGTTGCATTGGGTACAAGATTTACGCAGCAAATTCAAGAAAACGCAAAATTAGAAGGTTTTGTTCAAATATTGCCAGAGAATAATCATAATGCCTTAGAAACATACTATGAAAAACTCAATAGTAATATTGTTTTACTTAATTGTCAAGTAAATGAACGTGTTAATCTCAGATTTGAGTTCCTAAAAGACTTAATTTTAAAAAATGATATAAATTTTATAGAAATTATTTTTGATGGGCATGTGCTAAGTGAAATATTTAAAGTAGTGCATATTTTAGATTGGTTAAGCATATTTTTGAGTCAAAAAAATGGAGCTGACAATATGAAAGTTGAGAACATTAGCAACCTTAAAAATTATTTAACAAAAAATTAATAAACTATGAAATTAGTAACCTATCAAAAAGAAAATATAATCAGCATTGGTATTGTAGTAAATAACCAAATTTATGATTTGCCTGAAGCAGATAAAAGTTTGCCAAACAATATGCTTGAATTTTTGCAGCAAGGAGAGCAGGCAATGGTTAAGGCAAAATTGATAGAAAAAACTATTTCAAAATACACACCTACATTGGTTTTTGATGCTCAAAAAGTATTGGCACCTGTTCCATTGCCCCCTTCGTGCCGCGATGCCTATGCTTTTAGGCAACATGTATCTACCTCTAGACGCAATAGGGGAGTGGAGATGATTCCTGAATTTGATCAATATCCAATATTTTATTTCACCAATCATAATGCCATTCAAGGGCCAGGGGATGTTCTTTGTATGAAAGATCATTTTCAAAAATTAGATTTTGAATTGGAAGCAGCAATAGTAATAGGCAAAAAAGGCAGAAATATAACAGCAGCGCAGGCAGATAATTATATCGCAGGATATTTAATTATGAATGATATAAGCGCCAGGGTTTTGCAAATGGAAGAAATGATACTGAATCTTGGTCCAGCAAAAGGAAAAGATTTTAGCACAGTTATTGGGCCATATTTAGTAACACCAGACGAATTGGAACCATACCTAAAAGAAACTAAAAAAGGACATACAGGCAATCAATACAATCTTAGAATGACTTGCAAAGTAAATGGAATAGAGGTAAGCAGTGGCAATATGGGTGATATGGACTGGACATTTGCTGAAATTGTTGAGCGCTGTGCTTATGGTGTAGATATTTTGCCAGGAGATGTTATTGGCAGCGGAACGGTGGGAACAGGTTGTTTTTTAGAACTAAATGGCACAGGATTACTTAATAACCCCGATTACAACCCTCAATGGCTGCAAGCTGGTGATGAAGTAACAATGGAAATTGACGCATTGGGTGTTTTAACTAATTTTATAGTTGCAGATAATTCAGATTTATCCTTGCTGGCAATTAAAAAAAATATGACCACTCAAAAGGCCTAACTAAAAAGTAAATTGCAGCCACGGTTTTCTGCCAAATCCATTCTGCCTAAAATATCAAATCCATTTTCTTTTTTTATACCGAGATCTTCTGTTGCTATAAAACTGCAACTTTGCCAATTTGCAAGATCTATAACATTTATAGCGCCATGCTTATTTCTGCCTAAAATTTTAAAAGGGTCATTAATATCTCTTATCAATATTTTTTGTAAAGGGCTCGGTTTAAAACAATCATTTTCGGGCATAAAATAGCTTTGAGATAACAATTCTGTCATGCCGTATTCTGAACAAATCGTTGCCCCTTTAAAGCCATTTTTGAGTTTAGTATGAAGCTCTTTGCGTATAATTTCTTTTCGTTTTCCTTTCATACCTCCAGTTTCTATAACAATAAGGTTAGGAAATTCAATTGTATTTTCTTCTATAAAATCTAATAAACTAAAACTTACACCCCATAGTATTGTAGGGATAGCATTTTGTTTATTATAAATCAAAACACGTTTTAATTCATCAAAATCATCAAGTATAAATTGACTATTGACATACGGGCTTTTGGTAATAAAATTATTTACCATATACACTAAACTGGAATGGCCTTGGGCTACATAATTAGGTAAAAGTGCCAAATGGCAATAATGCGTTGGTGAACTAAAAAAGTTTTCGAACGATTTTAGAAAGGCAAATTCGTATAACCCTAAACTAAAAACCGCATGTTTTGACCTGTTTCCGCCTGTTCCACTGCTCATAAAAGTTGTTTCCACCGTATTGTCAATGCTTTTTATTTGATTGGTTTTAAAAAATGATATTGGCAGAAATACTATATCTTCAATTTTTTTTATTTTTGATACATCGATATTCAAATAGCAGAGGTATTTTTTTAGCACAATACAATTATTTGCCTGAAAATGAAAAATTCTCATTGAAATTTCATTAAAATTTCCGTTATTGCATTCTTTTAAAAGAGGAGTAAAATTCATGAAAAATTTTGGTTACAAAAATACTATTTATTTATTAATAGCATCAGTATTAACTTTTTTATTACTAAGCAAATGCAAACCTGTAGAATACAATGTGCCAAAAACCCCAGTAATAAAATTATTGGAATTAAGCCAACTTAAAGATAGTTTCGGCATAGACAGTGTAATAAAATATAATTTAAGCTTTACCGATGGTGATGGCGATTTGGGATTAGGCAATAGCGATACCCAAAGCCCTTTTAGGTTTGGTGAACCCTATTTTTCTAATCTTAGGGTAATATTAAGTTATCAAGATGCGAGTAATAATTGGATAGAAGGTAGTGAAGATTCCTTATTTTTATATCAACGCATAGAAAATGTAACTCCTAAAGGGAAATACAAATCTTTAAAAGGAAATATTCAAACATTTGTAAGAGCAAGGCCAACCCCTTTTTTCTCTCACCGAAAGATAAAACTAAAATTTATCCTTATAGATCGAAGTTTAAACCAAAGCAACATCATAGAAACAGGAGAGATTTCTTTAAAACATGAACTATAATTTTTTATTCCATAAAAAAGAATTATTTTTGCACCTCTAAAATTTAAAAACTATTAATCATGACAGTAACCGTTTTACAAAGAAAAGAAAGAAGATTAAAAACTAGATCAAGAGTTCGAAAGCAAAATTTGGTTATCAATAATGCTAAAATGACTCAAAAATCGCCTTATAAAGGTGAATCAGGAATCATTCTAGAAGATCAATAGGTGTTATTTATGAAAAAGCAAAAATATTTAATTGGATTTGCGTTTTCTTGTATAATATTGCTTGCTTGTAATGGAGATAAAGGTTCAAAAGAATTCAAAAAAATTATAAATAAAGACATTCTTCAAGAATGTAATGAGAGCTTGCGATTAGCCATGATGAGGGATAAATTTTCCCCACCAGTTGCAGCTAGAAATTATGCATATTCTAATATTGCAGCATATCAAGCATTACTTCCTTTTTTTAAAAATCATAAATCTTTGGCAGGACAGCTAAATGATATGCCAGAAACGGAAAAATGCGATACTACATTGGTAAATGCTGACTTGGCTGCTATGGCCGCATTTATTAAAGTAGCAATAAAGGTTACTTATTCTGAGTTTATGTTAGATTCTTTTTACATCAGAAAAAAAGATTTTTACAAACAGGTATTGCCAAAAAATAGTTTTGAAGCCTCTATAGCTTTTGGCGAAAAAGTAGGCTCGGATATTTTAGAATGGGCTAGTAGAGATACTTTTAGAGAAAGCAGAAATTTTGACCAATACCAACCGCTAAAAACTGAAGACTGTTGGGAGTGCACCCCCCCAGATTTTGCCAGAGCTATTGAACCAAATTGGCATAGAATACGTCCATTTGTTATCCCAACTGCAGATGCTTTTAAACCCGATAGGCCAACAAAATTTGATATTTCGGCTAATTCTCAATTTATGAAAGAAGCAAAATTTGTTTACCAAGCTGTGTCTGATAGTACTCCAGAAAAAATTGCTATTGCACGATTTTGGGATGATAATCCAAATGTTTCACACCACATTGGCCACATGATGTATTCTACAGAAAAACCTTCGCCTGCCGGGCATTGGATGGGTATAACGCGCACAGCACTTAGGTTAACCAATGCAACCTTAGAAAGCCAAGCTGAAGCTTTTACGATGATATCAATTGGAATGCATGATGCATTTATTGCTTGCTGGGATGAAAAGTACAGAAGCAATTACATTAGACCAGAAACAGTCATACGAAGACATATTAATGAAAATTGGAATCCTATTTTGCAAACACCCCCTTTTCCAGAGTATCCAAGCGGTCATAGTGTAGTTTCGGGTTGTTTAACTACTTTGCTCACTTATCACTTTGGAGACAATTTTGCTTATACAGATTCTACAGAATTGCCTTTTGGCAATGCCCCACGAAGTTTCACTAGCTTTAAGTCTGCTGCGTCTGAAGCTTGTATTAGCAGGCTTTATGGAGGCATACATTTTATGCCAGCGATTACAAATGGAAGAAAAATGGGTGATAGTATTGGGAATTTTATTTATCAAAAAGTTAAATTGAAATAGCCCTAAATTGCGCTAATTTCCCAATTATTATTTAAATTTCAGTTCCATTTTTTAATAACTATTTTGTTTAAATTATAAGGTGTTTATTTTATGGATATTGCTATAAATTTATAATTGTATTCATTTTAATTGTTTTATTGAAACGGAATAATGCAAATAATTAATTTCAATACTATTGTTATTTCTTTTTTTTATTCTAATAATGTTATGGTAAATCCAATTAATTAAATTTATCACAATAGTGTATAATTTTGAATAATGGTTATATTTGACAAATATTTTTAATTAAATAATGGGAGATTTAAAGAAAAAAGTTGTCATTATTGGCGGTGGTGTTGCAGGACTCAGCGCAGCCCACGAACTGATTGAAAGAGGCTTTGCTGTAGAAGTTTACGAACGAAACCCATCTTATTTAGGTGGCAAGGCTCGAAGTATTAATTATAACCATGAGCATAAGTATCAAAACCCTTTGCCTGGTGAGCATGGATTTAGATTTTTTCCTGGTTTTTATAAGCATATTACCGATACAATGAAACGCATTCCATTTGATAAAAATGGAAAAATGTAAAGTGTTTATAATAATCTTACCTCTACATCTAGAATTATGGTGGCAAGATACGGCAAGGCACCAATAGTTACACCTGCTTCTTTTCCCAAAACTCTTGCAGATATAGAACTTATTATTAAAGATCTACATGGAGTTGATAGCGGATTAAGTTCTGAAGAGGTTCATTTTTTTGCTGAAAGGGTTTGGCAATTAATGACAAGTTCTAAAACAAGAAGAGAAAATGACTATGAACGATTAGGCTGGTGGGAGTATTTGCAAGCAGATAGATTTTCTGTAGATTATCAGCATTTATTAGTGGAGGGATTAACAAGAACGTTAGTGGCCGCTAAGGCTGAATTGGCAAGCACAAAAACTGGTGGCGATATTTTTCTTCAATTATTATATTGTTCAACAGACCCAAGTGTAAATACCGACCGAGTATTAAATGGCCCCACAAACGAAAAATGGCTGTATGCATGGAATGATTATTTGGTTTCTAAAAATGTAGTCATTCAGCAGGGAATAAGTGCCAGTAAAATAAATTTGAATAATGATAAAACGATAAAATCTGTTTCATTAACAAATTTTGAAGGTGAAGTTAAAGAAGTTTCTGGCGATTATTATATAATGGCTATGCCAGTAGAAAGGGCTGCTGATTTAATTTCGGATGAAATGATTAAAGTAGATAAAACATTAGATTGCATTAAACAACTATCTACGAGTGTAAATTGGATGAGTGGCTTACAATATTTTTTATCTGAAAATATAGAAATTAATAAAGGCCATGTAATTTGTAGTGATACAGAGTGGGCTTTAACTTGTATTAGTCAGGTGCAATTTTGGGAAGATTATGATATTACAACCAAAGGAGATAAAAATATAAAAGGCGTATTGAGCGTGGATATTAGCGATTGGTTTACCAATGGTGAATACACTACCAATAAGCCAGCCCATCAATGCACAAGAGATGAGGTAGAAAAAGAAGTGAGGGCACAATTAAAAGCGAGCTTAAATTTTGAAAAAGAAATTTTAAAAGATGAAATCATTGTAGATTTTTATTTGGACAGAGATATAAGAGAAAAACCAACTTCAGAATTAAATGATGCTCAGCTTGATGATATTGAACCATTATTAGTAAACTCTATAAATACTTGGCCGCTAAGACCAACAGCTGATTGCTATATTCCTAATTTATTTTTTGCGAGCGATTATGTAAGAACAAATACAGACATTGCCACTATGGAAGGCGCTAATGAAGCTGCAAGAAGGGCTGTAAATTGTATTATAGAAAAATCTGGTAGTACGGCAGAGCAATGCGAAATTTGGGAATTGGAAGAACCCTATTGTTTTGATTTAATGAAATGGCATGACAAGCAGCGTTATAAAAAAGGATTACCATGGAGCGCTAAGGTGCCTTTTTGGATAAAGGGTGCAACGGTTGTAATGGGTGTTTTGTATTTTATTGGTGCGCTTTTAAAAGCATTTGTTAGTGGTAAAGGAGAATTAGACCCTGGTGCTAAAAAAGAAAAAGTGTTTATTATTGCCACAATGTTGATTACGCTTGGGGTTGCTATTATAGATGCTATTTATAATTTAAAATATGAATCGGCTTTTTGGTTGGCTTTTTCAATGTTTGGCATTCTTAGTTTATTCGCCTTTGCCAATAAGGATAAATTCTTGCAAAAACTGATTTTATTGGGCTTAGTTGCCGGCTTTGTGGAACTGATAGCCGATAATTGGTTAGTAAATGGCATATCTTCTTTAGTATATCCTATTGAAGAAACACACATTTGGGCTTCGCCTAATTATATGCCTTTTGCTTGGGCTGTTATTTTGGTTCAGGTGGGTTATCTTTCTTGGCTCTTTTCTAAAAAAGTATCTCAATTTAAAACTTTTTTAATCGCATTTGCTATCGGTGCATGTTTTATCCCCCTATTTGAAACTTGCGCCCTATATGCAGATTGGTGGTATTACAATCCTTATAAAATAATGTTGTTTAACACACCATTGTATATTATTGTTGGCGAAGGATTAATAGCAGCATCTCTTCCTTTTATCTTTCAAAAAATAATGAATAAAAACTTCATTAAAATAATATTGTTAGGAATTGTGCTTGGACTGTGGATATTTGCAGCTTATTTTATATCATATTACATCTTATAAACAATGAATATATTTGGTAAACTCTTCAATTATTTTATTCCAATAGACTTAACGCATGAGGAAGAAACACACAGAAAAGCCAAACTCACAGTTGGTGTAATGTTAATTATTGCTTACTTCAACATCAATTACATAGGCATTTCTTATTTTATTAATTACCCTGGCGGTATTTATTCTCAACTTTTTTTGTTAACCGTTACCTTAATTTGTTTATGGTGGTATAGAGCTAACTTCGCTATCAAAATACTATACTTTATTTATTTTGTAAGTTGTAGTATTTCAATAGCCATTACAGTATTTTATTCAGGAGGTTTCAGCAGCGTTGTTTTTCCATGGTTAGCCTCCACGCCTATTGTAGCATTAATGGTTTGGAGTAAAAGAGGAAGTATTATATCTTTGCTTTTTGTAATTCTTATTCAAATTATATTCTTTTATTTTTATATAGATGGTTTTGAATTTCCAAATCAGATTCAAGAAAATTTTAGAAAACCATTTGGTTTAACCACAGAAATTGGTTTAGTACTCATTTTATTTTGGATTGCTATCGTATTTGAAAATGCGAAAAACACAGCTTTAAATAATTTAAATATTACAAATGAAAAACTAAGAATGGAAAAAGAGAAAACCGATATACTTTTATTAAATATTTTGCCAGCACAAATTGCAGATGAATTGAAAGAAACTGGCTCTGCTGCTGCCAAACAATATGATAATGTAACAGTTCTTTTTACAGATTTTGTAAACTTTACAGGTGTAAGCGAAAAACTAGAACCGACTGAATTAGTGGCAGAAATTCACCGCCATTTTACTGCTTTTGATAACATTATGGAAAAGTATGGTATTGAAAAAATAAAAACAATTGGAGACGCCTATTTGGCAGTTGGAGGATTGCCCATAAAAGATGAAAAGCATGCCGAAAATGTCGTTTTAGCTGCAAAAGATATTTTGAAATACATTAATACTGCAAATAGTAAGTTCGAAATTAGAATAGGAATTAACTCTGGTCCGGTAGTTGCAGGAATTGTGGGTGTAAAAAAATACGTATTTGATATTTGGGGTGATACTGTAAATACTGCAGCCAGAATGGAGGCTAATTCTGAACCTGGAAAAATAAATATTAGCAAATCTACGTTTGATATAGTTAAGCATAACCATCCATTTAGGCATCGCGGAAAAATAGCTGCAAGTAATAAGGGAGAAATAGATATGTATTTTCTTGAATACGAATAAAATTAAAAATATTTTACTTATACTTGCTTCTTTTTCTGATAAATGTTGCTATAATATTTTCTAAATCTTTATTGATATCAGCTTCAAAAATATCTATTTTATATTGTCTACATTTTTCTAAAATTGTATTTCTATAAGCAGCAACGCTTTCTCTATATGAGGCTCTAACGTCTTTCGGATTTAGTTTTATAAATTCACTGGTTTCTGAATCAATAAACTTTGTGGGTACATCATCAAAATTAAGTGCTAGCTCTAGGCTGCTGTCAATTGCATTAAAAATAATAATATCATGTTTCTTAAAGTATAAATGTTGCAAGCCTTTTAGCAATGCTGCTTGATTATTTGCATATTCATTCAAATCGGTAAAAATAACTACTAATCCTCTTTTATTTATTTTTTCTGCAATATGATGCAGTACTTCACCTGTATTGGTTTTTATATTATCTGCTGTCTTGTTTAGCTTATTTTGAAGTAGATTTATACACTCTATAAAATGGCTTCCGGTAGATTTTGTTGCGGTAGAAAGGTCTATTTTATCACTAAAAAAGCTGACACTAAAAGCATCTTTTTGTTTTTTAATAATTTGCAATAAACATGCAGCAGCTATTATAGAATATTGGTATTTGCTCACTTCTTTTTGTGGAAAAAACATGCTGCTAGATTGATCTATAATAATATGACACCTTAGGTTGGTTTCATCTTCATATTTTTTAATAAAAAGTTTGTCAGTTCTGCTTAATAGTTTCCAATCAATATGTTTTATGTCCTCGCCTTGATTGTATTGTCTGTGTTCAGCAAATTCTACAGAAAAACCATGAAATGGACTTTTATGCAAGCCTGTTAGAAAACCTTCTACTACTTTTTTTGTAAATAAATCTAAGTGTTTATTTTGATGGATAAATTCATTTAACTGCATTTTATTTTGATTCATAAGGCATAACAAATGTAGTTATAAATATATTGACTAACCAAATAAGTGTGCAAATACATCTTCAATCTTACCAAATGTGAGGACATTGATTTTACTCTTTGTAAGTTCATTCATTTTATTAAATTTTGAAATATAGATTTCTTCAAAACCTAATTTTTCGGCCTCTGTAATTCGTTGAGCGATTCTGCTCACTGCCCTAATTTCTCCAGAAAGCCCTATCTCTCCTGCAAAAACAGATTTTGCTGGCAAAGGAGTAGATTGATAACTACTTAATATGGCAGAAACAATGGCTAGGTCAATCGCTGGATCTTCTGTTCTTATACCACCAGCTATATTTATAAAAACATCATGTGCTGCAAGCCTAAAACCACATCTTTTTTCTAAAACAGCCAATAACATATTTAACCTACGCATATCATAGCCAGTTCCGTTTCTTTGAGGTGTGCCATAAACTGCGCTGCTAACTAGGGCTTGCACTTCTATTAATAATGGACGCATTCCCTCCATACTAGCGCAAATGGCTATGCCTCCTAAATGATCATCTTTTTGAGAAATAAGAATTTCGCTTGGATTATTCACTTCTCTTAGTCCTGCTCCATGCATTTCGTAGATGCCTAGCTCGTTTGCTCCGCCAAATCTGTTTTTTACAGAGCGCACCATTCTATAAGTATGGTGTCTATCACCTTCAAAATGTAGCACAGTATCCACCATATGTTCTAGTACTTTTGGACCAGCTATTAATCCATCTTTGGTTATATGGCCTACAATAAAAATGGGCACTTGGCTATCTTTAGCAATTTTTATTAATGCAGCTGTGCACTCTCTAACCTGCGAAACACTGCCAGGAGTTGCTTCTAAGGTGCTTGAATAAAGTGTTTGTATAGAATCAATAACCATTATTTGCGGACTAATTTCATTAAATTGGTCTATAATGTTTTCTAACAAAGTTTCAGTAAGCACATAGCAATTTTTATTAGTCATGCCTAATCTTTCTGCACGCATTTTTACTTGTGCTTCACTCTCCTCTCCACTAATATATAAAATCCTAAAATCATTATTTAATGCCAATTGCAATAATAAAGTTGATTTACCAATGCCTGGTTCTCCTCCCAAAAGCACTACAGATCCTTTTACCAGTCCTTCTCCCAATACCCTATTAATCTCTAAGTCTTTAAAATAAAATCTGCTTTCTTGACTCATTTCAACATCTTGTATAGGCATTGCCTGCCTTTTGGTAGGCGTGTATATTTGTTTTATTTTAGATGCCTGCCTCACTATTTCTTCATCAAGGGTGTTCCATTCACCACAGCTATAGCATTTTCCTTGATGTTTTGCATAGTTTGTGCCACAATTTCTGCAAATAAATACTTTTTTGTCTTTGGTCATTTTTATTTAACAATTTTTTGTCAAAAATAAACTAAAAAAGGCTTTCATTATCATTGTATTATATACGTCTAATTCAGGCAACTTTATTACGTGTTATAAAATCGAATTTTTATTGCTTTTATAATGCAATTTCACTAAAATTAAGGTTAATTTTGCTGAATGAATAAGCCTTTAATTTTAATTAGTAATGATGATGGTATTACTGCAACAGGCATAGCAAATCTTGTGCAAATAATGAAACAACTGGGCGATGTGTTTGTGGTAGCTCCAGATAGCCCTCAGAGTGGTATGGGGCATGCCATCACAATAAATAATCCATTGCGTGTATCTAAATCAGATATTTTTGATACTATTCCTGCTTACCAAGTTAGCGGTACTCCCGTAGATTGTGTAAAAATAGCATTGGATAAACTTTTGCCTAGAAAACCAGACCTTATGGTATCAGGTATAAATCATGGCTCCAATTCTGCCATCAATGTTATTTATTCAGGTACAATGTCTGCAGCAGTAGAAGCTGCTATAGATGGTATACCTGCTATAGGTTTTTCGCTTTGCGATTATGCTTATGATGCAGATTTCTCGCACACATTAGACTTTATAAAAGATATTGCCATTCAAACTTTAAATAATGGATTGCCTAGTGGAGTCTTATTAAATGTAAATATCCCTAATTTTGAAAAGGGAATTAAAGGGATTAAAATATGCCGCCAAGCAAATGCGCATTGGAACGAAAGCTTTCTAGAGCGCGAGGATCCTTTTAAACGCAAGTATTATTGGATGAAAGGTGAGTTTGTGAACAAAGATAAAGGGCAAGATACAGATGAGTATGCGCTACAAGAAGGATATATAAGTATTGTTCCTACTCAATTTGATTTAACAGCGCACACTGCTATTTCTTTACTCAATAGCTGGACATTTAATTAGTCTAGTAAAAGTCTTTTATTGCTTTTTTCTTTTAATTGTATATTTTTGAACCCTATACAAAGCAAATGCACGATAAAAAATATATTTTTAAACGCCTCCTAATCGGTATGTTAATCGGTTTTATTGGTCCCTTTATTATTATGGTGATTATTTGGATTATAAATAAGCAAAAATACAGCTATCCATATTATCCCTTTGCTGATTTTATTAGCCTTGCATACGAAGGACACACGTTAGGTTTATTTATAACATTAGCATCAATTATAAATTTAGCATCATTTTGGATATTGCTGCAAATAAATAGGGAGTACATTGCAAGAGGTGTGATAATAGCAACTTTCATCATAGGTGCTATCATTTTATTACTTAAATTTGCTATCATTTAATGGACAATAAGCCCACAGTTTTTATTGTCGCTGCCGAGGTTTCTGGAGATCAACATGCCGCAAATCTTGTTATAGAATTAAGGGCATTAAATAACAATATACATTTTGAAGCTGTAGGTGGCAAATCGCTTTTAGATGCTAATGTTAGCTTATACATGAGTTTTGATAAACTTGCAGTAATGGGCTTTTGGGAAGTATTAAAAAAGGCATTTGTTTTGCAAAAATTAATCAATCGCATTAGCACACACATCATTTTACTTAATCCCAACGCAATAATTTTGGTAGATGCATCAGGGCTAAATATGAGATTAGCAAAAAAAATCAAGAATAAAACAAGCATTCCGATCCATTATTACATTGCACCCAAAGTATGGGCTTGGGGAGAGTGGCGTGTAAAAAAAATGGCTAAATTAATTGATTATCTCTATTGTATTTTGCCTTTCGAAGAGGCTTATTTTAGGAATAAAAATATTTCTTCAGTCTTTTATGTAGGCAACCCAACCTTCGCAGCCATTAATAAATATCAATTTAAAGCTATTACTGATTTAGATAATAATAATCAGGGCATTTTGGCACTCTTGCCTGGTAGCAGAAAACAAGAAATAGCAGCATTACTACCTATGATGCTTAAAGTAGCCAAAAGTTTTACACAATATCGCATTGTTTTAGCTTGCACAGAATCTATCTCACCCCAATTTTATGATTATTTTATTGGCAAAATGAACATAACAAAAGTATATAACCAAACATGGGATTTGTTAAAAATAGCAGAAAAGGCAATTGTTACAAGTGGCACTGCAACCTTAGAGTGCGCATTAATTGGTTGCCCTCAAATAGTTTGTTATAGCACTAGTAAGATTTCTTATTTTTTGGGTAGGCGCTTGATTAAAGTAAAATATATAAGCTTGCCAAATTTAATTTTAGACAAACCTGTTTTAACAGAATTGATACAAGATGACGTTTCGCCTAATAGAATAAAAAAAGCATTAAAAGAGTGTACAAAAATCGAAGCAATAAAAATACAAACTGATTTAATAAAAGTGCTATCTAATCATCAAAAAGGTATAGGAGAAAGTATTTATATAAACTTACAAGCTAATATTTAATAATATTTGGCTAGATTGTTTTTTAGTTTAGCTTTTTTTCTTAATATGTCATCTACTATAGATTCAACATTTTGAGTATATTGTGATTGTATAGATGCAATAATTTCTGCTGTATTTCCTTGCAGAGGTTCTGTTTTTACATCTTCGCAAAAGAACACATATACACCTTGTTCTCCAATTATAGGTTTGCTTTTATCACCTTTTTTCATTCCTAATATAGCACCTTGTACTTTATAATCACTTCCAACATATAACATATTGCTTTGATAAAACTCTGCATTTTCTATCGGTTGAGCTATAGTGCTAAATTTAATTGCCAGGGCCACTGGTTCTTTTGCTTCTTTCATTGCTTCTTCCATCTTTTTGGCAAGAATTACACCTTTCTTCTTGTTTATTAGCTTTAGTTTTACTTCATCTTTTAGTTCCTCAAAAGATTTTGTTCCTTCTTCTACAATTTTTCTTACCCTTGCCACGATAATTAAATTATCAACATTAAAAGGTTGTGAAATTTCGCCTACTTTTCTATTCTCTTCATAAGTCCATTTAATTATTTCTCTTGCATTATTCATACCAGCCCATCCTGTGGCTCCTTCTATGACACTTGTTGCGTTTTTTACAGTATATCCTTTTTCACTTGCTTTTTTTGTAAAATCTAATTCATCTTTAGCAGAAATTTCATTGGCAAAATTATTGGCAAGACCAAACATTTCGTTCATTGTGTTTCTGCCAATATTGATTTTTTTAATTACTGATTCTACTTTTACCTGCTCATTACTTGCATTTTCATTTATTTGTATTATATGAAGACCTTGCTGACCTTTAATCATTCCTAATGAGCCTTTACCATTTTTCTTTAAATAATCAATTACACTAACGGGTATGTAGGGTGCTTCTGATACCCAACCCATGTTGCCACCATTGGCAGATGATGGGTCTACACTATTTCTTTTTGCTGCATCAGAAAAACTTGAACCAGTTTTTAGATCACCAATAATTTGATTTGCACGGTTATATACTCCCGCAGAGTCTTGGGTAAAGTTTAATACAATTTGGCTAAAGTTATAAAACGTAGTTGGCCCATTTGTTTTACTTAATATTTTATAAAGTCCATATCCGCCTTCAGCTGCAACAGGGCCAGCAATACTGCCCACCGCAGTATTGAATATTGCTGTTTCATCGGCACTATTAAAACTACCATGATCTCTAAAGGTAAGATTTTGTTCTATTTCACTATTGCTTTGAGCAAAGGTAGTATCAGTATTTGTTTCAAAACTAATTTTTAGTGAAGATGCCATTTCTAATGCTTCTAGACTATCTTGCTTACTTGGGGCAATATTCCAAGACACATATTCTAAGTCTCTGCTTGGTTCGCCTTTATAATCATCCGCATTTTTATTAATAAATGATTTTATTTCTCTATCACTTACACTAACGGTAGAGTCTGGAATAGATAAATAATTTGCTACTACAATTTTGCCAAATACTTTTGTGCCAGATTTTGCTGAACTAACATCTGCATCAAAACTAGATGCCCTCAAGCCAGCGATAATAAGTTTATTGTATTTAGATGCTCTTACTTGTGTTTTTATTGCTGTTGTATATTCATCAAATGCTAATTTTGCTTTTAAGTCGTTTGTGTATTCATTTTTTATAAAGTTTTTAGCTCTTTCTGGAGAATATTGTTGTCCAAAATACTGCTTTACAAATGGGTGTGGGTCATTGCCGAAAAGCAATTCGCCAATTTCTTTATCGCTAATTGTTAATCCTAATTTATCTAAAATTGGGGAAATTGCAATATCATTAAATAATTGGTTTGCTACTTGCAGTCTAAGTTGTGTTCTCATTTCTTCATCTACTGACATGCCATTCATTTCTCTTGTTTTTAGTGTCACAGCCATTTGGCTTTCAAATGATTGCATATCTATTTTCTTGCCACCAATTTCCATCACAGTCGGATTTGTATTACTATTACCAAACATGCTGAAATTTTGATCTCCAAACAAGGAGGAAACCAAAAATAATAAAAGTGCCAATCCAACAAAAATTGCTACCCATTTTCCACCTTTTTCTCTTAATGTGCCTAATATTGCCATAATTTATTTTTCTACTATATGTTTAGTTTTGTAACGATTTGCAAAAAAACGCTTTTTTTTTCTAAAATCAAATCTTATTTTTTTATTTAAATCTATCTTTGGCTATTTGATAGTGTAACTCTTGCTATAAGTGCGTCCCCTATAGGTGATTTTTATTTCATAAGTGCCTGGTTGCATGTCTATTTTTAGCTTTTCTTCATAATTGCCTGGAGTGATAGCTTCTATTTGATTGCGCAAATAGACTGTTTTTCCAAAACGCGCTAATTCTATTTTGAAACCATCATTTTCTCCTATATGATAATGTATATAGAGAATGTTGCTATCTGCAAGCAGAAATTCGTTCACATTGCCTGCATAATTATTGATGTGCTTATGAAATGCTTTTGATGGCCCTATTGCGGCCTTAATTGTTATTATATTCGTTTCATAATCAATCTCTGTCCATGTGGCTCCTACTGCACCATTTAGCGCATCAATATCTAAATAATCGCCAAAAAATTGTTTGTTGCTGGGAGAAAATGGTGCTTTACTCAAAGTGATTTCTTTTAATTTAGCTATTTTTTTTCCATACACCATTCTTGTTTCTGTAAAAATATTGAGCATACTCTGCTCCCTACTATAGTAAATAATGTAAAAACACCCTTTTATCCTATCATAAGCTATATTTGGCATAAATTGATCCTTGCCATTGCCTAATGGATCCTTGTTTATTCTTGTGGGTTTTGTAAAAATTAAACCATTGTCACTGCTCATGCTAATAAAAACGTCTAAATCTTTATTTCTTCTATCACCAAAAACCACAAATAACTTTCCTTTTTTGTCGCAAAAAGAAAATGGTAAACTATTGCACCTGCTTAAATACGGAACCTGCTGATCCCATCCACCTACTTGCTGACATATTACCCTGTCTTGGCCCCATGTTTTCCCGCCATCATTAGATATATCTAAGTAAATATTGCCTCTAGCAGCCCAGGTTGCAAACAAAACTCCATTTTTGCCTGGAGTAATATTTACACCTTCTACGGTATTGTCTCCATCAGAGCAATCGCCAGCCGTATCAGAAATGACTACTGGCTCACTAAAGGAATCTCCTTCAGTGTCGCTATAAGCAAATTTTATCCTTGAACTATCGTTGCTAGATGCACTCTTGTATTTGTCAAATTCTGTCCAAGCTAGGTACATGCGTCCATAGTATAGACTTTTTTTATTCATATCGCCAGATAGCCAAGGTTTATCTTGCATTTTGCCTTCTACATAGCCTACAGCTGTGCCATTAAAAAAACTGTCGCCAAAGGTATTTGATTTTTGAACAACGATCCTATCCCACATTTCTGGAGCTTTTTTACCCGGTGTTTTTGATAAATGGGTATAAAAATAAGTCCCTTTTTCATTAATAAATATTACTGGATCACCATATACTCCATAGCTTGATGTTAGTTTTTTTTCAGTAAATGAAAAACCGCCATCCTTTGACAAAAATAATAGATCCACATTACTGCCTATTATAACTCTTCCTGCATAAGGGTCTATGCCTATAGATGGCTCGTTGGTGCCTGTTCTAATAGAACTTACATTTTTTATTTCAACCTGCCCAAAACAGAATTGTGCACCTAGCATAAACATTAAGTTTGCGATAATTTTAATTTTATTATTTTTCATATTTTTTATGCCTTAAATTTGCACTGCAAAAATGCACAATATTGAGCCATATTACAACTGGTTGCATTTATATAATGCCGCTGAAGACAATAATTCTCCTTTTTATCTCAAAGATTATAGCGAGTTTTATTATACAGATAAAATTTATAATCATCTTATTCATCCTCAGTGGGACAATTTTGGCAGTGAAACACTGTTTCTTAAAATGTTATATGTTTCATACGATATGGGCTTTGCTATTATTGAATTGATAGGAGAGTGGAATGACTGTATCTCTTCTGACATTTCTATTTTTTACAATAAAATTATCGAGCCCTTGGTAGATTTGAATATTGATAAATTAATTATTATAGGAGAAAATATACTAAATTTTTTTGGAGATAGTGATGAATATTATGCAGAGTGGGAGCAAGCAAATGATAAAGGTTGGGTGGTGTTATTGAATTTTGAAGAACATGTTAAATCAGAGATGAGTGAATACAACATTGATGAATTTTGGCTGTGGGGTGGTGCTTTAGATAATATGGACTGGCGAAAGTTTCAGCCAATAGACTTGTTTTTAAATGTATCATCAATTATTTCAAAAAGATTGCCTTATTGACAGATAATTTGCATAAAATTAGTTTTTTTTACTGTCAGCTTGGCGCAAATTTGTAATTTTAAAATAAAGGCATTACTTTTGAAACTATTATTAATAGTAATAAAATAAATAAACAGCATGGCATTAGAAATAACAGACGCAAATTTTAAAGAAACGATAAGTATTGTAGATAAACCAGTATTGGTAGATTTTTGGGCAGAATGGTGTGGCCCTTGCCGAATGGTAGGACCAATCGTAGACGAGTTGGCTTTAGAATTAGATGGTAAAGCAATAATAGGAAAAATGAACGTAGATGAAAATCAGCAAGTTCCAGCAGAGTTTGGCATAAGAAGTATTCCTACATTGCTCATTTTTAAAAATGGTGAAATGGTAGATAAGATAGTTGGAGCGCTGCCAAAACATGCAATTGCTCAAAAAATTCAAGCACATATTTAATTATTTATAAAAATAAAAAAACCACCTTTTTATAAAGGTGGTTTTTTTTGCTTTAAAATTTAATAATCTTTAGAATCTATAACTTACAGCAATTGCTGCAGTGTTTCCTGGATTTACAGAACGCATAATGCGTGAATTACCTTCTATAAACTTGCCATGTTCTGTTTTATTTTGAAAAACAATAAATTCTTGTCCCAATATGTCAGAAAATTGAAGTTTAATATTCATTCTGTCGTCTTTTCCAGTTTTGTAAGTTATTTGTCCATCAATCACGGTTCTTGCTTTTTCATAAAAATCAGGATAAATATCTGTTCCCACAAATACAATTCTATTTCCTACCCTATTGCCAGAGATTCCAAACGAAATAGGTTGTGCAGGGTTATCATAAGTAATGCTGCCATTAAATACATAAGGACTTTGACCTTGAAGCGGTCTACCTAATGCCCCATTTATGTTAGAAACATCAACCTGTGATTGGATGTAAGCGAAATTCATACCTAGGTATAAGAAGTTTTTATAATCTTTATACTGTGCTTTTTCGTCTCTAAGTAAAAATGCCAAGTTTTTTCTAATCTCAAATTCAATACCAAAGTTAGTGGCTGATTTTGCATTCTGATACGTTGTTGAAAGTGTGCCCCCTCCTATATCAGATCCTAATACTTGCTCTATTGGATTAGAAAAATCTTTGTAAAAAGCAGAAAGAGATATAAACTGATTTCCTTTGAAATAATGCTCTAATCTTGCATCAAAATTTAAAATGGATGTTCTTTCTAACTTATCATTTCCTACTACCTCTATAAAACGCGCAAAATCAAAAAAACTAAAAGGCGCAAGTTCCCTGAATTCTGGTCTTGAGAGCGTTTTAGAAGCTCCTAACCTAAGGTTTGTGCTCTCTGCTAATTCATAGTTGATATTGATAGAAGGCAAAATATCAAGTTTTTTTGAATTTACATTTATTTCATCTGTCGATCCTGCTTTGAAAGAGTTTAATTTTTGGTTAAAATATTCAACTCTAGCACCATAAACCAATCTTAACTTATTTTGTAATAAGTTTTCATCTAACATAAGATAACCAGCATTAAGGCTAGAATTTCCTGTGTAGGCATCACTTTTATTAGTATTATCATTAATTATAAATCCAGTTGGTGATATATTATTATTATTGAAAATTTTATCAGGTTCTTGAAACAATAAATCTCTGTCCAATGACGACTGCTTATAAGCGGTATATCCAAGCACACGTGCATCAAATGTTCTGTTTCTTATTTGATGAAATCCACCAACTTTTAAATGAATAATGCCTAATAATTTATGGTCAATGATGTTTTTTATTTGATAGTTATAGTTTGCAGAAACAATGTTTTCGTTCAATGTGCTATAAAACCTGCCAGCGTCATTGGGTGATGCACTTGGCGGAATATATGCAACAAATGGAACTTCTGTAGATATGCTATCGGCATTTTTTAAATACCTTATTCTTTTAAAATCTGGAATTATTTTTTGCACTTTGCTATACCCAATATTCCAATCAAAATTTTGTTGACCTTTTTTAAATGCATGCTCACCAACTAATTGAGATGAAGCTAGTAGATTTTGTTGATAAAAAGTTGCAATTGTTTTATTTGCAAAATTAGATTGAAAATCTGTACCAGTTCTTAAAATAGTTTCATCTGTTGAGTTTAAATTTAACAATGATTTTAATCCAATTTTATTTGCTTTGTTCAATTTTAAAGAAAAGTTTAATAAACCTCCTAAAAATACACTTTCAGTATAGCTTTCATCTCTAAAAGAAAAAATCTTTTCAGTGCTACCAAAATCTTGCAGCAATTTTTCGTTAAATTTTCTACCATTGTTATAAACAGTGCTAAAATTTATTCCAGCCTCTCTGTTAACGATTTTAAAGGGCAATGCATAACTAAAATTTATTCCTAAATTTGGCAATGCAGCGCTTATTGTTTTTGTACCAAAATTACCATTAAAGTTTTTACTTATTGGTATAAGTTCTTGTTTATTATTAATTTTCTGTATTGTTTCTGCATCTGGGGTGTTTTTTGGAATAGCTCTAGTACCATCATCAAATCCTAAAAAGTCAGTTTTTCCTCCATTGTAAGTTGCAAATGGTTTCAAAGTGGTTAGGTTATGATAACCTAAAGATAAACCAATATTAACTTCTTTTTTTGCAGGAATATCTCTTGTTACAATGCTTATTACCCCACCAGCAAACTCACTTGGCATATCTGGTGTAGCCGTTTTGTTAATAGACATGCTCTCTATTTGTGATGAAGGAAAAAGATCAAACGAAAATGCTTTCCTGTCTGCTTCTGAGCTTGGCAATGGTGCACCATTTAGCAACGCAAAATTATACCTGTCATTTAATCCCCTTATAATTGCAAATTTATTATCTTGAATACTAGCCCCACTTAATTTTTTGAGCACATCGCCTGCACCACTTGCTGGGGTTTGTTTAATGGACTCTGCACCCATTATTTCTATCATTCCTGCACCTATTTTTCTCGCACTAATGCTGCCCATTCCGCTGCCAGAGGTTCCACCACCTTTTAAAGTTACAGTTTCTATCGAAGATGAAGTTGGGTCTAACGTTAATTTTAATTCTTCTGACAGCTGAGGAGTAGCTAATACTTCTATCTCTAAGGTGTCATGTTTAAAATATGCAATTTTTAAAGTGTAAAGGCCAGAATCTAAATTGGAGATTTGAAACTTGCCTTCTAAATCTGTTTCTACCCTTTTTAGTTTTACATTTTCTTTATAAAGATATACTGTTGCAAATATTACGGGGCTGTTGTCTTGGTTACTTTTTACAAAACCTACTAAGTTTGCCTTACCTATTTGTGCATGAGAAAAATTGGACACTAACAAACTGAGAATAAGAAAACTAAGTTTTACTATTGTATTCATTTTTAAATATAGTTTGCTGCAAAGGTAGGATATGCATATTTTCCCTTGCAGAATAAGCAATTATACTTATGTTATTTTAATGTTAAGCTAATGTTAATAAAGCCATTTTATCAACCCTTGCTCAAAGTGAACCCAAAGGTGGTTCCTAATCCAATTGTGCTTCGCACATTAATGGTTTGATGGTGTGCTTCTAAAATGTGTTTAACGATCGAAAGACCTAATCCTGTTCCTCCCATTTCTCTACTTCTACTTTTTTCTACCCTATAAAATCGCTCAAAAAGTCTAGGAATATCCTCTTGGTTTATGCCCTCTCCATTGTCAGTAATTTCTGTCAGTAATTGATTACCCATTTCATAAAATGCTATGGAAGTAGTGCCCTTAAATTTGCCATACTTAACACTATTTGTGATTAAATTAGTAAGCACTTGCCTTATACCTTCTTTATCTGCAAGTACCATTTGTGTCTTATTACTGCCTTCTTTAAAATTGATTTTGGTCTTTTTTTGTTCAATAATTATTTCTAAATTTTCGCAGACTTCTTTAAACACGTTGTGGATATCAAATTTTATGGGGTCAATAGCAAAATCGCCAGTTTCCAATTTATTAATAGACATAAGCCCCTCTACTAGTATTTGCAATCTATCTGTATTTTTTGCTGCATTTTCTAAAAATTTTCTGTTTACTGTTGAATCTTCTAATGCGCCATCTAGCAGCGTATGAATATAGCCTTGTATGCTAAAAATAGGGGTTTTTAATTCATGGCTTACATTAGCTAAAAATTCTTTTCTAAATGCTTCTTGATTTTGTAAAATAGTTATTCTATTATCTTGTGCAATAGCCCATTTTTGTACATCTTCATTTACTTTTATCAAAGGATCTATGCTCGAAAAAATATTCACTTTTGGCTTATCCTTTCCTTTAATTTTAAATTGATGAATGTTTTTATAAATTAGTTTTATTTTATTATATATAAAATTTTGGATTGTTATAAATGTGATTATAAACGTGATAAGCGCAAAAATGAGTGATGAAAAAATAATAAATAACCAATTAGCACCCCCAAAAAACAATAAAATGGCCAAAATATTGCTAAATATTAGCGCCCATGATATTGATATTTGGAATGGTGTTAAATTTTTGGTCATATTTCAAATTTATACCCTACACCTTTTATGGTTGCAATAATATTATCACCAAGCTTTTCTCTAATTTTTCTAATATGCACATCTATAGTTCTATCTACAACAAAAACATCGGTTCCCCAAACATCTGCAAGTATATTTTCTCTTGTAAATACCTTGCCTGGTTTACCAGCAAGCAGAAATAGGAGTTCAAATTCTTTTTTAGGTAAAACATGAGATTTATTTAGATATGTAACTAAGTATGTTTCTTTATCTATTTTTAATCCATTAACTTCTATAGATTGCGCTTTTTCATTTCCATTTGCACGGCTCAAAATAGCTTTTATTCTAGACAATAAAATTTTTGGTTTTAATGGTTTTACTATATAATCGTCTGCACCAGCTTCAAAACCTTCAAGTTCAGAAATTTCTTCGCCTCTGGCAGTTAAAAATACAATAGAAATTTTATTTAGTTTTGGGTCGCTTTTAATTCTTTTACATGCTGTAATTCCATCCATTTCTGGCATCATCACATCCATTAATATAAGGTTTGGTTTAAACTTTTTGGCCATTTCACAAGCCTGCAATCCATTTCTAGCTTCTTCTACTTGATAGCCGTTTTTGTGCAGATTGTATGATATGAAATCTAGGATATCATCATCATCGTCTACTATTAATATTTTATACTTAATTTCTGTGTTTTCTGACATGTTATTTTTTTGTTAATATTATGTTGCGAAAAGACGACAACAAATTAAGGTAAAAATAAACTCAAAATTATTAAATTGTTAATAATTAAAATCCAAATAGGGCAAAAGCTTGTCTAAACTTTCTTGATCTAGCATGCAAGCCATTTTAAATGATGCAGCATTTGGTATTACAGCGTGTTGTTTTTGATAATTTTTTAATAAATATGCTTTTTTACTTGGCAAATAGGGGTGTTTTAGGTAAAAATCGGCAGGTAATTTATTGATTTCTATTTTTTTTATAATTCCATTGCAGCTCATTTGTGAGCTTATTTTATCATAAATAGAGTCGGCCATGCCATAAATTTCTTTTAATTGAGCCATGTTTTGATATCCTCCTAAATTGTTTCTATACCTTATAATTCTGCTTGCAAATGCAGGCCCAATACCTTTTATTGTGGTTAATGCAGCACTATCAGAATCGTTTATTTCTATGAGCGCTTTAACTTTTAAAGATTTTACTTTGCTTTTTTGATCGCTATTTTGAGTAACTGCTTTTTCTGGTAAAATAAATTTTGCTTCTAGTTGAGAAATTTGTGAAGCTGTAATGCCATAAGTTTTAAAGATTTGATTTCTATCTGTAAACCCTCCGATGGCTTTTCTATAATTAATAATTTTACTAGCCATACGTTTATCTATTCCGCTTTTTGTCAAATCTATCCAAGTAGCTTCATTGATATCAATTTTTTTGCCGCTGTATATTTCTTCATAAATAGGCCTTTCATCATCTACTTGGCTAGGCATTGGGTTTTTTGCCAATTGATTCACCAATACATGATCTATTTTTAGATTAAAGTTTGGTTTGAAAAGCCATTGATAACAAAAAGGAAAAATACATAAAATTATACAAAGCAATAGTAAAATTAAGGTAGCTTTTTTTTCTGCATTGTTAAAATACAGCCAGTTTTGCCATTTAAATGAGGTTTTTTTTGGCCGCATTATTTTACGAGCTAAAGATTAACTAACAGCTACATTTGCAATTTTTTCTGCTGCATATTCTCCAGCTTCTAGTTTTGCTTTTATTGCATTGAATGCACTAATGGTTTCTTTTACATCATCCAATGTATGCATAGCTGTGGGTATAAGCCTTAGTATTATTAAGCCTTTTGGAATTACCGGATACATTACAATAGAACAAAAAATGTTATAATTTTCTCTAAGGTCGTAAGTAAGATTCGCAGCCTCTGGAACAGAAGCGTTTAAAATTACTGGTGTAACTGGAGTAGTAGTAATGCCAATATTAAAACCAGCACTTTTTAAATCATTTTGCAAAGCATTTACGATTCTCCATAATTTAGCTTTGTGTTCTGGATTTTCGCGCAACATTTCTAATCTTTTTAATGCACCTTTTACAAGAATCATTGGCAATGATTTTGCGAAAATTTGAGAGCGCATGTTGTACCTCAAAAAGTTAATAACCTCTGGTGTGCTTGCAATAAATGCACCGATGCTCGCCATGCTTTTTGCAAATGTAGAAAAATAAACATCTATGCCATCTTGGCAATTTTGTTCTTCTCCGGTGCCTGCTCCCGTTTCTCCCATGGTGCCAAAACCATGCGCATCATCTACAAACAATCTAAAGTTGTATTTTTCTTTAAGTGCAATTACTTCTTTTAACTTTCCTTGAGAACCGCTCATTCCAAAAACACCTTCAGTTATTACCAAAATACCACCCAAGCTTGGGTCTACTAAATTGCTCGCCCTTTGCAATTGTAATTCTAGGCTTTCAATGTCATTGTGTTTGTAAACATATCTTTTTCCAGAATGCAGTCTAACACCATCTATAATGCACGCATGTGATTCAGCATCATATACAATCACATCATGTCTATCTACTAAGGCGTCTATTGCAGATACTACTCCTTGATATCCAAAGTTTAATAAGATTGAATCTGGTTTTTTTACAAAATCTGCTAATTCTTGCTCAAGTTGTTCATGATATGAGCTATTTCCGCTCATCATTCTTGCGCCCATCGGATAGGCACATCCATAATCTCTGGCAGCCTCCATATCTGCTTTTCGCACTTCTGGATGATTTGCTAAACCTAAATAATTATTCAAACTCCAGTTTAACTTTTCTCTGCCCATAAACAACATTCTTGGGCCTATTTCACCCTCTAGTTTTGGAAAGGTGTAGTAACCGTGTGCTACTTTGCTAAAAATTCCAATTGGTCCTAAGTTTTTCTCTATTTTTTCAAAAATATCGCTCATAAATTATCTCAATAATGGCTGCAAATGTAAGTAATTTTGATATTTTTAAAAATTGATTTATCTTTAAATACTTTGGGCAATAAATTTCACCCATTTTTTACTACCTTTGCATCACTTAAATTAATATTTAAAAATAAACTTAAAATAATATGACAAAAGTAGCAATTAATGGATTTGGACGTATCGGAAGACTAGCTTTTAAAGTGCTTTTAGAAAAAGGAATAGATGTAGTAGCTATTAATGATTTAACAGATAATAAGACATTGGCCCACCTTCTTAAATATGATTCTGTGCATGGCAAATTTAAAGGAACTGTAGATTATGATGACGCTTCTTTAATCGTAAATGGTAAAAAAATTCATGCTTTGGCAGAGCCAAATCCAGAAAAGTTGCCATGGAGCAGCATGGGTATTGATGTGGTATTAGAATCTACAGGAAGGTTTACCGATAAGGATAAAGCCATGATGCACATTACTGCTGGGGCTAGAAAAGTGGTAATATCTGCGCCAGGAACGGGTGATTTAAAGACGATTGTTTTGGGTGTAAATGAAGGTATTTTGGATGGTTCGGAGCAAGTAGTTTCAAACGCCTCTTGTACCACAAATTGTTTAGCACCAATGGCTAAAATTTTGGATGACAATTGGGGTATTGAAAATGGATTTATGACCACAATACATGCCTACACATCCGACCAAAATTTATTGGATGCACCGCACAAAGATCTTCGCAGGGCAAGGGCTGCTGCCTATAGCATAGTGCCTACTTCAACAGGTGCAGCAAAAGCAGTAGGATTAGTAATGCCTCATTTGCAAGGAAAATTAAATGGAAATGCAATGAGAGTGCCAATACCCAATGGTTCTGTAACAGATTTTACAGTAAATTTAAAAAAACCTGCCACTGTTGCAGAAATTAATGCTAAGTTTAAAGAAGTTTCTCAAGGTGCAATGAAAGGCATTTTAGAATATACTGAAGATCCTATTGTTTCTATAGATATTGTTGGCAATGAGCATTCAAATATTTTTGACAGCCTTTCTACCCAAGTTATTGGTAATACTGTAAAAATAGTTGGCTGGTATGATAATGAGTCAGGTTATTCTAATAGGGTAGCAGATTTGATGATATTATTGGGCAAATAACATGCGCTTATAATAGTTTTTTAAACATAGAATAAACCTTTTTTAATAACCCCTGAAAATCTAAGCATGTTTGAAGATTTAAGTAAAAAACTGGAGTCAGCCTTTAAAAATCTTAAGGGTCAAGGCAGAATTTCTGAAATAAATGTTGCAGAAACAACAAAAGAAATTAGGCGAGCATTATTAGATGCTGACGTAAATTATAAAATAGCTAAAGAGTTTACAGATATTGTAAAGGAAAAAGCATTAGGCCAAAATGTGCTTACATCCGTTAGCCCAGGTCAGTTATTTACTAAAATTGTAAATGATGAACTTACCGCACTTTTAGGTGGTGAGTCAAAAGGATTAAATCTTACAGGTAACCCATCTGTTGTTTTAATTGCAGGCTTGCAAGGTAGCGGAAAAACCACCTTTACAGGCAAATTGGCTAAGCATTTTTTATCTAAAGGACAAAGACCTCTTGTAGCTGCATGCGATGTTTATAGGCCAGCTGCAATTAATCAATTACAAACATTAGCAGCTCAAGTAGGGGTAGAGGTGTTTGCAGAACTTGAAAATAAAAACCCAATAAAAATAGCTGAAAATGCCGTAGCATATGCGAAAAAAATGGGCTTGCCTATTGTTATTATAGATACCGCTGGCAGGCTGAGTATAGATGAGCAAATGATGCAAGAAATTGCAGGAATCAAAAATGCCATCAATCCATCAGAAATATTGCTTGTAGTGGATGCAATGACTGGGCAAGACGCTGTAATAACTGCAGAAAACTTTAATAAAACACTTAATATCACTGGTGTGGTATTAAGCAAGTTAGATGGCGATACGCGAGGCGGTGCTGCCTTATCTATAAAAAATGTTGTAAACAAGCCTATAAAATTTGTAAGCAATGGAGAAAAAATGGATGCCCTTGATGTTTTTTATCCCGAAAGGATGGCAAGCAGAATATTGGGTATGGGCGATGTTGTTTCGCTTGTGGAGCGTGCTCAACTTAATTTTGATGAAGATGAGGCAAATAAGATTCGTAAAAAAATAGCCAAGAACAAGTTTGATTTTGATGATTTTTTAAGCCAATTGCAACAAATTAAGAAAATGGGAAATATCAAAGACTTAATGGGTATGATTCCAGGCATTGGAAATAAACTGAAACAACTTGATGTGGATAATGATTCTTTTAAAGCAATAGAGGCCATTATTCAAGCTATGACACTTAAAGAAAGACAAAATCCTGATATTATTAACGGCAACAGAAGAGCTAGAATTGCAAAAGGAAGCGGCACCAATATACAAGAAGTAAATAAATTATTAAAACAATTTACAGATATGCGAAAAATGATGAAAATGATGAATGGTGCAAATTTATCAAAATTATTAAAGGGTTAAGATTAACAGTATTAAAAAGTAAAATAAAATGACCAACGAAGAATTTAAAGACTTGTTAGCCAGGGTTGGGGCTTTGAGGAGGTACCTTTGACGTTGATGAGAAGTTAGCTCATATTGCGCTAGAAGAACAACACTCATTAGACCCTAGTTTCTGGGACGATCCAAAACTTGCAGAAACACATTTAAAAAAAATTAATGAAAAAAAGTTTTGGACAAATGCGTATCAAGATTGTGATACCCTTGTGCAAGAACTTGCCATATTAATTGACTACAAAGCAGAGGGTGAGCTGGTGGATGCTGAAATTACATCTACTTTTGAATTGCTAAAAACCAAAATTGCCGATTTGGAACTAAAAAATATGCTTAGCGGGGCTGAGGATAAATTTGATGCCATATTAACTATTAATGCTGGAGCAGGTGGCACAGAAAGCTGCGATTGGGCGCAGATGCTTATGCGTATGTATATAATGTGGGGCGAAAAAAATGGATTTAAAGTCACAGAGTTAGATATACAGCAAGGTGATGTAGCTGGCGTAAAATCTGTTGCCTTAGAATTTAGTGGAAATTTAGCCTATGGTTATTTAAAAGGAGAAAATGGCGTCCATCGTTTGGTGCGCATTTCGCCTTTTGATAGCAATGCCAGAAGGCATACTTCATTTGCAAGTGTTTATGTTTATCCTATGATAGATAACGAAATAGATATTGTTATAAACGATGCAGATATAGAACTGCAAACATCGCGCTCTGGCGGGGCAGGAGGACAGAATGTCAATAAAGTGGAAACCAAAGTGCAAATAACCCATAAGCCTACAGGTATTGTAATTGTTTGTCAAAAATCTAGGAGTCAGCTGGAAAATAGAAATACTGCCATGCAGCTGCTTAAATCGCAATTGTATGAGTTAGAGTTAAGAAAACAAAATGAAGAGCGCGATGCTATAGAGGCTGGTAAAAAGAAAATAGAATGGGGTTCGCAAATTAGAAATTATGTTTTTCATCCTTATAAATTGGTGAAAGATGTGCGCACAGGCAAGGAAACAAGTGATGTGCAGGGTGTGATGGATGGTGAAATAGATGATTTTATTAAAGCTTATTTAATGGAATATTAATGGTTTTTAAAAAACATTTATATATTTGCAAACAATAAAAATAAACAAAAATGCAAGAAACTGCAAAAATTATAATCTTAGATGAAAAAGCGATTGGTGCAAAATTAATGCGACTTGCAGCGCAGATATTAGAGCAACATACCGATTTTGAAAAAATTCAATTTTTAGGACTTAATGAACGAGGATTTTATTTGGCAAATGAACTTAGAGATTTAATAAAAAAATTTAATAAGAGTCTTAAGGTTGAGGTTTTTGAAGGTTTGACTGAACATGAAATTGATGTTAAAAATAGCAATGCAATTGACCCAAATCTACCCATTATAGTAGTAGATGATGTTCTCAATACGGGAAAATCGATGTTTTTTTTACTCACAAAATTGGCAGAAATAAACCCTCAAAATATTAAAATTTGTGTGCTTGCAGATAGAAAGCACAAAAAATACCCAATAAGACCTGATTTTGTTGGATTAAGTTTTGCTACTACTCTGCAAGAATTCATTATTTTTGATAAAGCCAACCTATCGCTTTACTTGACATAATTACTTGCTTTGTGTAGCTATTTTTTTTCGCCTTTTTTCTCTCTTAGCTTTTGAGCACATAGCCGATGTATTTCTTTTTCTACAATAAATAGTTTTAGAATTTTTGTAGCAGGCAATACTGTTTTAAACTTGGTAATAGCTGCATTAAGTAAATTTAGTTTTAATAACTGTAACTTTTGTAAAGAGTCTAATAATTTTGTAGCCTTTTCCTGACTTACTTCTTCCTTATTGCCATTTTTTAAAATACTATTAATTTGTTTTTGTAACTTTATTTCTGCATTTTTATAGGCGTGGTACAATGGCAAAAAATCTTTTTGTTCTTTTGGCGTTAATGAAAGTTTTTCTATGATTATTAGTGTTCTAAGTTCTTCCATCTTTTTCATTTTTGCAGAGTCTGTTTGTGCAAAACAAATATTTGAAAGGAGCAAAAATGCCGCCATTATGTAGAGGTGTGTAGTGTTTTTTATATTATATTTCATTTATTATTTCTTCAATGTCTTTTATAGTAAGTTTTTCGATGAGCTCATAATCATTCAATTGCTGGTAGTCATCCTGTTGATTGTCATTTTGTTGATAATCTGTTGTTGAAATTTTGTTACCCTTTGGGTCCTCTTTTATAATTTCATTTATTGCCAAGTCAATTTCTTTATCTATTTCTGCTGCACTATCAACACCTCTAATTCTTTTTAGGCTATCACTATTTTTAGTTTTTTCAATATTAACCAAAGGCTGATTAGGGTTATTTGTACCCTTAAAAACCACTATTGTGCCAATAAGACTTGCGACTATTAAAACACATGCTGCCCTAAAATGAATTAGCCTTTTTGAAATTTTAAACTTTTTAAAGGTTTTGTCACCTAATTTAGCATCAAATTCTTTCCAATATTCTTCATCATTTAGTTTAAGGTGTTTTTTAGTTTTATGTATTTTCCTATTTTTTGTAACGCATGAAAATAGCTTGCTTTTAAGGCGCCAATGCTGGTATCTGTTTTGTCTTTTATTTCTTCATAAGTATTTTCGGCAAAGTATTTTAGTTCAAAAACATACTTTTGCTTTTCAGGTAATTGCGCTAATGCATTATACAATAGCATATAAATTTCATCTTCTGCATAGTTTAGGCCTGTTGAATTAATAAGGAAGTCGTTGTTTGTATTGTCTAAGATTTTTTTATTTTTTCTCAGAATCATCAAACCTTCATTTTTCGCAATCGTATACATCCAGGAAAACAGGGTACTTTCTTCTTTAAATCCTAATAGATTTTCCCAAACTTTAATATAAGTATTTTGCAAGGCATCATCAGTATCATCATGATTTTTAACTATTTTATATAACATTGCATACAATGGTTTCTTATATTTTACCAACAATAGTTCAAAAAGTGCTTTGTAATTTTTATCACCTAAGTGCTGTATCAATACTTTGTCTTTTTCTTTCACTTGGATACTTTAGGGTTTAGATGCACTTTTACACCATTGGTTTAATAATGTATCTGTATTTTTTAAAAACATATTTTACACCAAAATCAGAATAAATTAATAATTTATTCATTTGTAACTTTAATTAGTTGAAAAGCACGTATTTGAAAAGTAATTTTATTTTTTTTATTATCAAAATTAGGACGTTTGTAAATTATTTTAGTCCATTCGTTTACCTTTGAATAAGAATTAGTATTTAATAACAAATAATTTTATATTTTTGTACCAATTAATTAATTAAAAACCATGGAAGTAAAAAAGTATCTGAAGGTTGACACCGAACAAAAAAAATCCACCAACTTATTGATTGGATTAAATATTGCTTTGTTGCTTACTTGGGGTCTAATGGCCTTTACAAACAAGCCTGAAGTAGTTAAAAAAGAGAAAAGCAATCTTTTATTAGAAGCGGTAGAAGAAATTCCACCAACACAACAAGAACCACCAAAAGCACCACCACCTCCACCTAGTCCAGATATTCAAGAAATTGAGGATGATTCTGATAAAGAAGAGGATCCACCACCAGATAATACTGCCAAAGAACAAACTGTAATTACTGCGCCTGTGTTAAATGGAAAAGATGATGGTAAAGGAAAAGATAAAATTGAAATTGATGACAATATCTACAGTGATGTAGATGATTTAGCTTTTTTTGGAGATAAAGGCGAAGAGCAATTGCGAGAGTTTGTTTCAACACAGTTTAAAATGCCAAGATCTGCGCAAGAATTAGGCATTTCTGGTACCATTCCTATTATGTTTGTTGTTGAAACTGATGGCTCTGTGACTGATATAAAAGCCATTGCTCCGCCTAATAGAAAGTTGGGCTATGGATTAGAAGAAGAGGTTATCAGAATCATGAAATTGACGAGCACTAAATGGAAACCTGCAACTAGAATGGGTAAACCTGTTAGAAGTTATTTTAGATTTCCATTTCAAATAGATAATTCAACTTTCTAAAAAATCAGCCTTATTAAATTTTATTTAAAAGCATTCAACCCATTTGAATGCTTTTTTTTTGAAAAAAATTAAGATTTAGTCTTGAATAGGGCCTGAAATTATATTTACAAGCAATTTCTCGCACACTATTTTGCTTAAAATATGTTTGGTGCCAGATTTATCAACCAGTTCTATACTGCCATCATAAGACTCAATTTTAATTATTTCTAAAACAGAGCCTAGAGCAAGTTGTTTGCTGTTTAAAAAACTTAAAAACTCAAAACTGCTTTCTTTTATAGCCGCTATATTAACTGTATATCCATTTTGGCATGCAGCAAGTGAAGTGTAGATAATTGGAGTAATTATGCCATCTTTATTTGGTATTGGCGAACCATGTGGGTCTATTTTTGGAAAACCAAGCAGTTCATCCATCTTATCAAAAAATAGTATAGAATTAATATGTTCCATTTGTTCCGCAATTGCATGCACTTCTTCCCAGCCAAACCCCATTTTTTCTGCCAAATACATTTCTGTTAATCTGTGTTTTCGTATAATATTTGCTGCTTGTAATTTGCCGTTTTTGGTAACTTCTATTGGCTTATATTTAGTGTATTTGATTAAATCTTTTCCGCTCAAACTTTTAATCATACTATTTACAGTCGGCATACTTACTCCTATACGGCTGCTTAATACTGAAATGGTTAATGGTTTTTCTTCTTCTAGTATTAAAAATATTGTTTTTAAATAATTCTCCTCTGTTTGGCTTAACATTTTATTGATTTAGTCTTCAAAAGTACATAAATTTTTGATATCGAAAATATTGTTTATAAGAATAGTATTATTTAATTTGTTAGATTCATCTAACAATTGTATTATTGTACCATGTTAAAAAAATTATTAGTATTGTACATTTTACTATTAATAAATAATTGTGTTAAGGGCCAAACAGATTATTGTTTTTGCGTTTTTGCCTCAGATACCATGATAACAGGGGCATTAAATGTATCGCACAATGGTTTGAAAATAAAAAGTAATCCAAACAATCAATATTGTATCACTCCATCACCTCAATCAAAAATTATGGTGTGGGCAAAGGGATATGATACATTAATAAAAACATTGCCAAATAACTTTATAAACAAAATAGATACATTTTACTTATTTCCAAGAGCACATTTGTTTGAACCAATGGTAATTAGTGGCACTTTAAAAGAAGTCTCCAAGTCCAAAAGTCCGGTAAATATTGAAGTGTTTTCACCCCTTTATTTTAAATCAAATATTTCTTCCAACATCTTTGATGCCATGCAAAATATAAATGGTGTACGCCCTCAGAATAATTGTAATGTTTGCAATACTGGAGATATTCATATCAATGGCTTAGAAGGGCCATATACTGCAATATTAATAGATGGAATGCCAATTGTGAGTGGATTATCTTCTGTTTATGGGCTTTTTGGTATTCCGCAAAGCTTAATAGAAAGAGTAGAAATAGTAAAAGGAGCAGCATCCACCCTTTATGGATCAGAGGCTGTTGGTGGACTTATTAATGTTATTACAAAAAGCAAGTATCAAAAACCAATCACATTTATAGAAACTTTTACAAATACTTGGGGAGAGTGGAATACAGATGTAGGCATTCAAAGAAAAATTGGAAAAAGCAGCACATTAATTGCAGGAATAAATTATTTTAATTTTCAGCAAGTTATAGATAAAAACAATGATGGATTCACAGATTTAACATTGCAAAATAGAATTGCATTTTTTAATAAATTCAATATAAATATTTCTGAAAACAAGCAATTTTCTATTGCAGGACGATACATTTATGAAGATAGGTGGGGCGGGCAAACTAATTGGAACAAAAGTTTTAGGGGAGGAGATAGCGTTTATGGCGAAAGCATATTTACGAAACGTGTAGAGATTTTTGGGTTATTGCCTTTGCCAATAAAGCAGGATATAGCGCTTCAGTTTAGTTATAATAATCATCAACAAAATAGTTTTTATGGAACCCTTCCTTTTTTAGCAAATCAATCTGTGGGTTTTGCTCAGTTGCTATGGAATTATAAACTCAACACAAATAATGATTTTTTAGCAGGGGTTTCATATCGTTTCACAAAATATGATGACAATACTGCTGCAACCATCGATTTAGATAGCACCAATGCGGTTAGTGTGCAGCATTTACCTGGTGTTTTTCTGCAACATACGCATAATTTTAATGCTAGAAGCGTTGTATTATCAGGCATAAGATATGATTATAATTTTATACATGGCAGCATTATTACACCAAGGCTCAATTTAAAAATATCCTCACGCGATTTAGTACATACTTATCGTTTGGGGTTAGGCAATGGCTATAGAGTAGCTAATGTGTTTACAGAAGATCATGCAGCATTAACTGGTGCTAGAACAGTAGTTTTTAAAGAAAAGCTAGCGCCAGAAACGAGTTGGAATTTTAATGGAAATTATAATTATAAGTTTTTTGGAAAAAAAAATAGGTATTTTAACCTAGATTTTGGTGGATGGTTTACCTATTTTACAAATAAAATTATACCCGATTACCTATCTGATCCAAATAAAATTATATATCAAAATATTAATGGATTTGCTGTTTCAAAAGGGGTTTCAAGTAATTTAGAATTTAATCTCAGCACACATTTTAATGGATTTTTAGGAATTACTTATATGGAAGTTAATCAAACAAGAGATGGGGTATTACAAAGGCAGCCTTTAACAGAAAATTTTTCTGGAACTTGGAATTGTTCTTATCAAATAAATAAACCTAATCTCAAAATTTCTTATACAGGTAATTTTTATTCTCCAATGGTTTTGCCATTGCTAGGGCCATTAGATAACAGGTCGGGAAACTCTCCTTGGTATAGTATTCAAAATTTACAGTTTTCTAAAACATTCCGACAGAAAGAGTTGTTTTTTGGCGTTAAAAATTTACTTAATTTTATACCAAATGCCAATAGTATTGCAAGACCCTTTGATCCTTTTGATAAACAAGTAACTTTTGATGCAAATGGAAACGCTTTGCCAACTCCCAATAATCCAAATGCACTAACGTTTGACCCTACTTATGTGTTTACTTCTAATCAAGGTATTCGATTTTTTGTCGGATTTAATATTTACTTTTAAAACGCAGCAGGTATATTTTTTTAAAACTATCAATTAATTGATAAGATGGCCCATTTATTTCTTTTAATTTAATGTCAAATTCTTCTTTATCATTACATAAAACAAAGTTCGTATTTCTTTCCATTATTCTTTCTGCAAAAACTGCAGTACTATAGTCTTTTGAAATTCTTATACCCCTCCGTTGCATAAACAATAATGTTGTATTTGGCGTATTGTCAAAAGCGGTAATTACAAAAGAGTCTTTAGGAATATATTTATTTATAAAAGGGGCAATAGTCTCATATTTTTCAATAATCTTAGGCATACCTGGTTGATAATAATAGCTGTTTATATCATACCTTGCGTTAAATTGCTCTTTGGCATTTGTAAAATTAAAGACAAGCAAAATTATAAAAACAAATTTTAAAAACCCCACTAAATAAAAATACCTTTTCAAGCCAATAAAAGCGATTAATAGGAAGAAAAAATTTGCAGGATAAAAAGCCAATAAATAGTAATCATGGTACAAAAATTGGGTTTGAAAAAGAAGGTAGTATATCAGTCCTAAAATGGCTAAACGCATTGCAATCATCCTTAATAGGCGTTGTTCCATGGGTTTATAAAAAATAAAGATTATTCCAATAAGAATAACCAAAAGGGTGGCAATTGGATACATTTCAGACTGCCAATTTCTCCAATTACTGCCAATAAGCATTACAAAATTAGGGAAACTAATTGCAGGGTTTGGTTTTAACAAAAAGTGGGAGTTTAAGTAAGTTTTGTTCAAGTAAGAAGCCCACTCATACCATGCGGCAAGGCTGCCAATAGCAATAATGCTTACCAAAAGTATTTGCCATTGAATTTTTCTATTTTCAAGCACATAAATAGAAAATGCAACAGCTACATGTATGCTATAGCTGGCTTTTAATAAACCTGCCAAACAGAGAATTAGCAGGCCCAAAGCTTGTTTTGAGTGCGATTTTCGTTGTTTTAGCAATAGGCGCCATCCAAACATTGTTAAGCCTAAAGCAGGCATATCTGGTAAAAAATTTAACGCATAATAGCAAAATATGGGAGAACCAATCCATACTAGGGTAATTATCGCAGCTGAATTTTCTTTTACATAAAAAGCTGCTATTTGATAAGCGCTCAAAGCACCTAAAATAAAGAAACAAAAAAATATTATTCGGTAAATGTCATAGCTAAAACCTGATACTTTAAAAATTTGAGCAATGCCATAATACAAAATCGGAAACTCACAGCCCACAATGCCATCAGATAACCAATTCTCCATCACTTTTGGATGAAAAAAATCTGTGTTGTCTTGCCAATAATTGTAAACAATAGAAAGTCTATCTGCTTGTGCCCCTTGATGGTAGCTGCTGGGAGGCAATTTGTAATATTTTTTAAAACCAATACTAAAACAAAAAATACCTAGAAAAGCAATAAATAAGGCAAAGTTTAGTTTATTTTTCATGGTTTATGCTAATTGCAAACATAAATATAAAAAAATAAACCTCAAAAATTTTAAATTTTGAGGTTTATTTTGTTGTGCGCATGAAGGGACTCGAACCCCCACGTCTTTCAACACTAGATCCTAAGTCTAGCGCGGCTACCAATTACGCCACATGCGCAGTTTTTTAAAAGCGACTGCAAATTTAGTTTTAATTTTAAGAAATTGCAAATTTCTAGTTAAAATATGTTTTTATTCTTTATCTACGCCTTCTTGCAATAGATTCCTAAATTCAATTAATTGCTATTTTATTACCTTAGCTATCAAAACAATCCGTATTTTTATGTACGTTTGCAGTTATTAAATTATGCAATCATATAATCTGTCTTTATTTTTAGCGTTCGCTATCCCTATATTAGTTCTTAATAGGGTGGGTTTTTGGCTATTGTTTAAAAAGGCTGGACTAAATCCTGTTTTATCTATTATTCCAATATACAATTGGTATTGTTGGGTCAAAATGGTAGGCAGACCACTTACGTATTTTTTCTATTTATTTATACCCATCATTAATCCCATCATTTGGTTTACGCTATCTATAGATTTGCTGCGCAGTTTTGGCAGATTTGATTTTAAATCTCAAGTAATGGGTACATTGTTTCAGTTTTTGTATTTACCATTTATTGGTTTTAGAAAAGATGTAGTCTTTTTAGGTGCTGCAGAGTCAGAGGAGTTTAAAAAGCAATACCCAAAAGCAAAAGATAAAGTAAGAGATTGGGCAGATGCCATCTGGTTTGCCATCATGGTGGCATCATTAGTTAGAATGATATATGTAGAGCCCTACCAAATACCTACTCAATCTATGGAGCGTTCTCTAAGGGTTGGCGATTATTTATTTGTAAGTAAGTTGCACAATGGTTTTAGGGTTCCATCTACACCAGTGTCTATTCCATTTGTGCATAGAGATTTGGTGGGTATTCCATCTTATGTTAAAATATTAACATTGCCCTACATCAGGTTTAGCGGCTGGAGCAGGGTGAAAGCTGGCGATCCTACTGTTTTTAATTGGCCAGGCGATGATTTAGATTTTCCGATCGATAAGAGACAAAATTTTATAAAACGCTGCGTGGCTGGCCCTGGTGATACACTAAAAGTTGACAATAGTTATTTATATCTTAATGGCAAAAAACTATCGGTTTTGAGTGGCGAACAGCACAGCTATATCGTTGGCAATAGTTTATACCCAATCTATGATAAGGTTTTGGATGATTTAGACATTTATGATATTGGGCAAACTCAACGATTGCCGATGCTCTTGAGTAATTTGGATAGCAGCTCTAGACTTACAAAATTGCCTTTAGAGAACCTTAGACACATAATGACTACAGAAAAGATTCTAAATAATATGAAAGAAAAAGGGATTATTGATATCGTTTTGAGATTGCGAGGAGAACCAGGAGATATGCTCTACCCTGGTTATGCGGTGGCTCCATTTGTAAACTGGACGATTGATAATTGTGGGCCTTATTATTGTCCAAAAAGAGGAGATAACATAGATCTTACAATTCCTTATAATGCATACATGTATGGCAATGTAATTAAAAATTTTGAAGACCTAGAAAATGTAGAAATTTTGAGTGATAAAATTTCAGTTAATAATAAATTATTGAGCAACTATACTTTTAAATATAATTATTATTGGATGATGGGCGATAATAGACATAATTCACTAGATAGTAGAATTTGGGGTTTTGTGCCAGAGTCACATATTCTTGGCAAACCCCTTTTGGTATTATTTTCTATACAATATAAGCAAGTAGATGGCAATAATGTAAGGTATAAAATTAGATGGAATCGGCTATTTAAATTAATTAATTAATGAGAAAAAAAACGATACTTTTACTTTTTAATTTATTTTTATTGATAAACGTTTCTTATGCAGCAGCAGAAGATACTTTTAGGGTAAAATCACATGATAAAGTAATCATAAAAACAGATCCGTCAAGAGGGCAAACCTTTTACAATGAATGGGCAGTTTTTCCTAAAAATCAAGATTATAGAAAAGTTTATTTAGAACTTACTTTTGAGTGTGCTCCTGGCTTAAGATGTGGCGAGTGGGATTATCTAAACGATATTTCTATCAACCGTATAAATGGAAAAAATGGAGACTCAATTGGCTTAGAAATAGCCAGATTTATTACCCCTTATGGATTTTATTGGACAGCAGCTGGCAAGTGGTTGCATAAATGGCGGTTTGATTTGAGCCAATATTCAAATCTTTTTAAAGACAGTATAGAAATATCATACAGGCATTCTGGATATGAGGCCAATAATGATAGGGGCTGGCAAATAACATTAGATTTTAATTGTATTGCTGGCACACCTGCAAGAAATCCAATAGGGTTGCCTGTAAAAATTCTTAATAGGGCAAGTTTTACCTATGGTGACGACAATAGTCCAATCAATGATAAGTTACCAATATTTAATTCTAAAACGCCTGCAAATGCAATGTTTGCAGATGTGCAATTGATTCAAACTGGGCATGGAGCAGATAGGCAAGAAGGGTGCTCCGAATTTTGCAGTAAAACGGTTTATATGTATAACAATGGTCAAAAAATCAACCAAAAAACACTTTGGAGAAATGATTGCGGACTCAATTCATTGTACCCACAAGCAGGTACTTGGCTGTTAGATAGAGGCAATTGGTGCCCCGGAGCGGGAGTAACTCCAATAAGTACTGTTATTGGTTTAAAAAATGATAGCGCTATCAATTATCAAATGCAAATGGAACCCTATTCTAACAATGCTGGAAGCAATGGAAACTACTATATAACTTCACACATATTGTATTTTGGAGCTTTTAATTTTAAAAATGATGTTTCTATTGAAGATATTATCAATCCTAGCACTTTTGAAGATTATAAAAGATACAACCCATCCTGTGGAGATCATCGAATATTAATAAAAAATAATGGAAGTGACACTGTAAAGAGTGTGCGCTTTAATTACGGAAACACAAGTGCTGCAAAAAATGATTTTATATGGTTTGGTGCTTTGTCTCCTTTACAAGTTATAGAAATTATTTTGCCAGCCGTTACCTCATACAAATCAGGAATGCTAACTTTTGATTTTGAAATATTAAATGTAAATGGCAAAGTGGATGAAAACACATTTAATAATAAAATTTCAAGCAGGTATGTGCAAACACCTACCCATGTAAAAGATATTATTATAGAATTTATTACCAATAATGAGGCTTCAGAAAATAGCATTATCATAAAAGATTGGCTAGGTGCTGTAGTTTGGACTAAAAATGATTTTGAAAACAGTACCACCTATAGAGAAACGCTCAATTTAAAAAATGGATACTGTTATACATTAATTTTAGATGATAAAGGCACCTCAGTTCGCAATATTAACAAAGATGGCATTGGTTGGTGGTTTGGCAATGGTCAAGGAACTACCAATGGTGTATTTCGTATCAGAAATGCTGCCAACAATTCGATTATCAAAAACTTTGCGACAGATTTTGGCACCGAACTTAGGTATGAATTTACCACAGGATTCCCATTAACTATAGAAGATATTCCTTCTGCAGACTTTGTTTTATATCCAAACCCTGCCAGCAATTCACTGCGCCTAAGTTTAGGCTTAATTCATCATTTCAAAAGCTATAGTATTTTCAATAATTTGGGACAAGTGGTGGATGCTCAACTTTTGGATGATGCAGAAAATGAACAACAAATTGATATAAGTAAATATCATAATGGTATTTATTTTATTACCTGTGTTGGAATAGACGGTATCAAAACCACTAAAAAGTTTGTGGTTTTAAAAAATTAAGTAACTGATTTTTAATGTCAAAACATTGAAAATGCATTCTTTGTTTGTGTAAAATAATTGTTAAAAATAATTAAAGAAAAATATTTTTTAAAAGAATTTAATTATTACCTTTGCAGACCATTTTTGAAGGACAATTACAATGAACTTAATAAACAAAGTAGCACAAGGATTTTTAAAAACAGAAAATATACCAACTTTTAATGCTGGTGATAAAGTTACAGTGCATTACAAAATACGTGAGGGCAGTAAAGAAAGGATTCAGCTTTTTCAAGGCGATGTGATACAACGAAGAAATGCTGGAGTTTCTGAGACTTTTACAGTTAGAAAAATATCCAACGGAATAGGAGTAGAGAGAATTTTTCCATTACATAGCCCTAATATTGATAAAATAGAAGTAAATAAAAGAGGCAAGGTTAGAAGAGCTAGAATTTTCTATCTAAGAGAATTAACTGGTAAAGCAGCCCGTATAAAAGAGAAAAGAATTAGATAACTATTTTAACGATTATAATTTAAAACCTCAAAATAAAATTTTGAGGTTTTTTTTTATTTAATTTTTGTGGCATTAGATTTGCAATTTCAAAATAATATTTACATTTAATGAAGTCATTTAAAAACACTATTTTACTTATCTTTTTTCTTTGTGCAGCTTTCAATAATTTGCCAGGTCAAAATAATGAGACCTATGCCAAAGTGCAAATATTACAAGAAATAACACAAGAAAACTTTTTTGATGCCATAAAAACCCCTCAATATACTGAAAGCTTAATTTTGACCAATCCTGAAGAAGTAAAATCTTTTATTACCAACTATTCACTTTTTATAAACCTAAGAGTGCTGCAGATAATAAGTGACAATGCATTAGATTGTGATAGTGTTTTTCCCAAATTATCAAAATTGATTTTTTTGAGAATCAATCAATCTAACCTTAAAAGGCTGCCTACCTCATTAGAGAAAATTGGTAATTTGCAATACCTGGATTTTGCAGGTAATTTTTTGACTAAAATGCCGCTACAATTACCCAACCTAAAATACCTTGATATGGGTGATGCTATGTATGGTGGAAATCAAATTTCATTATTGAGCGATTCTATAAATTCTTTAATTAAATTAGAGGTTCTTTTTTTGAGCTTAAACCCTATAGAAAGCTTACCTGATGGGCTATCCAAACTACAAAATTTAAAAATTCTAATTTTGGATCAAACCAATGTTTCTAATTTAGGGACAAATTTTGGCAATCTTTCATCATTAAATGAACTAAGCATTGCATACACAAAAATTGCCTTGTTGCCTGCCGGATTAAAAAAGATAAAAACGCTTAATTCACTTAATCTTTTAGGACTAAACGTAATGAACAATAGTGATAATATTGCTATTTTGACAAGTATTGTTGCTCTAAATGATTTAACGATATCTGTTGATAAATTACAAAAATTACATGCTAATTTTTTTTCGCTACAATCGCTCAAAAGGCTAAATATAAATGATGTTTTGGCACTAGACTTTAAAATTTTGGGAAAGGAGTTAAAAAGAATGCCTGCTTTGACCGTAGTTTTTATAAATAATGCTAAACTTAGGCCAGGTGAAAAAACCGATTTTATAGAGGGTTTAAAACCGATAGAAGTTATTTTTTAAACTTTTTTTAACCAAATTCTATAATATTGGCATTTTGTTCTTCGTTGTGTAATTATAATGCAATTAATATTTTAATATAGCAATGATGTGGCGCACTTATATATTCAGAATTTTTAAATGGCTCGCGGCTATTGCTTTTGCTTTATTTATTGGGGTTTTAGCCGTGTTTTATGTTTTTAAGGAAGACATAGAGGCTTACGCTATAAAAGCAGTAAATGATCAATTAAAAGTGTCTTTTACGGTAAAAGATTTTGATGTTACATGGTGGAAAAGTTTTCCAAATTTCACTTTTCAGCTAAATGATGTTATTGTCAGTGAGTCAGAAAAGGTGTTTAATAAACCTCTATGCGAAGCCGCAGAAATTAGCCTCGTTTTTAATATTTGGGATATTATCCACGGTAGATTTTTGATTAGCAAAATAAAATCTTATGATTTGTTTTTAAGAATCGGGTTTAATGCTGCATCTAAAGGAAATTTTGATATTATAAAATCTAAAAATGATAGTACCTCTTCCTCAGCGAGTTTTGACCTAAGAAAAATATTATTGACCAAAACAATATTTTTGTATAAAGATGTCGCATCCAAAAATTTGAGCAGCCTATCTTTGTCTAATACCTCTCTTAGCCTCAATAAAAAAAACGAAATATTAGATCTTATTATTGATACCAAAGGTGCAATCAATTTTTCTATTTTTAAGAAAGATACTTTTATCGCGAATCAGAAATTAAAGATAAAAAGTAGTTTATCAATTTCTGAAAATATTAATGTGCACAGTTTGGCCATTTTCATCGCTGATTCTAAATTAAATATATCGGGAGATATTTTTAAGATTAATACAAAACCAACTTTGAGTCTGAAAGTTCAATCTGAAAATTTAGAGCTTCATCAATTGTTCTCCTTTATACCAAATAGAAATTTTGATAAAAGCAATTATGAAACTAAAGGAACTTTAGATGCAGATGGTATTATTAGCGGAACTTTAGACAATTTAAAAGCAAATATCAACTTTAATATAACCAATGGCTCATTGCAAGAGAAAAGTTACAATATTGGTTTAGAGAAAATTGAATTTGTCGCAAATTTGAACTACGGTGATAAAGAGTTTTTAAACATTAAGAAGTTTAATGCTGTTTTAGATGAAGAATTGATAACGGGTAGCGGACGGATAGAAAATTTTAGCAACCCATTTGTTGATATAAAATTTGAGGGTAATTTGTCACTTCAAAAAATTTCTAACCTTGCAAAAATGGAGCAAGCAATGGAGGGCAAAGCCAATGTAGATATACACTATAAGGGCTTAATAGCATCATTGCAAAATACCACAAATTACACTGAGTGGCAGGGCGAAGGCAAGGTGATATTGATAGATGCGGGTATAAGTAATAAAAAAGGAGAAAGAATATTAAGCAATTTAAATGGAGCATTTTTAATTAAAGATAATGATTTAGAAATTAGTAACTTAAAAGGACTTTTGGCGGGTAAATTGTTCATCTTTCAAGGGAAAGTGCAAAAAATAGCAAGCTACCTTTTTAGTGAGCACAAAGAGATTGGTATATTTGGTAAATTAAACGCTCAATATCTTGATTATGATAAGGTAGCCTATATTATGGCACAAGAATCTTCTAATACTTCTGCGCCTGTAAGTCTAAAACTTCCAGCAAATTTAGATCTAAATTTAAACATCAATATAGACACTTTTAAGCAACAAAATTTTATATGTTCTCAGCTTTCGTGTAATGCGCAATTGGCCCATTCTTTTTTAAGTTTACAGCAATTAAGGATGCTATTCTATGAAGGTAATTTGAGCGGAAGTTTAACTGTCAAGCAAGATAATGCCACTTTAGACTTTGTGCCAGTGGGGTATTTTATAGCCAATAATGTTCCTATTGTCAAATTGTTTACTGCTTTTGATAATTTTAGTCAATCAGAAATAACTTCAAATAATTTGTCTGGATACATCGATGCAAAAATAAGTGTTGCCGGTATTTGGGATCAATACCTCAATTGTAAAATGCCAAGTTTATTTGCCAATGTTGATTATACGATAAGAAATGGCTTGCTAAAAGATTATAAACCCTTAGAGGCTATGTCTAAATTTATAGAGATAGAGGAATTAAGAAAAATTACTTTTGACGAATTTATTCATAATTTTGAGATTAAAGACAATATGATGTATTTTAGTCCAATTGAGATTAATAATTCAGCATTAAATTTAAGCCTAATTAGCGGCAAGCATAGCTTGGAAAATTTTATGGATTATCATTTTAAAATAAATCTGAATCAGGTTTTAGCAAAAAAATTTAGTTTAAGAAGGAATAGGGATTTATCGCTTTATGAAGAAACAAGTAATGGAGGACTTAATATTTTTGTACACATATTAGGCTATCCCGATAAGTTAGCCATAACTTATGATAAAAAAAATACCATAAGTACGATAAAACAACAAGCTGCAGAAGAAAAAAAGACAATTCAAAATATTTTACGCCAAGAGTTTGGTCTAAAATCTAAGGATACCATTGTGCCAAAACCAAAACATATTTCTATAGATTGGGATGAATAATGCTGTGATTTATCGAAAAAAAGAAGAAGATTTGAGATGCCTATATAATTTTGCATTGTGCTAGAAATCAAAAATATATCTAAAACCTATGAAAGTAAACAAGCTGTAAAAAACATCAGTTTCCAAATTCCGGAGGGTTCTATTTTCGGACTATTAGGCCCCAACGGTGCAGGAAAAACAACCTTGCTGCGTATTATTAATAGAATTATAAATGCAGATGAAGGGGCTGTTCTTTTCAATAAGCACCCTATGACTGACAAAGATTTGGCACAGATAGGTTATTTGCCAGAAGAACGTGGTTTATATAAAAAAATGAAGATAAAGGAGCAATTAAGTTACTTTGCTTCTCTACGAAATTTTGAAAAAGCAGATACAGAAATAACACGGTGGCTAAAAAAGTTCGACTTGCTAGATTGGGCCAACAAGAATGTGGAAGATCTGAGCAAAGGGATGCAGCAAAAAGTACAATTTATAAATGCGGTGCTGCACAGGCCAAAGTTTTTAATTTTAGATGAACCTTTTTCTGGTTTTGATCCTGTGAATGCAGAATTGGTTTTGCAAGAAATAAAAAGCCTAAAAGCTAACGGTACAACAATTCTATACTCAACTCACCAAATGGAAAGTGTAGAAAAAATGTGTGACTATATGGTAATGATAAATAATGCTGAAAAAGTATTGGACGGAACCATACCTCAGATTAAAAATCAATTTAAAACAAATACATGGTTGTTGGGCTTTGACAATTTTTTAAATCCCGAAAGTTTAGATAAAAAAATGAAATTTAGCCACCAACAAGATGATATATATATTTATAAATACAGCAATATCAGTAATGTAAAAAATTGGATTAACGATTTAACACTCAAGTATCAAAATTTAATTTTTTTGCAAGAAGACTTGCCAAGTATTAATGATATTTTTATAAAAATGGCCAAACCTACCGCTTAAAATTATATGAGTCAAATAACAAAAATAATCAAGCGAGAATACAAAACAAGGGTTCGTAAAAAATCATTTATAATAATGACATTACTTGGTCCATTATTATTTGTAATGTTTTATGCACTGGTTTTTGGAATAGTGTATTACATTGCCAATGAGAAAGAAGATGTTGTGCAAATTGCATTGGTGAATAACTCGAGCATCATTACTACTTTTCCTGATAGTATGAAAGGGGGCGGACTTTTGATAACTCAACAAACAAATTATTTAGATACAGCTCTTGCGCTACTTTCTCGAGGAGAGGTAGATGGAGTATTACAAATTAAAAACAAGGGTTTATTTGAAAATCAAGAGCTAACGTTTATTTCTAATGAAAATATTGGTGTAAAAACTACAGATGAGATAAAAGAATCTGTAAAAGAATATATTGATAATAAAAAGCAAGACATGCTTCATATTTCAGCTTCCAAATTAGACAGCCTAAATTCTAAGGTTCTTTTATTGACAAAAAAATATGAGAACAAAAATATAACAGACAATAATACCAAGGTAGCTGGTTTTGTGGGTATGGCATTTACTTTTTTAACTTATTTTTTTGTGTTTGCCTTTGCAGTGCAAGTAATGCGTGGTGTGATGGAAGAAAAATCTAATCGCATTGTAGAGGTTTTAGTATCTGTAGTAAGGCCATTTGATCTAATGATGGGTAAAATTATTGGAATTGCTCTTGTGGGTTTTACTCAATTATTTATCTGGGTGCTATTAACAGGTATTTTTGCGCTTATCGGAAGTGTGGCAATGGCTTCTTTGGATATTTCTCAAATAGCCAATACAAATATGCCTCCTAGGGCAGGTTTGGCTGGATTAATGACTCAGATATCACCCATGTTACTCTCATTTACTCATTTGCCATGGCCTAAGATTTTTATTACATTTTTATTGTTTTTTGTAGGAGGCTATTTATTATACAGCGCAATTTTTGCTGCAATAGGCAGTGCTATTGATGCCGAGACGGATATTCAACAATTTATGTTGCCAATAACCCTGCCGTTAATTTTGGGTTTAATTATTGGTCAGTCTATTGCCTTTAGTTCTGGAAACAGCACTATTGCTATTGTGGCAAGTATGGTACCTTTTACATCGCCTGCTGTAATGGTGGTGAGGGCTTGTCTTAATGCTCCTTGGTGGCAAATTATAGTTTCTGCAATACTGCTTTACGGCACTTTTATTCTAATGGTGTTTATAACAAGTAAAATTTACAGAATTGCAATTCTAACATTTGGTAAGAAGCCAACATGGAAACAACTTTTTAAATGGATGCTAAGTAAGTCGATTTAGCTAAGTAAGTCGATTTAATAATGTGATTTAGAATAATTTAGCCTGCCTTGATACTGTTTTTTGAAAAAAGATATCAGAAAGCATTCTTTGGGCATTGTTTAAGGCATCTTTATCCACAGTGTAGATTACGCTTGTTTTTTTATTTAATCCTTTAATCAAACCTGCGATTCTTAATTCTTTTAAATGCTGAGAGACAGTGCTTTGCGATAAGGGCAATATATCCACAATATCTTGGCATGTTTGATTGTTTTTATTCAATAATGCTTTTACAATTGCAATTCTTGCTGGATGTCCTAATGCTTTGCAAACCTTGCTAAGCTGCAGATCTTTGTCGTTAAATAAATATTTTTTACTAATTGCCATACCTTGACTGCAATATTATAAATTTTTATTCGAATTGCGTTTGTTTTATTTTAAAAATATTTAATAAAGTTTTAAAACGGAAGCTATTAACTTGATTTCATTGGATTAATTTTATATTTGTTTTTTACGATTATGTATTTTTATTTTTTAAAATTTAACTTAAATCGCCTTTGGAATTATTTATTTAGAGTTATCAACAATAAACAGTGTAATAATAACTTGGATTGTCATTTTTTTGTAAAGTATTAGATTATAACCAATAGTTATCTTAAATTTGCCAAATATATAAAGAAAATGTTTTTTTCTAATGTGAATATAAGACTATTTTAATGAATTTAAGGGGCTAAAACTTTAATATTTGCTTCTTAATAAATTAATAAGTTAAACATCCAGGCAGCGTTTTGTAAATTTGCAGTCTTAAGTTTATATCAAATAGTTATCTTATATTTGCCGAATATATATAGAATTAATATAATAAATAAAACATATGAAAAGAGTCAAAAAATTTAGTTTCAATCTCAAAAGTGCTATGGTGCTTTTGTTTTTGTTTTGCACTGCAAGTTTAAGTGCCCAAATCTCTGGAAACTACACAATTAACCAAAACCTTACAGCAAGTGCTACAATTTACCAATCTTTTATGGCTGTTGTCGATGATCTTAGTGGTTTAAGTAGGTCTGATGGTGGG
>Ga0209390_10000487_pt1 | contig 78439 bp, 70 predicted proteins | sample BON01_FD_187212 | JGI IMG/M metagenome (GOLD analysis project Ga0209390, IMG submission 187212) | Freshwater microbial communities from Lake Bonney liftoff mats and glacier meltwater in Antarctica - BON-01 (SPAdes) (version 2) | ecosystem: Environmental > Aquatic > Freshwater > Ice > Glacier... | reverse complement strand
GAACTGGGGTGCTCTGTGGTTTGGTTGGCGAAGGTGTTAAACTTGGGGAAACCCGCCTCAGCGCGTGCTTATCTGTATCGGGAGCGTAGACGTAATTCACATATCACGACATGACCCCATTGGAACCCCCGACCCCATTGGAACCCCCGGTAGGGCAATGATCGCACTTGCGATCATCAGCGAGAATCCGAGCACCCAGACAAGCAGGGAGAAACTCGCCAAGGCACCGACCACCGTAATGAGCACGGGCAAGTAGAGATTGCCGTCGAGACCAAAGGCGCGACCACTGGAGTCGTTCGCTGCGTTGGTTTCCGTGTAGGGCAATTCGTGCATGATTAGAATCGCGGAGTGATGACGGCGTCCTGCAGGCCGAAGATAGTGAACAGCGCCCCCATGATGGTGGCGGCTGAGGCAATCAAGATACCGGCAACAATGCCGGCTTTGCCGTCGGGATCTCCCTTACTGATGGCATTGGCTCCCGACCAAATTTTGATTACGCCCCAGAAAAACCCGAACATGAATAACACGGCCAAGGCTAACCCAAAGCCCTCCTTGAGTTGTTGGATTTGTCCCAATAAAACCGGAAAGGGTATTCCGTAAAAGTTGGGTGTCGGTGTCTCGTCCATGTGCCCATAAACCCATAAGAAAAATGAACCCTTGTCAACGGATTAATTATGGGTTTATGGAAATAGCATGCCTTCACCCTCGGACGTTCCGGTCAAAGTCAGCTTTTCCTTTTACCCGCAAGATATGGCGGTGCTCAACAAGCAGACCGTGGAATTGAGGAAGCTGGGCGCGATGGTTCGTCGAGGCACCGTGATGCGAGCATTAATTGAGATCACGAATGAAACCGAAATGTTTGCGGCGACCGTTTTGTTGCACCGTGATTATGTCGCCAAAGGAGGCGCGCGAGAAACCGATAATGTCGCCGGGATTCCCACAGTGGATCTGCCGAAGCGCTTGGTCACAAAATTGGACCAAGTGGTCACGGAATTAGCCGGTCGGGATATTTTTGCCAATCGGGCGTACGTCGTGCGAGCCATCTTGAGGGCGGCACCGAAACCCGCCGTTTGGGTGGGCGCAGTGAATCAGTATTTGGAGGATTTCCCCCGCCGTCCCCGCACGGTGGTGGCCAAACCGAAAAAGCATGGCAAACGCTAGTCGGATCGAGCAATTGCGGGGTTTGGAAGCGCATCTGAAAACGCGACTCTTGGGGCAGGATCAGGTGATTGCCCGAGCCGCGGCCGTATTCACTCGGGGAGAACTGGGATTGGGTCGAACGGATCGTCCTCGTGGCACTTTCCTCGCGGTGGGACCCACCGGCACGGGAAAAACAGAACTGGTTTTGTTGAGTGCCCGTTACCTTTGGGGAGAGAGCCAAGTGTGTCGTTTTGATCTTTCCGAATACCAGCGAGCAGATGCCGTTGAGCGGTTACTGGGGGCAGATGCCCAGGATGGAGGTGCCATGGGCCGCGCAGCGCGTATCGCGTCCCCTCGCGTGTGGCTCTTTGATGAGTTGGAGAAGGCGCACCCGAAAGTCTTTGATCTCTTTATTCAAATTTTGGAGCCCGGCTGCCTCACGTTGGCGACGGGGGAGAAGATTTCGTTTCAGAATGATTATGTGGCGTTCACCTCCAATGTTGGATCAGCCGAATCCATGCGGATGACTCGATCCAATCGGACGAGTGTGGAACAGGCCGTATTGAGACGGGTAGGGGAGACCCTTCGTCCGGAAATCGTGGCCCGCATTGCTGACCAACTGGTATTCGACCGACTGACGCCTTCTATTCAGCGGGAAATTGCGCAACTGCATCTGGCTAATGAAGTCGCCCGGTTGCACACGGCGGGATACGATTTGGAGGTTTCGAGGGAGGCCTTGGAATTTTTGATCCGCGAAGGGTTTCATCCCCATCTGGGGGCGCGGCCTCTACGACAGACGATTGAGCGCCACTTGCAGAATGCGGTGGTGCGAGGGCTTTTCGAAAGAGGAACCGGCAGTGGCCGAATTGAGTGGCGGGCAGATCAAAATCAAATCGAGTTGGAGTAGAGATTGAGCGCAACGGACAGAGTCCGATCTTAAGTTGGTGGGGTGTGAAATTGGCTTATTCGGGTTAAACTAAAAGCTATTCGGGGATATTTCAAAGCCGGCGGAACCGAGTTGCCAGTAAGCTGCAGAACAGACTCCCGCACTTTTCCAGGGCGGAGCGGCATGAGCTTCGGCAATGGTTCACTCTTACGGCAGTATTTCAAATAACTCATCGGCAACCCGGGCGTTGCCATTGCCGGATTTCGTGGTGCCGGATCGCCGAGCGCTTTTTACGGCCGTCGACTTACGGGTGTACTGCAATCGCCAAGCTCCGACTAGGTGGTTAGAGCATGAATACAGTGATGGACTCATCCTAATCGCGTTGGCCGATGCCGAGGGTGTGGTCTCGTGGCACGGAGAAAAGTCTAAGACGAATCATCGGACAATCAAGGGCGGTGAACACTGGTTCGTCCCGCCGGGAGTGAAACAGGGGATTCACTGGAAACTCGAAGCCAAGGTTATCATCCTATATCTAAGTCCGGACTTGATGAAGTTTTTGGGATTTAAATGGGGGCGCACCGTCGCGTTCTATTCCACTCCTGCGTTGATATTGCGTGACCCATTGGTCGGACTATTGGAGCAGCGCCTCGGCGAATATTGTGATCATCATCCGGTTAGCGAAGCGGCTCAAATCATCGCGCTCGGGCAATGCCTGAGCGCTCGTATCATCAACGGGATAAAGTTGAGTCGAAAACAACCGGTGAAGGTGAAACGAAAATTGGGGACCGAAACGATGCGTCGCGTCGTTCAGTTTGTGGACGAGAATCTTGGGGAGAAGATCCTGTTGGCGTCACTGGCTCGGGAAGCCCGCCTGAGCTCCAATCATTTTACGGTGTTGTTTAAAGCGACCATGGAAATGACGCCTGAGCAATACGTCCTGCGAACCCGTTTGTTGCGGGCCAAAACGATTATTATGAAAGGCGCGCACACTGTAGGGGAGGTCGCCCATTTGACCGGCTTTTCAGATCACAGTCATTTATCGGTGCAGTTTAAGAAATTGTTCGGATCGCCTCCCCGTGCGTTTTTACCCGCCGTTCGCACCACCTGATGATGAAAATTTTTCGGGTAGTTTTCCAAGACGCAGTCGGGAAAAACTGTTAAGATTGAAAACAGATTATAGCGCGGTGTCGTTGATACCGCTTTTGTTAGAACAATTTCAACCAGTGCCGCTGTTTTCGGGCGCGGAATGGGCACACGGCTTCAACTCAACACGATGCACCATGCCAACTCCGAATTCCGTCACCTTGATTGTACCTCTGCCTGAACCAGACTATGCCGCCTATACGGAGGCGGGTCGCCATCTCGTTCGCGCCATTGGAAGCGAAGCCCCTGATTTGTTGGCGTTGGTGGTTCACACTTTGCGTTGCCGTGATGGTCGTGGCCTAGCGGAAGATTACCTCGAATCGGTCGGCTGGCCGTTGGAGAAAATAGTTCGGCGATAGATCAGCGTAGTGGTGGCTGCTGAGTGGTGGGCGGACCGATGTTGGTGCATCGAACACAGATGTGAGTTGTCGCTGAATCGGTCGACGAAGACACGAAAGTCCAGAGTTGGGATGATCGTCGTTTTGGGCGTTCCCTGCCCAATTTGATTTGGTGCCCGATTTGCTTTAACCGACGGTGAGGGATGGGGAATTAGAGCACCTTGGAAATGTCCCGGAAAATGTAATTCCCTTGCCTGTTTTAACATCGTCAACCCACGTCCTTAGGACGTGGGTTGACGATGCAAAGAGGAATGTCAATCAAGCTAGAAATGAGTTGAATTTCCAACAGATTTTGAGGTGGAGAATAGACTCGTTTCTCGGTGATTCGCTCTATCGTTTGGAATGATCCAATCGTTCTGAGTTGGGGGTGGTCCTGAGTCGCTTCAGTTTACATTTCTGGAAATCGGGACCTCTGCGGCCATTTCTCTCGGACCCGTTCAATCGTTGAGTCCAAAGACTGGAGAGTATCTAAGTCTTCGGATAATCAGTTCGGTTTATCGCCGCCTCCAGTGCTTTGAGTCGTTGAACAATTTCGGACCAAGCGCGAGCGGGGCCGAAATACATGACCTGCATCTCTCGGTAGTCGGTCTCCATTTGGACTAGCCTTTCTGCAGACGGCAGGAGGTGCAGGGAACCGGGAATGGCCAGATCGTAGCGAGCCCAGGCCGAGGCAAAGAAGACCTGCTTGTGTGCAACGACTCGGGCTCGCAATTCATCGCGTTTCGGCCATCCGTCGGCTTCTGGGAGGTCGGCCAGGGCGGCCAGATCGGCGTAGTGCCGAGAATATTTTCCCGGCATGGCCTGATCCGACGGACGGTGGGCCTCGGCATGGAGAATGGTCGCCTTCTCCCAGAAGGTTCGCTCGACGGAAAGCACCCGAAGCGGCACTTCCGTATCTGTCACGGAATCAGGAAACGCTTCGGCGACATAAGGCTGGATAGTTCGGTCCTCAGATGGCCAGCGATCCGAGCGCGCACCGCATTCGATCTTCACCGCCCGATGAATGTATTCGGTCCCGGGCATCGCCGGAAGGGAAGTGGGGTACCGGAACAGGAGGGTTTGCGCGTCTTCCTTTGATATTTCTATGGCCCAATCACCGCTCATCAATTGCGTCCGTGCGGCTTCTCGGAGGGACGATAGGAGTTTTCCTCCCACCCGTTCCGCACATGCCTCCGCCAAGGCTTGCAGTTGTTTTTTGCGTTTCTTGGTGGAGGGCTGATGTTCCGGATCTTCATCGTGACCAAAGCCCAACCATTCCTTGCTCAAGGAGATGTCGATGTCCTCTGAAAACCGTTGGACGGCATGCCACACTTTCGAAAGCGAAGTGCCCCCTTTGAAGATCAAGTGATCAGCGATATCGGGCAGAGAGAACAGCTCCCGCAGGGTCCAGCAGACCCAGAAATCCTTTTCGATGGAGACGGGGCCGATGCCGAGTTTCTGTGCTGCGGCGTTGAATAGTTCCGCGCGTTCCGCTGAAGTTAGGGAGAGAACCGATTTCATGATGGTTCGGTGATTTGGTTGATGAGGGGTCTCATCCACGCGGGCAAATCAGGAGTCAACTTGGTGAGGTGTTGTTTGGTGGGAGCATCCAAATTTTGGCGCAGTTGGGTTACCGTATCTGCGGATAAGCCGATTTTATGAAGATGCCGCAGCGCTTGGATCACGAGGCCCGCCGGCTTACCTGCTCCCAACAGATTGCGGGGGGCGGTATGACGGAACTGCAGGGTCAACTTGCCTAGTGAAACCTTCCGTGGCGTGGCATCGGTTAAGACTACGATCTGGGTCGGCACTTGCTCGGATAATCCCAACTGATTGGCCGCATAGGCCCCGGCAAACTGCCAGCGAGCGCGGGAGTCTTTCATGAGCGCCGCGACGACCGCGTTGGGATCGGGGGAAGTCTGACCGAGCAAAGGATGGTTCCGCGGGAGGTCATAGACTCCGTGGCGAACGCGTCGCAACCGACCGGCCCGGGCCAATCGAGATAAGGCTTGGCCGACGGCAGGGGGATGGCCAAACTTCAAGAAGTCCTTCGTCGTATGTGCGGAAGATCGCGGGCCTGCCTTGATGGAGCGAATAATCCTATCATCAATGCTTTGAGTCTTTTTCATGGTATAGATATTGTCGAAAAAAATACCCATTAATTTTGACAATATGCGAGCGAATATATTTGGATTTCCGCATTCAGTCAGAGGCTCTCGGTTCAAATCGTTGCCGACGAGAAAGATCGAAGGATTCCGGCGTCATTGAACGAACGGACAGTTCCGGAAAATTTTAAATCATGGGATTGCCTTGTGGTTGAATGAACTAGAGCTGGTAGCCCGGTTTCGCTAGGCCGAACTCTTTGATCACGAGTCCTAAGCAATTGATTGCGAGTTGCGCGTCGGACTCGTCGATTGAGCGCGTTTGTAGCCGGTGCTGCTCATTGGGTTTCCCGCGCGGATGGAGTCGATTCACAATCCTGCCAGCCCAGCACGCAAGCAGCGGACCTTTCGGCACATCGAGCATCTTGAGTTGATCGCCAAGGTCTTTGTCCGGTTTCCCGGTGCGAATTCCAAAAACGACCGTCAGGGCAGCTCGGCATCTATCGACCACATCAACAGCACCCTGGCGGTGATTTGAATTCTCCACAGTTTCTATCGCTTCGCGGAGTGACAGCTTCGTTTCTTCCGGAACGTTCGAATAATCGATCTCGGGTATACCACTGAGCGACCTTGTTGCCTTGAGGGTAAGTAAAGGCGTTCCCCATACAGACGCCTCGATACTTTGGATTCTCCAGACGTCGATGAATGGCTCTGCGCCCAAAATCGCGATAGAGTCGGGGGACCTCCGACGGCTCTTTCGAAGGTCGTTAAGGCTGTCTCTTGAGTAGAGAAATACCCGATCAATTTCCTGAGCCATTCCACCACCCCAGCTGACCGCGGCCAAGTCACTGCGGATTGGGTCGTGCACATGCCACTGGCACGGTTGACCTCCTTGATAGAGTGTAAACACCCGCCCTCTTCGAATGCGCGTTACCGGATCAAATGAATCCTCCCGAAAGATTGTCCGAGCAAAACCCTGGACCGGACCCAGATGGTCCGGAACATGGAATGCAGGGAAACTGATGGGCACTAAAACCGGACTCGGTTGAGTCCTGAATCCAATGCCCAGGCGGCCCTCGTAAACGGTTCCGTCGTCGCTGTTGATTCCAAGGCACTCCATTTCAATCTGCTTTTAGTGCATCTTCGACCGCTCGGAATTCTTCGAGGGCGACTTCTAGCGAGGCGACGATGTCGGCGGCGAGTTCGGCGGGGGGAGGGAGGTTTTCGCTGTCTTCGAGGGAGTCGTCCTTGAGCCAGAAGATGTCGAGGTTAGCTTTGTCACGGGCGACGATGTCGGCGTAGGTGTAACGTTTGAAGCGCTCGGATTCGGTCCGCTTGGCGACTTTGCCGGCCTGATAACACGCGATGAAGTCGGTGAGGTCCGCCGGTTTGAGAGGATTGGTTTTGAGCGTGAAGTGGCGGTTGGTGCGCAGGTCGTAGATCCAGAGGTCCTTCGTCCACGGGGTTTCACTGGCGGCTTTGCGTTCAAAGAAGAGCACGTTGGCCTTCACGCCTTGGGCGTAGAAAATCCCCGTCGGCAGACGCAACAGCGTGTGCACGTTGCAACGCTTGAGCAGTTCGCGGCGGATGGTTTCGCCGGCGCCGCCTTCGAGCAAAACGTTGTCGGGCAGCACCACCGCCGAGCTGCCGCCGATCTTGAGCTCGCTGACGATGTGCTGGAGGAAGTTGAGCTGCTTGTTGCTGGTGGTGGCCCAGAACTCGTCGCGTTCGTATTCCTGCTTCTCCGTCGTGATCCGACCGTCGTCGCCGACGATGGTGTAGCCGCCCTTTTTGCCAAACGGCGGGTTGGCCAGAATCATGTCGAACTTGCGACCCGAGGGTTGCGCGAGCGCGTCGGCGCGGTCCACGGGCGGGTCCTCCTTCACGGAGGCTACGGCGGACAAGTCGCTTCTCGTCGCAGTGCCAATGCCGTGCAGATAGAGATTCATCGCGCAGAGGCTCACGACGCTGGGCACGATATCGGTGCCGCGCAGGGCTTCGGTTTTGAGGTGTTTGACCTGCGGACGGCTCAGGGCGTGGTGCGCCTTGATCCAGTCGTAGGCCGCGAGCAGGAAGCCACCGGTGCCGCAGGCGGGGTCGCCGATAACTTGGCCGGGCTTCGGGGCCATGACCTCGACGATGGCGCGGATGAGCGGGCGCGGTGTGAAGTATTGACCGGCGCCCTTGTCGGAGGAGCTAGCGGTCTTTTCCAACAATCCCTCGTAGATCGCGCCCTTGATATCGACATCCATGCCCGACCAATCCTCGTCGCCGATCATCTTGATGACCCGTTCGAGGTCCGACGGATTGGAGATCTTGTTCTGGGCCTTCCGGAAGATGATGCCCACGAGCCCAGGCTCCTTGCCGAGCGCTTCGAGCGTATGGCGGTAATGGATTTCGAGCGCGTCACCGGTCTTGCTGCTCAGTGCCGACCACTTGAAGTCCTCAGGAATCGGATTGTCGTAACCCAACTCCGTCATTTCGTCGGCGAGCTTCAGGAAAAGCAGGTATGTGATCTGCTCAATGTAGTCCCCGTAACCGACACCCGCGTTCTTGAGCACATGGGCGTAGTTCCAAACCTTGGAGACGATGGATACTGAGTTGTCGCTACTCATATTAGGTGGTTCCCAAGAATCTAGGTTCAGTGGGTTTACGAGGGGTGGCGGCAACTCTGAGCTTGCATTGATTGTCGCGAAGCTGGTGAGCGATGTAACGCGTGTCGACAATGGGGCTTAGTAGCAATGCCCGGGAAAGAAAATCCTTGAGCCCGCCGGCATCCAAAAGCGACATGCCGTACGCGTGAAAAGACTTTCCGAAATCAACAATGGCAAACTTTCCAACGGCTAACGAGTTCAGGCATTTGACAACAGTTGCGTATGTTACGTCATTTGGTGGAATGTGAAAATCCAACATTGGAATATGACGCCTACTTCCATCAGACAGCGTAACACCTGAGGACAATGCCAGCGTCGATTTTATCCATTCGTTCGACAATAAATTGTCCAAATATTTCTCTGCATTGACCGCTTCGATTTTGTGCCAGACTTCGGGCTGAGTATTATGAAAGAGGGCTGCATCAATTATCTGGTGAGCATCCATCGAACCCTGAAGAGCCTGAGCCAACGCTGAGTCCCAAAATGGCAATAGTGTCTTCTGACGCATTTTGACTCCATTTTTAAAAATAGGTGTATTCTCAATGCCGGAAAGGCGTTCTTGAACAAGCGGGGGATCAATATACTCCACAGCAGTAAACGCCAATGAGCTCAAATCGGAGTGAACGGATTACAGGCAGTCCATCGTTTAGGTAAGAACGTGAGCGGTTTGGCTGTCCAAGGTTATGGAGGGGCTACTAATGTATTAACATCACGATTAATTGTAAATTCTGTGGGTGCCACGTGGTCGGGATGGACAATTAATCCATTTGACGCCGTTCCCAACATCGTTGGGATGAATGGCTTGTATGCGCCGCATAGATTTGTGACTTCTTTCCTTGCCTCTCCATTACTATTTGCTAGCCAAAAATTAAGTCCTCACACCATGCAGAACGGTTCTATTTGGTCCAAATTTAACGTAACTTATTGACATGAAGGTCGTCCTATTTGCTGTGCTAATACTTCCTATATTCCAATTTAAATCAAGCGCGCAGCAGGTTGAGGTTTCCTATGAATTTAGGGGACTACATATTGATTTTACTGTGCCGAAATTTATAAAAAATGGAGGGCTTTTAGTTAAAAATAATTTTGTCTCTTTTGAGGAGACTGGAAATTCCGACATTTGCTCGGCTCTCTGGGAAAAAAGAGGATTTTTATCTTCTCAACCAAAAGAGCGATTTAGTTTCTCATTAATGAAGAAACCGACGCAGGTGAAAAGTTTGGAATTAAGTGAAATTCAAACATATATTAGCGGCTATTTGGGCGAGCGATATTCGGGCGTAGCTCGAGTTGATTTTGAGGTTAAAGACTACGGAGGCAGGCGTTGGCTTCAATTTGAAGTCTCTGAAGTGAATAATCCTAAGAATGTCATATCTTTGTTGAATTTTTCACCGCTAGACAATGATACGATATTGGTTGTCCGGGTTACATCGATGGGCGGAGATATTATTCGAAATAAGTATGTGCAAGTATTTCGTGAATCGATTGTCAAATTAATGAATAGTATTCGGATCGGCAACGGTGCCTGGAAGCCGAATCATAAGTAGAGCCTGTCCCGGGCCAGTAGGAGGGAGAGCCAACGGTGTCCGGGAAAATAGTCAGAGGTAGGAATTGAGCCGTTGCTCAAAGACAAGGAAAGCATCATTACGAGGGATTTTATAGCGAAGTATATTGCGAACGGCGCGGATGAACTGGCTGGTCAGAGGAAAGGCGTGAGCGATCATTTCGTGGGCTGGAACGCGCTTGGCCTTGGGGAGTTTCTTGCAACGTTTGGCGGCGCGAGTTTCCACTGCGTTTTGCGGGAACCCGATTTTATTGAATTGAGCCAACAATAGCGTGAGTAGATTGTGCAGCAGTGCAACAAAGTGTGCCTGCGTGGTCGCGGAGGTTTCACCAGTGCCCCAGGCTTTGCGCACCTTGAGCTTGTTTTTGAAGACATCGTAAACCTTCTCGATTTTCCACCGCATGAAGTAGAGCAGCGCGATCAAGCCGGGCCGTAGAAGGGGACTTCACGCTTTACTGTGGGTAGCGGGTGAAAAGGAGTCGGGCATCATGTCGAGTTTGCCGCAGAAAAATAGGATTCTGGTGCGGTAGTTTTCGAAGCGGCGGAAACCGCGGGCATCGGCTTTGATGGCTTGGATCTTCGAGTTAAATCCCTCGGTCAGGGCGTTGGTGATACGGTGCTTGAAGTAGGTCAGCAGGCCACCGAGGTGCGCCTTGAGCGTCTTGGCGACTCGTTTGACTGCTGGGAGTTTGCTGCGCATAACGCTGAGATACCACTCCTCGAAGAAGGCCTTGCCGGCATCCGCGTCAGGTTCGTTAGAACTCCACCATTTGCTCTTTGTAGGCCCAGGCCCGAGGGGTGCGCATGTTGGTCTCGAGCAAGTCCTCGGAGTATTACCCCATGCAGCCACAGGAAGCGGGTTCGCTTGAGGGTGTCGTCGCCTTTGGCGGCCAACTTCACCGGACTCCTCCCGCCGGGTCTTGTCCACCGCTTGATTGAGAGGCTTGGAGACGTGAAAGCGGTCGTGCGTTGTGGTTTGAGGTAATCCCTTCTCCCGTTCCAATCCGAACAAACCACCACGCCTCTGCGGCACACGCCGCGCCAGCAAATAGCTGTCACGCCGTCTGCTTCCTCGCTCCAGCCGCAGAGCGTCTTCCGCAGTGGAAGCCACCGACCCCACCGGCGTCGGATTTCATCTGGGTCGGTAATATTGTTCGAAAAATTCGCGATCAAGACATCACGACGGAGTGGTGAACTGGGTGTAAGGTAATTTACGCAGTTTTGGTTTTCCGATGAGGCGAGGGTGCCTGATGACGGCTGTTCCTCTGGGTAGGGATTGGAGTTGAACGGGCTTGAACCACGAAATGTCGGTCATTTGCCAGTTGCGGGATGCGCGTCCACCGCTAACGCCGCCGCTGTATTTGCGACGCTCATGTCCGCCCATTTTATCTGAAATAATTTTCGCTCCCTTTTCGTCGGCGGCTCGGAAGTGAATTTGAGTCCGTAGGTTGGCCATGAATACATCGGCTTTTCGTTCCGTATCGAACGCGGCGTAAAATGAGAGCGGGGTTTGAGTCGCTGAAATCAAGCACACTCCTGCTTCCCGCAGTTCGTCGACGGCGGTGTGGTCTGAGAATCCGTCCTCCGAGACCAGCGTGGTTTTTTGTCCCTCATCAAGCACGAGCGCTATGATGTTGCGCTGGTGTAGATCGGTCCTGCTCAGGTCGAATCTTCGAAATGCGTGCAAGAGGAAGAGTTGTTTGACCAAGAGATTGAGGTATCGCCGTTCGACTTGATAGGTCTGCGGAATGGACAAGCAAATGAGTCGACCGTCGTCGACTTCGGACAATGAGAAATTGGGTTCTACGGAACTGAAAACTTCGGCGATGTCAGGTGGAGTGTAAGGTCGGAGATAGTTGGCCACGGTGTTGACCGTGCCGCTCCGCTGTTCGGGTGGTTGGGTTGCGAAATCCCGAAAATATTCAGATTCGATCGAAGCGGCGGTGGTCGATTTCTGCGATAGCCGGGAGAGCACGCCGGTGAGTTCACTTGAAATGCAAATCATGTCGTGGACGTTGGCCAAGGTGACGGGGAGGTCGGCGGCTTCCAGCGCGTGCATGGCATGGGTGATCACATCCCGAGCTGTTTCCTTAAAAAACGCCTGACCTCCGCGTTGGCCAGCTGCTGTCGCGGTATCGACGATGATTTTGGCGTAGGTGGTCCATGGCACATCGGGCATGGCCAAAAGATTGAGTCGAAAAGGAGGACTCCAGTCTTCGGCTTGAATGTGCGTGGGCCGGACCCGAATGAGTCTCAAGGAGTCCTGCTGATGCAGACCATGGGCCATGGCCGACAACGGTTTCCAAAGTGCTCCCTTCGAATCGATGGCGAGGATTCCGGTAGATGGTCGCGTCTTCCGCAGTCCGTGAACGATGGGGACAACGGCTCGGGCAGTTTTCCCCGTGCCGGTTGCACCCGTGACGAAGAAGTGACAACACGCCTCATCCTTCGTCCACGTCATGCCCCATAGCCTGAGCGCAATTTGTTGGTCGGTGTCGTATCTAATAATGAGTGCAGTGAAGGTAATTGAAATCGCGAAACCGAAGGCCGTCACCGCGAGCCAATACCCGAATGGAGGGTTGATGTAAAACCGCATGGCCGTTGCCACTGCACAGCAGGCAATCACCAGTAAGAATCTCGAAAGCATTATGAGTTGAATAGCACAACCGACGCGACGATCCCCATGGTGAGTCCAACCAGGAGCGTGGCTAAAATCTGCTGATGCCGAACCGAACGAAATGATGCAGCGACGGGGCCGAGTGCCTGCTGAATCGATTGCAGTTTTTCGACGGCGTTGGTCACGGGTTGCTGTAACTTCGACTGCAATTCTTGCCCGAGAATTGCAGGTCGACTGACCAATTCGTTTTGTAGCTTTTCGAGCAATTCATTGAGGCCTGTGACTGCGTCAGCCGCATCGGTCAAAGCCTCAATACGGGTGTCCAGTGCGGCTTTCATTTCAACGATAGAAGCGCGAAGGGTGTCCTCCGATTCCTGAACTCGCTGCCAGTGCCACGCGATGAGCAAGTAGACTGGATCCTCGGGATGGAGCGCATGGTGGTCGGAAACCCAACGAAGATCTTCCGGGAGGTTTGATGGATCGAGTAGGTCCTGAGGCTTCATCCGATCAGGATAGCCCGAGCTTTGTTGAATTCCGCAGCCATGGTCTGGTGGAAGCGCACACAGCGGGAACGATCAAGGATGTGGAGCTCGTTTGAGGTCCGCCCTCGACCGACCGTGAGATTGAACTGCTGCAGTCGATTGCGGGTGACTTCCGATAGGCAGGCGACATCGATTTCGACGGCACCGAGTTCTTGCAGGCGACGCCGGGAGTTGCTCTGGGAAACCAATGGAAGGGATTCGTTGTCCCGCAGATTGCGCGCCACCAGCCACAGCAAATTGGTTCCATACCCATCGATCAGTTCGGCGATTTGCGAGTTGGCGTCTTTGTCGTCGGTGGCGATCAGCACGAACACGAGGGCGCAATTGAGTTCGTTTTGAAGTTGGGGGAGTTGCGCTTCGTTCAGGTAGGCCAAGACCTTGCTGCCACCGGTGGCGCGATTGTCGACCAACACGGCATTGGCTTCTGGCAAGGCGTGGATGATGCGATCAAGCACGCCGAGTTTGTCGACATCCACGTTGGTATCGATGAATTCGGCTTCGGGCACGAGGCGGTTAAAAGTCGAGTTGGCGTGATCAAGATCGAAGGCTTTCACCGCTAAGTTTTCTTCGACCAGAAAGTCGTAGAGTAACGTGGCGACGAAGCTTTTACCAATGCCTCCTTTGTCTTGGGGAAATAGGAAGATGCGTTTCGCGGAATTCATCATGGTGCGGTGTCGAGTCAGTAGTTGTCGCGGGCGATTTTGGGTTCGCGTTTGTTTGCGCCAAGCGGAGACGGTCCAGGCGCGGAAACCCCAAAAGTTGGAGCGCCAGTTGCCGGAGGTTCCTGCACGGGTGTTCCCGTCGGCAAGGGGAGGGGGGCACGAATGGATTGTCGGGTTCGCTCGATTTCAGACCGAGAGAACTCTTTGCGGCAATAGACCCCTACGGCGGCTGACGAGACCTTAAAACCGTGCCGAGTGAAGGTCGCGGCGATTTGCTCGTAGCTCATGTATTTGGCCCGCTGGATAAGGAGGACATCTCGATAGGGCCCCAGGATTCCGCGGGTGTTGGCCGTCGGGTCATAGCGCCGGGCATCTTGGAGAAGTTGCGCGTGGAGTTCGGAAGAGGCCATTTAGCCGCATAGTGTTAAACTTATGGGTTTATGTAAATCATAAAACCTATGGGTTTAAGCGTCGGTGTGGTGGTGGGAAAGTGGTAGAGAGGGAATGGTGGTCGAGTGGTGAGGTAGTAGTGACGTAGTGGTGGCGTAGTGGTGGAATAGTGAAACGTCCTAACATCGTTAGGGGTGGCGTGTTCCTAGTGGTATAAGTAAATGGTAAAAGGCGGATGCTTCCATTGTCTCTGATGTTTGAAACGAGAGAGTCGTTTAGAATTGGTGTTAAGTGCCTTCATTTCAGCACTGCAAGGTATTCGATCTTGAAGTGAGGTTTAATTCAGACTGGTAAAACCTATGGGATTATGCGTAATTAGATTCTGTGATCAGATTCGATAAACCCTGTTTGTTAGTTCGTGGTGCCGTGGAGTATTTCCGCGAACACATGCAGGTGGGGGATTACCTCACGGAAGAGAATCAGGTTGAAATGACCTGGTATGGAGAAGGTGCTAAACGGCTTGGCCTAGACGGAGTGTGCCGATTGCCCGATTTCGAAAAACTGTGCCATGGCGTGCATCCGATTTCGGGGGCATCGCTCATGGTTCGGAACAAGGGCGTGCATCGGAGAGTGTGTTACTTCGGCCAGATTTCACCGCCCAAGGACGTTTCGTTGCTCTTCCTCGTGGGGCAGGATCGACGCATTGAAGGATGGTGGCACGATGCGGTGAGAGAGGCCTTGGCCGAACTGGACGGACTCACATCCACTCGGATCAGGAAAGGCGGCGTGAGCGAAGATCGCGTGACCGGCAACATGATCGCAGCCGTGGTGAATCATGATTCGAGTCGGGCTTTGGATCCTCAATTGCACACTCATTTGTGCATCATGAACGTGACCTTTGATCCGGTGGAAAAGCGGTGGAAAGGCGTCCAGCCTTCCGCGTTTTTTCAGAATCAAGGCTATTTGCGGGAAGTCTGTTACAACAAACTCGCATGTCACATGATGGGTGCCGGCTACCAATTGGAGTCTGCCCGCAGTTTGGGTTTCAATGTTGTCGGAGTGCCGGCTGAATTGAGAAACCGATTCAGTAAGCGGCGGAGGGATATTTTGAAGCGATCGATGATCCTGGGCGTGAAATCTCAAGACGCCTTGCTTTCCATTGCAGGTGAGTCCCGAGCGGAGAAAAGGCATGTAGATCCCGAAGACCTCAGAGCTGGCTGGATTGTGGAGGCCGGAAATGAGTTGCGGGACCTACACGCAGTAATCGATTCAACTCAGGCAAGCAGGGGTCAGATGAATCGAATGTCGGCAAGGGACGTGATACTATCGGCCGAAGCGCACGTTTTTGAGCGTAGTTCGGTGGTCCAAGAAAACGTCCTCCTTAAAGAGTGCCTTATCGCCGGGAGGGGGCGGGTTTCGCTGGAAGGTATCAAGAAGGCGGTTTCGGATCGAATTCGATCCGGCGACTTGGTGCGGAATGGATCGATAGTAGGATCAAAAGCGGGGCTATTGGCCGAAGAGGAATTTTTGGGCTGGGCGCGATCGGCGGCCCCGTCCGGAGGCACTTGGGGAGAAGTTCCTGCTATGGATGGTTTGGGGCAGGATCAATTCGCCGCAGTGACTGGAGTGGTTGAGGCGCGGGAGAGGGTCCTGATCTTGCAGGGAGATGCGGGCACGGGAAAGACCACCAGCCTCAGGGCAATCGTTGCCGGTATCGAACAGGGAGGCGGGCGAGTTTTCGGCTGTGCACCGTCGTCCGGTGCTGCCGAGGTGTTGCGGCAGGAGTTGACGGCGGACGCCGATACTTTGCAGCAACTGCTCATCAACGAATCACTGCAGCGGAAGGCACGGGACCGGGTGATATTGGTCGATGAGGCCGGACTGATTTCGGTCAACGAAATGCGCGATCTTTGCCGACTGGCGGCGAGAAATGGGAATCGTCTTCTGTTGGTCGGGGATACCAAACAGCACACTTCCGTGGAAGCAGGCGACGCGTTGCGCTGTTTCAAGCAGTTTTCGGAGGTTCCGGTTTTTCAACTGAAGGAGATTCGGCGGCAAAAGGATCCGGGCTACCGGGAGGCCGTGCGCCATCTTGCACGTGGCGATGCGGTGGCGGCGTTCCGGCAGTTCGAGCAGATGGGGGCGGTCAAAGAAATCCCTGACCATGGACTGTTGTTTCAAGCAGCGGCGGAGGATTACGTTCGAACCATTCGAAAGGACAAAAGCTGTCTGGCGATTTCCCCCGTGTGGTCGGAGATCCACGATTTCACCCATGCGGTTCGAGGTCATCTCCGGTTGGCTGGTTTATTGAGCGGCCCCGAGAAGCAGATTGAAACGGTGTATCCCATGAAGTGGACCCGCGAAGAATGTCGGCGTCTCGAAAACTACCAGTCGGGCGATGTGCTGACCTTTCATCGGGCGAGTGATGTTTTTGAGAAACATGAGCGAGTGACCGTCGAGGGCCGACGAGGTCCGGAATTGGTGGTGCGGTCGGCACTCGGAGAAAGTTTCGCATTCGATCCACGAAAGAATGTCGGATTTGAGGTCGGGCTTTTAAAACTAATCCCGGTGGCAGTGGGTGACCGATTGTTGATGCGGGCGAATCTCAAAGAGTCGGAACTGCGCAATGGCGACTTGGTGAGTGTCGCGGAGTTGGGGGAGGATGGAAGTATTCGACTGGTGGACGGGCGAGAAATTCCGGCGTGGTTTCGCCAATTCTCGCATGGTTACGCGACCACGTCGCACTCCGCTCAAGGGAAGACGGTTGATCGGGGCATCCTGATCATGGCGGACGCAGGAATCGCGGCGGGAAACCTGAAACAGGCGTATGTTTCCAATTCCCGGTTTCGGGAGAGCCATGTCATTTACACGTCGGACTACGAACTGGCTAAGGATTCGATGATGCGGCCGGGCGACCGAACGCTCGTTCACGAGATCTTGCCGGAAACCATGGTCAAACCCCGTTTGGCGGCGGTCGATCATCCACCGTCGGTTTCGGTCAAGGTGACCAAGTGAGGAATCAACGTCACTTCATCCATGAGTATTCACCATCATCCAGATCAGGAACCGCTGCTGACGCCGCCGTCGCAAACATGGGGTGAACTCGCGCCCGAAGGTGGTTTGGCGCGGGTACTCCGGGTGGTGCTTGGTGACCGGGTCGTCTCGTTTCCGATCACGGAATTGCGGAGGTGGGAGCATGTGGTCGGGAATCCTGAGACACTTGAAATCTGGGCAGGATCGGAGTTGGTTCGAATTGAGGGGCGAAGACTCACTCAAATCAGGGAGGCACTCGATAACTCAAAGCTCATCGAAGTGCGTCAGAATACGTCTTCGCCGGTGGTCCGAAGCTGTCCGTCGATCCGGCGAATATCTATGGAAAAACGTGAGTGAATACGTCAACAGCCTGAACAGAGTTTTCTAGCTGCAGAAATTTTGGGCAACTTTGCCGAGGCCTGTTCCGAAGCGCGACATGGTGGTCTGTTCCTGAGTTACTCTGGCTCAATTTGATGAATTCAAATTCGTTGAGCTGGCAGCCCCTGCGAGGACGGTGAGCTGATTTCTTGTGAGCGTATCATCGCCATAAACCCATTTTTGACGCTTTCATTCAGGCTAGGCCATGCATTCGCAATCACGCTCAAATCATTTGACCAGATATCCAATTGCGCGGCAGAAACGCGGGGTATTCGTTGAGGTGCGTCTCCTGCTGCGTTATGCGTGATTGAATTCTCATAACTTGTTGAATAAAAGACTGATTGCAAGATCTCCCTTGCGAGTTCGAGTCTCTTCGCCCGCTCCAATTTCAAAAAGCGTCTTCTTTATTAGGGGGCGCTTTTTGGTTTTTGGGCCTCGGGAAGGAGGAAGGACTGAGATCCGAATTTTGAAACCCAATAGGCTCTCCTTCAGGCGTGGAAAATCACTTCTCCCCAGCGGGATGGGATGTGCATATTGACGACGCCCGGCGGACTCCAGACCCAGTTGTCCTCGGGGTGAAGCTGTTCTTCAGGATTGAGTCCTGCGGGCATGGGGGTGCCATGCGGGGGAATTCTGACATACTTTCCGTTCACCACTTCATGTGGCCATTGCACCCGGGAAAAATTCACTTTCCAGACATCACCGGGGGCGGGTGGGGTGGGGCGACCGGGGTTGTATGGGGCGAGTTCCTGCCACGGGAAAGCGATTTCTACGGACCAACCCTGGTTGATCTTGGCGGGAGTATTGAGGGGGCCCTTTACGCCGACTTTCCGGATTAGGCCGGGCAGGTTGCAGCCAAGAATAGGAATGCCTCCCTCGCTGTAAGGTGCGGGCAGGCTGAGTTCCCAGATGGTGCCCAAGGCGTTTATTTCAAATTCGTAGTAATTCTTGGAATCGCCATCGGGATCGATGAATACTTCGAAGTCATTGTCGTGAAACATGACTTCGTTTTGCTTGGTGATGGTTCCCCACACGTGGGGCTCCTCCATTTCAGCGGCGACGTAGAAATAGGTGTCGTCCCACGCCATCTTTACCCGGGTTCGGAATCTCGGGGCCAAAGCGACGTCTCCAGTGATATCCATGAAATCGTCGGTCCAGGGCACATGCTGCCAGGCAGGATCATTCAAAAAACCGTCCAGCGCCAACGGACCCTGAACACGTGGACAGTGGTAGATTCTGGGTAACGCGCTCATTGCTGTATCGACGCTCGCTCCTGGCCCTCGGCAAAGCGAAATTTTTCGCCGTCGAGGTTTGTTTACCTCCTTCAAAACACACAAAACACGACAAGACTCCGAGTCAACTGCTCCCCGCGAGCTGCCGTGGTAACGCTCTACATGACCCCGTGATAACGCCTCAGTTCGATCAGCAGGCTTTCAAAAAATATCAAACAGTAAGGATTGACCCTTTTTTACGTTCTCCCGCGAGCTGCCGTGGTAACGCTCTACATGACCCCGTGATAACGCCTCAGTTCGCTCAGCAGGCTTTCAAAAAATATCAAACAGTAAGGATTGACCCTTTTTTACGTTCTCTTCTTTAATTAAACTGAGCGTGACCGGCAATCAGACACGCGAAAGCGGCTCTTTCTTCATCAGCAAGGTCGTGGGGGAATTGCGCTTGGCTGCGGCGCCAACGATTGAGCCAGACGGCTCCGAGTAGCCGCGGCTTCATGGCATGTTCGGCGGCCGTCTCCGCGCGATTGAAGGCCAGTGTGGTCGTCGATTTGGGGCCGGTTCCCACTCCTTCACCGACAAAATATCCGGCAGCGAGCAAGGCGACCCGCACGCTCGTTGCCGCCGAGTAGGTGTAGAGTTCCACCGGTTTCTTAAGGGTCTGTTTGGCCAACTCGGAAAAGGCATCAACCGTCCACAAAGCTGAATCGGTTTTGGCAGAGAACGGATCGTAGTAAATCAGATCTGGTTGAGGGGCGTCCTTGAACCGTTTTAGAAAATCTCCCTCGATCAGTTTCCATGAAAATAAACCGGAAGCATGCGACCACTCACCATCGCGAAGGAGCGCGTGCGGCGCGGCGTGGCGTAGGTGCGGGAACTGACTGGCTGCCTTGGCAGCAAGACGCAGAGGATCAAGATCACATTCAAAACTGAGAAGGCGCAACGGACGCAGAGCGTCATCGCCGCCATTTTTTGCCGCAAACTCGTGTTCAAAACAGTGAAGCGTGGCCATGGCGTTTGAAGCACCGCCAAGTCCAACATCCCAAACCACTAACTCTTTTCCCGGTGCTCGGAGCCGACGAGCAAGATCCGATTGTTCAACGTAGAGTCGATTCGCTTCCTCTGCCGGAGAATTCACCGAATGCATGACTTCCCCCGAACTCAATTGTCGAATGCTGCTGAATCCCAACGGAGATTGATGCACCTCGTAGTCGCCTAAGCGGGCAGGCGGCCCCTTCCGGCTGGGCTTGCTGGGACGCGATGGATTCTCCTCGTCGGTGCGGACCAACTCGGAGCGCATCCGCTCGTAGAACGTCCCGAATTCGCCGCGAAGAATACTCTCGCGCATCGCGGCCATGAGGCGGTGATAGAAAGTGAAATTATGGACGCTCAATAGTTGCCACCCAAGTGTTTCGTCGGATTTGACGAGATGGTGAAGGTAGGCCCGGGAATAATGAGCGCAGGTCGAGCAAGGGCAGGCTGAGTCAAGCGGTGCCTCATCCAGTTTGTAGACCCCTCGACGCATTTGCAGTTTGCCCTCCGAAGTAAACACCACCCCCCGTTGCGCCAGTTGCGAGGGGATGATGCAATCAAACATATCGACGCCTCGATGCACCGCTTCGAGAATGTCAATCGGCGTGCCTACGCCCATGAGATATCGGGGCAACTCAGCCGGAAGATGGTCGGTCACTAAGTCAGTGAACGCGTAGCGCTCCTCATGGGTCTCGCCGACCGCAAGGCCGCCGATCGCGAGTCCATCGAATGGAAGATTGCGCAGGAAGGTTGCGCTCTTGATCCGCAAATCCTCGTGGCAAGCACCTTGGACAATTCCAAATAAGGCCTGCGGTGAGTCGCCGCGTGCGTGGAGTGACCGCTCGGCCCATCGGTGGGTCAACTCCATCGCAGCCAACGCTTGATCATGTGACGCAGTGGACGGGATGCACTGATCGAGCACCATCATGATATCACTCCCAATGTCTTTTTGCATTCCGATACTCGTTTCGGGAGAAAGCAGATAAACTCGCCCATCAACGTAGCTTTTAAAATGGGCTCCGTCCTCGGTCATCGCTCGTTCATTCGGTAAGGAAAAAATCTGAAATCCGCCAGAATCAGTCAGCACGGGTCCATCCCAATTCATGAAACGGTGAATGCCTCCAAATTTTCGAAAAACCTCCTGACCGGGCCGCAACAAGAGGTGATAGGTGTTGGCGAGCAGCACGCGTGAACCGACTGCTTTCAACGCGTCGACGTTCATGCTCTTCACCGTCGCCTGGGTTCCGACAGGCATGAAAATGGGGGTTTGGACCGCGCCATGGAGCGTCGTGAATGTCGCCGCCCGGGCTTTCGACCCGACGACACTTCTTTCGATTTGAAAATTCAATCGCGACATATGGGCTCGAAAACGACCAGAGTTCCAAGGGTTGCAACACCCTTATGACGGGCGATGGCATTGCCGGGACTGCGTGGACTTAGCGAATTGCAGAATCCTGGAGGAAATGCACTCCTTCGAAATTCCTACCGTCCTGCATCGATTGGCGGACTGAGGGCGGGTTTCGTCGCCTGATTCAAATCTCTTGCCGGAGAGATCGAAGAAGTCGGCTCGGAAAAACTGACAAAGTGACGAAATGACCGCATCGGATTGCCCAAAGGTGGGCGGGATTAGAAATGTAGGGCGTTCGCTTGTCGAATGCCGCGATGGACGGACGGATATGGAACGGAGGGCGGTGGTCGACTCGTGACGGTCGCGGTCGTCGGCGAGCAACGACCCAACAGCGGCGTGTAGCCGTGTTTGAGCGAAGCGAAAAGGGGGGCGCAGTGAGGTAAGTGATTGCTCGGCGAAGCGGAAACACAGATCACGCAGAGTTGCGACAAAACACCAAAGTTAGCGTCTCCTGTTTGTTGACAAAGTGACGTCATGACACCGTCGGATTGCCACGAATTGCCTTCAATTAACGACTAGCAGCCTGACCCCATCGGATTGCCGGCCTACATCAGACCGTGACAAGGCGGCGGCGGGCAAACATCATGCCCAGCGCCACTAGTCCGACGATCAACGCGTATGAGCTGGGTTCGGGCACTGCTGACCACGTAATCAGATCGCCGCTTACGCTGAGATTGAAACTCCCGTTTGCTCCCGTCGTGACGCCCAGGTCCCCAAAATTCTTGCCCGCCCAAACGCTTTCGCCGGACAGAGTTGACCCCGACAGGTAAGGCGATGGGGCATATACCGCATTCTCAGTGACACCAAACGCATCTCCAGTCGTCACCCCTCCCGAAAGAAAGAGCCAGGGAAACGGGTCGTTGGGGGTTGTAATCGACGTGTCGCTGGAATACGCCCCATTCAAGGCAAGGAATTGTTCTGTCGAGGTCGCGGTGAAAGTAGTCGAGCCGCCATTGTTGTTTGTGAAGTCATTCAATTGTCCGGTATAGGTAGCGGTAAGCCCACTCACGGTCTCCGTGAAAGTGATAGTCATTTGCGCCTATGCGGTCGTCGCCAGACCCAGGCTAAGAGAGCCCAGCAGGAGGACTGCTGGTATGGTTTTTTTCAGGGCAACGGGGATTAGGTTGAGGAAGCCGATTATCATGATGATGCGTATTTATTTGGTCTATTTGTGGTGAATCCGGCCGCTCGACGGAGAGGCCAAAAGTTTGCGTGCCCAGCCAACGGTCCACGTAGTGCGGGAGGGACTCTTCTCCCCCATGTTGCGCGTAACGCTCGACGATACGGGTGGCGAATCGCTGGACCGCCGCGAGAGCTGGGGCTGGAGCAGGGGTTGTAGGGCGCGGGTCAGGGCCCGCAGCTCCTGCGCATCCTCGGGCTCGTAGGCGGAGGCGGCGCGCCGGGGCTGGAGCGAGCGGCGGAATGATTTGATCGGGCTAAGCCTATGCGCGCAGGAAGCAACCGGGAGGGGCAGAATCGGACCGCCGGGCGGTTCTTCATTCAATTTGCCGATGATTTCTTGCCGGGGCCACTCGCCTATAGACGTCCCAATCACTCGCTTCGCAGCGGCAAAACTAGTCGGGAGAGGGTGGGGGGGGGGGGGGGGGGAAGAAGCATGGGGTAGAAACCTCTGGGTCAAAAAACTGTAATTTTCGACGGGATGTCGATGTATAAACACTTCGAACGGTAGGTGTGATCCGAGGGGCAGCCGAGAGGGGCGGGCTGCCCAGTCGTTAATTGTAGATCATTTCGTCACGTCGCTCACCTCGTCCGGGGGCACACGGCACGCCTGCCTTTCGGTCGCTCCACTCCTTCTCGGCCTGTCACGTGTCGGTCTGCGCGTTCCCTCCGCGTTGAACGCGCTGCCAGCAACCCGAGGGGATAGGGTGTTACTTTCGGGAACGCCTTCATTGATTGCTCCACTCCGCCGGACCACCCTTTCGCCTGCGGCTCAAGCGCGGCTACATCCAAGCACTGCAAGAGTGGAGGGTGAGAGTCCTGATTTCATTCGCAATGGGTCTGATACCCTGGAGCTTGCTCCGGATTGGATGGATGTAGGAGCGTGCTTGCACGCGATGAACGCGGAGGAATAGCGATGTTTTCTTGTGAAACCGGCCCGACAAATAGGGAGCGGTGGGGCAACGGGATCGCCTGCAAGCAGGCTCCTACGCCGGACCACGCTTTCGCCTTCGGCTCAAGCGCGGCTACTTTGAACCAATGGAAGCGTTGGTCGTGGGGGACCGACTTTGCTTTAGGCCGTGGCTATGGCTTGGTGAACTCTTGGCGGACTCGGGTTTGGGCGGGAGCCGGAGTGGGGAGGCCGAGGTGGAGGGGGCCGTCTCCGCTAAAGAGGAGGGAGGGGTGGGCGGAATCTGCGAGTTGGGCTCGGAGGGTTTCTGCGCCGTCGAGGGGGACGGAAAGGTAGGCGAGCTCGCCGGCGTTGGAGAGGTGGAGGCGGGCGTTCTCGGAAGACTTTGTGATTTCTAGGAGGCGGGGGAGGCGGTCTAGGTCGGTGGGGACTTTTAGCCAGGCGCCGTCGGGGTGGGCCCAGGAAAGGCTGATGGTCTCCTGCCAGAATCGGTCGCTGTCCTCGGGGGAGAGCGTTGTGATGGTCGAGTCGGAGAGGAACGGTTCTAGCAGTGCTTCGAGAGCATCGGGTTGGGCGCCGAATCGGACGTAGATTTTGTTTTCTAGGGGACGGGCGTCGATGGCTTCGGGTTCGGCGGGGGATTGAGCGAATCGGGCCAATCGGCTGATGAGATCGGCGTCGTTTTTGGTTTGGGCGACGATGGTGCGGGTCGTGCGGGGAGCCGGGGCGACTTTGACCGTGATCTCGGCCATGACACCGAGTTGGCCCAGGCTGCCGACCATCAGTTTGGGGATGTCGAACCCGGCGACATTTTTGACCACGTTGCTGCCGAGTTTTAGCGTTTCGCCGGCTCCGTCGATTAAGGTGAACCCGAGAACCGCGTCGCGAATGCCGCCGCGGGCGAAGCGGCCGGGGCCGTTGAGACCGCTGGCGATGGTGCCGCCAAGGGTGGCTCCGGCTTCAACCAGCAGGGGGTCGAAGGGGAGGCATTGGTGATGCTCGGCGAGGCGAGCGTTGATTTCGCGAAGAGGGGTGCCGGCGAGAGCGGTGAGCACGAACTCCTCGGGTTCGTAGGCGGTGATGCCGGTGAGGCGGGCGAGGGACAGCAGGGGGCGTTCGCCTTGGGATAGCGTGGGTTTGGTGCGGTTGCCGACGGGGAGGAGTTGGGGGTTGGTCCGGATGGCAGTCGCGACCTCGGCTATGGTGGTCGGGGCGGTGACTGGGCGGGGACTCGCATGGGCGGACACAGGGAGAGGCACGGGTGGCACTAACATCTTGCCGGGGTTGGCAATACCGGCGGGGTCGAAGGCGTGATGGAGGCGGTGGAAGAGGTCCATTTCCAGCGGACCATACATTTTGGGAAGGTAGGCCTTTTTCTCGGCGCCCACGCCGTGTTCGCCGGTGATGGATCCACCTAATTCAACGCACAGTTCGAGAATTTCTCCGGCGACGCGTTCGACGATCTCGAATTTACCGGGTTCGGCCCCGTCGTAGAGGAGATTGGGGTGGAGGTTGCCGTCGCCGGCGTGGCAAACATTGCCACAAATGAGGCCGGCGTCGGCGGCGAGTTTTTCGATACGGCGGAGGGCTTCGCCGAGTTTGCGACGGGGAACCACGCTGTCTTGCACAAAGTTATTGGGGGCGAGACGACCGTAGGCGCTGTAGGCGCTTTTGCGGACTCGCCAGATGTCGGCGTGAGTCTGGTCGTTTTCGGCGACGAGCACGCCGGTGGTGGCGTTGGCCTCGAGGGTGGTGGCGAGTTGGGACTTCTGAGCGGCGATGGTCGCGGCGGGACCGTCCAATTCGATGATGAGGAGCGCGCCGCAATCGGGCGGATAGGCAATGGGGACGACGGGTTTGACGGCCTTGATGGTGAGGGCGTCGAGCAGTTCCATGGCGACAGGGATGATTCCGGCGGCGATGACGGCGGAGACGGCGTGGCCGGCGGCTTCGGAATCGGCGAATCCGGCGAGCACGGTGTGCCGCGATTGCGGGGCGACCTTGAGATTCACGGTGACTTCCAAGGCCATGCCGAAGAGGCCCTCGTTGCCGACGAATAAGCCGGTCCAATCGGGCTCGATGGTTTCGCGGCTGAGGCCGCCCCATTGCACGATTTCGCCGTTTGCCAGCACGGCCTTCAGGCCCAGCACGTGATTGGAGGTCATGCCGTGTTTGAGGCAGTGCGCGCCGCCGGCATTGAAGCCGACGTTCCCGCCGATGGTGCAGATGGGTTGGCTGGACGGGTCGGGCGCGTAGAACAGACCGTGAGGGGCCGCCGCGACCGTGATGGACTGGTTGATGACGCCGGCTTCGACCACGGCGAGGCGGCGAACGGGGTCGAGCAATTTGATGCGGTTGAGACGGGTGGTGACGATGACGATACCGTCGGCGACGGGAGTGGAGCCGGCACTCAAGCCGGTGCCGCTACCCCGGACCACAAAGGGCACCTTGTGCTTGGCGCACCACTGGACGATGACGATGGCTTCGTCCGTGGTGGCGGGCGTGACGACGGCCAGGCCGCGACAACGGTAGGCGGTTTGCGCATCGGAGTCATGCACGGCGAGCGTCGCCGAATCGGTGGCGATGCGTCCCGGAGGGAGAAGCGAAGCGAGGCTGTCTAAAATGTTGGACATGGGAAGCGTAGCGAAACGTAGCCGAGAACGAGATTGGGGCCACTGTAGAGTGTTCACGGACGGTTTTTTTGTATTTACTCAAGCATCATGACCGCCGCGGAATTTTTTAGCCTGCCTAGTTCATTGGATCAATTTTCGAAGCATTTCGATGCGACGGCGGAGGTGTGGACCTGGATTCCTTGCATCAAGGAAGCGCTGGAGGGGCTGAAAGGAAACACCGAGGAGCGGGATATTCCGCCGGGGGTGGCGATCGAAGGAGAGGTTTGGCTGCACCCGACAGTGAAGTTACCGGCGACCGCGACCTTGATTGGGCCGGCGTGGATCGGGGAGGGAACCGAGATTCGCCCGGGGGCTTATGTGCGGGGAAATGTGATCGTGGGCGCGAATGGCGTGCTGGGGAATAGCTGTGAGTTTAAGAACTGTCTCCTCATGGATGGGGTGCAGGTGCCGCATTTCAGTTACGTGGGAGATTCTATTCTAGGAAATAAGGCTCATCTCGCGGCAGGAGTCGTGCTCTCGAACCTACGACTTGATCAGAAACCGGTTACGCTACGACTGCCCGAACGGGTCGCAGAGACCGGCTTAAGGAAAATGGGCGCGATCTTGGGTGATGCGGCGGAGATTGGCTGCAACGCCGTGCTGCAGCCGGGGACGTTGATTGGGAAGCGTGGGCTGGTGATGCCGACGATGGCGTTCGGTGGGTATTTACCACCGGCGTATCTCGCTAAGGGGCGCAACTCGGTGACGATGATTCCGCGGCGCGACTGAGCCGGAGGCAAGCGGACGAACCTACGCGCGAGTTTCCAGCCAGGTGCGAAGGGTAGCGGCTTCGCGGGCGAGGAGCGTGGGGTCGTCTTGGGGGACAAATTCGAGCGAGGCAAACATATCGATGTCGGTGGGGGCTCGGTCGAGATACTGAGCCCAGGCGGCCTCTGCTTCGCTGAGCGGGAGGCGTTCGACGGTTTTTTCGTGCCAGTTAAACACGTGTAGCCCGATGACGTGGGGCAGGGCCGACTGCATATCGACGAGATTGGCGGCGACATTGGCGTTCACGCGAGGTTGCCAGAAGGCGTAGAGATTGGGGTGCTTGACGGCGGCAAAAAGTTCGGTTGCGGCGGTGGCGTTGTCGGTGAGCGTATTTCCGTGCCACTCGAGGGCGATCTTGATCCCGACATCCGCGGCGAGGGCAGCAATGCGACGGCAGTCGGCGGCGACTTGTCCGGCGTATTCAGGGGAGGCGTCGGCGGAGCCCTGTTTACCGGCCCAGATACGGATGGTGGGAGCACCGAGTTTTTGAGCGGAGGCTACGACGGTTTCGGCGGAGACTTCATCGTCGTGACCGGCGCGATAGTAGGAGCCGTAAGCGGAGACTTGCAGGCCGGCATCGCTGGTTTTCTGCGCGGTTACGGAGGCGGTATCTAGATCACCGTGGGGAACGTGAATGTCTCCGCCCCATTCGATGCCGGCGAGGCCTGCTTGGGTGGAGACCTCGATGACTTGATCGACGGACAGTTGGCGGTAGGTGATAGAAACGAGACCCGGTAGAATCATGGCAGGAGCGGTAGAAGGGGAGGGAGAGGGGGTCGAGGGTCAAACGCAGGGAGCATACTACAGATTTACAATTCCAATTGCTATGCTCAGGGTCAGATTTTCATCCCGTCATTTGCCTCTACCCTATGAAACGCACTGCTTCCTTCCGCCTTCCCTTTCCATCCAGTTTCTGGCTGGTGCTGATTTCGCTCACGCTTCCGTTTTCGATGATGCGAGCGGCCGATGCTGAACGGCCGAATATCATTTTCTTTTTCTGCGATGACCTGGGTTACGGCGATATCGGCGCGTTCTGGCAAAATCAGCGAGCGGAGGCGGGAGATCGCAATCAGCCGCATTTTGCTACGCCGAAGATCGATACCCTGGCTCGGGATGGCATGATGCTGACTCGCCATTATTGCGCCGCCCCGGTGTGTGCGCCGTCGCGCGGGTCGCTTTTGACGGGATTGACGCAAGGCCATGCCAATGTGCGGGACAATCAGTTCGATAAGGCTTTGGCCGACACGCACACGTTGGGCTCGGTTTTACAGGAGGCCGGTTATGCGACGGCGGCGTTTGGCAAGTGGGGGTTGCAGGGGGCGGATGCAGGTGTGGATAAAGATCCGGCCGGAGATCGGCCGATGGCGGAGCGGTTGGCGGAACGTGCGACGTGGAAAGCATTCCCGACTGAGCGCGGTTTCGATTACTTCTATGGTTACATCCGTCACCGGGATGGTCACTTCCACTATCCAAAGGAGTCGGGGCGGGAAGTCTGGGATAATGATCGCGAAGTTTCGGCTGGGCTGGATCGCAGCTACACGACGGACCTTTTCGCGGCGCGGGCGAAGCAGTGGATAGTGGAGCAGAATCGGGATAATCCCGATCAGCCGTTTTTTACTTACGTGGCTTATGATACCCCGCATGCGGTGTTGGAGAATCCCTCGACGGCTTACCCGACGGGCGGGGGTTTGAAGGGGGGACTGCAGTGGCTCGGGACAGCGGGTAAAATGATCAATACGGCGCGGGGCACGCCGGATGCTTGGATGCATCCCGACTTGGCGAATCAGACGTGGGACGACGACAAAGATGCGAGCACGGCGGAAGTGCCTTGGCCCGATGTGCAAAAGCGCTACGCGAATGGCGTGCGCCGGATCGACGATACGGTCGGGGACATTCTGCAGCTGTTGGAAGACCTCGGCATCGCGGATAATACGCTGGTCATTTTCACCTCGGATAATGGGCCATCGATGGAGTCGTATTTGGAAGAAAACTACAATCCGACCTTCTTTGACGGGTTTGGTCCTTTCGACGGGATCAAACGCGATACGATGGAAGGTGGCATGCGCGAGCCCACCATCGCGAGGTGGCCGGCGAGGATCGCGGCGGGGCGCCAGAACGATGATCCTTCCGGGCATTGGGATTGGTTAGCGACGTTTGCCGATGTAGCGGGGCTACCGGCCTTGGCGGCGTCGGATGGCGTATCGCTGCGGCCATTGCTGACCGAAACAGGTGAACGGGCGGCGGGGGTGATCTACACCGAATACTTTAACCCCGGGCGGTCGCCGGATTATGAGGAGTTTTTGCCTGAGCACCGCAATCGGAAGCGGGGACAAATGCAGGCGCTCATTTTGGACGGTTACAAAGGCCTGCGTTATGACGTGAAGTCTGCGGACGATGATTTTGAAATCTTCGATGTCGAAAACGATCCACAAGAAGCCAATAATCTAGCGGGGGAGGGGAAGTTTGTCGCACTGCAAAAGAAGATGAAGACCCGAGTGCTGCAACTACGCGTGCCGGATGAGTCTGCGCCACGGCCCTACGATGCAGCCATCATCCCGGCGGTAAAATTACCGGGGAAATCCAAGCCGGGATTGGCGTATGCTTATTACCGCGATTCGTGGCCCTGGATGCCGGAGTTTCGGACCTTGGAACCGATGGAACTAGGCGAGTCCAAGGCAGTGAAGATTGCCGGACTGACGCCGCGAGTCAGTCCGCACGGTATCGCCTTGACTGGTTGGATGAAAGTTCCGGCCGACGGAATCTATGAGGTGAGGGTGCGGACGATGAATACCGCGACGGTGTTTCTGCATGATGCCCGCGTGATCGATGAGCCTAAGGAGGGTTCGACGGGAGAGCGAGGAGTGAAGGTGAACCTCGCGGCTGGCTGGCATCCGTTGAGGGTCTATTATCGCCATACGGGAGGCCTACCGGAACTCGACTTTTGGCTGCACGATGCTGACGGCAACGAAGTCGTCTTGGACGAAGGTTCGTTGCGCCACGCCACGCCGTAGTAGGATCAAAAACCGGCATCCAGGTGAACGGAAGAAACTTAGTTTGCAGAAAGAAACGAAGAGAACGAAGCGATAGTACAAATTGAAACTCCCCGCTGAATGCTGGCGGGGAGCCGCGGCCGGCTGAGGCGCTGAGGCCGAGTGACCACGCTTTCGGCTTTTGCCTCAAGCGCGGCGACGGGAAACTGACGAATGGGTGGCCCCGTTTGAGCGGAGCGAAAACGGTGGGTGGTCAGGTTTTTGCGCCGCCATGCTTGCTCAGCTTTTGTCGGCATAAACCTAAAAACGGCAGTTCGTTTCCGGCACTAGCCCCATTAAGGCATTAACAAAGCGCACCTTACCACAGCCGCGACCCCATTTTTCGACTCACCTTACGGGAGAGACTCCAACTGCTCCGCAGTTGAACCTATGGTTATCATTTCGTTCACGTTCTGGCATTTACGTTCCAACTCAACTGCCGTTTTTAGGATAAATGCTGCCAACTGTTCGGCATGTCTTGTCACCTAGGCCGGGAGGCAGGGGATGTCGGGCGTAAAGCCCGACCCACTTGGTGGATGCGGGGATGGCGGGAACGGTGGGGGGCAACGGGCGTCGTCGAGCAACGCCCCTTGTTGCTAGCCGGAGGGGCAGAGAGGAGTTGGGGTGAAATTTCACTCAGAAGTGAGTCACGTGGATTTGTGTGGGTCGGGCTTTACTCCCGACATCGTTCAAGCTTCCGCTCAAGTGCTGGCCCGGTACCCTTGGGGCCCGCGCATTTATTCAAACTAACTGCGGTCTTGAGGTCGAACAAATGCAGGCCGAGAGGGCGGGGAGGGGGGGGGCCTTATCCGCCTAGAACCGAGAAGTCAGCGAAGACGGCGTAAATCACAAAGACCGCGACGATCAGGAGGGCTCCGCTTAGTTTGGCATGGCGCCAAGGATTGAGATTCACGGCCTGAGCATCCTCGTGCACCCAGGCCTCGGCGGTGGGTTTCATCTGGCCGATGACGAGCATGATAACAACGAGCAGCGCGAAGACAGCACCGAGGAAATGGAATTCATTCATCGCAGCGACCACCTCATCGAAGGGGGAAATAAAGTAACCCCCGGCGATGAGAACGAAACCGGCGATGAGGGCGATTTTGGCGGCGATTGATGGCACTCGGCGAGTGAGCATACCGACCACGACGACGGCAAAAATGGGGATGAAGTAGATGCCGTTCATCTTTTGGAGGTATTTGAAGATGCTTTCCTGGCCGGCGAGCATGGGAGCGAGCAGCATCGCGATGATGGCCATGATCCACCCAAAGGTTTTGGAGGCGCTTACGATCTGCGCGTCGGTGGCGTTTTTGTTGATGATGCTTTTGTAGAGGCCGAGACTGAAGAGTGTCGTGGTGCTGTTGAGGGCTGAGTTAAACGAGCTAAGAATAGCTCCGACCATGACGGCGGCGAAGAATCCGGCGAGAGGAGCGGGCAATACTTGGCGAACGAGCGTGCCGTAAGCGTGGTCGGCTTTTATGCCTTGGGAGGACAGCAGGTGGAAGGCGATGAGCCCGGGGATAACGAGGTAGAGCGGGCCGAGGAGTTTAAAGGCACCGGTGAGCAGCACACCTTTTTGTCCTTCAGCGAGACTGCTCGCCCCGAAGGTGCGTTGGATGATTTGTTGGTTGGTGCACCAGTAGAAGAGGTTGAGGAGCAGCACGCCGGTGAAGATGGTGCTGAAAGGAACCGAGTTGGATTCGTTGCCGATCGAGTTGAATTTTTCGGGATGTGCTTCTCGCATTATATCCCAACCAGCGAACACGCCGGTGTCACCGCTCACCGCTTGCAGACCGAAGTAGGTGATGAGTAAACCGCCGATCAGCAGACCAATGCCGTTGAGCGTATCGGAAACGGCGATGGTGCGCATACCGCCGAAGAGCGCGTAGATCGAGCCGAGGATGCCGACGAGCCAAACGGTGAGCCAGAGGATGCCCGACGAGGATTCGATGCCGGTGAGGGCAGGGAGATCCAGAATGGCGTTAAGGCCCGTCGCTCCGGTGTAGAGAATGATGGGCAGCAAAATGACCGCGTAGGCGACGAGGAAGATGAGGTTGGTGATGACTTGGGTGCCGTGGTCGAAACGTTTTTCTAAAAACTGGGGCACGGTTGTGATCCCGCTGCGGAGGAAGCGCGGCAGAAAGAAGAGCGCCATCGTTACCAGCGCGACGACGGCGACCACTTCCCAAACCATGACGCTCAGGCCGTCGTTGAACGCGGCCCCGTTGAGCCCCACCATTTGTTCGGTGGAGAGATTGGTGAGGAGCAGCGAACCCGCGATGAGCGGGAAGGTGAGGCTGCGTCCGCCGAGGAAGTAACCGGTGCTAGTTTGGTGGTCGTCCTTGCGGGTGAGATACCAGGTGATCGCACCGACCAGCGCGGTAAAAGCGAAGAAGGAGAGCAGAGTGAGAACAGGCATAGCTGAAGCGGGAGGGTTTCTAGGCAGACCGGGATTAGTCCGAAGTTGAGGTCGCTGGGATGGGCGGGGTCATGGAAGCCATGGGGGTCCAGGAAGGGTGGAGTTTGCTGATGGACTCGAGGCACGGTTCGGTGTGGCGCCACCAGCGCTGCGTCACGGGATCGGCGGCCATGAGCGCGTCGTCGCGGGCGGAGTCTTGGCCAAGGTATTCGCTGTAGGTGAACAGCCAAAGCTCGGGGCCGAGTTCGATGAGGAAGGTGATCCAGCAGCGGCGTTGGCTGCGGCGCATTTGCTCAACCACTCCGGGCCAATTGGTTTGGTGGAGCGTGCGGTAGGAGAGTTCGCACTCGGGTTTCAAACGAGTGACGAATGCTTCGCGAGCCACCTGCGACGAGTCACCCGGGGCGGGGAGAGTGGGGCCGATGAGATTGATGAGTTCTAGCGGCAACCAGTCGGAACCGGCGTCGGCTCGAGGGTGGGGTTGCAGATTCGCTGAGAGTTGCTGCAACCACGGGTCGGTATTGAGAAGTTGCAGGACCTGTTCGACCGGACCGAGACCTGATTCGAGGTAGAGGAAAACGGAGGGGGGCGCGGAGCTCGGATCGCAGAAAATGTTGACGTTGTTCAGGCCAAGTTCGGCCCAGCGAGTCACGGTTTCGGCGGGAGGAGAACCGATGCGTTGCCCAGGTCGAATGTAGGATACGAATCCGTAACGGCGGAGACTATCACTATGGAGGCGGTTTTCGTAAGGAGACATGAAGGGCGACGGGGACAGTGGGCCCGCTCACCTGGCGGAGTTCAATCGCGCAAGCTGAAGTGCCGAGGAGAAAGCGGTGGGGGTGGAGTCTGGTTTTTCGCGGTCGTTTTCAAGCGTGGGGGGGCTGAAACGTTGAGGCGAACCGAGAGAATGGGGCAGGAGGGGAGGGGACTTGGAGCGAGTCGAAGGCTATGAGGGGGGGGGCGTTGAAGGCGCTGAGCACGAAGAAGAACCAGGTGAGATATCGACGCCGGGGAATGGGCATGATCAGACTAATGGGCAGCGGAGACGGTGCAACGAAGCGACGGGTTGTTGAATCATTTAAGCGCGGGCAGGCTTCGCACGGCGGACGGTCAGCTGATGCGATTTTTACCGCGATTCTCTTGCTGCTGGATAGTCATCGGCCAACCGGGAAATTGGTTGGTGGGATTGCCATCGAGTGGATCGATGAGGAAGCGGAACGACTCGACGTGGTAGGTTTTGGCCTTGGTATCGAACGTGACAAAACCGAAGCCACTCCCTTTCTGGTGGGCCTTGTCGTAGCGGTTGGGGGCCTTGCCGACGTCGGGATTACCGACGGCGTAGACGTAGACCTTGTTGCCGAATCCATCGAGAAACTCTCCGGTGTGGGCGTGGCCGTGACGCGGACGATTGGCGTAGGGCATGCCGACGTCGTCGGGGAGCCACCAGCGGGGGTAACCGGCGGAGATCGCGGGCGTGCAGAAGGACCAGTTGGCGTCGCGTTGATGGGCGGTGCCGTATTGAGCGAGCGTGGTGAGGTGTTGGTCGCCGTTGATGTGGAGGGCCATCGAGGGCCGCAGAATATCGATGGCTCGATCGCGGGCGGTTTGGGGCCAGGCTCCGGAATCGAGATCGCCTTTGAGGTAACCGTCGGGCCGACCGTGATGGGTGGCGACTCCGGCGAAGACGGTCTGACTGAGCAGGGACTTGAGTTTGTGTCCGCGCCAGTCGGTGGCCCACTGTTTGAGGAATGCCTCCTGACGTTCGCCAAGAAGCACGAGACCTGGTTGGTCGAGGGCCGCGCAATCGAAGTCGGGGTCGGCCACGTGGTCGGCGCGACCACTGCCGGTTTCGACGCGGGTGGGACCGCTCTTCCATTGGCGGTCGCCGATGATGGCGAAACTGACATCGCCATAGACCATGTCCCCGTAGTAGACGCTGATGCCTTGGAGAACCGGGGTAGGGTCAAACGCGTCGGGGTGATGAGCGACGGTGGTGCGATGCACGGCGTTGACCATGCGGGCGGGTTCAATGTATCCGCCCTTTGATGACGCACCGGAATCCTGGTCTGTCATGGGGGCACCGGCTTCTCCCCAGATGTTGCCTTGGAAGACGTCATGATCGTCGGGCAGGCAAAGGGTGGGCTGATGGCGCATGGCCTCGCGGAAGGCCCAACCGAATTGATAATACTTGCGCAGGTAGTTGAGGGTGGCGCGGTCGTAAGGTTCGCGAATGATGCCGAAACCGCCATGACTCTCGTAGATCTGATCGCCGGAGAATAGAGCGAGGTCGGGATTCATTTTTACAATATTGTTGGCGACGGGTTCGTAGGGGAACCCGTAGTCGTTTTGGCAAGTGAGGGCGGCCATGCGCAGGGGGCGTCCCGTGGGATTGGCACGGATGGTGCCGGTCCATTCGTCGGGAGTTTCCGTGCCGTCAAGGTGTTGCTCGCGGTAGACCAGTTTGAAGGGCGTATCGGCTTGCTCGTTCCAGTTGGGTATTCGGAAAGTGGCGACCCAGGCATCAGAGTCGAGTCGGGCGGCGCCGAGGTTCGTCCATTGGCGATCGCGCTGCACGTGGAGTTCGACGACTGGCGAATCCTGAGGACCCATTGGGCCGGTGAGGGCGCTGATCTTCATGACGAAACCCTCGGGAGTGCGGGAATCGCTCAGGGAATACATCGACCAGAGGATCGGACCAAAGCGGCGTTCAGGGGTAACCGTGAAGGCGGTGCCGGAAAAGGTCCAATGGGCGAAGCGGTGGCGGGAGCCCGCCTCGGTATCGGGTTGCCCGCGATTGTTGCGGGGGATGGAATTGGCGTAGTTGCTGACGACTGCGATGTTGCCAAGTAGCTTACTGGCGGCGGCGACGTGGGAGATGCGACCGAGAGTGGAACCGTCTTGAGGTGAGCGAGCCTCGAGGGTGAGCCGCATTTTGCCGTTCTGGCCTTCGCCGGTGAGATGAAGGTCGATCGCAGTTAAGTCGGCGCTCGCGCTGAGGCGGGTCGATTCGGGTCCGAGCTGAAGTTGGCCGTCGACGATGCCGGCGTTGAGTCCCGTGCCGACGAAGCAGTTGCTGCGGTATTCGTTGAGCTCGCTGCGAATGCCCAGCCGGAAACCGGCGCCGCCATTCTTGCCGTTGGCATCGAGCTGACTCAGGCGAACCGACATCTTGAGACGGCCGGCAGGGTTTGTGAGTTGATGCGTAATCGAGTGGATACTGCGGTTGGTGTCCATACTGAGGCACTCCGCGGCCCCATCGACGATGTGCCAGTCTTCCATCGGGTTGGCCCAAAAGTCGCCGCCGAGCCACACGCGATTGTGAGTGCGAGCCCAGGGATCGGCGGTTGCGCCGGAGCTGGTGATGGCAGCGAGACTGCGGTGCGGGGCGGTGCTCAGACCCAGCAGTGTGCCCGCGGTGACCAGTTTAAGGGCGGAGCGGCGGGAAATGTTATGGACGAAATTAAGGGGGGTGGGATTGGTGGGCAAAATGAGGTGGGGTTGGGGTGAGGAAATTGGCGTTTAGCAAGTCAACCGGTGAAGGTCGGCAGCTTGAAAGAAGGGGTCGGATGGGGGAAGCGAATTTAGCCGAAAACTAGGGAGTATAGTCGGTGTATTCGATTCGATCGGAGATCGCCCACGTGAGGTCGGCTTGGACCTGAGGGGAAGCAAGTTGGGGCTCTTGGTAAGTTTTGGCGTAGCGCTGGAGGGCGATGGCGAGTCGGCGGATCGTCTCACGATGGGCGGCTGACCGGACGAGGTTGTTAATCTCGTTGGGGTCCTCTTCTAAGTCGAACAATACGGGAGGAGCGGACGAACCGACGACGAATTTGTATTGGCGGGAAAAGGCACCGATCCAGCCGTTGTCGGGTTTGAACTTACCGGCAGCAGTTTTCGAATCACCTCCATTACGGACGAAAGTGATGTGCTCCCAATCGGCGGGAGTTTCGCCCGTGGTGAAGAAGGAGGAATAGTCGCGCCCCTCATTTTCGAGGGGATCTTTGATGCCCAGGAGGGTAAGCAAAGTGGGTTTAAAATCGACGGTGCCGAACGGTTCGCGCACGACGAGTCCGGGTGCGACGAGTCCCGGGGCGTGCATGATGAACGGGATGCGGGCGGAGCCCTCCATGGGCACGCCTTTGTTATCGCGGCCATGCTCGCCGAGGAGATCACCATGATCGGAGGTGAAGACGATGATGGTATTTCCCAAGATGCCTTCTTCACGCAGGGCATCGATGATACGGCCGATGTTATCATCGATGCACTTCACCATGCCGAAATATTGCGAAAGAATATCGGGGTTATGCCGGTAGGCGAGGGTCTGGGCGTAGGCGGGGAGATCTTGGCCGGCCGAGGCAGATTTCGGCAATTGAAAATCGAGATCCGTATACATCGTGTCGTAGGGCGGACGGACGGTGTTGGGGCCGTGGGGATCGGGAATGCAGACGTGGTAGGCGAAGGCTTCGCCGGCGTGTTCGCGGATGAAATCGATGGTGCGATTGGCAAGGAAGTCGGTGGTGAATGATTCTTCGTCGGCGCCGGCGAGGCCGTAGTCGGGACCGCCGTTTTTGTTCAAGGCGCCGACACGAGGACCGTCTTTTTCGATGGTGAGGTTTTTCCAATGACCGCGGTTGAACATGTAGCGGTTGTCTTCCCAGCCGAAGCTGCGTTTGGGCTCCCATTGCGGTTTGCCCATGCCGTCTAAATGCCACTTGCCAGCGTAGCCCGTCGCGTAGCCTTGGCGGCGTAACTCTTCGCCGTAGGTGACCATGTGGTCCCACATCGGCAGGTCGTTTTTGATGGATCCGGTGTTTTGCGGGTAGTGGCCCGTCATCATCGCAGCCCGGGAAGGGGTGCATACGGGAGACGTGGCGTAGGCGCGGTCGGCGATCGCGCCATGTTGGGCGAGCCAGTCAATGTTGGGGGTTTCGACTTTGATCCCATCACCCCACGGATAGGCCTGATCGTAGGGCAGGAGTGCGCGGTAGGCGCCGAGGGTGCGGAAGTTGTGCTCGTCGGTTTGGATGACGAGGAGATTGCGACGGACGGATTCGGCGTGAGCGGTTGTCGCAGCGAGTGCGATCAAACAACCAAGGACAAGAAAAGCACGAGCGGGGGAGGGGAACTTCATAGGGGGTCCGCAGCTTTCCCGATGGCGTTCGAGATTTCAAGTCGGCACATTAAGAGCACCGTTTTGATCGGGAATCGGTTTATCTTTTTTGTTCGTCGTGGGGGCGGCACGTTGTCGGAATGCACTGATGCGGAATTTTACCCGAATAGTTTGGATCGGTGTGTCGGTCGCCCTGTTCACGGTGAAGGCATCGTCGTCTGAACCGCCGCGTTGGGCTTATCCGGTGAATCCGCCGTCCGTTGGCGGTCACGTGGATGATGGACAGCCGCTGCGGGTGCCCGATAGCAAAGTGTCCTATGGTCGGGGCGAGTTGAAACTGGTGGCGGGAAGTCCGGTCGCGGATTGGCATCCAGAACGCCATCCTCCGATGCCAGAGATCGTTTCGCACGGGCGCAAGGACCCAGCCGTATTTGCGTGTGGGTTTTGCCACTTACCCAACGGCTCGGGGCGGCCGGAGAATACGAGTCTGGCGGGGCTCACGCCTGGTTACTTCAAGGCGCAGATGGAGGCGTTTCGGAATGATCAGCGAATGGGATCGAAGTCTGACCGGAATCCGCAAGATACGATGGTCGCAATGGCGAAGATGATCAGTGATGCGGACATCGAGACCGCGGCGGCGTATTTCGCCTCCGTGGCGCCGGAAAAATTCGTGGAAGTGATTGAGACGGAAACCGTGCCGCGCACGATTGTGGCGGGTTGGATGTTGGCGCGGGATCCCGAAGGAGGCACGGAGGCGATTGGCAATCGAATCATCGAGATCGCCGAAGATTTTGAACGGTTTGAGAAGCGTGATTCACGCACGCCTTACGTCGCATACGCGCCGATCGGAAGTCGGAGTCGAGGAGCCCTGTTAGTGGCCTCGGGGGGAGGTAAAACAATCACGTGTGCGATTTGCCATGGCGCGGATTTAAACGGAATGGCAGATATCCCGCGATTGGCAGGACGGTCGCCGAGTTATTTGTTTCGGCAGCTTTTTGATCTGCGCGAAGGCACCAGAACCGGGGGCGCTTCGGTCTTGATGAAGCAGGTCGTCGAAAACCTCACCGATGCAGATATGGTCGACATCTCCGCTTATTTGGCGAGTTGTGCGCCGTAAGTCTGAGGAAGCTACCGAAGGTGGGTAGCGTGGAGCGCGGCTACAGCGCCCAGATTATTAAGTCGTCGAGCTGAGGGGAAACCTTGGCGCTGATGCTAACTTTGGTGATGGAGTCATGCGTCATGCCGGAGGAGCGAAATTCGCCGGTGAGTTGGCCGTCGATGGTGATGCGAAGGGCATTGCCGTGTTTGACCATGGTGAGGGTGTGCCATTGGCCGTCGGTGAGTTTGGCGGGGATTAACTTCGTTTTGGTTCTTAGGCGCTCGGTGAGTGCAGGAGTCTTCTTCCCGGTTTTGACTTGATCGCGAATTTTGAGATCCATCGCGCCGGTCTTGGAGTCTTTGATAAGGATGCCACGTTTGCTGAAGCCGACGTTGATGATGTGGCCAGAGTGCACGGTCTTGCATTCCGGGTTGTTGAAATCGATGGCGAAGCTCTCATCGCCGGAAAGGCGAGCACGGATCTGAATCACCCCGTCCTGAAAGTCGGGCGCGAGGGGATGAAAGATGACGGCATTGTGGTCGGCGCCGGGAGCGGTCTCGATGGTGAGCACGCCGTCGGTGATCGTCGCTTGTTTTTGGCCGGAGGCGCGGCGTGCACTGTTGGAGTCCCAACCGTTGGCTAGTCCGTCTCTGGTAGTCGAGGCGTCGGCGCGGTTAAAGTCGTCGGCGAACAGGAGAGTGCCTTCGGATTTGATGAGCGCGATGTCGTCTATGGCCAATACGGCGGTCGTGAAAGTGAGCAGAGAAATAAGAGTGAGGCGCGTGAGCATGGCGGGAGATAGACTCAGGGTTTTGGGGCGAAAATCTTGAGATTGTCGAATTCGGTGGTGGATCCGTTCACGGTGAAACCGAATTTGGTTTTGGTGGGGTGGGCGAAGCCCGGAGAGCGGAGACTGGTGACCAGTTTCCCATCGAGGTAGGCGCTCATGGTGTCATCTTGGATGACGACGCGGAGCTTATACCATTGGCCCTTCTTGAGATCCAATTTGGCGTTGGCCTGTTTGGTTTCGAGGTAGGCGTCGAGCGCATCTCGCCGGGCGGCGGGCAGATTTTTATCCTGTCGCTGATGTCGGATTTTGAGGTCCATTGCTCCCGTTTTGTCATCTGCGACTTTGATTGAGTTCGGCGAAAGAGAGAGTCGGCAAATGTGTCCGGCGTGTACGGGTTGGTAGTTGTGGTCATCGACTACGAAGTTCCAGCGGGTGCCGCCGCTGAAGCGAAAATCGAATTCAACCTCGAGATTCTGAAATTCACGAAGCACACGGATGATCGCACCGTGGTCGGGGTTGAGTTGCTTACCGACTAACACGCCATCAACGACGGTCCAGTCACCCATCCATTCTTTCTGGGAGACGTAGTCCCCACCTATTTCCGAACGGCCGGTGAAGTCGTCGGAAAAGACGATGGTGGGATTGGCATTGGCAGCGGAAACCGAACAAGTGAACCCTAAGCTCAGGGTAAGAAGGGGCAGGCTGAAGAGGTAACGAAGTCGGATATTCATACGGGTAAAGATGGGGACACTGACTCGAGGGGTAATTGCGGAAAAATCAGTCTCAACGCATGGGGGAAAATTGACCAATATTCCAGAGCACTATTTTAGTTAAACAGGTCAACCGAGCGATCGGAATCTGTGAATCACCGGGAATTAAATGGCGCATGTTTCAACTTAATAGGTATCCACTCGGGCAGATGGATATTTCTTCCGGCTTCGAATGACTTCACGATGGGTATTGTTGAAGACTAGAGTGATCCTGGATCCAACGCCCTTCACTTGACCTCCCGGAGATACTCCTGGTTACCCAACCCCGACACCTAGACTATGAAGACACTCCTCCTCGCCCTTGGGCTCTGCCTACTCTCGGCTGTCGTGGTCTCCGGCAAAGTGACCCGCGAGCGCGACGTTATCTATCAACACACGGAAGGCGTCGCCTTGACGCTGGAAGTGTTTACGCCGGAAAACCCCAATGGCCTCGGGATCGTCAGTATCGTGAGTGGCGGCTGGAAATCCAGCCACAGCCGGGTGCAGGATGATCACGGTAAGCTGTATACGAACGATCGATACACTTTTTTTGCGGTGGTGCATGGTTCACAGCCGCGCTATCAGGTTCGCGATGTCATGGGCTTTTTGCACCGGGCGGTGCGTTTCATCCGGTTCAATGCGGATCGTTGGGGTGTCGATCCCGATCGGCTGGGCGTGACCGGCTCCAGCGCGGGCGGTCATTTGAGTCTCATCCTCGCAACTCAAGGGGCTCCCGGTGACCCGAAGTCCAAGGATCCGGTTGAGCGCACCAGCAGCGCGGTGCAAGCCGCCGCCGTCTTTTACCCACCCGTCGACTACTTAAACTGGCGTCATGCCGGCGACGATGCCGTGGGCGTCGGCCCTCAGGCCCGCTGGCAACCCGCCTTTGGCCCCGAGTCCGCCACCGCCGAGGAGCGGCAGGATCTGGGGCGGGCCATGTCCTCGATCTATCACATCAAGGCAGATACCGCGCCGACGTTGATCATCCATGGTGATATTGATCCCATCGTGCCGCTCTATCAGGCGGAGCGATTCATGGAAGTCGCCCAAGCGCACGGCGTCACGACCAAGCTCATCGTCAAAGCAGGCGGCAAACACAACTGGCCTGACCGGGATAAGGAAGAGGTGGAATTCCTCCACTGGTTCAATCAACAGCTTCAACCCTAGTTCGCTATGTGTCACGCTGCCCCTCCGCGCACCCGTTGGAACCGCTTCGCTCCAGCCAGTCTTTTGCTCGCCGCCGCCGTGTGGTTCGGTCCGCCGTCACTCACTGCTGGGGAGGGGGACCGAGTCGGCACTTGTGATTGGACGGTTCGTATGGGCGGTCGGCTCGAGGCCGGTGGCCTGAGCGCCGCCTGCGCGTTGAAACTCTGCGGTCAAAAACAACCCACTTAATCCACGGCTTTTTTACCCACGAATGGGTATGAATTATCACTAATGGCGTTCCGTCTGCCGGCTCCACGTCTTTTATTAAAAAATACGGTGGAGTTGGTTTCAATGTGTAGCGGTAGTGAAGCTTTTGTTCTTCACTTGCCCAAAGGGCACCCACTTGTTCCCGCCGCGCCCGATGGGCACTTGTATCAGTCACCCACTCCACCCACTCCGGGGCAAGTCACTTTGCGACGTACCATCTCCTCACTCTCGCGCTCCGTCGTGTCCATTCCTGTTTAAAACAATCCTGCCGCTCAGCCCTTTTCTCTAATGAAACGCATCTTCCTTTTTCTCCTGCTCCTGCCGCCCGGTTTGTTCGCGACGAAACCCGCTCAGCCCAATATCATCCTCTTTCTCGTCGACGATATGGGATTGATGGATACGTCGGCCCCGATGATGGCGAACAACGCGGGCAAGCTAGTGGCCCAGCCGCTCAACGCCTGGTATCGCACGCCCAACATGGAACGGCTGGCGAAGCAGGGGATTCGGTTCAGCCAGTTCTACGCGCACACGGTTTGTTCACCAACCCGGACCTCGATCATGACGGGGCAAAATTCGGCCCGTCACCGCACCACGCAGTTCATTAGCCCGCGCGGCAAGAACACCGGTGACCACGGACCGGACGGTTGGAACTGGGCGGGGCTTACGCCGGATGATGTTACGTTGCCCGGTCTGTTGCGCGACGCGGGCTACCGCACCATCCACGTGGGCAAGGCGCACTTCGCGCCTCCCGGCCACCCTGGGGAAGATCCATCCAATATCGGCTTCGACGTGAATGTCGGTGGAGGCGCCATGGGCCAACCCGGCAGTTACTGGGGGCAGGATGGTTACGGTAATTTGAACCCCAAGCGGCAGACGTGGGCGGTGCCGGGTTTAGAGAAATATTATAAGACCGATACGTTTTTGACCGAGGCGCTGACGATTGAAGCCAAGGCAGAAATCGACCGGTCGCTCGAAGATGAAACGGCGTTCTACCTCTACATGTCGCATTACGCGGTGCATTCGCCGTTTCAGGCTGATCCGCGATTTGAAGGGAATTATGCGGAATCGGAAAAAGACGAACACAGTCGCGCCTACGCCACTCTGATCGAAGGGATGGATAAATCATTGGGCGATCTGATGGATCACCTCGAAGCCCGCGGCATCGCGGAAAATACCCTCATCATCTTCATGGGCGACAACGGTTCCGATGCGCCCTTCGGTGGCTCGGACGATATCGCGAGCTCAGCGCCGTTCCGCGGCAAAAAAGCGTCGCGCTGGGAAGGTGGCATCCGCGTGCCATTCATCGCCGCGTGGGGCAACCCGCAGGCCGGAAACCTTGTCCAGCAGCAGCTCCCGATAAAAGCGGGTGGGGTGCAGTCTCAGGTCGGAACCTGCTACGATATTTTTCCAACGATTCTGGACGTCGCCGCAGCGAAGTCTCCGGTGGGTCACGTCGTCGATGGGCAGGATTTGAAGCCTCTGTTACTGGGAGATCGGGACCCGGATCGGAAGGATGTGTTTCTTTCCCACTTCCCCCATGAGCACCGCAACAACTACTTCACCTCCTATCGCGCTGGGAACTGGAAGTTGATTTACCACTACCTGCCAGAATCCGGTCGCGATGCGGACCGGTACGAACTCTACAACCTCCGCAAGGATCCGTCCGAGTCGGACAATCAAGCCGTGGCGCAGCCCGAGCGACTCGCCCGCATGACCCGCGTGATGGTCCGGCAACTGGATGGGATGGAGGCGCTTTACCCCGAGGTGGATGGTGTCGAACAACGGCCAGTCGTTCCGAGCTCATAGGATTAGCGCATCCTTTTAACTTATAGACCGCATTTAGTCCCAGAAAGCACGGAGGAAAACCAGAGTTTCACGGGGGTGTAATTGAAAAACCACCCAACCGAGAATCAGTCTTCGCTCTTCAGGTTCGAATCAATTCCACTATCAACCCTCCGTGACCTCCTTCGGTTACTCTGTGATCGCTGTGATTCAGATCCTCCCTGTAATTCGAAAGTACAAAGATTATAAAAAGCCAAACTAATCTGTTCCGACTCGTCGTCGCGATGGCGGTTGTCGCCATCGCCTCGGTGGCCACCGCCAAAACCTCCTCGGTGCCAAAAGGCCTACTGGGTTACTGGACCTTGGACGTCGACTCCGGCGAACCCGCCTGGCTGCGCGTGAGTGAAGTGGACGGCGAACTCCAAGTGTCCATGCGCCTCTATGTTGGCCCCGATGGACCTTATCAGGATGCGCGCATCGAAGACGACCGACTCAAGTTCACCTTGCGCCAACGCAAGCAGGCGAAAGGGAGCAAAGTTAACATCGCCCAGACCGTGGACGCCGCGGTAAAGAACGGTAAACTCACGGGTACCATTTCGGTCATCCGCGATGATGGGGGAGCGACGAAGCAGAAACACTTCAACGGCAAGAAATCATTGGACGCGCCGACCATGGCCCCTGATCTGAGCAAGGTGAAATTCGGCCACCCGATCTCGCTCTTCAATGGTAAGGATCTGACCGGTTGGCGGGCACATGAGACTGACAAGGAGTTTGGTTGGAGCGCCGAAGATGGCCTCTTGGTCAATACCACGCCGAAGACTGATTTCAGTGCGACGGGTGCCTTTGCCAATTTACGCACCGAAGCCGAGTTTGAGGACTTCCGGTTGCACATCGAATTTTTGATCGATGCCAATCGAAACAGCGGCGTTTACCTGCGCGGCATGTGGGAAGCCCAGATCGTTGATCGCGACAGCCGCATGCAAGGGTTACAAGGGGTAGGCGCGATCTTCAGCCGCATCGCTCCGTCGGTGCAGGCAGGTAAGCCTCCCGGAGAGTGGCAGACCTACGATCTCACGATCGTCGACGGCCACGTGACCGTGGTGCTTAACGGCGTCAAAGTGATTGACAACCAACCCGTAGGAGATCCCACGGGAGGCGCCATCTACAGCGACATATCCGCCCCGGGTCCCATTTACCTCCAAGGCGACCACACCAGCGTAAAATACCGCGAAATCTACCTGGAGCCTGTCCCAAAAACTGGGATTTTCCCACGAGTGCCATATTGTCTCGAATTCTTACGGCCATCAGCACTTCACGCAATCTGTGATCCAGATTTGGAATGGGACTAAACACCGCTAACCACCTGGTTTAACGAGGGATCCAATCAAGATTGATCGGTCATGCCATTGATCGACAAAGGGCGGCATATTTTCTAAAATCGCTCTGTCGGAAAGAAGGGCATTTGCCGAGTGAAATTATAGTGAGCCTATTTGCCTAAATTTGGCCGAAATGGTCGTTTTTAGCCTCCTTGAGATCCACTTAAATATTTACTAAAAAGCCATTTGCGTCCGTGGGACAGGCTCTACCTGGCTCCGGTGGTTAAGAAGTGACCCGCGGGATTTGCGTCGCACGACATCAGGAAGGCTCATCGTCTGGGCATTTTAAAGGGACAGACTCATAATGGTGATTGACTAGGCCTCGGGATTTAGGATTTCCTGATTGAATGAGACAGGCACGGATTAAGGTGGATGCGGCGGAGGGGGAGGCGGTGTATCATTGCATGACGCGGACGGTGAATGGGGAGCGGTTGTTGGATGATGTGGCCAAGGAGGTGCTGCGGAAACAGCTGTGGCAGATTGCGGATTACTGCGGTCTGGAAATCATTACTTACGCTATCATGTCCAACCACTTCCATGTGCTAGTGCGGGTTCCTCAGCGGGCGGGTGTTGCCGATTCGGAGTTGGTTCGCCGCTACCGGGTACTCTATCCCAAACCCACCAAATATCAGACGGCTCGTTTTGGGGTGATTCAGGCGCAGCTGAAAACCGAGGGCGCGGAGGCGGATTCTTGGCGAGATCGTCAGCTCGCGATGATGGGTGACCTTTCGCCGTTCATGAAGTTGGTGAAACAACGGTTCTCAGTTTGGTTTAACCGGAGCCATCAGCGGTATGGCACACTCTGGGCCGAACGCTTTAAGAGTGTGTTGGTCGAAGCCAAATCAGGGGTGCTTCGAACGATAGCGGCCTACATTGATCTAAACCCGGTCCGGAGTGGGTTAGTAGATGATCCTAAAGACTATCGGTTCTGCGGCTATGCTGAAGCGGTGGCGGGTCACAAACTTGCCCGCTTGGGGCTGGCTCGATTAGTCGAGGGGGGGCGAAAACGGGGGTGGCGGTGGACGCAGGACTCCTACCGCGAAACACTCTTTGGTAAGGGGGCCGCGCCCAAGGAGGGGGGAGTGAAGATCGATGCGGCGGCCATGCAGAAGGTAATCAAAGCGAAGGGGAGATTGCCTCTCCATCAGGTGCTGCGGTGCCGCGTGCGTTATTTCACAGATGGCGCCGTTTTAGGAGGTCAGACGTTCGTTCAGCAGCATTTGACCAACGACCAAAAATTGACCGGAAAACGAAGCCGAACGGCGCCACGACCGGTTCCGCGAGTGACCGATTGGGGCGATCTATCTACTTTGCGCGGATTGAGGCGTCAGACGTTTGGGTAACTGGTTGATCTTAGGATTACCCCATGTGGGGGACCTGCAACAGGGGACGGCCGCAAAATTTAAAACTTTTCGATTTTAGCAATTCAGTCCGACTGCTTTGGCGGGACGAAATTGGTTGAAATCAAAACTGAGGAACTCGGTCGAAGTTACCAAATGGGCGTGGGCAACGTGCAGGATATCGAAGGCACGATGACCTCCGGCGACGGTATTCGCGCCAGAAATCTGGATCGCTTCAGCAACAAGGTCTGCCAACGAGACTTCGCTCAAATGCCACCTTCCGGCCGCACGGTCGGCCTCGAAGCCTTTCAGCCGCTTCTTGGCATCACCGCCTGCCATCAGTCCTCGGAATTCTGCCAGACGCAGGGCATTACCGAACTCTAGTAGGTTGAGTGGAGAAAGGATGAGGGGGGACTCGGTTTCGATCAGCCGCCGCCGCGCTTCTGCCGAATGGATGTCGCGGCGGTAGAGGGAAAAGAGGAAACTGGTATCAGCGCAGAGCACGGCAGATTACCAATCGCCTTGGGCGTCACGGATGAGCTGGGCGTTTTCCTCCGCCGTAAGCGAGGTATCCTCGGAAGTCAGATCCCAGGCTGCACCTTGAGCCCAATCGACCGGGGCGGGTAGGTTTGTCTCAATCGGTACCAACTTGGCGACAGGTTTGCCCCGACGCGTAACGGTGATCGATTCACCGAGCTCCACGCGGCGCAGGAGCTTAGCGTAATCATTGCGTCACGTGCGAACCGTGGCGGTTTTCATTATGCCATACTGAATGTAACCACATTAGATGGAATATCGGAGGAGGATGAAGGCCAAATAGCCGCGCCTCGATCAAAGGCACCACAACGTGGATCTTCCTGGTGAACCGAGGGCTGAAAATATCCCCTTTTCCCTAGGAGCTTGTCGGACTTAACCCCTCGAAGCGATCTATAGGCTCAAGGATGACTTCAAAGTTCGCCGCGAAGTGATTGGATTGAGACTGAGGCACCTTCGAGGCCGTCTTATTGAGATTCGTTTCTAAGTCCGACAGGCTGCTAGATAAGGGCCGCAGGGGGCACGTCGTAAGAAGTGGATTACGCCGACGACTACACGGCACTTTTTCACGACTCCGACTGGGGAGGCGCACGATTCCGAGTGGGACTCGGGAGTCTAGCTGCCTATCTCCAGCTTACGCCGGATACGCTCCAAATTGATCGGGTGTGCGCGGTGCTAAAGTGTAGCCGATCTCCTTACACAATTTGTGACCGATGTCCTCGGATTATACCCGCCCCGCGCCCCAGCTCCCTCCAAGGCGACCACACTTCGGTAAATTACCGCGACAGCTACCTCGCTCCGGTGGTGAAGTAACCGAGATTTCTTTCTTTAGATTATGTCTAATTAGATCAAAATCATAAGACCTTGGATGGACTCTTTTCTGCCTCTCCGGCTCATTGGACTGCCTTCTATTACGACTTTTTGGGGGCGGCGCACCGTCTTGGAGCGAATAGATCAGTCAATTCCATTGAAACGAGGAAGGCACCAGTCAGTAACAGAGGGTTCTCTGCCTGCATTAGCAGTGCGTTGATCCTATGCCGTCATCATACAAAGATTATTACTCAATCCTCAAGGTCGATAAAAAGGCTTCTCAGGATGAGATCAAAAAGGGCTTTCGTAAGATAGCTCGGAAGTTTCACCCCGACGTAGCCGGTAGTTTCAATAAGGAAGCCTCAGATAAGAAGTTCAAGGAAGCTAACGAGGCCTACGAGGTATTGGGTAATCCGGAGAAGCGTAAACGCTACGATGACCTCGGCGCGAACTGGGACCGAGCGGGGCCATCACCATCGCGCTCGCACGGGCAATCGAGACAGGGATCCGCGGGAAGTCCAGGAGGTGAGGAGTTCAACTTTGGTGGCACGGGGTATAGCGATTTTTTTGAGCAATACTTTGCGCGGGGCCAACCGTCTGGATTTGACGGGCAAGGGGGGGCTTCACGTGGGTTTTCGTCGCGGGGAAGCGATGTGGAAGCAGAGCTATCGGTGAGCTTTGAGGAAGTGCTCAATGGTTCCGACCGGGCGGTTTCTTTGCGAAAGGTGAACCCGCGCACCGGCGAGGCGACTTCTCATAAGTATCAGGTGAAAATTTCCAAAGGCATCCGCGAGGGCCAACGGATTCGCCTGGCGGGCCAAGGCGAATCAGGCTCGGGCGGTGGCGTGGCGGGGGATCTTTTTTTGCATGTTCGTTTTGCCAGGCATCCTTTTCTGCGGAATGAAAAGGAGACCCTTTATTATGACCTCGAGATCACGCCCTGGGAGGCGGTGCTTGGGGCCTCGATTACGATTCGAAGTTTGGACGGCTCCGTGCGAGTTACGATCCCGCCGTGCAGCCAGAATCAACAGCAACTCAAATTACGAGGACTCGGCCTACCTCTGCCCGGAGATGAGCGCGGAGATCTCTACATAAAGCTTTTAATCGAAGTGCCTAAATCGGTGGATGATACTGAGCGAAGCACGTGGCAAGCCCTGGCGGAATCGAGTAAATTCAATCCAAGAAGTATCTAATCAATCCAGGGTCTGCTCCGTGGCCCGCCAGCTTAACCTAAGCTTGTTACTCAGCTGTCAGCGGCGGGATGAAACTCCTCTTCTTCGGACACCGGGGTGAGTCCCGCTGCTGCCTAAACCGGTGAAAATAGAGTCGCGGATAAAAGGGTAAGGCTGAAAATGATCGGTTGAGGCAGCCCTGAATTTGAGGGCAGATATCGCATGGGGCAGGGCAGTTTTTTAGGACCACGAGGGTGGTTATTCGGGTTCTTTTCCTAGTTTAAAAGCGACGTAGGCATCACCCCTTTCCATATCCGGAAAAAACCGACCTCCGGTGGAGGGAATCACGATATACTGTTGGCCATTCGCTTCGTAAATGCTGGGTGGAGCGGATCCCACGAACGGCAGTTTGTATTCCCAGAGAACCTGGCCGTTATCGACATCGAAGGCCCGTATCTTTTGATCAGATGTGCCCGAACAGAAAATAAGTCCGCCAGCGGTAACGGAGGCGCCGCCAAAATTCTTCGTGCCGGTGATGGGGATACCTTTTTTCGTTAAATCCTCGTGTTCACCCAACGGTACCTGCCACTTGATTTTCCCCGTGTTTAGGTCAATCGCGTTGAGCAACCCCCAGGGCGGCTTGTTGCCATGATGGCCGTCCTGATCGAGCAGTCGTTTGAAGCCGTGAAATTTGTAGTAGGGACGTTCGGGCTTTCCCGCACTCGTCTGCACCGAATCGGGTCGATCGCGCTCCATGAGATAGTCGAGCAGATCACCTAGCTCCGGTCCCTGGATTTGCGGGGACGGCGGCATGCTATTTCGACCGGTCTTTAATAACCCGGTGATCTGCCCGTCCTCCATGCGACGATTCAGATTAAGCAGGGCCGGAAACTCGCCCGTCCCTTCCCGGTTGGGGCCATGGCAGACGATACAAGAAGCTTCGTATACTTTGCGCCCAGAGGTCGGTTCCAGCTTGGTTTCGTCGACGAAATCCTCTTTCCGCTGGGTCAGCGTAATATACCAGGAATACTCATTAGAATTCAGGTAGAGCATACCGGTATTGGGATCGGTGCAGGCTCCGGTCCATTCCGCACCACCATTGATGTTGGGAATAAAATTTGGACGATTCAAAGCGGTGGGGAGCATCCACCCCATCGTGGCTCTATCTTTTTCAAACATATCGAGGATGTATTGACGGCTTTCGGGTGAAATATCCGTCACGTCGTCCAAAGTGTAGGCCTGGGTTCCAAAAGGTTCCGGCAGCTCAACGTCGGGTTGGTAGGGCCAGGTTCTCATCCCAGGAATCGTGGAGGTCGGTGCGCGACGGAGCCGGAAGGGGAATATCGGTTTTCCGGACACGCGATCCAAGAGCAGCGTGTTGCCGGATTTCGTCACCTGCGCCACCACATCGATACGTTTCCCGGCCCGCGAGATGGTCGTCAGCACGGGAGGAGCGGATACATCCTTGTCCCAAATATCGTGGCGTAATTCCTGGAAATGCCAGAGGCGTTCGCCGGTTCGCACATCGATGGCGATGATGCAATTGGCGAACAAATTTCTCCCGTAGTTCAGGTTGCCCATGAAGTTCGGTTTGGGCGAGGCGGTGGGGACGTAGACAATGCCTCTTTCCTCATCGAGCGATATCCCTGACCAGGCGTTGGCACTGGCTCCCGGTTCGGGATTCAACCAAGTGTCCGATCCAAATTCGCCAGCCTCGGGCACGGTGTGAAAAACCCAGAGCTGTTTTCCAGAGGTCGCGTCGTAGCCATAGACGTGACGCTGAGCTCCGGCAATCACGACGGTGTTATCAAAGACGACCACCGGCACTTTACAGGAATCCGCGATCGAAATAACGCCGTCCGTGCCGAAACTTGGATCCAGTTTCCCTGAGCTCGCGATCAAGGCCATCAATTCACGGCCGCTGGTGAAAACGATCCGGTCTCCATTTTCATGGGGAGGGTTATCCCAATAAAAAATACCTCGCTGAGAAGGCGGACCCCCGGGATCGAAACGCCAGATTTCCTCCCCCGTCGCTCCATCGACTGCCACCACGTGATGACCGACCGTGGGGGTATACATGATGCCGTCGACGATGATGGGGTTGGTTTGAATTGCCGCTGAATTTTCGGGCATGTCCTGACTTCGGTAAATCCAGGCCCGCTTAAGGTTTTTAACGTTCGAACGATTGATCTGCGTCAGTCCGGAATAACGACTGCCGTTGTGGTCGCCATGGGAGCGATACCAATCGCGATAGTCGGATCGAGGGGGTAATTCATGAGATAGGGTCAGCTCGTGGGACTCTGCCGCCGGGATCGTTTTGTAGAGTGGTAGTTTTGCCCGCTCAGCCGCATTTTCAATGGCCCAATAGTCTTCCGGTTCCGGGATATTTTCGATCACCTGTGACCGGACGTTCGTATTCGATCCAAGGAGAAAAGAGGAAAGGAGTAAGAGCCTGAGCAATGATTTCATGAAGCCGTGGTGGGTGGGTGGCGGGGGTAGATGCCTCGGGGAATTGTACCGGCAAAGACTTTCTGGCGCGAATAACCTGATTCCGTAAACAGACCCACTCGTCTCAATATCAGTAATTCGAAGGAGAGGTATTATTACGATCGAATCAATAGGGATCTTTTCTCATCGGTGCCCCAGAGCTGCTTTTGAGCAGTGACAAGTCGCGGAGAAGGAATCTAGCCGTTTGCTTTCCTGGGACAAATTACCGGATGATCCGCGGATATTTCATCGGGGCACCTTGATCGGTATCGGGATGAAATGAGAGATCGATCGCACGGCCAGCTCGAGTTTGAAATCACTCATGTGGCCGGCCAGTGCTTGACGATCTTTGGGCACCACCCTCGGCTCGGATACGGCAAACGACATTTAGTTACGGGTCGTCACACCCTCACAGGAGCCGCCGATGAATCGGAATCCCAGAATTTCTCGCGCTTTAACCGACGCTCTTGTCCGCGGTGGAACGTTACACCCCGAGAGTTTCGCCACCAGCTTTCGGAGTAAGGATAGATGGCATCGTCTTTCGGGGTAGGAACCGGGGACAGAAGTGAGGCTCCCTCTCTCGGGATCTTTCCGAATCGCCCAGTCGGGGCCATTTGATTTTTTTTGGTCTATCTTTGGGGCAGGGAAGATCGACCCAACGATGCGATTCTACCTAGGACCGAATGGGACAGCGACTGAGCTCATTCTCTCATCTTGCCTCACCCTGAGGACTTCGCTTTTCGCGCAATGATAGAGGGCGGATTTGACCGTTACATATTTCGACGAATTTTCCAGCGGGCGGAGGAAAAGGTGGGTTGTCCTTGCTTGATAGGGTAACGGGTAGAGGTTGGATAGACGGGGATTCTCCCCAATTACTGATTACCTTTTCCGACTTATGGCAAAATCCTCTTACAACCCCGCTGGGGGCAATGGCCTCCCGCCACTCGATGTGGTGCTGCAGCAGGCGAAATCTCTGCTCATTATTCCGATCGTCGTGCTCGTTGGGTTCGGTGGCTTCTCCAGCTTTTACACCGTGCAACCCGAAGAGGAAGCCGTGGTTAAGCGCTTTGGCAGTGTCATCGCGATCAAACAGCCCGGCTTTCATTTCAAGATCCCGTTTGGTATCGATCGCGCTCAACTCGTACCCACCGCCCGGGTCTTGAAAGAAGAATTTGGTTTCCGCTCGATCGACAATGGCGGTCGCACGCAATACGTCAAAACTAGGGAACACCGCGGCGAATCACTTATGTTGACCGGCGATCTCAAGGTGATCGACGTCGAATGGGTGGTGCAGTTCCAAATCGCGGACGCCTCAAAATTTCTTCACGAAGCGCGCAATCCGATTCAAACGATTAGAGATAATTCCGAAGCCGTGATGCGTCGGATTGTGGGCAATAGCCTCGGCAGTGATGTGCTGACCGAAAAGCGGGTGCAGGTCGCGATGTCGGCCCGCCTCGAGTTGCAGGAACTCCTCAACAACTTCAATATTGGGGTGCAGATTAACACGATTGAGCTGCAGGACGTGACTCCGCCCGAGACGGTCAAACCCGCCTTCAATGAAGTCAATCAGGCTGAGCAGGAGCGCGAGCGCTTGATCAACGAGGCCGAAAAGCGCCGCAATCAAGTGATCCCACGGGCGGAGGGGCAGGCGTTGCAAATCGTTGCTGGGGCCGAAGCCTACCGAGCCGAACGCGTCAACCGCGCTCGCGGTGAAGCAGGACGTTTTACCGCGATCCTATCGGAATACCAAAACGCTCCCACGATCACGAGGCAGCGCATGTATTTAGAGATGATCGATCAGGTGCTGCCAAAAGCAGGCCCGGTTTACATCATGGAAGACGGCGTCAGCTCGCCGATACCGTTACTTAATCTTGGACAAGCCGGCAATGCGTTGCCGATCGGAGGTGGAAAATGAATCGTAAAAGCATAACCGTTTTTAGCCTAGTGGCGGCACTCATTGTGGGTGCGGTCGTTATCTCCTCATCTGCCTACACGATCGATCAAGCCGAGCAGGCGATCATCGTGCAGCTCGGAGCGCCGGTCGGTGGTCCGATTACCGAGCCGGGCTTGCATTTCAAAGTGCCGTTTATTCAGGAAGTGCGCCGTTTCGACAAGCGACTGCTCTCATGGGATGGTGAACCGAATCAGATCCCAACCCGTGGCGAACAGTTCATCTCGGTCGATACGACGGCTCGTTGGCGCATCATTGATCCTCTCACCTTCATGAAGAGTGTGCAAAATGAGCGCGGCGCTACCATGCGATTAAACGACATTCTGGATTCCGTGGTGCGTGATCAAATTTCGGCCACGGATCTGGTTGAAATCGTCCGGTCCAAGGACTGGGAGATTTCAGAGGAAGATCTTAAACGCGCTCAGGCGGTCAGCGCCGGCGACGAAGAAAATCTGCGCAAGCGCGTCGCGAGTGGTCGCCAGGAATTGGTGAAATCCATTTTGGCCAAAGCCAGCGTGCAAATGCCGGATTATGGCATCGAATTGATCGATATTCGGATCAAGCGAATCGACTATGTCGAAGCCGTGCAGCAGCGCGTTTTCGAACGGATGATCGCGGAGCGCCAACGCATCGCCGAACAATTCCGATCGGAAGGAGAAGGTCGTGCCGCCGAAATCGACGGTATTACGGAACGCCAACTCGCATTGATTACATCCGAGGCCCAACGTAAAGCTGAGCTGATTCGCGGTGAGGCCGACGCTGAGGCAACCCGGGTTTACAACGACGCTTTTGGTGCCGATCCGGAGTTCTTCTCGTTCTTCCGCTCATTGGAAAGTTACAGCCGATCAATCGGGGCGAAGACGACGCTGTTCCTTGGTCCGGAGTCGGACTACGTGCGCTACCTGCGAGACTCGAGTCCGCAACCGCAAAAAGCTCAGCGGTAAACGACTGCTTCAGGCCGTTTCTTTGCATGACCCGAACATTCGTAGTGTTCGGGTCATTGCGTTTTGAGAGCGGCTCTAAAGTTTCGCGCTAGCGGGTAAGCACATTGCCGCAATCTGCCGACGTGCCACGGCCAACTGATGGGGTTAAGGTTTCCGTAGCTTATTCGTTACCTCCACGATATCTTGTCCCCAACGAGCAAGCAGAAATCCTCGTGCGCCCCTGTTTACCGCGATCGATCGCCCCCCTCGGGGCTTCTCCGATCAACCGTTAAAAGTGAGGGGGGAGTTAACCAAGGAGTCGTCATGAATGAATTATTAATTGAATATCCGTATTTGTTGGCGCCGCTCATTTTTTTTGCCCGAGTCGCTGATGTTTCGCTGGGGACCTTTCGCACGATTGTGGTTTTCCGGGGTTACAAAGTCTTGGCTGCAACCATCGGATTTTTTGAAGTCATTATTTGGTTAGTCGCGGCCGGGCAGGTTTTGACGAATCTCGATCAATGGTATTTGGCGTTGGCCTACGCGGGTGGATTTGCCGTGGGTAACTATGTCGGCATGTGGATTGAGGGCCGGTTTGCGATCGGTGATGAACTTGTTCGTTGTATCTCATTCAACCGTGACGTCCTCGCCGGAAAGATCCGTGACGAAGGATTCAAGGTCGTTTCATTTGATGGTGATATGGGGGAGGAGAAAGCGGTGGAACTGCTGCTTATCATCGAAAAGCGGCGCAAGGTTCCTGCGCTCATTCGGTTAATTAAAACGCTCGATCCGACGGCGGTGTATTCTGTTTCCGACATAAAAAGCGTTTACGACGGACCCGATCTTTTGCCGCGACGCAGTTTTCTAGGAAGTCTAATGATTTTGCCCGGCAAGCGTCGGTGAAGGAGGAAAGGCGGAGCGTGGCGGTATCCGTTAAAAAAGTAGATCGAAGAGCCAGCCTACGATCACCACGCCGAGGCTGACGGTCAGGGAAAACGCGACCATGAGACGCAGGGTCATGACCCGCTTCAATATGATCAACTCAGGCACGGACACGCCGACGGCGGACATGATGAACGCCATGCCGGTGCCGAGAGGGACGCCTTTTGCGACCAGGGTTTCGAGCACGGGCACGGTGGCGTTGGCACTGGCATAGAGGGGGAAGCCCAGCACCACCGCAGCAGGCACGTTCCACCAGCGGTCCGTGGCAAACCAAGATGCCAACGCGTGGGCGGGAACGAATCCGTGGATGCCGGCGCCGACGAGGAGAGCGATCGCCAAGTAGGGCAGCACTCCGAGGTAAATTTCGCGGGCTTCCTGGTTGGCGAATGCGATAGCGGGTTGAGGAGTATCGGGTTGAGTATCTGCACCCGCACAACAGCCAGAGTCGGGTTTAGGGGCGGGCGTAGTGCAGCAATTTGAATCCGACTTTGAGGGTGATTCTGACGGAGTGGGTTTCGAATTCAATACGATGGATTGTGGTGCCATCTTGGTCAGGGCGGGGCGGCGTAGCGCAAATTCCGTGAGCCACCGTTCGGCGTGCAACCGTTGGAGCACCCAACCGCCGATTACCCCGAGCGACAAGCCGGCGAGGATGTAAACCAGCGTGATTTTCCAGCCGAAGCTCGCAATGAACAGGGCCACCACGATTTCATTGACCAGCGGGGATGTGATCAGAAAGGCCAAGGCGATGCCGATGGGTAATTTGGCTTCGATAAAGCCGATGAACAACGGCACGGATGAACACGAACAGAAAGGGGTGGCGGCCCCGAACAAAGCGGATCCGGGATACCCCAAGAGGCGTCCGGAAGGGGTCTTTAACCAACGCCGCACGGCCTCGACGGGTAGGCCGCGGCGCACGAGGGCCATCAGCCATGAGATCGCAATAATCAGGACGCTGACCTTGAGTAGTTCGAACAGGAAGAAAGCGACCGCTAAGCCCCACGGAGAATCGGGGGGGAGGCCCACCACCTGAATCGCGGTATCGGCGAACCATTCGAAAGGGGCAAAAACTGAAAGGGCTAGGATCATGGGACCAGGGGGCGAATCAGACGCAACAACGCGCGGCATCCAAGAGGACACAGTCGGCTTGAAGCCGAGGATCTGCTGCGGCCACGGCATCCAAGAGGGCGAGGGTTCGGCGCATCACCAACGAGCTGGGTCGATTGATCTGATAGTGAATGAAGGTGCCCTCACGACGTTCACCGAGTAAACCGGCTTGTTTGAGGAGAGAAAGGTGCCGGGATATCTTGGAAGGGATGTAACCGGTGATAGGCCCGATCTGGCAATTGCACACCTCACCGCCATGCTTGATCAAGTTGAGAATGCGCAGACGGGCGGGGTCGGCGAGGGCGTTGATCAATTGGGCGGGAGCTTGCAGCGAGGCTTCGGATATAGCGGTAGTGGTGGTCATTTATTCTGTAATTGCGGAAATACAGAAACAAAGAATGGGTCGATGGTCAACTTCTCAGAAAGCAGCAGCGGGTCGGCAGAAATGATGAAAACGGCCCGAGGTGATCTTTTCCGCCTTGGTTTGGGGGAATTGCAGCGACTCAATCGCGACCAGACTCCGGTGAGCTTGGAGCTAAAGTCAGCCTAAGTGCGCTATTTCCGTGCTTCGATTTAGCTCGGCAAAAAATCGCAGAACTCATCGACTGGCTCTAGCAGCCTGTCGGACTTGACCCCTCGAAGCGATCTATAGGCTCAATGATGACTTCAAAGTGTCAGCGAAGTGATTGGATTGAGACTGAGGCACCTTCGAGGCCGTCTTATTGAGATTCGTTTCTAAGTCCGACAGGCTGCTAGGCGCGTTTCAGGATAACGCCAATATTTGCAGTGTTTGGGTCAGTGGCGTTTTAAAGTGAGTTGGTTCGAAAGGAGGGGGCGTTCCAGGAGGCAAGGGTGGCGAGTGAAATGGGGAAGACTGAACGAAGCACCGGGGAGGATGGCGGATCGCTATAATTTTTCAACCGGACCGCTTTTAGACATCCGATCTACCACAGTGATTTTCCATGAGCTTCGGGAGTTGCGGGCGTTGTGCTCGAACCCGTTCCACCGGCGCAGCCACCCGCGGTGGTTCCTCTCCGCGTCGGATACGCCATTACCAGCGGCAAGGGGCCAGCCGAGGGCGGGACCTCGCGAAACACCACGCGTTCCACCGCCAATCGGGAAACGCACCCCGGCACCAGTCCGATGCCTGATCCCGCGGCCACCCACGTGTGTCAGCGGCATCATCTGATCCGGCTGATACCGCACCCCCGCGCTGCCCCTGCATTGCGACAAGCTTCGACGATCTGATCAAACATCACCGGAGTGCCCTCGCGGTGATCCACGACCGGATCCCGCCGCTGACACCGCCTGTTGTTTGAAGTTCACTCTGCGCCGTGCGGCCAACGCATGAACCGCTGGCACCGCCGCCACGATCCGGTCCAAGTAGATCAGCTCCTCCGCCAAGCAGAGTTCCTGCATCTGTTCACCAAAGGATCGGGGAAAACCAACATTCAACCGCCCCTCGCGAAACGCGGCCATCTGCCGATCGGGCATCACCTCATGGAGCGGAAAGCGCCACGGCTGGATAACGGCTCTGGTCGTCCCGTACCGTACCATCCGGGGCAGGATCAGCCGCATCGCTGGGCCCATGAATCCGACCGAGATGGCTCCGATCTCACCTCGCGCCTCCTGCTGGGTCACACGCACCGCCGCATCGGCGTCACCCCACAGTCGATCGATTTCCACCCGGAAGGTTCGCCCCATTGCGGTCATCCGCACCAATCGCTTCGTCAGGTTAAATAACTTCACCCCATCTTCACCCCGAGGTTACGAATGGTCTGGCTCACCGCCGGCCGCACCACGCGCAACTCCGCGGCCGCGGCGGTGAAATTTTAATCCCTAGCCACCGCCGCAAATGTACGCATATGCCGAAGTTCCATGGCCTGTGACCAACAAAGCGTATAAAAACTGGCCCGAAGTTTTTAATCACGACGCCGGCATCACCAGCGCGATTTTGGACCGCGTGCTCCATCACGCCGAGACTGTCGTTATCGAAGGCAAAAGTTACCGCATGAAAGACCAGATCGAACCGCCCAACTGAGGCCACCACCGGTCCCAATCCGCGTTCCATGCCACACGCCGGCGGCCTCAAACCCACCGGCGTTTTTTTACGAAATCACGACGTGGTTTTCAAACCGCCCGTTTGAGGTGATCTTCACCCCGCCGCTCGCAGCCTGAATTAGTCATAAGTAAATTCGATTAGTTGAAGAGAATCGCACGATTTTAAGAAAGAGTTTCAACCCGTGAGGCCGGCATTGTCTCAAGATTTCAGTGAGACTCAGACCGTGGGGGATTCGTGATCGCTGCGATCGAGGTGGTCTAAATGCCGGGTGAGTTCCGCCGTTCCGCGATCGTCGGAATGGGGGGGGGGCACTCTGCCGGGTGATTTCCAGGGATGGAATCCTAGTTTTTTACATCTACCCACGGCCTCTAAGTGGGGCGGATTACCGGCCTGGGGCGGACGCGTAAGATAAGGAGTGGGGGGCTACTTTCGGCGGTCTTGGCGGGTTCGCTATAGAGATGCCCGAGGGCACTTCACTCGGGAAGCGGACAGGGATTTTTTCACCCGATAAAGTAATCGTCTTCTACCGAACAGTGGGACTGGATCTTGAATGCTTGATTCCTAGCAGCCGAGTTTGCAGTTCGGCTAACTTAACTGGTTTGGGGATGAAAGAATCCATACCGGAGTCGATGCATCGAGCCCGTTCGGCCGGAAGAGTTGCGGCGGTCAGGGCAATAATGGGGAGCAATGACGCGGTTCGTGATTGGGGGGATATTTCTGGATCGGAAGCCCATGTGCGTATTTGCCGGGTCGCCTCCCAACCGTCCATGTTGGGCATGTGACAGTCCATTAGAATCACATCCGGTAGGGGGTCGTTTTTGAGGGCGGCCAGTGCTTCGGCTCCGTCGGCGGCAAGCGACGAGGAGCAACCCAGCTCACGCAGCTGCGCCACAAGGACTTTCTGGTTCACGCGGTTGTCTTCCACGATCAGGACGCGAAGATTCAAGAATTCGAGTGGCCGGGGTGGACTTGAGGCGATCTCGGGGATTGTGGCCGTTGGTTCGAGAGGAAGGGTGAAGCTGAAGGTAGATCCTTCACCGGGTTTACTTTCGACTTCGATCCTTCCGCGCATCAATTTCACGAGGCGGGCGCTGATCGCGAGTCCTAACCCGGTTCCACCGAAACGTCGAGTGGTGGAGGAATCGGCTTGGGTGAAGCGGCTGAAAATACGGCCGAGCGTTTCGGCATCCATGCCGATACCCGTGTCGCGAACCGAAAAACGAACCTGAGGGACGGCGCCGGGGCTACCCGAGGGCTCGGCTCGAAGTTCAATGCTTCCGTTGGGTGGAGTGAATTTCACCGCATTGGACAGCAGGTTTAAAATGATCTGTCGTAGCCGAAAACTGTCGCCGGAAAAACTATCCGACAGATCGGCCGCAACGGAGTATCGGAACGAGAGATTCTGTCCCACTACCCGAGTTTCAAGCAGGGCTATGGTATCCGTGAGCAGTGGCTTGAGGCGGAAGGTATGGGCTTCGAGTTGGAGCTCTCCGGCCTCGATTTTGGAGAAGTCTAGAATGTCTCCGAGTAACTTCAGCATCAGCTCGCCGGAATCTGTGACCAAGCGAGCGTATTCAACCGCCTCCGTCGGGAGTTGGGGATGGCGTTGGATCAATTCGGAGGCCGCGATGATCCCGTTGAGTGGCGTGCGAATTTCATGACTCATGTTGGCGAGGAAATCACTTTTGGCTCGGGATGCCGCGTCAGCCTGCTTGGTGGCGGCGGTGAGTTCGCTGGTTCGAGCTTCGACGAGTTGTTCGAGTTGATCGTTGGTCGCGCGGGTCGCTCTCAAAGCTTCCCGGCTACGTTGATTCGCGGCGGCAATCATGCGCACCAAAGCGGTTCCAATCATGAAAACGACTACCATCGCCAATATACCGTCTCGACGCAGGGTGGTCGCGACGAACGTCATCGAATCGCTCATGGGGGTTTGGAAAACCACCCGTTCGTGAAACCAGAGAAACCCAGCGACGATGATAAGCAGGTTACCGAACGCGATTCGAGGCGTGGCAAAGACCATCGCGACGAGCAGAAAGACGAGGTCGAATGAGAACAGTAGAATCGCGGCAGCGACGGGCTCATCGTAGGAAGAAAAGAGCAGCAAAAAGGCATGAATGGGTAGAATTGAGCCCAGTACCAGGACGTTTCCGGCCTGAGCTAGACGTCCTTTGATCACTTCGTGGCAGGTCATGCCCGCGGCGATCATCACGATCAGATTGAGCCCCAATTTAAACTCGATCGAGGGCACTTCGACCCACCAAAATTTGATCATGTTTGCTGCGATTACAAAGGAGAAGAGACTGCTGAAGCTCACGAGCAGTTTAGCCTTGAGCGCGTCAAAATAGGCGTCATGTCGATAGATCAAGTCTACTCGATCGGCAATCGTTCTAATCAATAAAATCATGTGCGGCCCGAATGGTGACAACGGGAATGTGCAAGCTAGGTATGCTCAGTAACTAGGCAAGAATCCAAACGGATTCTGTCTGACTATTTCGTTTAAATCGGGGCAACGGTAAATGATGTGAATCACACTTAGGGAGAACACCCTACGTTTCATTTATTTGAGGCCGGGAAGTCGTTTTGGGATCGGAGACTGACGGTTTCAGCGAGTTTTTCACCTCAGGGTTGTGAGGTAAACTGGGTTGTTTCGAGCAATCGTCCCTCAAGGCATGACATCTTCGGCCTCGACGGACGAACCCTCTTAACTACGTGCCATTCGCGTTTGACCTCTTACAGCTCCTTTTTAGGTATCCCGTTCAGAGTTCCCACCAGCGAGCCTTGTAGAATTTGGCGTCCGGTAAGGTCTTTTCCCACGTGCCATCGGTTGAACGGATGGTGTCGGACCACCACTCGGTGGTGGCCTGCATCACGATAGTGTGGGGTGGATTTGGCAGGTGACTGATACTTTTGATCTGGCGCAAATCGTGAGGGAGCAGCGGGGCGAACGCGTGTGACTGGGGATCAAAGGTCCAGAGATTGTCCGTGTCCGAGAGAGCCAGCTTTTCGCCCGGCATACCCCAAGTGAGGTCGTGGCCCCCGTGCCGGGGTTCCAGGCGCGTCTTCTCGTTGATCGGGAGGTTTATGGTCGTCGCGAGGGTTAAGCGGGATTGCGCGAGATTGTAATCGAATCGTTTGATTTGCTTGCCGCCCAGCGCCCAGACACAGCTGCGCGAGTCGTCCCAGACCACGCCATGCGCATCGGTCAAGATGAGCTTTTGGGTAACCTGATATTGCGGTGAAGAGTCCGGCTGGTATTCAAAAAGTTGCACGAGATCACCGGTGCTGGAGACGGTGACGATACGGTCATCGGGAAGCAGGGTTGCGGAATGTGGATTACCGCCGGCGTATCCGTATCCCACGATTTCTCCTGATTTAAAGTCGACCACGGCCATGCCGCCGCCTGATGCCACCGTGAGCACACGCTGACCGCGATCGATTCCTTTGGCATCGGAAGGATTGGAAAACCACGAATGATGTTCGGGCGCGATGTGGGCGTCTTGACTGGCCTGCCATTGCCAAACGATCGCGGCGTCCTCGTTCCAGTCGGCCCGGGAGTCGAGTAATATGAGCCGCGCTTGAGCTTGCTCACAGGCCAGAATAAAAGGTCCCGTATTTTGCGGAGTAGCCCCCGGGGCCTGCGCCTGGCCGATCAACGCGATGGCCCCAAAAATGATTCCCGTGATCGATCCTGTCACGATCCGCCTGAATGAGTTCGATGGAGGCAGACCTGGTTTCGATGGGCGTGAGTTATTTTCTCTCATCATGCGTGAAGAGGAATCCGATCGCAGGGCGCTTCTCGATCGCTTCATCCGGTCGGAAAGTCGCTCAAGCGAATTTCAATCCTAGCGGGATTTTCTGGTCGGGAATTAGTTTTGGGCAGACTGAAGGAGGGCGGGGATTAGCATTGATGGAGTTTCGATGACAACGCGGCGCCATCATTCGTGGGGAATGGGGGCGTTTTTCTCGATGACTTCACCTTCCCAGACCGCCGACTTGTCGTAGTAAGTGAGCACGCGGGAGGCGCTCCCGGCGACGGGGCCGTTGTTGATTTTCGGTATCCATTTTCTTAGGTCGCGGGCCACTCCCTTTTCTTGAGATGCGAGATTCGTCCATTCGTGGGGGTCTCCGACAATGTCGTAGAGCTCTTCGGATCCGTCGACGTAGCGGATATAGCGCCACTTTTCCGTGACGACGGAGAAATTGTCTTGGTTGTGTGAAGTGATCGCGGGTCGCTCGCGAGGCGCCTGCGGGTTCTCCAGCTGCGGCGTCAGACTGAGCCCTTCGAGATGGTCGAGGGGCGGCAGCTGGCAGAGATCGATGAGGGTGGGGTAGATATCCAGGAGCTCAGCAGGTCGCTGCGACTTTCCACCCTCATTCACGCCGGGACCGGCGAAGATGAGCGGGACGCGGGTCGAGCGTCGCCAGAGGGTGTTTTTTCCAGTGATGAGTTTTTCGCCGAGGTGGTAGCCATGGTCGCTCCAGAGAACGATTATGGTATTGTCCTTTTTGCCGGATTTTTCGAGGGCTTCCAAAATGCGTCCGACTTGGCTGTCGACGAAGCTGGTCGAGGCCAGGTAGGAGCGGACGAGATTGATGGCTTGGTCGTTTTCTTCGATCCATTTTTGGCGCGGTTCGGGCAATCTCCAATGGAGCCACCAGGAGGCATGGGGCGTATCGTCGCGGTCGTCCTTGGGCATGGGGGGCAGCACCGAGGCGTCATCGGGGTAGAGGTCGAACCATTTTTGAGTCGCGTAGCAGGGGACGTGAGGGAGGAAAAATCCCGCAGCGAGGAAGAAAGGTTTATCGTCCGGCATATTTTCCAACTGCTCGATGGCTCGGGAAGCGACGTCGTAATCGCCTTTTTTCGTGTCGTCATTGTCGTCCGGCCAGACGCCCCAGTCCATGAGGGGGTGATTGCCGAACGGGGTATCGGGGATGAGCTTTGCGGGAGGTTTCGAACCGACGCCTCCCGCGGAGCCCCAGTGTTGAAATTCAGGGTTTTCAGTATTGGCGGGCTGCGAGCGGATGCTGTGGTAGATTTTCCCGTTGCTGTAGCTTTCGTAGCCGTTGGCGACGAAATGCTGGGGAAGGGTGACGTGGTCAGCCCATTGGGGGACGTCGCGAAACCAGGGTTTCAGTCCGTGAATCCCGGTCGTGCTGGGCCGCAGTCCGAGCATTAGGCTCGTCCGTGAAGGATTGCAGAGGGGGGCCTGGCAATGAGCGTTGGTGAAGAGAGTGCCACGAGCGGCCAGTCGATCGATATTCGGCGTCTGGGCCATGGGGTGCGAATCCAGGCATCCGATCCAATCGTTTTGATCATCAATCGCGATGAAGAGGACGTTAGGTTTGTCCGGTGGGTGGGAGGCGCTAGCGGCTGTTTTCGGGCCGAGGGTAATCACGCACAGAGAGATCAGGAGGAGGGGCAACGATTTCACCTAGAGATCAAGCCCGAGGATTTCGGGAAGGACAATCCCCATCCTATCGGGAATTTCTGGCAGGAATTTGGTTTTGAGCGGACCGGAAGGAGGGATCGGGGAGCTTTGATGGATTAGGTCGGACGTGACGGCCCGGCACGCCGGGGTTGATGGGGGGGGGGATTCCCTTGGATCTAATACCCGGAAGCTTGCTTGGGCTTGGATTGCGGTAGCCCCGTGCTGGCGCGCGATGGGAGTGGTGGCTGGGGCTTTGTTTGCCGTCCGTTTGCTTTGGTGGAAATGGTAGGCTGATCGGGGGGGCCTTATCCGTGGCCGATAGGATAGGGCCGACGGGGACGTCGGCGTTCCCAGGTTGGAGAGGCAAGGGGATCGCTTACCATCAGGCTCCGACGTATTGGGTATGAAACAGGTGGCACGGTCGATTGGCGTTGGTTTGTGCAAATGTCTCGGGGGCTCGCCCCGAGGATTCTTACGGACTGGGCATGGGGGCAGGTGGGGCGCGGGCCGGGGCGGTTTTCTAGTTTAGTGCGGGGGGGCGGCCACTCGTTGGGCTTCTCAGGAAATTGTATGAGTCAGAGCTTGCGATAAATACATAAAGGTATAATAAATATACCAAATGGAGTTTGAGTTCGACCCCAAGAAAAGTGCCAAGAACAAGGATAAGCATGGTATTGATTTTTTGCACGCTCAGCAGCTATGGAACGACCCCGACTCTATTGGGTTTCCCGCTCGTTCAGACGATGAAGATCGGTTCGCTCTATTGGCCCTACACCGAGGCCGAATCTGGGTTGCCTTCTACACCATCAGGGACGATCGAGTCAGATTAATTTCGGTGAGAAGAGCCCGCCCGCGGGAGAAAGAAATTTATGAAAGCTAAAGACCTAGATAAACTTTTTGATAGCGGTGAAGTCGACATCACCGATTACCTCGACTTGTCGAAGGCATTCCGACCCGGGCATGAACAAAAGCGGGTGAACGTGGATTTTCCTACCTGGATGATCGATCGACTTGATCGGGAATCATCGAAACTTGGCGTGCCGAGACAATCGTTGATCAAGGTTTGGATCGCCGAGCGACTGGGAGTCCCTAAATCGAAAACCAGACGAACCAAGAAGGCCGAACCCGCCGGCCGCGGTAGTGCCTGATTCGATTATTTCCACTGGCCGGAGGCCGGGGTTTCAATCTTTGGTTAAGGTCGGACGTGGCGGCTTGGCGAGCCGAGGTTGAGGGGGGGGGCCTTGAGTCTAATACCCCGACGCTTGCTTGGGCTTGGATTGCGGTAGGCCCGTGCTGGCGCGCTATGGGTGCGGTGGTTGGGGCTTTGTTTGCCGTCCGTTTGCTTTGGTGGAAATGGTAGGCTGATCGGGGGGCCTTATTCGTGGCCGAGGATAGGGCCGACGGGGATGTCGGCGTTCGTGTGCTCGGCATGACCAACAACTCACAGATGAAAGGAGCTGAAACAGAACCGATGGAGGTAACTGAAGCCAAACGACAAGGCAGCAGGCGTGAGCCTGTGGCTGAAAGAAGTCGAAGGCGGGGCCCCGACCGTAGGAACACGAACCGGCAGAGAGGCAGGGCGCGGGCGACAAGCGTGCGAGCAAACGGCGAAGTCCGGAATCCATCAAGACGCGTCAAGTCGAGCCGGACGGCACGGACCTAGAGTTGTTGGCCTTACCCGAGGAGACCTCCGATGCGAGAGCACCGGAGGAGTCAGCAGAGGTCGTAGTAGTGAAGAAAGCCGGGGAAACCCGGAAGGAGCGAAGGGAACCAGAGGGGAAACTCTACGGAGCATTGCGCCGGGCCCAAAACCCGCCCCGACGTCAACCAGAGCAGTAGTGAATAACCAACCACGCAACGAACCGCAATGGGCCAAGCGTGAAACGCGTCAACCCACTGCGGGAGAGGCAAGCCCAAGGCGTGCATGAACCGCGAAACGACAGGAACCCTCGAAAGTCTGATACCGGCACGTGGTGCCATCAGACCTAGCTCGACAAGCCGAGCTGGAATCCAACCGCCGGATGCGGAAAACCGAACGTCCGGTGGGGTGCGAGCCCTGACGGGCGCAATCCCGTCAGGGCCACCCGATCCAGGTTGGAGAGGCAAGGGGATCGCTTACCATCAGGCTCCGACGTATTGGGTATGAAACAGGTGGCACGGTCGATTGGCGTTGGTTTGTGCAAATGCCTCGGGGGCTCGCCCCGAGGATTCTTCCGGACTGGGGCATGGGGGCAGGTGGGGCGGCCCAGCGGTTCGACCCTACCTGCCGGGCGGCGAGATCGGACACTCAGCGGCTCTTACTTTCGCGGGGGGCGGGCGGGCTCGTTTTCATGAAGGCGGTGCGACGAGCGTTGATGGCTTCCGATTCTGCGGCGGTTTGGGCGCGGAACTGGGCGAGGGTAGTGGCGTGGGCGGGATCTTGAGCGAGGTTGTGGTGCTCGGTGGGATCAGTGTGGAGGTCGAACAGCATCTCGAACTCGGGAGCGCGACCGCGGAAATCGTGGTCCGATTCCTTGAAGTTGATTACGCCGTCATACATGCGGATATATTTCCAACGGTCGGTGCGGATGCCTTCTTGGAAAGGAGTGTCGCGAAGCGTGAAGAGGCTTTCGAGGAAGAGGGAGTCGCGCCACACGGTTGAGGGATTTTCCACCAACGGGCGGAGGCTACGTCCCTCCATGCGGTCGGGAGCGGCTACGCCGGCGTAGTCTAGGATGGTGCGGGCGTAGTCGAGGCCGGAGACGAGTGCTTCGGTTTGTTGACCGCGTTGATGGGCGGGGAGGCGGGGGTCGTGGATGAGGCTGGGAATCTTGGCGGAGAGATCGAGCAGGAGGCCTTTGCCGCCCATGCCGTATTCGCCCATGAGCAGGCCGTGATCGCTGCCGTAGATGATGATGGTGTTGCGATCGAGGCCGCGGTTTTTGAGCTCGGCGCGGAGTTTTCCGACGGTTTGGTCGAGTCCCGTGATGATCTGGAAGTAGCGGATGTGGTGCTCGCGCAAGGAGGCAGCGTTGTAATCGTAGGCGTAGGTATTGTTGCGACGGCCGGCGTCTTGATCCTGGATAAATTCAGGGATGAAGCGGTAGGGATCGGTGAGGGCGTCGGCGGGAAGCGACAGGTCGGTGTGGCGATAGAGTTCGTCGTAGAAGGGCGTGCCTTGGAGTTGAGGGTTCTCGTTGGCGGGCCGAGTCATGCTATGCCACCCCTCGTAGTCAGTGAACATGGAGGTGGCTTGTGAGCCGTGGGGCACGTTGAGGCTGACGGAGAGGCAAAAGGGTTGGTCACTCGGCGTGGAGTCGAGGAACTCGGTCATGGCCTCCGCCATGATGGCGGGGATGGTGTCGGCCTGGGCGCGATGGTAGGGACGCGTGGAGGCTTCGTCGTGGTCTTTGGGGAGGAATTTCGTCCAGCCGTCGTGTCCCCACCAGTAGTCGAATTTCTGATCGGCTTTGCCTTGAAAGGTGTAGTATTCGACGCCGAATTTTCCGACGAAGCCGGTGTAGTAGCCATTGCGCCGGAGCACGGCGGGGTAGGTCTGCTCCCATTGCTCTGCGGTCAGCACATATGACGAACTGAAGCCGACGCCGTGCAGGCGTTCGGGCATGCCGGTGAGGTAGGAGATGCGACTTGGAGCGCAGACGGGGGTGGGGGCGTAGGCGTTGCGAAAGCGCGTGGACTCGGCCATGAGGGCATCGAGATGCGGGGTCTGGATGACGGGATGCCCCATCGCGCCGAAGGTGTTGTCACGCTGGTCGTCGGTGAGGATGAAAATGATGTTGGGCGGCGTGTTTTCCGACTCGGCGGCATGAAGCCGCGATGATAATCCGACGAGGAGTAAAGGAGTAATTGCGAGCCAACGGAAGAGAGCGGGGATGGGCATTGGAATCAGGATTTTTCTTAGTCGGGCCTTATTTGGGACCGGGAACGGGGACGGTGGCGGGAGGGGTGTCGATGTCGCCTTTGGCCATGGTGACGAGGCGTTGGCACTCGGCGCGGAGTTCGGCGAGTTTGGCGGTGTAGGTGACGCGGTTGGCGAGGTTGGTGGTTTCTTTTGGATCGGAGGCGAGATGAAAGAGCTCTTCGTAGACCGGTTGTTCACCCTTGATGGATGAAGTCAGCCACTGGGCGTAGTGTTCGGCTTGGCCGGGGGTGACTAAGTAGACTGTTTGCTTGGTGACGTTGGCGAACTGAGCGCGGTCGTTTTTGAAGTAGCGGATGTATTTCCACTCCTGAGTTCGGACACTCTCGATGCGAGGGTTGCCGAAGTAGGTGGACCAAAGGTTTTCGGCGAAGCTGGAGTCGCGGAGGTTGGCGGCACGGCCCTCGACGAGGGGGCGCAAGCTGAGGCCCTGCATGGTTTCCGGAGCGTTGGTGCCGGCGTAGTCGAGGAGAGTGGGCGCGATATCGACGGACTCGGCAAGCGCGTTGGAGCGGCGACCGCGCTGAGCGGCGGGCACGCGGGGATCGAAGATGATGAGCGGGACCTTGAGGCAAGGTTCGTAGTTAAGGGCTTTGCCGCCGAGACCGAACTCGCCGTGCATGATACCGTGATCGGAGGTAAAGACGATGATGGTGTTATTGGACACACCGAGGCGGTCGAGGGTCGTACGGATGGCACCGACAAATTGATCGATGCCGGTGATGGTTTGGGTTTCACGAATTTTGAGATCTTTCATCGCGTCGGGTTGATCGACTTCGTCGTAGCCAGTTTGTCGATACTCAGCGTAGAGTACATCAACAGGAAGTTTGGGTGAGGTGATGCGATCACGGGCGATGTAGGTGGACGGAAGGTTCAGTTCGTCGAGGCGATCACGGTAAGCGGTGCGGTAGAGCTCGGGGTCGGAGGGCTTCAGTAGCATGGTGCCGGTGCTGGAGCCGTGGGGGAGATTGAGGGCGATGGAGAGGGCGAAAGGTTGATCGGTGGGTCGCTGGTCGAGGAATGTCTTGGCTCCCGCGATGAAGCCGTCGGCGGAGTTGAGGAAGCTTTGCACGCCCTCGCCGACGATTTCGATTTGGGTATCGGCTTGGGCTCGGCGAAAGATCTCGTGACGTTCTTTGGGGTAGAAGCGGAGGTGGCCGTGGCCGGCATACCAGAAGTCGAAACTGTTTTCGATGATACCGGTGTCGTAGGCGAGTTCGCCAACGGGCACGTGGTTTTTGCCGACGTAGCCGGTGAAGTAGCCCGCTTCGCGGAGTTTGACGGGATAACTTTGCGCCCAGGCTGCCGGCGCCATGGCGGTGCCGGAGTTGAAGTTCACGCCGTGGCGACGCTCGTATTGACCGAGAAAATAGCAGGCGCGACTGGGCGTGCAGATGGCGCTGTTAACCGAGGCGTTGGCGAAGAGCACGCCATCGGCCGCGAGTTGGTCGAGGTTGGGCGTGCGGATAAAATTATCGCCGGTCACCCCGAGGGTATCGTAGCGCTGATCATCGGTGAGGATGAAAATGAGGTTGGGGCGTTCAGCTGGTTTCGCGAATGCGTTGGAGGCTAACAGCGTGAGCAGGCCCCAGAGGATGAGGCGGGAAGCGGGGGCGCGGTGAGGGCGACGGAGATAGGGTCTCATGGAATCAGATTGAGCAGGGGTGGGGTGGGCTGGAACGGCGGAAGCGCTTAAACAGTTCATCATCTACCCTGAGGGGCGAAAAATATAACTTTTTCAGTCGGTGGGTAATGGCTAGAGAAGGAAGGGGGGGGCGAAAATTTGTGCATATTTCGGAAATTGCCACTTCATTTAAATCCGAGGTAACGATCGGCTCCCTCGCGCGACGGGGCGGGATCGTGGGCCTTTAAAATCGACGAATTTAGTCCCGGGATGCACGGTCCTATTGGGAGGTAGCAGCCGACTGGGAGCGCAGTCTGTAGATCCGGTCAACGAGGGGGGCCATTTGGGGCCAATGAAGCGGAGCATGGGTGCGCATGAAATTACGTTACTTATACGCGGTCGGCTGGGGGAGATTAGCGATGTTGAGTGGGGGCGCAAAAGTTTCGGAGGAGCAAGGTTTTGAGTCGCGGCGGCAGGCGGATTGGCCGGTGGGGTTGGATGATGCTGGCACGGGAGGCTGGCATGACCATTGGATGTGGGATGGTGTGCACGCGACGTTGAGGAACGACGAGTCCGGCATGCATTTCCAGGCGGGCCCCGAGATTGGTGACTATGCGCATCACGCCGGGTTGGGGACTAAGCAACGTTTCAAAGGAGATGTTCGAATCGACCACGAATACACGAGAACGGACGACACGATTCGAAATGTGACGATTCTCTACGGGCAGGCGACGGGCAGGGGAGAAGGGCCTCATGCGCAGGCTATCGCGGAGTGGAATGAGTGACGGGTGGTTCCGGCCATGAAACCCTATTGCAACAACATGAACACTTACCCCATCAGCTACGCGGCCTTCGGCGCGAAGAACGACGTGGCGGAAGCGGGCTCCATTCGGTCTTGGCGTGATATGCCTCGGTTGAAAAAGGGACTGACGGACACCGAGCTAAAGGCTGATTACAGTCGCACGGGATTGTTTGCGCCGGGGGTGCCTCACCCGGTGACGGTGATTCGAAAGGGTCGTGAGCTCTACAGGTAGATTCGCCATGATGAGCCGGAATCCATGTCATTGGAATAACGATACGTCACGCGAAATTACGGAGGGTTGAATCGGATTCCGGCCCACGTGTTCTCGAGGAATCCGGTATCGAAACTTCCGGCTCGCGGTGCTACGCGAATAACATCCCTAGGCCTGCGAAACGCGCGGCATCGGTAAAGGTTCTTTGCCCATTTCGGAGTGGAGGAGACGCATCATGAGATCGCCTTTGATCGACTGGCTGTCCGAGTCGTCCCAAAGATTATTGAGTTCGTCGGGATCGGCTTGGAGGTCGAAGAGCTCACCGTAGGGCTGCTGGAAATACGTCGTGAGCTTGTAGCGGGAATCGACGTAGGTCTTTAAATGGATGGTGGTGGGTTGGTGGCGGTTTTCCACGACGGCATAAGTTCGGGGAGATTCTCCGTTTCCGGCCCACGCGGCGCTTTGATCAATTCCCGTCATGGAACGGGGAATGGGCGTGCCCGTCGCACTGAGGAAGGTGGGGGCAAGATCGACGAGCGATTGAAGCGCCGCCGAGCGGCTACAGGCGGCAATGTGGCCGGGCCAGCTCGCGAGTAAAGGAACTTTGATCAGGTCTTCGTAATGAAACGGACCTTTAGCGGTGAGACCGTGTTGACCGAAGAAGTGACCGTGATCAGAAGTGAAGACGATGAGGGTGTTATCGGTGAGGCCAAGGGTGTCGAGTTGGTTGAGAATCTGCCCGACATATTTGTCCATGCAGCTGATCATGCCGTAGTAGACCGCGATCTCTTTGGCGAGTGAATCGCGATCTTGGAGGTGGGAGTGGCAGCCATGCATCTGGTTGCCACCTTCTTCTTCCCACGCGGAAAAGTCGGGGTTGGCTTCTTGGGTCTTTTGGAAGTGCGGAGGGTTTCGGGCGTGTTCGTTGGCCGCTAGACTTGGCACCTCAACCTGAGCGGGATCATACATGGTGTCCCAAGGGTCCGGGACGAGGTAAGGGGGGTGGGGGTCGAAGAAACTCGACCAGAGGAAGAATGGTTTCTTCTGCTTCGCGTAGTCTGCGAGCAAGGCGTTGGACCGTTCCGCAATCCAAGCACTGGTGTGGTAGGCTTCGGGAAGCGACCATCGCAATTTTTGAGGAGGGATGGGGTCGGGGCCGAACTGGTATTCATTCCAGCGGTTTTGGAAATGCTTTTTCCAATCCGTCAAACCCTTCTCTTCCATCCAGAGGGCGTAGTGCTGACCGACGTGGGATTCGTCGGCATGATTGCGGGCGAGTTCAACATGATCGAAGCCGTAGAATCGCTCGTGGTGACTGCGCCAGAAATCTAAATCACGCAGTCCCGGGTAGGACTCGATCGAGGGGAACTCTGCGGTGGAGCGGAGTTGTTGAAAGTGAGCTTTCCCGACCAAGGTGGTTTGATACCCAGCGTCGGCGAGCACGGACCCCAGGGTGGTGCGATCTTCCAACAATTTGGTGCCGAGTGAGTAGGCACCGTGTTCGCTGGGGTGTTGCCCGGTAATAATGGATGCACGAGTGGGCGTGCAAGTCGGGTTGGGGCAGTAGGCGCGATCAAACAGACATCCTCGTTGGGCGAGCCGATCGAGATTGGGCGTTTTTACCTGAGAGTTGTGGAGACCAATAGTATCCCAATGTTGCTGATCGCTGGTGATGAGTAGGATATTTGGTCGCTGATCCGGAATGGTCATGGAAGGAGAGGAGAGATGCCTACGTGAGTCGGTTGAGAGAGAATGCTGGGGTTCGCACCGAGTCGTCTGATACAGTGAAGAAATTGTTTAGGGGAAGGTTTTCATGGCGAGGATCGTTAGCGGCGGTGAAGCGCGAGGAAACTGTGCATTCGTGTCCAGGTCCTCTTTTGATACTGAACAGTTCAGCAGTCATGGAATTGGAATTGGCCGAATGGAAGGGGGGCTCTTTGGTGTAGCTCTTATGTTATCTACCCGTGATAATTCGTTTAATCTCTCCTCGTTCGATGGGGGGTTGCTCGCGCGGTGTCGTTGTGGGCTATCGGTATTAGCGCTAGCCGCGATGGTGCCATCGGGGAGTGCTGAAGCGATTGAAGTAATCGAAGAATCTCAGGGCATTCCGGATTTTTCGTATGCGGGTTATCACCGATCGGAACGCGCGATTCCGCGGGTAGAAGGTCCGATCTTTAACATCGAGGATTTTGGCGCGATACCTGATGACGGAAGATCGGATCGTGCCGCGATTCAGAGGGCAATTGATGCGGCGGGAAAGAATGGCGGCGGGGTCGTGCTAGTGCCAAAAGGGCGTTTTGATCTCGGACAGACGAGTGATGCGGGATCGGTCTTCATTCGCAGCGGCAATATCGTGCTGCGAGGAGAGGGGCGAGGGCGAAGTATCTTGCACATGAGTGAAGCTTTGGCCCCACCTCCGCCGATGCGGTTGTGGGCGAGCCCGTACGTGATCCAAGTCCTGGCTCCGGAGAAATCGCGGATCGTGGGTGAAATCGCAAAGGATGTGAAACAAGGGGACTTTGAAGTCTGGCTGGCCGAAGTGGACGGGTTAAAGTCGGGGGACTGGATTGCCCTAAAACTGCAGGATACTACTTCTGCGCTGTTGGAGTCCGAACTCGCGGGATTTCAGGTTATTGATTCTCGTTGGCTGAGTCTGATTAAGGATGGGGTGCAAGTGTCCGAGCGTCACGAGATCGAGTCGGTCACGGGAAAGCGGGTGCGCTTGTGCACGCCGGTGATCAAACCGATTGATGTGCGATATCAATGGCGGGTAGAGCAGTTTTTTCCTTTGCGGGAAGTCGGGTTCGAAGGGTTGCGGTTTGAAGGGGCATGGCAGGAGCGGTTTAAGCACCATCGATCATGGATGGATGATGGCGGCTACTCGATGCTTGCCCTGAATGGTGTCGTTGATTCATGGATACGAGATTGCAGTTTTGTGGATGTGAATTGTGCAGGGATGGTGAGCAACTCGGCGCAAGTTACGGTGATCGATAGTGTGATCGATGGTACGCCGGGACACAGTGCGATTCGTTTCGCCGCGAGCACGAATTGTCTGATGGCTCGAGTGGAGGACCGTGCAGGGCAGTGGCATAGCGTGGGCGTTTCGAGTCAGGCGATCGGTAATGTATTCTGGCGATGCTATTGGGGCTCAAATACGAGCTTTGAGTCGCATGCCGGACAGCCGCGATACACGCTGTTTGATTCGTGCGTCGGGGGTATCATGATGGCACACGGAGGCGGGGCGTTAGGGAGTTTACCCAATCACCTGGAGGGGCTGATGCTGTGGAATCATCTCAAGACCAACGAAGCACTCACTGATTTTCAATTCGAGCCGCTGGATCGATCTCACTGGCGGATATTGCAGCCGAGGATAGTTGGCATGCACGGTACGCCGATTGATTTTAGGGAAGGTCAGTCTTCCGTAATCTCGCTAGGTCAACCGGTCGCTGAGGGTTCACTTTATGAGTTTCAAGTGAAGCGCCGGTTAGGTGAGTTGCCCGAAGATTTAAGAGACTAGAGACTAGCCAGTGGGGGCGATGATGAGGCGGCCCTGCATCATGGTGAAGTGGCCGGAGAACGTGCAGATGTAGGGATAAGTGCCGACGTTGGGCGCCGTAAAACTGAGGTCGACGGTTTCTCCGGGGTAAGCGAGGCGGGATGCCGCGAGGATGCGGCCTTGCTCGGGCTTGGGCACAAATTCGTCGGCGGGCGCGGAAATCGCGGCGACGCCGACGGGGGTGATGTCGGCGGCAGATTTCACTAGCACCACGTTGTGAACCATATCGCTGGCATTGATGAACCGAAGGGTGATTTTTTCCCCGGGTTGAGCGTGGATCTCGGTCACATCGTAGCTAAGCGCGATACCCTTGGCGCGAAGTTTGATGATGCGAGAGTCGGGATCGGGGGGCGCGGCTTGGGTTGAGCTTCGATGAATGGTGGGAGTGGGCGGACTAGGGTGGGCTGAGTGGGTCGATACTGAGGATACGGTAGCCTCATCGCCAGTGACGCGGTGGATGGTCTTGTGGAGGGTGTGATCCATGGGCGTGCCGTCGGCGGATTGCAGCCGATAGTCGATGGCCATGACGAGACCGAGTGAAGCATCGATCATTTCCGGTAGATCGGGCAGCACGCCGAGCGAAGTTTGCACGAGATCTTGGCGCAGGGTCGGAATCGAGAGCCGTGCCGTTTGGCCGTCACGGGAGAGTTGGATCGATTCGATGGTTACCGGGTCGGCGCCGGTTTCGCCGGGGCGATCGGCAGAGTAGACCTTGCCGCGAGTGCCCTATTGACTGGTCCATGGATAGGTCCACTGGGTGATCGTGTAGTTGGCGGGGTCGACGGCGGTGGTCGGGTCGAGTGGTTCGTTGAACCGAAGTTCGAGTGTTCCTCTGGCGGTATTGGCGGCGACGGGCAAGTAGAGAGGCGCGTCAGTGTAGCGCACGCGATGGAACGAGCCCCAGTTGCCCCCGTGACCGACTGATTGCCAGCTGGTCAGACCGGCGACGTAGAGATGACCATCGGAGTGGAAGCGACTGCGAATGGTGCCGGATTGAAACTTGAGAGGAAGGGGGAGGTGGGCGCCTTGCCACTGTCCGTCGACCTCCTCGCGCAGCACCAGCGAGAGATTACCGCGACCGTAGGAAGTGAGTAAGAGTTGGTTTTGCAGGGCGGCGGGCCAAGTGGGGCTGGTGATGAACGTCGGAGCGGAGGGAGAGTTGTCGAAGAAATGGGGGACTCACAATATGGGCTTCTCGAAATCCGAGGGTGAGGTGCCGCGATGGGCCGACGGGATGAAGCCATGGAAAGCACCTTCACGGATCCGGTGCACTTTACTGGTCGGCACCCAGTTGCTCTCGTTGTCGCTGTAGAAAATTTCGTCATCGGGCCCGATGGTGAGACCATTGGGATTGCGCAGGCCGTGAACGATCACGTCGAGATTCTGGCCATCGGGCGAGAGGCGAAAGAGGGCGCCGTGGTGAGGAGTGACTTCGGCTTTCACGCGTCGTTTGACTGGTGGCCAGGGCGTGGCGTTGGCGAAGTAGAAGTTTTCGTAGAAGTCGGCTTCGTCGTCGCCGTGCAGACGCGTGATCTGGTCGCGGGCGGTGACATAGATTTTGCCGTCGACGACCTTCACGCCGTGCGGCTGGAAAAGTCCGGTGGCGAATCGTTTCCATCGGAGTTTGCCGGAGGTTTTCTTGAGCCCGTCGACTAACCAGATGTCGCCGCTGAGGGAGGCGAACACCGCGCGGTCGGAGGTCATGAAATCGAGGTCGGCGAACCGCATCAATGAGTGCCAGGGATTGTCGAAGGAGACGGTGAGTTCATCGACGACGGAGGGCCCATCGGCGGTCCCGGCGACGAGGGGAGTTTCGAGCGATTCCCAGCGAGGCGCGCCGGGTTGGGTGAGGGGGGAGAGGTCGAGATCGGCTGAGGCCGTGCGCAAGTGCGTGAGCACGCTTTGAGCGGTGGAGTCGGTTTGAATCGGTCCGATACTGAGGACGAATTTTGCCGAGTGTTCGTGCGGTGGGACGGGGAGGATCAGATGCCGCTGGTCGAGGCTCTAGGTGGCCTCAGCGGGCAATCCGCGAAAGCCGACAAGTCGAGCGTGATCACCACTGCGAATCCGCACGTATCCAGATGAGGGCCACAAGTAGACGGGGTCGATTAAGGTTGCGGGGCCGTCGGGAGTTTCGAGGACGTGAAGGGAAAGGCGCTTGGGGGGGGCGCCGAGGTTGAAGATACGATCAAAAATAGGTTGTCCGCTTTGGCGCGAAAACCTGGGTGACTCTAGCCCGTCGGTGGATGCGAGAGAGTGGGAAAATACGACATGATCGTGATGGAGGTAGAGGCCGCGGTAAGCCCCTTGGTCGCGAGGAATGGGACCGTAGCGCCAAGGGCGCGGATCAGAGAACTTGCCATCACGAGACCAGCCGGGTCGCTGACTTGTGGAGAAGTGAGTGAAGCCCGTCGGGACTCGGCCACTCCTGGAGGCCGTCGCGAGCGGGATACCGCTTCAAGAAGCCGCCAGTCCATGCCGAGGCGATGCGTAGCAGGTCGGTATCAAAGACCATCACGGCGTCGCGATCGGCGCCGACTTTGACGGCGATGCCTTTGTGCACAAAGACGCTGCGGGTCGTTTCTGGGTCGGCGGAGATCGTGGAGGTGACGAATAGGCCGTGGTCCATCGCGTTAAGGGGGCTGGGATCGCGAGGCTGGGCGCTGCTAACGGATCCCGAGACGAGGAGGCCGCTGAGCACTACCAGAGCAAGCTGGGAAATCTGGGGTAGGAAACGTCGAAGCATGTTCGAACAACACTTGATTTGACCGGGACGGAAGTCAGGCTGTTATTCAAGTCCTACCCCATGAAATTACTCGCATTATTAGCCGGTGGTTTGGCGCTGTCGTTGCCCCTCTCATCTTCTTCTCCTAACGTCGTCATCATTCTCGCGGATGATCTAGGGTTTTCTGACCTTGGTTCTTACGGTGGTGAGATTGAAACACCGAATCTAGATGCGTTGGCGGCGAATGGGCTGCGATTCACTCAGTTCTATAACACGGCGCGGTGCTGGCCGACCCGCAGCGCGTTGCTGTCGGGATATTATCCGCAGCAAATCGGTAAGGACAAATTGCCCACAATTTTGGGCGGCAGCGGCTCGGCGCGACCGGAGTGGGCGAGGCTATTGCCTGATTTCCTCAAACCGGCCGGTTACCGGAGCTATCACAGCGGGAAGTGGCACATCGATGGTAAGATTATCGCGGCGGGGTTTGATCGCGCCATGGAACGCAAGAAGTCGGGTAATTTTTTCTCGGCGGACGGGAACCGAATTGACGATGTGGAGATCGAAGTGCCGGCGGACGAAACCGGGTTTTACTCTACGATTGATACGGCTGGTCACGCGATCGAGTTCCTGCGGGACCACGCGATCAATCATGCGGATAAACCGTTTTTCCAATACGTCGCTTTTCTTGCGCCACACTTTCCGCTGCACGCATTGCCGCAGGATATTGAAAAGTATCGGGACCAGTATGTGGCGGGATGGGACGTGATGCGGGAATCGCGACATGCCCGGCAACTGAAGATGGGGATCACCCACACGACGCTTTCGCCATTGGAGCCTGATTTGGGGCCACCGTATGTATTTCCCGAAACGATGGAGAAGCTAGGACCGTTGGAAGTGAACCGTCCTTTGCCGTGGGCAGAATTAACTAAAGAGCAGCGGCGTTTTCAGGCGACCAAGATGGCGATCCACGCGGCCATGGTGGATCGAATGGACCAGGAAATCGGCCGAATTATTGCCCAACTCAAAGCGATGGGCGCGTTCGATAATACGTTGATACTGTTTGCGTCGGACAACGGTGCGAGTGCCGAGATCATGGTGCGTCATGGCGGGCACGATCAGACGGCTCCGATGGGCAGTGCCGCGACTTACCTTTGTTTGGGGCCGGGATTTTCTAGCGCCTGTAATACGCCTCACCGTCGGCACAAAACGTGGGTGCACGAAGGTGGCTCTAGCACGCCGCTGATCGCGCACTGGCCCGCGGGGATTAGGGATCGTAACGCGCTGCGCTCCACGCCGGGCCATGTGATTGATATCGTGCCGACGGTTTTGGAGTTGGCCGGGATCGACAAACCGACGCATTGGAATGGGGTCGCGATTCCGGAGGCCCCGGGGCGGAGTTTGGTCGCGGCTCTAGTCGGGGACGTGGAGATCGAGCGCGAGAGTCTTTGGTGGTTGCACGATGGCCATCGGGCCGTGCGAAAAGGGGACTGGAAACTCGTGGCGGCGGAAGGAGACCCCTGGGCGCTCTACGACTTAAGAACGGATCGAGCGGAGCAGAATGACCTTGCGGCGCAGCGCCCGGAACTCGTCGAACAGCTCGAGGCGGTTTGGCAAAGCCAGACCGATGCATTTACCGAGTTGGCGAAACAGAATCAGCGCTGACGGGGGCATTTTTCGGAGGAAGAGTGCGTTAGAACCGACTGCCGGAATGAATTTATTTCGAGGGCCCGAGCATAAACTGTTCGACGGCGGCGGCGGTGGTGGGAGACGGGGTCAGGTCGGAATAAGTTAACTCCGCTGCGCTGCGTTGAACTTATTAACGACCTGACCCCTGGAATGGGCCGACGTCCGGCGGACTGGCCAGCGGTCCGTTCCTACCTCGGATGGGTGGCGCACTCGTCGGCGGGGGGGGGCAGTTGGGGGGGCGGGTGGGGGGACGGGGGCAGGTCGGAATAAGTTAACTTCGCGGGGCTGCGTTGAACTTATTGTCGAGCTGGCCCCTCGGGGGGGCGGTCGAGTGAGTGAGCGCGAAGTGGTGAAGTCGCGGAGGGTTCGGAGACGGTGAGGTAGGATTGGGCAGTCGGTCGATCCGGTGGACTACCGTTGGCCGGAACTGGCGGCCGATGGCGGGGGCAAGGTGGTGATCACTCGACCGGGTGTCGCCGACGGAGTGGCACCGGAGTTGGTGAAGTGTCCGCCAATCTTGGCGCGGCAGGATACGGAGTGGAGCCGCGTGGCTTTGAGGGGAGTGCCGCCGTGTCCGCGGCCAGTGCTGGCGTCGGGCAAGAAGCGGCCAAGTGGGGGCACCGCTCCGAGCGCATGGTGGGATGAGGATCTGTGGAATGCGATCGAGACGATTAAACGTGATGCGCTGGGCTACGTTAAACTCCAGAGC
>Ga0209390_10000486_pt1 | contig 78444 bp, 67 predicted proteins | sample BON01_FD_187212 | JGI IMG/M metagenome (GOLD analysis project Ga0209390, IMG submission 187212) | Freshwater microbial communities from Lake Bonney liftoff mats and glacier meltwater in Antarctica - BON-01 (SPAdes) (version 2) | ecosystem: Environmental > Aquatic > Freshwater > Ice > Glacier... | reverse complement strand
AAACGAACCGGCTGCGGCTACCGCAACCAAACCAACTACGAACGCCGTATCGTGCTCCACATCGCAGCCAAGAAGGCAGCATGACCAGTCAGACGAGATCAATCTCCACCCTTAAAAATGAAGAGCCCACTAACGGCGAATGGGAAGGTAGAAAGCCATGGAACCAATACCCGCCGACCTCCTCATGCGGCTACGTCAGGGTGATCAACAAGCCTTTTGCGACGTCTTCGCTCCGTCGCTTGACGCCTGCTTCTCGTTGGCGGTCAGCGAATGCCGGGGTGACGAAGTGCTGGCCCGAGAGGTCACCCGGTCCGGTCTGATGTTGGCGTGGGTGCGAGTCGGTGGAGCCTTTCCGACCGGCGACGCCGACGGTAACGACGTCAAGATCTGGCTCCTGGCGGTCATCCGCCACGAGGGACGAAACCGCATGCGCAAAGTCAAGAAGCATCGAGACCTTGAGATGTCCTCACCGTTGTCGTCCAACTCAGATCAGCACGATGCGCAGACGCTAATTGACGTCAGGTTAATCGAGACTGCGTTCATCGGAATGACGTCGAATGAGCGGGAGGTCCTCGACCTGACGATCCGACAGGGACTAGACGTCGGCCAGGCAGTACGCGTCCTGGGAACGACGACTCACGCAGACCCAACCGTGGTCGCAGATGCGACCGAGAAGTTCGTGCTCACGGTAGCGGCCGCCGTGCTGTACGAGCAGGGAGCGCCCTGCCCGGATCGAGCGAAGGATGTTGGGTCAGATCGCGGCCTCAACCCGCTCACTCGACAACGGTTGATCCGACATCTTCAGAAGTGCCCGACGTGCGCGGCATCACGCGAGGTCGCCTCACAAGCGATCATTTCCGTTGGTCTAGCGCAGCTCACAGCACCACCAGATTTGTCCGACGAGCTATTCGAGTTGCCCCCCGAGACGAGCACTCGCACGAACGCCGAGGAGGTACTCAGCGTCACCGGGCAAGCAAGCGACGTTAGCTACCTCGGACTCGGCCCCTCCGGTTTGGCCCCCCTATCGATGTGGCAGCAAGCGAAGCGGCTCGATAAGGCCCGGGCTTCCTACCGCAAAGACGGGTGGCCCCCGGCAAAGCCACCGGGTAGGGTCCGACGGTTGCTCGGCAAAGTCGATGGGTAGTCGCGGCGGTAGCGGCCTAACGCCTGGGAGCCCAAGAGGTCACTGGGGGTCGGCCGGATGCGGCGCGACAACCGGCTGGTTCGCTAAGCGCTGTTCGCACAGCGTGACCAACACCGCGTAAGCGAGTGGGCCCATCAGTTCCGTCAGGGTGTCCCGTTCGCTGACGTACACCGGATCTGGGCCGATGTGGGCCTCGGTGTTCCCCGAGCAGTACCAGTTCAGATCATGCCCCCCGGGACCCCAGCCGCGCCGATCGTATTCGCTAATCACCACTACGGATTGTTCCGCTCCGTCGGGATAGGTTCGCTCCTCAAAGGATCGGCGGATGGGTAGCTGCCAGCAAACATCGGGTTTGGCTTCTAGCGGCTTCACCCCTTCGGCTAGGGCAAGATTGTGCAGCGCACAGCCTAACTCGCCGTCGAAGCCGGGACGGTTAGAGAAGATGCACGCGCCATCGACAACGCGGGTCTGCTTGTCGCCGTCATCGTCGACCATGACGACAGACTCTTGGCCTTCGTCGTAGAACTGCCACTGCTCTGGGGTCAGCCGTTTGGCCCACTGCTGAACGCGCTTGCGATCGGCCTTATCGGAGAAGTGCGCGCCCAGCGTGCAGCACCCATCGTCGGGCCGACCAGCGATGATTCCGCCGCAACCGTTGCCATAGATGCAGAGCCACCGAGAGGTCAACCAGGTCAGGTCGACGCGGAACAGTTGATCGGGGTCAGCCGGATCCGTGAATTCTACGTAGGACCGGGGGAAATCGAGGGCAACTTCGGGCATTGGCACACCCTAGGCGGATACGGTGTGCGAGTGCGACTAGGCGTGCTTGATGTGGGTTCCAATACCGTCCACCTGCTGGTGGTTGATGCGCATCATGGTGGTGCGCCGGTCCCTGCTGTCTCGCACAAGACGGAACTCCGGCTCTCAGAGCACATGACCAAGGACGGTCGGATCGATGATGATGCGATCTCGCTGTTGTGCGAGTTCATCGTGCGCTCCTCGGTCGTTGCCGAGGACGTTGGCGTGACCGAGATCATGGCCTTCGCCACGAGCGCTATTCGCGAAGCCCGTAATGGCGAGCAAGTGCTTGCCGAGGTTGAGGAGCGAACCGGCATCCGGTTGCATGTGCTTAGTGGGGACGACGAGGCCCGCCTGACTTTTCTGGCGGTGCGCCGGTGGTTCGGCTGGAGTGCCGGGCGGATTCTGGGATTGGACATTGGTGGCGGTTCGCTTGAGATCGCGAGCGGTATCGACGAGGATCCCGACGTTGCGATATCTGTTCCGCTCGGCGCAGGACGTCTCACCAGACGGTTCCTGCCCGGGGATCCTCCGAAGTCTGGCGACGTGAAGGCACTGCGCAAGATGATCCGGATCGAACTCGGTGACATAGCCGGTCCCGTGACCCGTGCTGGTCAACCGGAATTGGTGGTGGCCACGAGTAAGACGTTCCGCCATTTGGCGCGCATCGCCGGTGCCGCACCCTCAAGTGAGGGGCTCTATGTCAGCCGAACCTTACGTCGAGACGATCTACGCTCGTGGATCCCTAAACTCGCGAAAATGAAGGCCGCTGACCGTGCGAACCTGCCTGGGGCGTCTACCGGTCGCGCGCAGCAACTACTTGCGGGGGCATTGGTCGCCGAAGCTGCGATGGACATCTTCGGTATTGATCGGGTCACCGTCTGCCCGTGGGCACTACGCGAGGGTGTCATTTTACGCCGCCTCGATGGACTGATCGAATGACCGAGTCCAACGCCAGTGGCCCATCAGCGACAGGTGTCGCCGACCCGGCCGCTGGATTGACCTCTGCGCAAGTCCGCGAACGCATAGCGGCGGGTCAAACGAACGACGTACAGACGCGGAACTCCCGGAGTCTGCGCAGCATTATTCGAGAGAACACCGTCACCTCCTTCAACATCGTCATCGGCAGTCTGTGGGCGCTGATGTTCGCGGCCCGCGCGCCGATTCAAGACTCGCTCTTTGGCTTTGTCATCGTCTTTAACTCGGCGATCGGCATTGTCCAGGAGTACCGAGCGAAGCGGACGTTGGAGAAGCTCTCGCTGATTGGGGAGGCCAAACCGGTTGTCCGACGTGATGGCGTCGATTCCGAAGTCTCGCCATCCGCCCTCGTCCTTGATGATGTGGTTGTTCTCGCGACGGGCGATCAGATCGTCGTTGACGGCAATGTGCTGCAAGGAGTCGGGCTGGAGGTTGACGAATCGTTGTTAACCGGCGAGGCCGATCCGGTCCACAAACTGCCCGGCGACTCGGTGATGAGCGGCTCGTTCATCGTGGCCGGAGGCGGGCTGATGTGCGCCACTAGCGTCGGGATGGACTCCTACGCAACCCAACTCACCGAGCAGGCACGAACCTTCACGACAACGAAATCCGAGCTCATGGGCTCGATCATGCGGTTCGTTCGGACGATCACGTGGATCCTGATTCCACTGGGAATCCTGCTCTTCATCTCGCAGTTGCAGTCCGCTCCGACGTGGGAGCAGGCGTTGTCCGGCACGGTAGCTGGCGTCGTCACGATGGTCCCGGAAGGACTCGTCTTGCTGACGAGCGTGGCGATGGCGGTCGCGGTTGTGCGCCTCGGCCGCAAGCGCGCACTCGTCCAAGAGATGCCGGCCGTTGAGACCCTGGCGAGGGTCGATGTCATCTGCGTCGATAAGACGGGAACGCTGACGGAGCCAGGGATGGCAGTCAACTCGATGACCGTGCTGAGCGCATCGTTAAAGGGGTCGACCGCGAGCACCCACTACGACGACGCCGAAGTCAGGACCATCCTGGGAGCGCTCGGCGCGTCGGAAGAGTCGCCCAACCCGACACTCGCTGCGGTCGCCAATGAGTACCCGGACCCAGGCTGGTCAATCGCTGATTCGGTCCCGTTCTCGTCAGCACGCAAATGGAGTTCGGCAACGTTTCCTGACCATGGCACATGGCTCTTGGGCGCCCCGGAGATCCTGCTTGTATCTGATGTCGACGGTGATTCCGCACCTGTCCGTGATGCCGCTGATGAGCTGGCAGGTGTTGGAGCGCGGGTCCTTCTGTTGGCGAACTCCGCGGCGCAATCGCCCGCGGATGGACCCAAAAGTGACGGTCAGATCGGGCCGATCATTCCGGTGGCGCTGGTAGCAATTGACCAGCGCCTGCGCTCGGATGCCGCCGAGACGGTCGGCTTCTTTCTGGAGCAGGGTGTGGCGGTCAAGGTCATCAGTGGCGACAATCCGGTGACGGTTGGGGCGATCGCGCAGCAGGCAGGAATCCCGCTTGCTGACGATCCCGTCGATGGTTCGGACCTGCCGAGCGATCCCGCGGCGCTGGCGGAAGTTTTGGAGACGCACGGAGTTTTTGGACGGGTCAGCCCGGACCAGAAGCGCGCAATGGTGAGGGCGTTGCAAAGCAAGGGCCACACCGTCGCGATGACCGGGGATGGCGTCAACGATGTGTTGGCACTGAAGGACGCGGATCTCGGAATCGCGATGGGATCTGGTGCCGGAGCGACCAGGGCCGTCGCCCAGATTGTCCTGCTCGATAGCAAGTTCTCGGTCCTGCCAAGTGTCGTGGCCGAAGGTCGTCGCGTGCTGGGCAATATCGAGCGCGTTAGCAGTCTGTTTCTGACCAAGTCGTTCTACTCGGCGTTCTTCTCGATCGTCACCGTGCTGCTGACCCTGACGAACATCTACAAAGTCGAGTTCGTCTTCCTCCCACGCCATCTCACGCTCATCACGTGGTTGACGATTGGTATACCCGCCTTCTTCATCGCCCTCATGCCGAACACCCAGCGGTTCAAACCGGGATTCTTCAAACGAGTGTTGCGATTCGCTGTTCCGGCGGGCCTGATCTGCGGGGTCTTCTCGTTCGCTTCCTACCTTCTCGTGCTCCTCGAAGGCGACCCGTTGGAGGAGGCGCGGACCTCTGCCGCCATCACGTTGTTCATCATCGCGTGGGTCGTGCTGACGCTGGTTTCACGACCGTTGAATCTCCTCAGGCTCACGATTATCATCGCGATGGGGACCGGATTCATCATCGTCCTAGCGGTCCCGTCGTTGTCGGTGTTCTTCGGTCTCTCGCTCGCTTTGGACAACGAAGGCACCATAGCGGTGACCCTGGGAATCGTCGGTTCGGTCCTTCTCATCCTGATCCGTCGGTTCATTGAGATCAGAGTCAGCGACGGTAAAGCGACGATGAAGGTTGGGCCAACGTCAGACTGACGCTGCACCCTGGGCACATTCGAGCGCTAGGCTGACGCCGTGACCGTGCCCCCGAGTGGATTCGATGCTGCTGGAAAGCGCGTCTTGAAGTCTGCCCCGGCGAAGATCGCGCTGTCTACCGTCTCGGTCTACCCGGAGTCACCGGCTGCCGCTTTTGAGATCGCCTCGCGGCTCGGTTACGACGGTGTCGAAGTGATGGTGATGACCGATGCTGTCACGCAAGATCCCGATGTCCTACGCAACCTCTCGCAGACCTACGGCGTTCCGATTTTGGCTGTCCATGCTCCGTGTTTGCTCGTCACTCAGCGGGTGTGGGGAACGGATCCGTGGGGCAAACTCGTGCGCGCTCGGGAGGCCGCTGAGCTCTTTGATGCGCAAACGGTGGTTGTCCACCCGCCGTTTCGGTGGCAGCGCGACTATGCCCGAGACTTTGTGCGCGGCCTTAAGCGAATGGGTGAATACACCGACATCAAGTTCGCCGTTGAGAATATGTACCCGTGGCGGGCAGCATCACGGGAAATTGCCGCTTACTCGCCCGGTTGGGACCCGCGCGACGAGGACTATCCCCACACGACCTTGGACCTATCCCATACCGCCGTCAGCGGCTCGGACGGGCTGACAATGGCCCAGGACTTCGGCGATGCGCTGGCCCACGTCCACCTCGCGGATGGAACCGGCAGTGCTAAGGATGAGCACCTAATCCCGGGCCGCGGTAATCAGGCCTGCGGTGAGGTCCTCGAGTACCTCGCTCGACGCAACTTTGACGGCACAGTCGTCGTTGAGGTGTCGACGCGTAAAGCGGTGAACCGGGCGGAACGCGAGGCCGACCTGGCCGAGGCATTAGCGTTCGCCAAACTCCATCTCGTCAATGATGCGTAGCACTCTGGGGTGTCAACGGTGAACAGTTAGTGGCAAGCTGTGAGGCGTGACTACCGATGACGTTCGCGATGCCGTCCTAGATGCCGCCCGCGCGGCGTTCCATGCCCGCGGCTATGCCCGCACTTCGGTGAAGGCAGTAGCAGCGGCCGCCGGAGTTACCCCGGACGTCGTCGGGAAGTACTACAAGTCGAAGGACAAGCTCTTTGCGGCGGCAATCAAGTTGCCCTTCGATCCGGCGAACTCGATCCCGACGCTGGTCGCACCTGGCCTCGACGGGATGGGTGAGCGCTTAACGCGCCTCACGATGGAGACATTAGGCGATCCTGAGACTCGTTCGGACCTGGTCGCGCTCGCCAGAATGGGGGCCTCCGCAGGTAAGGCCGGAGGAGGCCTGAAGTCATTCGTGGAACAAGACATCGTCGACCGGTTAGCCGGAGTGATTGGTGTTCCCGACGCTCGGTTACGCGCCAATCTGATCACCAGCTACTTGCTGGGAGTCGCCATCAACCGCTACGTCGTGAAGCTGGATCCGATCGCGTCACTGTCCGAAGACGAGATCGTGAGACTGGTTGCGCCCACCATTCAGGATTGGTTGACACCAACGCGGCCGTTGCCGGGTAGCAATAGCCAGGCCTCAGATAGTTCAAAATCCGAATCGCAGACCCGTAAGAAGCGTCGTGAGGATGACCCATTCTCGACTATTGCTGACTGGTCGGGCGAGTAACACCGGCTCGGTATGGGGATAGGCCGTATCGTCTGCCAAGAGAACTCTGTTGTCGTGTCGTGCTGAGGAGCCGCAAGAAATGGTCGTAAAGGCAGCACTCGTCGCCGCTTCTCAATCCGATGCGCTCGCATCGGCAGCAGGTGCGACACCGTTAACGAAGTCAGTCGCACGACGGTTCGTCGCTGGCGATGGGGTCGCCGATGCGGTGTCGGCAGCTGCCTCGCTCGCGTCCTCGGGCCTGCATTGCACGATCGAGCACTTAGGCCCGAGCGCAAAGGATGCGGCCGAAGCGGACAAAGCTGCCACCGCCAATCTGCGACTACTCGAAGCTCTCGACACCGCTGATCTCATCGATCGCTCAGAGCTGTCAATCAAACTCACAGATCTTGGGCTCGACCTCGAGGGCGGCGAGGACATCGCCCTCGGGTTCGCGGGCAAGATTGCCGCTGCTGCGGAATCGCTCGGAACTCTGGTCACGCTCGATATGGAGAATTACGACAGCGTCGAGCCGACCCTTCGAATCTTCCGTAGCTTGCGCGCCGAGTTCCCGCACACCGGCATCGTGCTGCAGTCCTACCTGAAGCGAACCGAAGAGGACTGCCGAGAGTTTGCTGATGAGGGCACCCGAGTCCGCTTGGTTAAAGGCGCGTTCAACGAATCCGCTGACGTGGCGTTCCAAAGCGCGCAGGACATCGATCTGTCCTACGTTCGCTGCCTAAAGCTGCTCATGGCCGGGTCGGGTGTGACGCTCATCGCCACCCATGATCCCCGGCTGATCGAGATTGCCTCGGCGCTAGCGATCAAGGATTCCAAGCCGCGCAGTAGCTACGAGTTCCAACTGCTTTACGGCGTGCGAACGAATGAGGCGAAGCGGCTCGCGACGACCGGCGACAAGGTCCGCGTCTACGTTCCGTTTGGTGAGGATTGGTATCCCTACCTGGTCCGCCGGATGGCGGAGAAGCCCGCAAACCTCGCGCTGCTCCTACGAGCGCTGACAGGTCGTTGAGCGTGGACAGCATGTCGGTACGAAGAGTGCGAGCGGCTATGGGTCTGAGGCGATCGTGAGCACCGTTGCACTACTCGGTGCGGGCAGGATGGGTTCGGCGCTCCTCGTTGGCATGCTGCGCCGCGGACATGAGGTGCTCGTCGCCGAGTCCGACCCGACGCGGGCTGAGCAACTCAGCGAACTCGCCGGTGTTGAGGTCTGTACGGCAACAGCCGCCGTCGCAGCAGCCGACGTTGTCGTGATTGCGGTCAAACCGCAGCATGTCGCCGAGCTCCTCATCGATACGGCGAGCAGCATCCGCCCCCACGTTCCGATCGTGTCCGTGGCAGCCGGAATCTCGATCGCGGCGCTCGAGAAAGCGGCCGGACCGGGAGCCGCGGTCATCCGCGCCATGCCGAACACTCCGGCGCTACTCGGCGAAGGAATGATTGCGATCTCGCCAAGTGAGGTGTGCACTCCCGAACAGATCGACACGACACTCGAGCTGCTGTCGGCGGTCGGCAAAGTTGTGGTCGTGCCCGAGGCCCAGCAGGATGCGGTGACGGCGTTGTCGGGCTCCGGACCGGCGTACGTCTTCCTTGTCGCTGAGGCAATGATCGATGCCGGCGTAGGTCTGGGTTTAGAAGCATCTCAAGCGCGCGAACTCGCCGTCCAAACAGTATCTGGAGCGGCTGCGATGCTGCGCGAATCTGGGGATGACCCAGCCACCCTGCGCGCCAATGTGACCTCGCCAAATGGCACAACGGCGGCAGCGGTCGCGGCACTCGAGGACCACGAGCTACGCGCCGCCTTCACGGCTGCGCTGTCGGCTGCGCACGCCCGCTCGATCGAGATGACCAGCGAGTTCTCGTAGAACCTGGTGGTTAGCCCAATCGCAGTCGTACGCAGAATTCGTGCGACTGCGCCCTCAGTCAGATAGCGTGACGTCCGTGAGCGGACCAATGAGCTTCATCTGGGATGAGGAGCTACGGCTATACGACTTCGGTCCAGGCCACCCACTTTCACCGATTCGTACAGTCTTGGCCTACAAGCTCATCGAATCGCTGAAGATCCTGGACCAGCCCAACTGCACCCTGGTTGAGGGCGTTGAACTCGCGCCAGATGAGACCATTCTGCGGGTCCATGACTCCCGTTACGTCGAGTCCGTGAAGCTCGCGTCGGCCCATCCTGGATACCGCGATCTTGCCCGGGGTCTGGGCACCGACGATGTTCCAGTTTTCGCTGGGATGGATGAAGCTGCCCGCCGTGTGTGCGGTGCGACGTTGGCGGCAGTCCAGGCCGTGCACAGCGGAGACGCTCTCCATGCTGTCAACATTTCTGGTGGCCTCCACCATGCGGGCTACGCCGGGGCTAGCGGATTCTGTGTCTACAACGACCCGGCCGTGGGTATTGCGTGGCTCCTCGATCAGGGAGTAGAGCGGATCGCCTACGTCGATGTCGACGTCCATCACGGCGACGGTGTGCAAGAGATCTTCTACGCCGACCCGCGCGTTATGACCGTCTCGCTGCATGAGTCTGGGCGCAGCCTCTTCCCTGGGACGGGGAAGGCGACCGAGATCGGTGGCCCGAATGCCCTTGGGTCGGCCGTCAACATCTCCATGCGCGCGGGCACCGGCGACGATGGGTGGCTACGAGCATTCGACGCGGTCGTCCCCGAGGTGCTAGCAGCGTTCAAACCGCAGATCATCGTCTCCCAACAAGGGTGTGACTCCCACCGCGATGACCCGCTGGCCAATCTTCGGCTGACACTGGAGGGGCAGCGAGCGTCGTATCTGCGAATCCACGAACTGGCCCACGAACTGTGTGACGGTCGGTGGGTCGCGTTAGGTGGTGGAGGCTACGACTGGATCGATGTGGTCCCTCGCGCGTGGGCACATCTGACGGCCATCGCGGCGGGATCACCAATCCCGACAGACACCCTCGTTCCTGAGGATTGGCGCACTCTCGTGAAGGCCTCACTTGGTCGAGACGCACCGACAGTGATGGGGGATGGGGTGGTGCTCCACCCTCGTCCATGGTCCGCCGGTCACGACCCGCTTGACCCGCTAGATCGGGCCGTTCTCAAGACGATTGATGCCGTGTATCCCGCCCTCGGACTTCAGCCCGACCCGTACCCACTCTGGTAATCGGTCTGCGCGTACTCTGGTCTCACGCTGCGGGGATTGTCTAGCGCAGGCTTTAGGGTTTTTGTCAGGGTTTAGCGCTTGCCGCCGCGGGGAAACTTCGTGGGGCAATCGATGAGCGCGTTGGTTACGAGGAAAGGTTCGTCCTGTGGGATCAGTCGTCAAGAAGCGCCGCAAGCGCATGGCGAAGAAGAAGCACCGCAAGCTCCTACGCAAGACGCGTGTTCAGCGCCGCAACAAGAAGAAGTAGTACATAGCGGGCTCCGCCGGGGAGTGCCTGCTAGCAATTTATAGCTTGGGGAGGCTATTTCTATGCCCAGAGTCGTTCTCGTAACGGGAGTATCTCGGTATTTGGGTGGGCGCATGGCGCGCATCTTGACTGAGGATCCACGTATCAGTCGTGTTGTCGGCGTCGATGTCGTGCCGCCGCGGATGGACATCGGGGGAGCCGAGTTCGTCCGTGCGGATATCCGCAACCCGATCATCTCTAAGGTCATCAACGCCGCCGAAGTCGACACCGTCGTCCACATGGGCGTCATCGCCACCCCCGTGCAGGCGGGCGGTCGGATGTCGATGAAGGAGATCAACGTCATCGGCACGATGCAGCTTTTGGCCGCGTGCCAGAAGGCTGAGAGCGTCGCCAAACTCGTCGTGAAGTCCTCGAGTTCCATCTACGGGGCAGGGCCAAAAGATCCGGCCATGTTCACCGAGGAGATGGAGCCCAAGCACACCCCCGGTTCCGGTTGGGCAAAGGACTCGGTTGAGGTTGAGGGGTACGTTCGCGGGTTCGCTCGCCGACGGCCCGATGTCGACGTCACGACTCTGCGTTTTGCCAACTTCCTCGGACCTCGTGTCGATACACCGATGTCGAGCTACTTCAGTCTGCCGGTCGTGCCTACCCCGTTGGGTCACGATGCGCGGTTGCAGTTCATTCACGAAGATGACGGCCTTGAGGCGATCCGGCGGGCAACCGTCGGCGATCACCCAGGTATGTTCAACATCGCTGGCGACGGCATCATTTCGCTGAGCCAGGCCGCTCGTCGGGCTGGGCGCCTCACGATGCCGCTGCCCGTAAGCAGTGCCGGGCTGGTCGGCGCGATGATCCGCCGTTTTGGGCTCGCTGACTTTTCGCCGGAGCAGGTTCGCTTCCTCACCTACGGGCGTGGGATTGATACCACCCGGATGCGTGAGGTCTTCGGCTTCGAACCGCAGCACACCACCCCAGAGACTTTCGATTCGTTTGTACGTGGCCGACGCCTCAATCGCTTACTTCCCCCGGAACGGGTGGAAGCGGTCGAGGAGCAGTTGGTGTCTTTGTTGACCGGAGGGGGAGTGAGTCAATGACTGACGCGAGGGTGATTCCGATCAAAGGTAAAGATCCGAAGAGCAGTGCCCGCAAGAAGCCAGTAGCGAAAAAAGCCGCTGCTTCAAAGGGGGCCTCGGCGGGAGCCCGGTCCGGCGGTAGCCGTCGGTCCGGTGGTTCGGCTGCCGCTGCAACAGCAGAGGAACCGGAACCGCGGCCAGCCCACGAGCCACTGCCCGGCGCTGAACCCGAACCCGTGGCGTGGGATCGCAAGGTTGCCAATGCGCTGGCGTTCATGCGCCGTCGGATTACTGGCGACTACGAGGTCGATGAGTTCGGCTACGACCGTGAGCTGACCGATCGCGTGCTTAATGCTCCGCTACGACCGATCTACTCGCGCTGGTTCCGCGTCGAGACTCGCGGCCTGGAGAACATCCCGGATGAGGGTGGCGCACTCGTTGTGGCAAACCACTCCGGGACGATCGCGCTGGACTCGCTCATGACGTCTGTTGCGTTGCTCGACCATCACCCGGCTCGCCGCCAACTACGAATGCTCGGCGCCAACCTGGTCTTCAAGACCCCCGTTGTCGGCGATTTTGCGCGCAAGTCCGGTTCGACTCTTGCCTGCGGGCCCGATGCAGAGCGACTACTTAACAAGGGCGAGCTCGTGGGTGTCTGGCCGGAGGGATTCAAGGGAGTCGGCAAGCCGTTCAGCGAACGCTACAAGCTGCAACGCTTCGGCCGCGGTGGGTTCGTTTCGGCCGCACTGCGTACAAAGTCTCCGATCATCCCGTGCGCAATCGTCGGTGCCGAAGAGACGTATCCGATCCTCGCGAATGCAAAAACCCTCGCCCGGATGATGGGGCTGCCGTACTTCCCCATCACTCCGACGTTCCCGATGCTCGGACCGCTGGGTCTGGTGCCGCTGCCGAGTAAGTGGATTATCGAATTCGGAGAGCCGATCTACACCGACGGCTATCCCGACGATGCTGCCGACGATCCGATGCTCGTCTTCAACCTGACAGATCAGGTCCGAGAGACGATTCAGCAGACGCTCTACAAGCTGCTGGTCCAACGCCGCTCAGTCTTCCTGTAGCCCCGCCTTCCCCCTGCGGCACCGGGCGCGGCTCAATCTCGCTAGTTCACGGCAGAGTTGGCTCTTCACGCTGCTTTCGCGCGAACGACGCGTGCTGTCACGAGCGATCCGGCGATGGCTCCCAACAGTGCCCCGGCAACAGCTGCTGACGGAACTCCAATTTTGAGGGCGAATCGTGTCGAACGAAAGTCGCGGATCTGCCAACCCTCAATTTGTGCGTGCATCCGCAGTTTGTGGTCCGGATTGATTGCGCACGGATTCCCGACGAGCGACAACATCGGAACATCGTTCGCGGAGTCTGAGTACGCCGAGCACCTGGCGAGGTCCAGGTTCTCGCGCTTGGCCAACGCCCGGACAGCGTCTGCTTTGGCCTCGCCATGTACTGGGTAGCCAATCAGACGGCCGGTGTAGACCCCGCTATCGATCTCCGATCGTGTACCGATCGCCCCCGATAGTCCGAGCTTGTCGGCAATGATTTCGGCCACTTCGATGGGAGTCGCAGAGACGAGCCAGACACGCTGCCCCGCTTTCTGGTGAGACTTGGCTAGGGCGATGGTGCCCGGGAAGACCTTATGCGCCATGTATTCGTCGAATACGTTGCGGGAAATCTCGCGCATCTCCTCGACACTTCGACCCTTAACGATCGCGAGGGCTGATTCTTGAACTTTCGCAATGTCATCGAGGTCTTCGGTGCCAGCCAACAGGAACTTGGCTTGTTTCCACCCGAAACCGAGCATGGCTGAGCGTTTGAGGATGTCTTCTTTAAGTAGGCCTCGGGCGAAAGCGAAAATGCTGGCTCCGCGGATGACCGTGTTATCGATATCGAAGAATGCGGCCGCTTGCGGGTCATTAGCGACGGGACCGGATGGCGGTGGGTTGCGCGTAGGGCTGGGCCCGTGAGCGGGTGCAGCGATGAGAGAGTCGGCCTCCATTACCTCGGATACTCCTGATGGGCCCGTGATTTCGGGAGATCCGTCACTTTGCGCAGACTGGTTTGCCACACTCGCACCATAGCCACCCCTGGCTGTGGGAGACTCGCGAACGTGGGAGCCAACCTTGCTGATCTGGTGCAAATCGCCGCGAACGAGCGACCAGATGCCCCGGCAATCATCACCAGTCATCGAACGACCACGTGGTCGGAGCTAGAACGACTCGTCCGTGCCGTGTCTGGGGGATTGAGTAACCGTCGGCTGGATCGTGGCGATCGGGTAGCAATGGTGCTCGGCAATAGCCCCGAGTTTGTCACGACCTACTTCGGCGTTTTGCGAGCCGGCCTCACCGCCGTACCCATCAACAATTCCTACACCGCCCCCGAGATCGATACCGTCCTACGGTCCTCCGGCGCGAAGCTGGTGATCACCGATCGTGGAGCCTCGGCCGCGGTTCGTAAAGCTGCAGGATCAGATGTGGCCGTGATCGAGGTCGGCAGTGACGACTGGCGTCGACTAACTGTGGGCTCTACCCCGCCACCGGTCTTCGAGACCGATCCCGAGAGCGTCGCGGTCATGATCTACACCGCCGGAACGTCGGGTACCCCGAAAGGCGCGATGTTGACTCATCGGGCGCTCAACGCGAATCTCGATCAGCTAATGCGCGTCCATGATCCAGCACCAATGACCGCCGATGACGTGTCCCTGATCGTGCTGCCGATGTTTCATATCTATGCCCTCAACGCTGCTCTTGGACTCGTCGCGAAGACTGGCTCAGCCGCCGTCCTCGCCGAGCGATTCGACGCCTCCGGGGCGCTGCGTCTGATCCGCGATCATCGAGTGACGAATGTTGCGGGGGCGCCACCGATGTATGTCGCGTGGTCCGCCACCCCTGATCTGGCCGAGCGGCTGGCCACGGTGCGGATGCTGACCTCAGGAGCTGCTCCACTGCCACCTGCGGTCCATGAGCAGTTTGCCAAGGCCGGGCTGACGATCTGGGAGGGCTACGGGATGACCGAGGCATCACCAGTCATCAGCGCAGCCCTCGTCTCGGGTGTGTCGAAACCTGGATCAGTCGGTAAACCCCTCCCTGGCGTCGAGGTGAAGCTGGTAGATGAATCGGGCGAGATAGTTGACGATGGCGATCCTGGCGAGATCCTCGTACGGGGAGCCAACATCTTTAGCGGGTATTGGCCAGACGGTGCAGATGGCCCGGATAGCGACGGGTGGTTTGCCACCGGCGACGTTGCGCTAGCCGATGAAGATGGCGATTTGCACCTCGTTGACCGCCGCCGAGATTTGATTCTTGTCAGCGGATTCAACGTCTACCCCCGTGAGATCGAGACGGTCCTGTCCAGGGTCCCCGGTGTTGCCGAGGTCGCTGTCGTCGGTGTTCCTCACGGCCTGACCGGCGAAGCAGTGAAGGCGATCATCGTCCCGATGCCCGGACTTGAACTTGAGGCCGACGACATCCTGGAGTACGCCCAAGGTCACCTCGCGCGGTTTAAGTCACCGACCATCGTCGAAGTCGTCGATACTCTGCCCCACTCAGTAACTGGGAAGATCATCAAGAATTCTCTGCGCGAACCGGCAATCGACCCTCGCTCGATGAAGGACATCACCGAGGGAATGGCAGCGACCCCCGCTGAATCTGCCGACCCAGCAGCGACCGTTGATTCACCGACAGATCGCGACGCGTGACCGAGGTTGCCGATCCGCGGGTCGTCCTCGTGGGTAAGCCCGACTGTCACCTCTGCGATGACGCCCGCCGTGTTATCTCCAAAGTTTGCGATGAGCTCGGGGTCACGTGGGGCGAACAGTCAATCTTGGACGATCCTGAACTCGCGGATGAGTTCTGGGACCGAATCCCCGTCACCCTCATCGACGACAAGGTCCACAACATCTATCGAGTCGACGAGTCCAGGTTGCGCTCGAAGCTGGCCGGCTAGCCGGTCCTGCCCCGCCCCTTGTCACCACCTGGATAAGGTGATTGGTAGCTCGCACCCCTGGGTTGAACCGCGATTTGTCATAGGGTGAACGTATGTTTCCTGTCAGCCGTTTTGAAGGTATCCACCTCATCAAGCGCTGGGTGGAGATGTTCGATATGCACGCGTCCCCGAGCTTCGTTTACAGGCTCTTCGGGCCCTGATTTCAAAATGATTGGCAACGGTTCGGATCTCACGGGTCTTGCCGGGTTGCAGGAGTACGACGGGATGAAGTAGCAGTTCTTCGACGAGTCGCACCTCTACTACAACCACCAGGTCGAGTCCGAAGATCCGTTGGTTATCACCACCCGGATGGTCTGGGAGACCTTCCGCACCTGCTCAGGCGGAGGGTCGGATCATTTGATTGCTGAGCTTAAGCATCGGTGGACCTTCGTGCGCCTGCCACAAAACGGTCAACCGGTGTTCCGTCGCCATGAGTTGGTCTCGCTGAGCTAACGGCCGGGGTACGAGCCTTCAGAACAAGACTCCGGCGTCATCCACCTCGATCCAGAACGTGTTGGGTTCGGAGCGCGTTAGCCGACCCGTCCCGCGCACTGTGTCCGAGCTAACTCGTGCCGACTTTGTGCGTTCGTGAATGTCGGCGTATCCTGTAGGGCGCGCCATCGATTCATGAGCTTCGTCAAGGCAACGCAGTCAATGAGCCGCCTGGGCAGTGTCGATAGAACCGCAAGGAGGATGTCCGTGGGAGTACGTCGCGGAATCCCCGATGCCACCGTGGCACGGTTGCCCATCTACCACCGTGTTCTTACGGCATTGCAAGAACAACGGGTCCAGACAGTGTCGAGTGAAGAACTCGCGGCGGAGTCCGGCGTCAACAGCGCGAAACTCCGCAAGGATCTCAGCTATCTCGGCTCCTACGGCACCCGTGGGGTCGGCTACGACGTGGAGTTCCTCGTCTACCAAATCGCCCGCGAACTCGGCCTCACGCACGATTGGCCAGTCGTCATCGTCGGGATCGGCAACCTGGGTCGTGCGCTAGCGAACTATGGCGGGTTTGCCTCCCGCGGTTTCCGTATCGTTGGACTACTTGATTGCGACGCCACCACGATCGGCCAGCAGGTCGGTCCCGCGCTCCTCGACTTAGGCGTTGATCCCGCTACCGCCCGCGCAGCACTCGGCGCTGAGGCCGTCGCCCGCACCGTGCGCCACCTCGATGAGCTTGAGCAGATGGTCACGACCTCCAAGCCAGCCATCGCAGTGATTGCCACCCCCGCCCGAGTCGCCCAGGGCGTCTGCGATCGACTGGTGGCTGCTGGACTCACGAGCATCCTCAACTTCGCCCCCGTTGCGCTCGCAGTGCCGCCCGATGTCGAAGTGCGGAAAGTCGATCTCGCCACTGAACTGCAGATCCTGGCTTTCCACGAACAACGCAGAAACCGCGAAGAACAGACGTCGTCGCCTCAGGTTGACCTCAAGCAAGAAGAATCCGTGCTAGTCCCCTCTGGAGGGAAGCTGTGAGCTTGTTATTGGTGGGAATCAGCCACCGAACCGCGCCGGTCACTCTGTTGGATCAGATTGCCAGCCAAGCCGATTCCATCGATGCCCTGCGCAAGGACATCGCCGTATCGCCCTACGTCGCTGAGGTGATGGCGATCAACACCTGCAACCGTCTCGAAGTGGTTGCCGACGTCACCCGATTCCACGGTGCCGTCACGGATATTTCCAGTCGGCTAGCCAAACACAGCGGCGTTCACATCGATGAGCTCACCACCCACCTCTACGTGCACTTCGAAGAACGTGCGGTGCACCACCTCTTCTCGGTTGCCGCCGGTCTGGACTCGATGATCGTCGGGGAGCAGCAAATCCTTGGACAGGTGCGCACGGCGCTGGCTGAGGCACAAAACGCTGGCAATGCCGGGCGCGCGCTGAACGAGTTGGCGCAGAACTCGCTGCGGGTTGGTAAGCGCGTCCATACCGACACCGGCATTGACCGTCATGGCGCCTCCGTCGTCTCGGTCGCGTTGGGCCAGGCTGAAGCGCAGATGGGCCCAACCACCGGATATCACGCCCTCGTTGTTGGTGCCGGTGCCATGAGTTCGCTGGCGCTGCAGACCCTGCAATCGCGCGGATCGATCGATGTCGATGTCGCGAGTCGCAGCGCCGAATCCAGCACCCGCGCAGCACTGGCTTACGGCGCGCGCGCGATCACGATGGACGACGTATCGGAGTCGCTACAAGCCGCCGATTTAGTGGTCAGTGCCACCGGCGCCACTGGGGTCGTCATCACGGTTGAGGCGGTCCGTCAGGCGATGGCCACTCGGCCGCAGCGCCCACTCGTCGTCGTTGACCTCGCCTTGCCGCATGACACGGAGCGGGAGATCGCCGACGTGCCGGGAGTGACGCGCATTGACCTCGCATCGTTGGCGGACCTGCCCGGAGCCGCTGCTCCACACGCGGACCTCATCGCGGCCAAAACCATCATCGACGGCGAGGTTCTCACTTTCGTTGCTGCCCAAGCTGCAGCTCGGGTTGAGCCAATCGTGGTGTCGCTGCGGGCAAAAGCGGATCTCGTCTTGGAAGCCGAGCTACAGCGCCTGCGACTCAAGCAGCCCGGCCTATCCGATGATGAGATCTCCGCTGTCGAGCAAACGCTGCGACGTACCGTGTCGACCCTGCTACACACTCCAACGGTCCGGATGAAGCAGTTCGCCGCGGACCCCGATGGGGAACGCTACGCCCAGGCGCTGCATGCACTCTTCGACCTAGACCCAGAGTCGGTCAGTTCGTTGTCAGACACCGGCCGAGAGATCATGGACAAGGAGCGATCCGCTGTGAATCCACGGTGGACTACGTGACCTATGCCCCGATTCGGGTCGCGACCCGACGCAGTCAGTTGGCGACGACTCAGTCACAACTCATCGCCGACGAGCTAGCCCGACTAACCGGTCGTCCAACCGAGCTCGTCTATGTCACGACCTTGGGAGATGTCACGAGCGGATCACTGTCCAGCTTCGGTGGCGTTGGGGTGTTCGTCGGGGCTGTCCGAGAGGCGATTCTGGATGGTCGGGCAGATGTTGGGGTGCACTCCCTCAAAGACCTGCCGACGTATCCGCAGGACGGCCTCACCGTGGCCGCGATTCCTCTCAGGGAGGATCCCAGCGACGCTTTATGCGCGGCCGCCGCGGAGTCCTTCGATGACCTCGCAGCGGGCGTCTCTGTCGGGACGGGATCACTACGTCGGGCCGCCCAATTGCGCGCCCTGCGGCCCGACCTCACCGTGGTCGACATCCGCGGAAACGTCGAGACACGCCTGGCGAAAGTTACCGACGGTGAGCTCGCCGGTGTGATCCTCGCTACTGCCGGACTACACCGGTTAGCCAAGCACTCAGCCATCTCCGCACGACTGAATTCGCAGGTCATGTTGCCTGCGCCGGGCCAAGGTGCGCTGGCTGTCGAAGCCCGATCTGATCTCGAACAGCGGGACGCGAATTTGCACAAAGCGCTGTTTACCATCGATGATTCATCTACCCGTGCCGCTGTGACCAGCGAGCGCGCAGTGTTGAACGAACTGCAAGCAGGTTGTTCAGCGCCGGTTGCGGCCTTGGCGGTCGTCTCAGATTCGCAAGCAGATTCTGAGCTGCCACTGAAAGATCGCAACCTGTTTCTGCAAGCCTTGGTCGCCTCGACTGATGGTTCGCAGGTAATCCGATTGTCCGTTACTGGCCCAGCCGGCGACGCCGACAGCCTCGGTCGAGAACTCGCGACAGAGCTGTTGGCTGCAGGTGCGGCTAGCTTGTTGGGAGAACCCACACAGTGACTACCACCCGCCCCCGTAAGATCCGCCCCGTCGGAACAATCTCGCTCGTTTCGGCCGGTCCCGGTGATCCCGAACTGCTGACCGTGCGCGCCACGAACCTGCTGGCTGCCGCCGATGCCGTGGTCGCTGACGCTGACGTGGTCGATATCGCCACCCGCTACGCGCCAAACGCCGAACTGATCGCCGTCGTTGATGACGACGGGCTCCCGCTCGATCATGCGGCCCGCGCGAAGAAGGTCATCGAGAACGCCCGCGCCAGCAAGGATGTTGTCCGACTGTTCTCCGGCGACCCGATCATGGACGGATCGATCGCGACGGAAGCCAGCGTGCTGCATCGCTCAAAGCTGCCGTTCGAGGTCGCCCCCGGAGTCTCCCAGCTATCGGGAGTAGCCGCCTACGCTGGCTTCCCACTCACCAACAACAAGGCCCGCGAGGTGCGGGTGGTTGAGGCTGGCGCCGTCGAAGACTGGGCGGCGTTGGCCGATCCTAAATTGACCGTTGTCGTGCGCGATGGCGCTGACAATGCCGTCGAAATCTCCAAGGCGCTGTTGGCCGCGGGCCGTCACCCCAACACCCCCATCGCGATTACCCGGGGCGCAACCACTGTCGAGCAGCGCACGATCGCTACGACCCTCGACGAGCTCCCGGCGGTCGTGAAGGCCTCGAAGCAGGCGGGTCCCGGGATTGTCGTGATCGGCGATGTCCTCAACTCGCGCGACAAGCTGTCGTGGTTCGAGACTAAACCGCTCTTCGGCTGGCGCGTGCTCGTTCCTCGCACGAAGGATCAAGCCGGCGAACTCTCCGAGCACCTGCGTCGCTACGGTGCCGTTCCCGTTGAGGTTCCGACCATCTCGGTTGAGCCGCCGCGCACCCCGCAGCAGATGGATCGCGCGATTCAGGGCCTCGTTAGTGGCCGTTACCAGTGGGTTGCATTCACCAGCGCGAACGCTGTGAAGGCAGTCCGCGAGAAGTTCGAGGAGTACGGCCTCGACGCCCGCGCGATGGCCGGATTGAAAGTCGCCGCGGTCGGCGACGCCACCGCCAATGCCCTCATCGCCTTCGGCGTGAAGCCTGAGCTAGTGCCGAGCGGCGAACAGTCCAGCGCCGGGCTCCTTGCTGAATGGCAGCCCTACGACGCCGAGATTGACCCCATTGACCGCGTATTCCTCCCGCGCGCCGATATCGCCACCGAAGCCCTGGTGGCGGGCCTGCAAGATATCGGCTGGGAAGTCGACGACATCACCGCCTACCGCACCGTTCGCGCCGCACCACCGCCGGCCGAGACCCGCGAGGCGATCAAAACCGGCGGCTTCGATGCGGTGCTATTCACCTCGTCAAGCACCGTTCGCAACCTGGTCGGAATCGCCGGGAAGCCACACGCCTGCACGGTCGTTGCGGCGATCGGTCCGCAGACGGCGAAGGCATGTGAAGAACACGGTCTACGTGTCGATGTGCTCGCCGATACGCCCAACGTCATGGTGTTGGCCGATAACCTCGCTGCTCACGCCGAGCAGCTGCGACTTGCGGCTATCGAGAACGGCGATGCCACCTGGCGTCCGTCGCGGCGTCGCGCCGGATCTCGTCGCCGGTCGTCGAAAAAGTAGGTGTGGAGGCGCGGTCCCCGCAGTAGGAGGGGGGCCCGCGCATTTGCGAGAGAGGGATTGCCGCGATGCTCAACGATCGAATCGTCACCCGTCCCCGACGGTTGCGTAGTTCACCTGCCTTGCGGCGGCTCGTCGCTCAAACCCGACTGTCCGGTGCGGACCTCGTCCTGCCGATGTTCTACCGCGAAGGCATCACCGAACCGCGGGGGATCACGTCGATGCCCGGCGTCGTCCAGCACACGATGGATTCGCTGAAAACTGCGGTTGATTCGGCCATCGATGCGGGGGTCGGCGGGATCATGCTCTTCGCCGTTCCCGAACAACGCGATGACGTCGGTTCAGGGGCGACCGACTACGACGGTGCACTGAACTCAGTGGTCCGGGAAATCGCATCGCACGTTGGCGATAGCACGGTCGTCATGGCAGACCTTTGTCTGGATGAGTTCACCTCCCACGGTCACTGCGGCATCGTCGCAGCCGACGGCATCGTCGACAACGACCTGACCTTGGTCCGGTATCGCGAGATGGCGATTGCCCTCGCCGACGCGGGGGCCCACGTCCTGGGGACCAGCGGGATGATGGACGGCCAAGTCGCCGCTGTTCGATCAGCGCTCGATGAAGTCAACTTCCAGCGGGTATTGATCCTGGCGTATGCGGCCAAATACTCATCGGCGTTCTACGGGCCATTCCGCGAGGCCGTTGATTCCCAGTTGGTTGGCGATCGCAACACCTACCAGCAGGATCCGGCCAATCGACGTGAGGCAGCGCGCGAGTTGACCCTCGACCTCGATGAAGGCGCCGACATCGTCATGGTGAAGCCCGCTTTGCCATATCTCGACGTCCTAGCCGATGTCGCTGCGGCGTCCCAGGTCCCCGTCGCGGCGTACCAGGTCTCGGGTGAATACGCGATGATCGAGGCCGCTGCCGCGAACGGCTGGATCGACCGCGACGCCGCGATTATCGAATCGCTGATCTCGATTAAACGGGCTGGCGCAGACATCATCTTCAGCTATTTCGCCGCCGAAGTTGCAGCGAAACTGCGCTAGTTCGCCGGTCGTCCTCGCTCCACCCGCAGCAGGTCGTCAGTGCGCCCGTCTCGCCGCGTAAGGTTTGCCTTGTGACGGATCAATCGACGGCTGCTAGTGCGGCGCTTTTTGCCCGCGGACAACGCGTAACCCCTGGTGGGGTGAATAGCCCCGTTCGAGCATTCGGGGCAGTTGGTGGAACGCCGCGGTTCATGGTGTCCGGCTCTGGTCCATACGTCATCGACGCAGACGGGACCGAGTACGTCGATTTGGTGGGGTCATGGGGTCCAGCGATTCTGGGACATGCCAACCAGACAGTGATCGACACCGTGCTGGATTCGGCACTGCGCGGGTTGTCTTTCGGAGCACCCTGCCCCGGTGAGGTGGCGCTCGCCGAGGAGATCGTCAGCCGCGTTGCTGCCGTTGAACAAGTTCGACTGGTCAGCTCCGGTACTGAGGCGACTATGTCGGCCATTCGCTTGGCCCGTGGATTCACCGGTCGACACAAAATCATCAAGTTCGCCGGCTGCTATCACGGTCACGGAGACTCGTTGCTGGCCGCTGCAGGCTCCGGTGTGGTGACGTTCGGTCTCCCCGATTCTCCCGGTGTCACCCCCGCGATCGCCGGGGACACGATCGTCTTGCCCTATAACGACCTGGCAGCAGTCAGGGAGACCTTCGAGACCATCGGCGAGCAGATCGCCTGCATCATCACCGAGGCGATTCCCGCGAATATGGGCGTCGTACCGCCAGGACCTGGCTTCAATGCTGGGCTCGCTGAACTATGTCGCGAATACGGCTCGCTACTCGTTGTCGACGAGGTCATGACCGGCTTCCGGGTGTCCCCGGCGGGCTGGTTCGGTCTTGAGGCCGCCAACGAGGGCTGGGCGCCAGATTTGCTCACCTTCGGCAAGGTGATGGGTGGCGGGTTGCCCGCTGCCGCCTTCGGTGGTCGTGCCGACGTGATGGGCATGCTCGCACCGAACGGACCGGTCTATCAGGCGGGCACCCTGTCGGGGAACCCCGTTGCTGTTGCGGCCGGACTCGCCACATTGCAGCTCTGCACCGACGAGGTGTATCGCCACCTCAATGAGACCGCCGCCCTCGTTGGCAGACTCGCCAGCGAAGCACTGTCCACCCAGGGCGTTGCGCATCAACTTCAGACCGGCGGGAACCTGTTTAGCATCTTCTTCTCGCCTGAGCCGGTGACGAACTTCGACCAGGCAAAATCGCAGGAGACGTTCCGGTATCCACCGTTCTTCCACGCGATGCTCGACAACGGCGTCTCGCTCCCACCGTCGGTCTATGAGTCATGGTTCGTGTCGGCGGCCCACGACGAGAAAGCGCTCGACAGAATTGTGGTGGCGCTACCAGAAGCGGCGAAGGCCGCCGCAGCTGCGACACCGTGATATGAAATTCCTCAAAGCCCTCATCCGTCGGCCGTCACTGGCCAGCGGGACGACTGACCAACGAGAAGGTTGTGCAACCACCTGATGGCAGAAGAAACGATCGTCCACTTGATGCGCCATGGCGAGGTCTACAACCCGGAAGGGATTCTGTACGGTCGGCTGCCCGGCTTCCACCTGTCCGATCTGGGTCAGGAGATGGCGGTTCGGGTTGCCGACACGATCAAGGACCGAGACATTGTTGCCGTGTGGGCATCACCGCTAGAACGCGCCCAGCAGACGGCAACGCCGTTGTCGCAGGCCAAAGGCCTCGCGATTCACACCGACGAGCGCATTATTGAAGCCGCCAACATCTTCGAGGGCAAAAAAGTCTCCATCGGAGATGGCGCATTGCGGCAGCCGAAGAGCTGGCGGTACCTGTATGACCCGTTCACGCCGTCCTGGGGCGAGCCTTACAAGGAGCTAGCGGCCCGAATGGCCTCCGCCGTCAAAGACGCGCGCGACGAGGCTCGCGGGCACGAGATCGTCCTCGTCAGCCACCAACTACCGGTCTGGACCTCCCGACTGTCATTCGAGGACCGTCGGCTCTGGCACGACCCCCGGCACCGGCAGTGTGCGCTCGCCTCGTTGACGTCCCTGGCTTTCGAGGGCGACACCCTCAAAGCCATCGTCTATACCGAGCCCGCAGCGGATCTCGATGCCAAGGCCAGTAAGGGAGCCGGGGCCTGACATGGATTTTCCGCAGCGCATCAGCCACCTTGGCCACGAACGGGCCCGTCGCGTTAGCGTGGTCCTGATGGCTGTTGTGGCCCTCCTGTTCGTCACTGCCTGCGGAACAACCGCCCAGGGCCAATCGCAATCGCGGTTCGTTGCTGGCGACGGAACGATTACCCTGTTAGAACCCGCCGATAGGGAGCCCGCGCCAGACGTCTCCGGTGAGTTCCTGGACGGCACACCATTCGCCATGCGCGACTACCTGGGCCAGGTTGTGGCGCTAAATGTCTGGGCGTCTTGGTGTGCACCGTGTCGCGCCGAAGCTCCGGCGCTGAACCAGATCGCTCGGGAGACCGCCGATCAAGGTGTGGCGTTCGTTGGCCTCGATACCCGCGACTCGCGCGCGTCCGCTGAGGCGTTCATTCGCCGGTTCGAGGTCCCGTATCCCAGCGTCTGGGATCCCGACGCCACGATTCAGCTGGCCTTCCGCGAAACCTTGCCGCCGCAAGCGATTCCCTCGACGCTATTCATCGATCGACAGGGCAGAGTGGCCGGGCGAATCCTCGGCGAAGTTGACCGCACGCAACTGCGCGATATCGTCACCGAGCTTGCCAACGAACCAAGCGATCCGCCCAACGAACCCGACGTCACTCCGACGTCGAACCCATGAGTTCGCTGACATGGTCACTTGCCAGCATCTCCGAGACGGTCACCGCCGGGTCGCTATTGCTGGCGATCCCGTTGGCGATCGCCGCCGGATTGATTTCCTTCCTCTCACCGTGTGTGCTGCCGCTCGTCCCCGGCTACCTCTCCTTCGTCACCGGGCTGACCGGTGCCGAGCTAGCCAACGAGGACGGGCAGCTCGACGCCAAAGGTCGCTCACGCATCATCCTGGGCTGCAGTCTGTTTGTGCTCGGCTTCAGCGTTGTCTTTGTGGCACTCGGGGCGGCGTTCGGTGCGATCAGCGGGTGGTTGCTGGAGTACCAAACAACCCTGCAGCGGGTGCTCGGGGTCATCGTGATTCTGATGGGGTTGATGTTCGCCGGATGGATCCCCGGAATACAACGGGAATGGCGAATCCACCAGGCCCCGAAGTACGGCCTGTGGGGGGCGCCTATCCTCGGATTCCTCTTCGGATTGGGGTGGACCCCGTGTATCGGGCCGACGTTGGCAGCCGTCTTGGGATTGGCAGCGAACGAGGGAAGTGCGTTGCGCGGGGCACTACTGAGCGCGGCCTATTGCGTCGGTCTGGGGCTCCCGTTCCTGTTCGTCGGGCTGGCATTCCGGCGTGCTGCCGGGACTCTGGGCTGGGTCAGACGGCATTACCTGCTGATCATGCGGATCGGTGGTGGCATGTTGGTCCTTGTGGGAGTGCTTCTAGTGACCGGATTGTGGGACGAGTTGACCATTCAGCTGCGCGTGTGGGCTGGGGCATTTGAGGTGGTGATCTAGGTGAGCACGGTCGATCCCGGTACGCGCGATAGCCAGGCGCGCGAGGATGAGTCCGCCACGGCGGATCTGAGTACCCAGCCAAAGAGCGACCTCCCCGGTGCCGTGGTTGGTCTGGGTCTTACAGGCTGGCTGCGGTGGATGTGGCGCCAACTGACGAGTATGCGCACCGCGCTGCTGCTGCTGTTCTTGCTCGCGATCGGAAGTATTCCCGGTTCGATCCTTCCGCAAGAGCCCGTTCAGCCAAGCGAAGTCACTCGCTACATTGCCGATAATCCTGGGATCGGCGAGTTCTTTGACGCGATCGGGTTCTTCAACGTCTTCTCGGCACCCTGGTACGTCGCGATCTACCTCCTCCTGTTGGTGTCCCTCGTTGGCTGCATCGTCCCGCGCACCCGCCTGCACTGGAAGGCGATGCGATCGACTCCGCCCAAGGCACCATCGCGGCTGAGTCGGTTGGCCGAATCCTCGTCCTGGACGGCCGATTCGACACCGCCAGCACCCCAAGACGTCCTCAACGAGGCTGCCGAGGAGTTGAAGGGCAAACGCTGGCGCGTCCACATCACCGATTTTGATGGCACGACGGGCGCCGTATCAGCCGAGAAGGGCTACCTGCGCGAGACCGGCAACCTGATCTTCCATGTCGCCTTGCTCGTCCTCCTGCTGGCTGTGGCCCTCGGGGGAATGTTCGGCTGGCGCGGTCAGGCCTTGGTCATCGAGGACGAGAGCTTCTCGAACACCGTCACCCAATACGACAGCTTTAATGCCGGTCGGTTGGTAGATGCCGGAAACTTGCCGCCGTTCAGCCTCACCCTCGACGAGTTCACCGCGACATACCAAGAAGAAGGTGATCAGCAGGGGGCTCCGCGAACGTTCGAGGCCGATGTCACCTTCCGCGATAATCCGGACGCAACCTCGGCTCAGCAGCGGGTAGAGGTGAATAGTCCGCTCGTCGTTGACGGAGCGAAGGCATTCTTGGTTGGTCATGGCTACGCGCCGGTTGTCGAGGTCAGAAACGCGCAGGGGCTGGTCGTGTACGACGCGCCAACGGTGTTCCTGCAGACCGATGGCAACTTCACCTCAAACGGCGTAGTGAAGCTGCCCGATGCTGACCCTCAGCTCGGCTTCCAGGCCCTCTTCCTGCCAACAGCTGCCGTTGACGAGGTACGGGGACCGATCTCGATGTTCCCCGCCCTCAACGATCCCGCCATCTTCCTCTCAGCGTGGGAGGGCGATCTCGGCCTGGACGACGGGATTCCTCAGAGCGTGTATCGGATGGATACCGCCGGCATGACCGATCTCGGGATCAAGGCGATCCGCCTCGGCGAGAGCTGGGAGATCCCTGGTGGCCGCGGTACGGTCAGCCTCACCGGAGTGAAGCAATACGCCGTCTTCGACGTTGCCTACGATCCGGCGCGGTTCTACGCACTCGCGGGCTCAATCTTTGCGCTGCTTGGGTTGATGTTGTCGCTGTTCGTTCCCCGCCGACGGGTATTCGTTCGGGTCACGCGACGCCATGCCGGTTCCCCGGCCGGGCAGGGGGCCGCGGGCGCACATATCGAGGTCGCTGGTCTCTCTCGAACCGATGAGGCGGGGCTCAAGCCGGCTGTCGAGGAGATCACCGCCGTCGTCAAAAAGATCGTGCCGCCGATAGGAGAATCGACCACCGAACCTGTGGACAATACGACGGCTGATCGAGTTGATGACACCGGTGTTTCCACAACCGGACGGACCGGGGAGGAACAACGACCCGATGCGTGATAGACAATGGCCATATCGGCACTTTTCTAGTGAAGGGCTCACCCGCATATGAGCGTTAATGAATCGCTAGCGCAGCTCAGTAACGGGCTTGTTTATAGCTCGATGCTCGTCTACGCCGGGTCCTTGGTGTTGTTCGCATCATCATTCGCTTCAAGCCGCCCGTTCGCTGAGGTCGAAGCTGAGCAGCAGGCGAGGGCCAAGGCAGGCGATACCGCCGCCGACCTGACGGCCACCTCGGCCACGACCTCGGCTCCCGTAAACTCAAAGATGACGTCCGGGACCTCCAGGACCGCTGTGTCCGCAGCGGGCTCGTCCACATCGGGCTCGTTCACATCGGGCTCGTCCACATCGGGCACTGCCGCGCTAGCCCGAGGTTCGGGCGACGACCGGGAGCTCCCACCGGGCCGCAAGGCCGGGAACATGGCGATGTCGCTCATGTGGCTGGCCACGTTGTTGTTGGCCGTCGGTGTCGCTGCTCGTGGGTTCTCCGCTGGCCGGGTGCCGTGGGGAAATATGTACGAGTTCTCCATCTCGTCTGCCCTCGCGGTATCGATCGTGTTCCTCCTACTCTCGCTGCGGCGTGATCTTCGCTGGCTTGGGATGTTCGTCGTCGGCGCTGTCCTGCTGACACTGGGCGCCGCCGTCACCATTCTGTATACCGACAGCGCCCAACTTGTTCCTGCGTTGAAGTCCTTTTGGCTAGTCATTCACGTACTTGCGGCAATCATCTGCGCTGGAGCGTTCACCGTCGGCGCTGGTTTCACGGTCGCCTACCTGATCCGGGAGCGAGCCGAGAAGAAGGCGGTTGCCAGCGGCACGGCCGTCAAGGGCTGGTTCTCAACACGGATTCCGGGCGCAGATCGACTGGACGCCAGTGCGTACCGAATCAATGCGTTCGTGTTCCCGCTGTGGACGTTCGCGGTGATCGCCGGAGCGATCTGGGCCGAGGACGCCTGGGGACGGTACTGGGGTTGGGATCCTAAAGAGACGTGGGCCTTCATCACCTGGGTGATTTACGCCGGGTACCTGCACGCACGTGCAACCGCGGGCTGGCGTGGGCGTAAGGCCGCCATCATCGGGCTCATGGGGTTTGTCTCCTTCCTTATCAACTACTTCGGCGTGAACTTCTTCGCCACTGGACTGCACTCCTACGCCGGAGTCAGCTAGAGAATCCAGCCTGGCCGGGGGACTAGAGAATCCAGCCTGGCAGGGGGGGGGAGTGGTGAGGGACCCAGCCTAGAAGCTCTCGAAGAACCGGCTGGGGCTCGATAACCTCGAATCGAGGAACTACGCGGGTTTATCGGGTTTGCGCTTGGAATCCCAGTCCAGCTTCGACAAGAAGTCTGGATCATCGTCGGGACCCTGTGGTCGCGGAGTGCCGCCGCCACCGTTGTTCCCGGACCCGCCCTCGCGCGATGCGGCGTTCGGGCGACCGAAGAAGAACCACAGCACCGCCCCGCCGATCCACAGCACGATAATCATGAAAATCCACAGCCACTTGGGTAGCGAGCGAATTTCATCGCGGGGTGCCGAAATCGCGTCGATCAATGCATAGATCGTGATCGCGACCGGGATCAGAATGAGAATGACTCTCAGCACACCGACAGCTTACGTCCCGACTCCGGCACGCGACAAGTGCATCGCTGCCACGAGCTACGCGTCGCGATTGGTGACACGGTCCTCAGTCATCGCTTTGCATTGATTGCAGGCGACGTTCGAACTCTGCGCGGTCGACGTCTTCGATGTGCGTACTGAGGATCCACTGTTGGCCGAAGGGGTCCCTCAGTCGCCCGGCTCGATCACCATAGAACTGATCTGCCAGCGGATAGACCACCTCGGCACCCGCTGCTACTGCCCGGTCCCACCATTGACCGACGTCGGGTACGGCGAGCGAGGTGATGGCGACGAACTATTGCCAAAGACCTCAGTTCCCGAGCAATTTTCGCGCACGTACTCTGGATGCATGTCAGAGTCGACCGTGGGACCGCACGAATCGTCCGAGCACTCAGCCGGTGAGCCCGCCGCCCCGCGTGGCTCGTTGTTCGCCAAGCACCCATTCCTCGTCTATACGACGCTGCGAATCGTCGTCCTGGTGGTAGTCGCTGGCGTGCTGTACCTACTTGGCGCGCGGGGGCTGATTCTGATTCTGCTGGCGTTCATGCTGTCGGCAGTTGCGTCCTACATCTTGCTTGCCTCGCAACGCGACGTGGTGGGTTCGCGGATGGGAGGTTTCTTTGGTCGAATGAACGAACGAATCGAAGAGTCCAAGCGCAGCGAAGATGCCTTCATCGAGTACGAGGCCGCACAGGTGAAGGAAGAACAGCGCAAGATCGCTGATTCGGCCGCGGAGGTTGAGCCGCCAGCCGAAACCATTCCTCCGCCCGCTGGGCCCAACACCTCGGCTGGACCGAACAGTTCAGCAGGGCCCACCGCCTAGGCCCAAGCGGCTCCAACAGCTCGAACAGCTCAGACAGCCCAAGGGACTCCAACAGCTCAGCCGGAGAGGGCGATTCCAAGCGTCGCAAGCCCGCCGTAGAGCAGTTGCACTCGGCCGGTCCAGGCCAGTACTGGAATCAGCTCGGGGCCAACAGCTCCTCCCCTGACTTGCTGCCACGGGATGAAGGCGGCCGGCAGGGCAGCCAGCGCAATAAGCGAGGCGGCCGGGAACTGATCAACAAACCCGATTCCACCGAGCCCCACGAGCGCGGTGATCGCGAACGGTAGGAACAGGCAGAAGCCGTAGAAGTCGCGCGTATTGGCATCGCCCAAGCGAACAGCCAGGGTCTTCTTCCCCGCGAGCGTGTCGCCTGGGATATCTCGAAGATTGTTGATCACTAGTAGCGCGCAGGCCAATACCCCGACCGGGATGGCGAACAGGATCGCGACGAGTTGAATCTGATCGGTCAACACGAACGTCGTCCCCACGACTGCAACTAAGCCGAAGAAGACAAAGACGAAGATTTCCCCGAGACCTGCGTAGCCGTACGGGCGTGGTCCGCCTGTGTAGAACCAGGCTGAGGCAACGGCCAGAGCCCCCACGATCAGTAACCACCACGCAGCAGTGAGCAAGACAAGAATGACCCCGGCGAGAGTTGCGACGCCAAACGAGATGAACGCAGCGCGTTTGACATCCGATGGTGAAGCTAGCCCTTGGCCGACGAGTCGGATGGGTCCGACTCGTTGCGTGTCGGTCCCGCGGATTCCATCTGAGTAGTCGTTGGCGTAGTTGACGCCGACCTGAAGAGCGAGGGCGACGACGAGTGCCAGGAAGGTGCGGGCGCCGAACGAGAATGCCCCGATCTCGAAGCCAGTGAAGGACGCGACTGCCGCCCCCACCGCGACCGGAACGACCGCCGCCGGAAGCGTCCGCGGGCGCGCTCCGCTCACCCATTGATGGCGTGTCGTCGAGGGGGTCGTCATTGGGCGGACCCTGCGGCACCGCGCAGCGCCGCCCGATCGACCTTCCCGGTCGGCAGGGTTGGCAATTCGTCCAGGATGGTGACAGTCCGCGGTCGCGCTTCGGCCCCATGCCTACTCGCTGCGCGTTCCACGACGGAACTCTTCAGCTGATCGTCTGACAGGGAGTTCATGGTGCTGGCCACGATGAAGGCGGTGATCCGCGATCCCCACTGGCTATCGGGGCTGGCAACAACGGCGGCTTGGGAGACCATCGGATGGTCCACGACGGCAGCTTCAACGGCGGCGACCGAGACGTTCACTCCACCCACCTGTACAACATCGTCGATCCGACCGACCACCACGAGGCGGTCCTGATCGTCGATTCGACCCAGATCGCTGGTCCGGTGTAGCCCGTTGCTGAAGCTCTCGTGCGTCAACTCTGGGCGCAGCCGGTACCCGCGGGCAATCGAAGGGCTGGACAGTTCGATCCGCCCGATACCTTCCTTGTTGGCGTCAGCGATTCGCACAGCGACGCCGGGTAACGGCATGCCGTCGTAGACGCACCCGCCGCAGGTTTCGGTCATTCCATAGGTCGTGATGACGTTTCCACCGAGCGCCCTGGCTTGGGCAATCAATCCGTGGGCAGTGGCAGCGCCGCCGATCAGAATCGAGTCGTAGGCGGCCAAACAGTTGCCAGCACCGGGCCCAAGCTCGACGATTCGCGCCAGTTGAGTCGGCACCAGGGCAGTCCGCAGTTTCGCTCCGTCGATATCGCAGAGCGCGCGAGCAGCGCGAGTAGCGTTGGCGAACTCCTGGGCCGAGAAGTGTCCGGCACCGCCGACGCTCTCTAGCGGAACTGGCGGAATCCCGGACAAATACGCGCGCACGAGGACGAGCAGGCCAGCAACGTGATGGGCCGGTAGCGCCATCACCCATCGACCCGGACCGCCGAGTCGGGAGTCTGTCGCTCGGGCACTGGCGATGAGCGCCGATCCAGATAGCAGTACCCCGCGAGGTTCACCCATCGATCCAGAAGTAGTGACAACAAACGCGACATCGTTGTCTTCTAGCGGCATCGACGGATCTTCGGGGCGAACAGCGGCCAGAATCCGCTCGACGTATTCCGGGGGTCCGACAGGCAGTGGTGCGAGGGCTGGGCCTTCCCCGTTTAGGGCAGTCGGCAACTCACCTGCCAGCGTCAGCACCCCATCTGGGCCGGGCTCAACAGTCAACCGGGTTAACTCGCGTGTAGTCATCGGGCGTTAGCCTAGGCGACATGGATTCCCGTACCCGCTACCCACTGCCGCCTGTTGTCACCGAAGATAGCCCGGCGTTCACCGACCCTTCTTACTCCACGATTAAACCGGGCACGGTTTGGGAGCCCCGAGGCGACTACGGGGACATCAAATACGAGGTGTCGACCGGGGACGCGACAGGGATCGCGAAGATCACCATCAACCGGCCACAGAAGCGCAACGCCTTCCGACCACAAACCCTTTTCGAACTGACGAATGCCTTCAATGTGGCCCGCGATGACGATGAGATCGGTGTCATCGTGTTGACCGGGCAAGGCGACTGGGCGTTCTGTTCCGGTGGCGACCAAGTCATCCGCGGGAACGATGGCTACATCGGTGACGACGCCGTCGCGAAGAAGGGGATTGGTCGCCTCAACGTGCTCGATCTGCAGGTACAGATTCGACGCACCCCCAAGCCCGTCGTCGCGATGATCGCCGGATACGCCGTCGGTGGCGGCCACGTTCTGCACATCGTCTGTGACCTCACGATCGCGGCAGACAATGCGCGCTTTGGCCAGACCGGACCGAAGGTTGGGTCGTTCGATGGCGGCTACGGCTCCGGGCTGCTCGCTGCCCAAATCGGTCAGAAGCGCTCGCGCGAGATCTGGATGCTGTGCCGTCAGTACGGCGCCGAGCAGGCCTACGACTGGGGTCTGGTCAACGAGGTCGTCCCCCTCGTCGAGCTAGAGATCGCCACCGTCGATGCCTGTAAAGAGATGCTCGCGCATTCACCGTTGGCGCTGCGCATGCTCAAGGCGTCGCACAATGCGGCCGACGATGGTCTAGCCGGAGTCCAGCAGCTCGCCGGAGACGCGACCCTGCTCTTCTACATGACCGAAGAAGCCCAAGAAGGTCGCGACGCCTACAAAGAGAAGCGCGCCCCCAACTTCGCGAAGTTCCCCAAACGCCCGTGACCGATCAACGGCTCGCGGCGGTTCTTGCAGGGTGCACCCCGTTCGCGATTCCGTTGGCTCATAAGTTTCGGGGGATCACCCGCCGCGAAGGGGTGCTGATCACCGGACCACGCGGGACGGGCGAGTTTGCCCCATTCCTGGAATATGGCGATGCGATCGCCGCCCGCTGGTTGGCAAGCGCGATCGAGGCAGCGTGGGGTCAATGGCCGGACGCTGTTCGACAGGAGATTGGCGTCAACGCGATCGTCCCCGCTCTCGCGCCTGCCCAGGCTGCCGCGATGACGACGCGGGCCTTCGTCGACAGCGGGTCGACAACGGTCAAAGTGAAGGTCGCTGAGTCGGGTCAGACGTTGGCCGATGATCTCGCCCGGGTCGATGCGATCCGTAGCGCGCAGTCCCACGCGGGGGTCACCGATGCCCGGATTCGGATCGACGTCAACGGCGGCTGGAGCGTCGAGGAAGCCGTCGTAGCAATCCGCGAACTAGATATCGTCGCCCGTGGGTTGGAGTACGTGGAACAGCCATGCGCAACGTTGCCCGAACTCGCTGCCGTACGAGCCCGAGTCCAGGTGCCGATTGCGGCTGACGAGTCGATCCGAACGGCCGACGACCCACTGCGTGCGGTCGCTAGCGGCGCCGTCGACATCATCGTTGTGAAGGTCCCGCCACTCGGTGGGGTGAATCGTGCGCTGGAAATCTGCGAGCGAGCGGACGTTGCGGTGGTCGTATCGGGGGCCATGGATTCCTCAGTTGGATTGGCCAGTGGAATCGCGCTGGCCGCCGCGCTCCCGCAGTTGCCCTACGCCTGCGGACTAGGCACGGGCGCGCTCCTAGCAGCAGACGTGGTGAACGAACCGGTCGTTGCCCGCAATGGGGTGCTGCCCGTCGGCCGCATCGAACCAGATGCCGAGGCCCTCGCTGCAGCTACCGCGCGGCTGGGGTCGCAGCAGGCGATGTGGTGGCTGCAACGGGTTGAGCGGGCGTGGCACGCCGGGGCGAAGGATCTCGTCGGATCGCTCGTCACGCCGTGAATACGCTCGCCGCCGGCCAAACCCCCATCAAGCCCGCGGAACCCGTCAGCGCCGGTCAGCGTGCGCACGTGCCCAAGGGTGCGTAAGGATGCGAGCGTGAATGAGTCGACGGCACTAGGGCGCACTGTGGTGATGCGGTTGCTCGCCGCCGGAGTGACCGACGTTGTGCTGGCTCCCGGTTCTCGCTCCGCGCCCTTGGCCCTCGCCCTGGCTGAAGCTGAGCGCCGCGATCTCATCCGGCTCCATGTGCGGATTGATGAGCGGTCCGCAGCATTTCTTGCCCTGGGGCTATCCAAGATCTCGCATCGACCGGTTCCGGTGGTCTGCACAAGCGGGAGTGCGGTCGCTAACCTTTCACCCGCTGTTGTCGAAGCTAGTTACGCCGGAGTCGCACTCGTCGCGATCACCGCAGATCGCCCGCCCGAGTTGCGCGGTGTCGGCGCTAATCAGACGATCGATCAGGTCGGATTCTTCGGCCAGCACGTTCGGACCGCACTCGATGTGGTGACCTACCCGGAGGCGAGCAACCCGGAGAAGTCCTGGGCAATGACCGTCGATCGTGTGCTGTCCGACGCACAAGGGGTGCCCGACCGTGGGCCTGCTCCCGTACACCTGAACCTGGCCTTCCGCGAGCCGCTCGTTCCCGATACTGCATGGGAGGAGATCGCGCTCTTCTCGGGCCCGGATACCTCCGCGCCACGCCAAGGGTCGCACCCCAACAAGTTGGCGTCACCCCAGTCGCAACCTCCGCTGCCGCCCCCAATGCGGGAGCCCATCAACTACATCGCTGGAGACCTCGGCTTGAGTCGCGTCCCGGTCCGCGGTGTGGTGCTGGTCGGGGATGTCCCCACCAGAGAGATAAGCGAGCACGCAATCGAACTTGCGACGGCATGCGGTTGGCCGCTGGTGGGTGAACCGACAGGTAACGCTGCTGCTGGCGATACCTTCATCCCGGGTGCATCCGTAGCGCTAGCCGATCCAGACTTCCTGGTCGACAACCAGCCCGAACTCATCGTGTCGATCGGTCGATTCGGGTTGAGCCGGCCGGTGATGGCGCTCGTGCGATCAGCCCAGCATCACGTCGTTGTTCAGGTCGGTGGCAAGGATCGTCCGGACCCGTTACGGACCGGAGACGTGATCATCGCAGGGGTACCGAGACCGCCCACGATAGACAGTCTGGTGTCCTGGTCGGGCCCTGACGCCGACTGGTTAGCGCCCTGGCAGGACCTCGCTCAACGGGCACAGTCGCGGATCGATGCGGCCCTGCGCGATGGGCTGATGACCGGCCTGACCGTGGCAGCGGAAGTGTGGAACGCCGCCGGGCCGACTGACCTCATCCTGGCTGCTGCCAGCAGAACCACGAGATACTTCGAAGCAGTCGTCCGACCCCGAGACGATGCCGCATGGATCATCGGTAATCGGGGGACCTCAGGGATCGACGGTCTGATCTCGACGTCTTACGGTGCCTCACTGGCTCAGCGGTATGCCCAGTCGCATGCCCAGTCGCATGACAACACTGTGCCCGATACGCGGACGTTCGCCGTACTCGGTGATCTCGCCTTCCTGCATGACCACAACGGTCTGCTCGCGCCGACGGGCGAGCCACGACCACACCTCACGCTCGTCGTCGTTGACAACAATGGGGGTGGGATCTTCTCTTCACTCGAACAGGGCGATGACGAGTACGCGGCCGATTTTGAGCGCGTGTTCGGAACGCCACCGGATCAAGATCTGATGGCGATTGCCGCGGCAACCGGGTGGCAGGCCCACGTAGTCGCGACTGTCGCCGAGTTGCGGGTGGCCTTGGCCGCAAGTGCGAGGGGTCGCCACGTTGTTGTTGTGCGGGCCGCTGATCGCGCTGCCGAACAGCAGCAGTGGGACAACGTTCTCAGCTAACCGGGACTCGTGCCAGTCGTCGAGGGAGATGCGTATGTGACGCGAAATCTCCCTCCGGCTCTAGCGAGATCGCCCATCGAACCGTAGCCTGATCCCCGATGTCTACTCCCAGATCGACTGCGTATAGCGCCCGTGGGTTAGTGCTCTACCCAATCGTCGCGGCCCTCGGGGCACGCTGATCGGTGCGCCGAGCGCCGCACGTGCAACGTCGGCAACCGCGATCCCAGGCAGCGTTGTTTCCACTTTCGTGACCACGGACGATTCACCGAGAGCCTCACTAACGAGCCGCCGCAGACAGTCGACCCGCCGCAGACAGTGGAGTGAGTTGGATCAGTGCAACGTAAATCCTCATTCGATCCAGCGACATGGTCGCGTAAACGCCTCGCGTCAAAGCTGATCCTGGCTGGCGTCACGAGTGCGAACCTGAAGTCGGCGCGTCCGTGGGTCCGGGGTGGAATCGGGGGAGTCGTGTTGTTCGGCACCCCGCGTGCCAACCTGGGAAAGCAGATTAAGGCGCTGAAGCGCACATCGCCCGACGGCAAACTGCTCGTTGCCAGTAATGAGGAGGGCGGCGCCGTCCAGCGGCTCAGTCGGCTGATTGGCCGAATGCCCAGCGCCAAGTCCATCGGAGCAACCAAGACTCCTAAGCAAACCAAACGACTCGCCCGCAAGTACGGCAAGCGTATGAAGGCCCTCGGCGTGAATAACGATCTGGCGCCCGTGGCGCCCGTGGCGGACTTGGTCTATGCCGGGTCGTATACCGACCGCGGCCGCCGGGCGTTCAGCTCGAATCCCAAGCGCAACGGCAAGTACGTGAACGCATTTGCCACCGGGCTGCAGAAGGCCGGAGTCCTCGCAACGGTCAAACATTGGCCCGGCGGAGGCGCCGTAGCGAACACCCACACCCAAGCTGGTCAAACTCCGCCATGGTCGTCCGTTCACAACCGCGACCTCGTCCCGTTCCGCGCGGCCTTCGCCGGTGGCGTCGGCTCAGTGATGGTCAGCCACGCGAGCGTGCCAGGCCTCACGGGTGGGCTACCCGCAAGTCAGTCGAAAGCCGCCATGACAGCGCTGCGATCCGATGCCGGAGACGCTGTTGTGATCATGGCGGATTCGCTCGCCATGGCGGCAGTCACCAAGTCAATGGGTCAGTCCCAGCCCAAGGCCGCTGTCCGGGCGATCGCTGCCGGTTCCGATATCGCCCTCATTCAGGGCAACACGAAGACGATGGTGCGCGCAATCAAGAAGGCGATCAAATCAGGCGAGATCTCCCGCGACGCCGCCGTGGCCTCGGCGCGCCGAATCGTCGCTGTTCAGTCCCGCTTCTAGCCTTCGTCACGATCTCCATGTCCACGTCAGGTAGCCGACGAGCTCTACCGGATCGGGTCGCAGTCCCGTTCTGAATCGGTTCTGGCTTAGTCCGAGCTGAGTGCGTGGCGCATCGCGAGGAGTTTGGCTTCGGATTCCTCGACCTCGGCGGCAGCATTCGATCCGGCGACGATGCCGCATCCGGCGAACAGTCGGATCCTGTTGGGAGTTGCTGGTTCGATCGCCCCACACCGCAAGGCGATTCCGAACTCCCCATCGCCATTGGCGTCCATCCACCCGACCGGCCCGGCATAGCGGCCACGGTCAAGTTCCTCGATCTGGCGAATCATCGCGAAGGCACGTTCCGTTGGAGTCCCGCACACGGCGGCCGTCGGATGCAGCGATGCGGCCAGGGCGAGAGCGGGAGTGTCGTCGACCAAGAGCCCAGAAACATCTGTCGCCAAGTGTTGGACGTTGGCCAGCCGCAAGATGCTCGGGCGAATGGGGACGACGAGGTCGGTGCAGTGGGTTGAGAGGGCTGCCGCGACGGAGGTCACCGCGTACGAATGCTCCTCCAGGTTCTTGCCGGATTCGCGGAGCTCGTCGGCGAGGCGACCGTCTTCACCGGAGTCCTCGTCAGTGGCGACCGTTCCCGCCAGGACCCGCGACGTCACCTGATCGCCTTGGCGACGAACAAGAAGTTCCGGTGTCGCTCCGATGAGGCCGTCCACACTAAACGCCCAGCATTCCGGGAACGCGCTCGCTAACCGGTTGAGTAAATGGCGCGGATCGAGTGGGTGCTCTGTGGTGGCGACGACGTCACGGGCGAGAACTACCTTGTCGAGTTCGCCGGCGTTGATTCTGGTGATGGCCTCGGTGACTGATGCCTTCCATTGCCCGATCTGGCGCCCTGCGACGTCGGAGCTAACGCGCCCGGGAGTCGGGGGAGTGTCGGTTACCGAGAGCGTGATGTCGTCGAGGCCGGTATCTCGCTGATCTGAATCGGAGGAAGTATCGGAGGGAATAGGTGAGATAACTGTCAGCCAGGTCTTTCCGTCGCGCCGACCAACAATCACCTCGGGCACGACGAGCACGCTGTTACCTGGCTGAGCGTCGAAGGCGAAGGACGCGAACGCCACCGGCCCGGAACCTGGCTGCATCACAGAGTCGCTGACCTGGGCGCTGGCACACACGCGGGTCCACCAACGGCTGGCGCGACTGAATCGCTCCGTACCGCTGACTTCGTAGCGCGCCGCCTCGCCCCAGCCGACGAGGCCTTCTCCTTCTCGGACCCATGACACCGCGTCATGGCTCGGGAGGAGGGAAAGTAAGTCGGCTGACTCGTCAATAGGGGATGTGCTCACGCGCAGGCGTGGTTCTTTCAGGCGCGATCCGCTCACGGAACGGAGCCTACGCCTATTTGCCCCGGGTAGGAGGGCGTAGGTTTGTTAGCTATGACCCGTGCGGACCTAGGCAAAGAGCCAACAGAAGTTGCAGCGATGTTCGATCAGGTGGCTGATCGCTACGACATCACCAACGATGTCCTCGCACTTGGGCAGACGAGAGCCTGGCGCAAAGCGACCTTCCGGGCACTAGAACCACAGTCCGACGACCGGATTTTGGATCTGGCGGCCGGAACCGGATCGAGTACCGCTCCGTTTGCCGCGATCGGCGCCTACGCGGTGCCGTGTGACTTCAGCCTTGGCATGTTGGGGGAGGGCCGACGCCGGCTGCCGAGCTTGCCATTCGTTGCCGGAGATGCGCTTGCCCTCCCCTTCGCCGACAACTCATTCGATGGTGTGACGATTTCGTTTGGTCTGCGCAACGTCGCCGATACCAGCGCGGCGCTCGCCGAAATGTACCGCGTTGCTCGCCCGGGCGGTCGGCTCGTCATCTGCGAGTTCAGTACACCGAGCCACGAAGCATTCCGGACTGTCTACCTCGAGTATTTGATGAAGGCGCTCCCGGCCGTGGCCTCCAAAGTCGCATCCAACCCAGAGGCCTACATCTACCTCGCAGAGTCCATTCGGGCGTGGCCTGATCAGGAGGAGCTATCGCACCTCATCCAGCGTGCCCACTGGTCAGACGTTCAGTGGCGCAACCTCACAGGTGGGATCGTTGCCCTGCACCGTGCCGTCAAGGTCTAAAGCCGTAAAGGTCTAGCGACAGTCAAGGTCTAGCGCCAACAACGGAAACGATGCATCGCACTGCGCGGGACTTCGCTGGCGACAGTGGCTAGGGATTACCGTCTCGGCGCGCAGAATCGAGCGCAGATAGGTACTTTCGATGCGTGGCTCCGTCAACGCAGGCTCATAAGCCCGGGCGAGTGTCGCGCAAATGGTGGGTGATCGCGGTGATTGCCGTGTTCATCCTCTACAGCTGGTCGATCGCTTCCTACGCGAACTCTGACACTGATCGCGTTCAGTCCAGCCCAGGGCAGGTGACGAACGGCATCAACTTCGGTTTGGAACCCATCTCGCTGGACCAAAATGAGGGTCAAATCACTCTCCGGACGGAGTGGGTACCTGAGGGTGATTTCGTCGCTAACGGCCTGTGGTCCAAGTCCGTACGGGTGACGATGCCGTATGTCGTCGATGACTCGGCCACTGTTGATATCGCGGAGGGGACGCCCGCCGCAGGGGTCCAAGACTACTCGTTTGTTTTCGAGGGAAATTCGGCACAATATCCGTTCGATCAGTACGTGTTCGGATCAGACGGTGAGCCGGAATCGGACGCACCGTCAACAGCTAGTTCGGCCGAACCCCTCCCGCTGATGATCGTGCAGGAAATCGATGCGGCGGGACGCCCCACCAACGCGCAAATCCCACTCGGTGTGTATCTCGGAGACGGGCTTCAGGGCTGGTCGAAAACCTGGCAAATCTCCGGAGACAACAATGAACTGTCTGTGCTGCTGATCGCGCAGCACTCAGGATCTGTTGTGGCCTTCGTGCTCGTTGTTCTGATGCTCATGGCTATCGTCGCGTTGCTTGCGGTGCTCGTTGCGAGAACGGTCGTGACCAAGCGGCGGTCGAATGGCTTCGAAGCTGCTGGCTGGATGACCGTGCTGATATTTGCCTTGATCCCCCTGCGTACGACGTTGCCAGACTCTCCTCCGATCGGAGCGTGGGTGGACATTGTGGTCTTCTATTGGGTGATAGTTGCCATTTTGGTCTCGATGGCGGTGGTCGCCGCCGACTGGGTGAAGACTCGTAACCCTGGTTGAGCGCTGGGACGACGACTCGATGCGACGGCCGCGATTTGCAGGCGTAGACTTCCGCAAATCACGACCTCGTGAAAGTTTTCACAAGCGCACGAAGTTGCGGTGTGGCACTGGCTGGTAAGAAGTGATGGATTCTCCCCGAGCCAGCGGGAGAAACTGCCGCAGTTTCCCTAGTATTGCCAACGGTACGTTCACAGCAATCGATCGTCAGCACATAAGGAGGCGTTAGGTGGCTAACCCCTATCTGCCGATTTTCGCCCTAGGTTTGTTGGCGTTCCTCTTCGCTTGTGTCTCCGTGACGCTGGCAACTGTCGTGGGACCGAAGCGCTACAACCGGGCCAAGCGCGATGCCTATGAGTGTGGAATCGACCCGACTCCCCAGCCGGTTGGTGGTGGCCACTTCACCATCAAGTACTACCTCACGGCGATGCTGTTCATCATCTTCGATATTGAGCTTGTGTTCCTCTACCCATGGGCGGTGTCGTTCGGCGCACTAGGGTTGTTCGCAGTGATGGAAGTCATCCTGTTCATCGTGACCGTGATGTGCGTGTACCTCTTCGTTTGGCGTCGCGGCGGATTGCAATGGGACTAACTGTGATGAAACTTGGCGCGGTTAACCTGACTGCTACAAGACCAGCCACCAACATGGCGAGACCAGTTACATACGTGAACCGGCTGAAAGCAGGCACGAGATGGGCCTAGAAGACAAACTCCCGAGTGGATTCCTCCTCACCACTGTCGAATCCGTCCACGGTTACGCACAGAAGAGTTCGCTGTGGCCCGTGACCTTCGGTCTGGCATGCTGCGCGATCGAGATGATGGCCAGCGGCGCCGGACGCTTTGACCTCGCACGTTTCGGTATGGAGGTCTTCCGCCCCTCCCCGCGCCAGGCCGACCTCATGATCGTCGCCGGTCGCGTGAGCCAGAAGATGGCTCCGATCCTGCGCCAGGTCTACGACCAAATGCCCGAACCCAAGTGGGTTATATCGATGGGTGTCTGCGCCTCGTCGGGCGGAATGTTCAACAACTACGCGATCGTCCAGGGTGTCGACCACGTTGTTCCCGTCGACATCTACCTCCCCGGTTGCCCGCCGCGGCCCGAGATGCTGATGGACGCCATCCTCAAACTCCACGACCAAATCCAGAACACCCGGATGGGCCCGAACCTTATTGAGGATCAGCAAGCTGCCGAACAAAAAGCACTGGCGGCACGGCCTCTCATTGAGATGAAGGGACTACTACGGTGAGCGAACTCGACCCCCCGGAGACTCCCGAAGGTCTGCCCGTTACCCCAGCCGATGCCGTCGAAATCCCCCTCGCTGACGTGAGCGGAGCGGGCCCAGACCTCGTTGAGGTCCGCGTCGGTGCCTTCGGTGTGCACGGCAGCCCCGACGTGTCCGGCTACGGCGGCCTCATCAACAAGATTGAGATCGCCGGAGCCTCCGAACGCCCCTACGGCAGCTACTTCGACGAAGTCGCTGACGATCTCGCGATCAACCTCGGCTCGGACTACAACGAGGCAATCGAGAAGGTCGTTGTGGACCGTGGCGAGGTCACGTTCTACGTTCGCCGCGCACGCATCGTTGAGGTATGTCAGGCGATGCTGCACGATCCGCTCCTTCGCTTCGAGATGTGTCTCGGAGTTAGCGGGGTCCACTGGCCCAATGAGCTAGACCGCGAACTTCACGCCGTTTACCACCTGCGTTCGATCACTCACAATCGCATCGTGCGCCTTGAGGTGACGTGCCCAGATAGCGATCCCCACGTTCCCTCCACCACGTCGGTCTACCCAACAAATGACTGGCATGAGCGTGAGACCTACGACTTCTTCGGCATCGTCTTCGACGGTCATCCGTACCTGACCCGCATTGAAATGCCCGACGACTGGTTAGGTCACCCGCAGCGCAAGGACTACCCCCTCGGTGGCATCCCGGTTGAATACAAGGGCGCCACCGTCCCACCCCCAGACAAGAGGAGGTCGTACAGCTGATGAGTGACACGACCTATACCAAAATGGGCGACACGACCGACGAGGCAACTGACGGCGGTCCCCGCGAATCGGACTACTACCAAACGACCGAGGGCGACCGGGTATACGACGTCCAAGGTGGCGACTGGGAGACGATTCTTGCCCCGCCAACCGGCGAGAAAGACCGCCTGATCGTCAACATGGGACCGCAGCATCCGTCCACCCACGGAGTTTTGCGCCTCATCGTTGAACTCGACGGCGAGTCCGTTCAGAGCATCCGCGCAGCCATCGGATACCTGCACACCGGTATCGAGAAGAACATGGAGTTCCGTACCTGGACGCAGGGAACCACCTTCGTCACGCGGATGGACTACGTCGCGGGTCTCCACAACGAACTCGCCTACTCCTTGGCCGTTGAACGGCTACTCGGCATCGAAGACCAGATCCCCGAACGCGCCAGTGTGATTCGGGTGATGATGTCCGAGCTCGCCAGAGCCTCATCGCACCTCGTCGCGATCGCGACCGGTGGCCTGGAACTCGGTGCTCTCACCGGTATGACCGTGGGTTTCCGTAACCGTGAGCCGATCCTGGATCTCTTCGAATCGATCACCGGTTTGCGGATGAACCACGGCTATATCCGCCCAGGTGGCGTCTCGCAAGATCTACCCCAAGGTATCGAAGCGGATATCACCGAAACCTTGGCGAATCTTCGCAAGGGCTCCACCGACGTTCAGAATCTGCTGGTCGGTAACGCGATTTGGCTCGGCCGTACCCAAGGTGTCGGCTACCTCGATCTCGCCGGATGTATGGCGCTGGGCGTCACCGGTCCGATCCTGCGGTCGACGGGACTCCCGTTCGATGTTCGCAAAACCGACCCATACTGCGGCTTCGAGAACTACGAGTTCGATGTTGCCACCCAGACAACCTGCGATGTCTACGGGCGGTTCTTGATCCGCCTAGATGAGATCGAGCAGTCGTTGAATATTGTTGAGCAGTGCTTGGACAAGCTGAAGCCAGGTCCGGTTATGGTGGCGGATAAGAAGATCGCCTGGCCCGCTGACCTCACCGTTGGACCTGACGGCCAGGGCAACTCGCTGGCCCACATTAAACACATTATGGGGACCTCGATGGAGGCACTCATCCACCACTTCAAGCTGGTCACCGAAGGTTTCCAGGTTCCACCCGGTCAGGTTTATGTCCCAACCGAGGGGGCCAAGGGTGAGCTAGGAATGCACCTGGTCAGCGACGGCGGGACTCGCCCGTACCGGGCACATATGCGTGAACCAAGTTTCACCAACCTGCAAGCAATCGCGGCAATGTGCGAGGGCGGAATGCTCAGCGACGTCGTGGCCTCAATCTCAAGTATCGACCCAGTGATGGGTGGGGTGGACCGCTGATGGCACTGACCGAAGAGACCCGCACGGAACTGCTTGAGATCATCAAGCGCTACCCGGATCAAGCTCGCTCGGCACTGAACCCCATGCTGCACTTGACGCAATCTGTCGAGGGTTACGTATCGCCCGAGGCGATCGAACTATGCGCTGAGCTGCTGGAGCTTTCACCGGCCGAGGTGTCAGCCGTTGCGACGTTCTACACGATGTACAAGCGCCGCCCGGTCGGCAAACACCTCATCGGGGTGTGCGTGAATCCGCAGTGCGGAATCCTCGGTGGCCAAGAGATCTTTGACTCGCTATCCGGTGATCTGGGAATCGGCAATGACGAGACCAGCGAAGACGGCATGTTCACCATCGAGAAGATCGAGTGCCAGGCCGCCTGCACCTACGCTCCGTCCACCACTTTGGACTGGGAGTTCATGGACGATATGAGCATCGACAAAATGCGCGATGTCGTCACCAAACTGCGGAACGGCGAGACTGTCGAATCAACCCGTGGCCCAGCGATCCGTGACTTCCGAGCCACGGAGCGAACCATCGCCGGATTTGATGACGGCCTCGGCCACGCAGGCGGAAACAACGCCGACGCGGTCATGTTGGCTGGCCTGAATGTTGCTAAAGCCCAAGGAATGCCTGACGTGGATGGGGGCACCAAGTAATGCCATTAACCCCGAACCTCACTGCCCACTGGGACGAACCCGACTCCTACACGGTCACCGGGTACGAGCGCCACCATGGCTACGAGGCACTTCGCACTGCGTTTGAGATGGATCCCGACGACATCATCGGTGTCATCAAGGACTCCGGCCTGCGTGGCCGCGGCGGTGCCGGATTCCCGACCGGCCTGAAGTGGAGTTTCGTCCCGCAAGGCGACGGAAAACCCCACTACCTCGTCGTCAACGGTGACGAATCCGAGCCGGGCGCATGTAAAGACGTCCCGCTCATGCTGGCAAGCTCCCAGCACCTCATCGAGGGCATGATCATCACTTCGTACGCCATCCGCGCCAAGCACGCGTTCCTCTACATTCGCGGGGAGGTGCCGCATGTCATCCGCCGGATGCACGAGGCCGTTCGCGATGCCTACAACGCCGGCTACCTCGGCACGAACATCCTCGGGTCCGGCTATGACCTGGACATCACCGTCCACGCCGGTGCTGGTGCCTACATTTGTGGCGAAGAAACTGCCCTCCTGAGCTCACTTGAGGGGATGCGTGGCCAGCCTCGGCTCAAGCCGCCGTTCCCGGCCGTCGCTGGGCTCTACGCCTGTCCGACCGTTGTCAATAACGTCGAGACCATCGCCAGCGTCCCGGCAATTCTGCGCAATGGTGCCGACTGGTACTCATCGTTTGGTACCGAGAAGTCCAAGGGCATCAAGGTCTTCTCGGTGGCCGGTCACGTCAACAATCCGGGTATCTTCGAGGCACCACTTGGGATCACCGCCCGCGAACTTCTCGGCTACGCCGGGGGGATCCGCGACGGCCACCAACTGAAGTTCTTCGTTCCCGGCGGTTCATCCGTTCCCCTGTTGACCGAGGAGCACCTCGACGCCGAACTCTCGTATGAAGGAATGGAAGCTGTCGGCACGATGCTCGGTACGGCCACCCCGATGTTCTTCGACGAGACGGTCTCAGTGGTCCGCGCGATCACCGGTTGGCTGGACTTCTACAAACACGAGTCGTGCGGAAAATGCACACCGTGTCGCGAGGGCACCTGGTGGATCGATCAACTCCTGCATTCACTTCAGGACGGAACCGGCAAGATGGAGGACCTCAAACAACTCGAGGAACTCTGCGCCCAGATCCTCGGCCGCTCGTTCTGTGCCCTCGGTGACGCCGCCGCAACGCCGTACCCAGCAGCGATGAAGTACTTCGCCAGTGAGTTCGAAGCGGGGACGCACACCAGTGCAAACGCGCAGTTCAACCCAGCCGCATCCATTGTGTTCCCGGGGGTGACCACGTCATGACCGTGACCACATCGAACTCGGGTGAGATCACACCAGCGCCAGTGGATTTGGTGTCGTGCACGATCGACGGCATCGGAATCCAGGTCCCCAAAGGGACGCTCATCATCCGCGCAGCCGAACGAATCGGGATCGAGATCCCCCGGTTCTGCGATCACCCCCTACTCACTCCAGCAGCTAACTGCCGGATGTGTCTGGTCGAGATCGTCGGCCAGCCCAAACCGCAGCCGTCGTGTGCCATCATCGTTGGCCCCGATATGGAGATCAAGACCGCCAATACCTCCACCGTGGCCGATCAGGCTCAGCGCGGGGTAATGGAGTTCCTCCTCATTAACCACCCGCTTGACTGCCCCGTTTGCGACAAAGGCGGCGAGTGCCCGCTACAGAACCAGGCAATGTCGCACGGCAATGGCGAGACTCAATTTCACGGTGTCAAGCGGACGTTCCCCAAGCCGATCGCGATATCCGCCCAGATCCTGCTTGACCGAGAACGCTGTGTGTCCTGTGCTCGTTGCACCCGGTTCGCCGACGAGATCGCTGGCGATCCGCTGATCGAGTTGGTTGACCGTGGCGCGCAGCAGCAAGTCGGGATCGCCGATGACAAACCGTTCGACTCCTACTTCTCCGGCAACACTGTGCAGATTTGCCCGGTTGGTGCGCTGACAAGTAAGGACTACCGCTTCCGCGCACGTCCGTTCGACCTCGTCTCCACTCCTACCGCTTGCGAACACTGCGCGTCTGGTTGTGCGCTGCGGACCGATGAGCGCCGCAACAAGGTGATGCGACGGTTGGCCTGGGACGATCCTGAGGTCAACGAGGACTGGAACTGCGACAAGGGACGCTTCGCCTTCCGCTACCTAGACGAAGGCCGGATTACCCACCCACTAGTACGTGACGATGATGGCCAGTTGGTCGTCGCGAGCTGGCCAGAAGCCCTCGCGATCGCCGCGCAGAAGTTGACGGCGGCTCGTGGCACGACCGGTGTCCTCACTGGTGGCCGCGTTACCCGTGAGGACGCCTACGCCTACGCCAAGTTCGCCCGGATCGCTCTGGCATCCGACGATATCGACTTCCGCGCCCGTGCAACATCGGCCGAGGAGACGCACCTGCTGCAATCCGTCGTCGCTGGTTCAGAACTAGGCGTAACCTACGCCGACCTGGAACTCTCCCCGATGGTGTTGATGGTTGGACTTGAGCCCGAAGAAGAGTCCCCGATGATCTTCCTGCGGCTACGTAAGGGTGTTCAGGCCGGAACCGCAAAGACAGCGGCGATCTCGTCGTGGTCGAGCCCCGGATTCACCAAAACCGGTGGCGTCGTGCTGTCGGCCGCACCCGGCTCAGAGGCCGAAGTCCTCGCCGCACTCGGTGCGAGTTCGGACTCCCTGTCAGATGCCGCCAAGGGCGTTGCCACGGCACTTGCCGAAGACGGCGCGATCATCCTGGTCGGTGAGCGTCTCGCGAGCCAGACCGGCGGGATCTCTGCCGCCGTCAAACTGGCTGCTGATACCGGGGCGTCCCTCGCGTGGGTACCGCGCCGAGCGGGCGAACGTGGTGCCCTCGATGCTGGAGCGTTGGCTGGGCTCCTCCCCGGTGGACGCCCGATCGCGGACGCCTCCGCGCGAGCGGAGGTTGCCGCGGCATGGGGTGTCGGCGTTGATGACCTTCCAGCCGAAGCTGGCCTCACTGTTGACGGGATCATCGCGGCCCTGACGACCGTTCCTGACCTCGTAGAGACGCCTGCTGTCGCTGATGGCGCAGCCGACACATCAGAAACTGCCGACGGTGACGAGGAGTTCGAGCCCCGAATCACCGCACTGGTCTTGGCGGGTGTCGAGATCGATGACTTCCCGAACCCCGACGAGTTCCGCCTGGCGCTGTCCGAGGCATCCGCTGTGATCAGTTTTGAGACGCGACTATCGGGGATCGACGTCTACGCGGACGTCGTGTTCCCCGTTGCGGTTGATACCGAGCGGGCCGGTTCCTACACCGACTGGGAAGGTCGCGTTCGGACCTTCGGCCGAGTGATGGCCGATTCGACGACGATGACCGAGGGTCGAGTCCTGGCGATGCTCGCGGATGCGATGGACGTGTCGATCGGTTCTGGCGAACCCCTGCCGATGCGCCGGGAACTCGACGCCCTCGGTTCCTTCGTCGGACCTCGACCCGCAATGACCCCCACGTCTGCCCCCGTGTCGAGCGCGCCAGGTGCCGGTAAGGCCCGCCTGGCAAGTTGGCGACACCTACTGGACAACAGCATGTTGGCCACCGGTGAGGAGTACCTCGCCGGCACGGCCCGCCCGTCAGTTGCCCGAATGTCCGTAGCCACCGCCGCCGGTATTGGCGCGAGTGACGACGACTTTGTCACGGTCAGCAACGACCACGGTGCGATCGTTTTACCGCTTCTTCTGACAGATATGCCCGATGGAGTTGTGTGGGTGCCTGGTAATTCGCCAGGATCAACCCTGAACGCGACGCTAGGTGCCGTTCCAGGTGCAATCGTCGGTATTAGCCAAGGGGGTCAGAGATGAACGAGACACTGACCGGTGCGGATTTACTGCCAGCAAACGAACAGACGCTCGCGGGATTCGGGCTCGACCCGGTATGGCTGATCATCCTCAAGGTTGTCGGCATCTTCGTAATTCTCGTCGTTATCGTGCTGGTGACGATTTGGGCCGAACGTCGAGTTGTTGCGCGGATGCAGCAACGCCTCGGACCAAACCGCAACGGACCGTTCGGTCTCCTTCAGTCGCTGATGGATGGCTTTAAGCTCGCATTCAAAGAAGAGATCTTCCCGACCGCGGCCGACAAGATGGTCTACATCATCGCGCCGATCCTGTCGGTTGTTCCCGCCTATATGGCCTGGGCCGTGATTCCGTTCGGTCCCGAGGTATCGATATTCGGACAAACCACTCCACTTCAACTCACCGACTTCCCCGTCGCTGTCCTCTACGTGCTGGCTATCGCGTCGATTGGGATCTACGGAATCGTCCTCGCAGGCTGGGCCTCGGGATCGAGCTACCCGCTCCTGGGTGGGCTGCGCTCAACCGCTCAGATGATCTCGTACGAGATCGCAATGGGCCTGAGCTTCGTCGGGGTGTTCCTGTTCGCAGGCACGATGTCGACCTCAAGCATCGTCAATGGCCAGGTCGACCTCTGGTACGGCCTACTACTCCTCCCAAGCTTCGTCATCTTCGTCACGTCGATGGTCGGCGAGACCAACCGCGCACCCTTCGACCTCCCCGAGGCTGAGTCCGAACTCGTCGGTGGATTCCACACCGAATACTCCACGATGAAGTTCGCCCTGTTCTTCCTCGCCGAGTACATCAACATGGTGACGGTCTCTGCAGTCGCTGTCACGCTGTTCCTCGGTGGCTGGCGCGCACCGTGGCCAATCTCCATGTGGGATGGTGCCAACGAGGGTTGGTTCCCGATGATTTGGTTCCTCCTCAAGATCTCCTTCTTCATCTTCATGTTCATCTGGCTACGGGGAACGTTGCCTCGGTTCCGCTACGACCAGTTCATGCGGTTCGGCTGGAAGATTCTTATCCCGGCCTCAGTGGCGTGGGTGCTCGTCCTGGGCATCATTCTCGGCGTGAGCGACGAGTACGGCCTCACTCCGATACCGCTGTCAATCACCGCTGGAGCGATCATCGTCGTCGGTGGGCTGTACCTGCTGGGCTGGAATGTTAAGCGTCGGCGAGCGGCCTACGTGGCAACTAAGACAATCCCCACCAAATTCGAACCGATGGCGGGCGGTTTCCCGGTGCCTCCACTACCCGGACAGGAGTACCGTCCACCGCGACGGACATTGAGCGGCCAAGCAGGCGACGCAGTAACGTCAGGGTCCGCCGATACCGACCAAGGTGCAGGAACTGCGACCGGAACAGTTACTACCGATGAGGAGGTGCGTGGTGGTTGATCTACCGAAGCCAGTTAAGGGTTTCTCCACGACCTTCTTCACTATGTTCCGCAAGGTCAATACCGAGCAGTACCCGGAACAGAAAGAGATGTTCCCGCCTAAGCCAGAGTTCCACGGACGCCACCAGCTCAATCGGCATCCGGATGGCCTTGAGAAGTGCATTGGCTGCGAACTGTGCGCCTGGGCGTGCCCAGCCGATGCCATCTATGTCGAGGGTGCGGACAACACCGAAGGCGATCGGCACTCACCCGGCGAGCGCTATGGCCGCGTGTACCAAATCAACTACCTCCGCTGCATTCTGTGCGGACTCTGTATTGAGGCATGCCCGACTCGTGCGCTGACCATGACGAACGAATACGAGTTGGCTGACAACAGTCGCGAGGCCCTTATTTACGAGAAGCAAGACCTCCTCGCACCGTTGATGCCGGGAATGCTTGAAGGCCCTCATTCAATGGTCGAGGGTATGAACGAGCAGGACTACTACAACGGCAAGGTCACCAAGGCGACACCCGAGCAGGTAGCTGAGGTGAAGGCCAAGGAAGAAGCCGCGTTAGCTGACGCGGTTGAAACTGATGATGTGGATGACGCTGACGCAGGCCCGCATGGTGGCGCCGCGTGAATCCAACGTTGCTGCTGGCTGCGACCAACCCTGGTGAGCAGATCGTCTTTTGGGTCTGTGCAACCCTCGCTGTCCTCGGCGCTCTCGGGATGTTGCTGAGTAAAAAGCCGGTCCATAGTGCGCTGTTCGTTGCATTCACGATGATTAACCTCGCGATCCTCTACGTATCGTTGCAGGCACCGTTCCTCGGCATGATCCAGATCATTGTCTATACCGGCGCAGTCATGATGCTGTTCGTCTTCGTCATGATGATCGTCGGCGTTGATGCGTCTGACTCCCTCGTCGAGACGATTAAGGGACAACGGCTGGCAGCAATCATCCTCGTCGTGAGCTTCGCGGCGCTGTTGATCGGCGCAATCATCAACGGCCTGCAGGGAGCAGCGGCTCCTTCGCTCGATGTCGCGAACACTGTCGATGGTGGCAACGTCCAGGGAATCGCGCGTCTGATCTTTACCGACTACATCATCGCCTTCGAGGTGGTCTCCGCCGTGTTGATCGTCGCGGCAATGGGCGCGATGATGCTGACCCACCGCGAGCGTTACCGGCCCAAGCCGACCCAGGAGCAGATGTCCAGGGCTCGCTTCCAGCGGTTCGCTGCGACTGGACAGCTACCCGGTAACCTTCCCCCGGCTGGTACCTTCGCCCGCCACAACGCTATTGACACCCCGGCCCTGCTACCCGACGGTTCGGTCGCGGTCGAATCGGTCCCCGATCCGCTACAAGAGCGGGGCGATACCCGGGCTCCAAGCGTTGAAGACATCACTGAGGTCGCTGAGATTTCCGAAGGAGAGTCGGTCGTGATCGAAGACGGGGTTGTCGAAGATTTAGGGGATGAGAAGTGACCACTGATCACTACGTCATCTTGTCGGCGATTCTGTTTTCCATCGGAGTTACCGGCGTTCTCATCCGACGCAACGCGATTGTTGTCTTCATGTCCGTGGAGTTGATGCTAAATGCCGCTAACCTCGCGTTCGTTGCGTTTGCTCGCCAACAAGGAAATCTGACAGGACAAACTATTGCGTTCTTCGTCATGGTCGTTGCTGCTGCCGAAGTGGTTGTCGGGTTGGCAATCCTTGTGACGATCCATCGCACCCGCCGGTCGGCCTCGGTCGACGAACCGAACTTGTTGAAGTACTAGGGAAGGCGACGTGAACCTAACGAACACGCTGACTTCTCTGGTCGGCAGCGCAACTATCGAGAGTGCCGAGCCTTCGGTCAACCTCCCCGTTGCGGCGACTGGCATCTTCTCTTTCATGTGGTTGCTGCTTGCGCTCCCGCTACTCGGTGCCGCACTACTCCTGCTCCTCGGTAAACGAGCCGACAAGTGGGGGCCGATCTTTGCGGTCCTCATGATTGTCGGAGCCTTTGTCGTCGGCTGTTTCCTCTACTTCGCGATGTTGGCCGAATCTGCCAACGATCGACCTGTCAACCTGCATATCTGGGACTGGGTGATCGTCGGGAACTTCGAGGCACCACTGGGGATGCAGCTTGACCAACTCTCGATGGTCTTCGTGCTGCTCATCACAGGTGTTGGCGCGCTCATCCACATCTACTCGCTTGGGTACATGAAGGACGATCCCGACAAGCGCAAGTTCTTCGGGTACCTGAACTTCTTCATCGCCGCGATGTTGCTGCTGGTCACCGCTGACAGCTACCTGCTGCTCTATGTCGGCTGGGAAGGCGTCGGACTCGCGTCCTACTTGCTGATCGGCTTCTGGCAATACAAACCGGCCGCAGCCGTCGCAGCCAAGAAGGCTTTCGTCATGAACCGGATCGGTGACGTCGGCCTGTCCATCGCCATCATGCTCATGTTCATCACGTTCGGTTCGGTGACGTTCCCGGGCGTTCTTGAGGCAGCACCAGGAGCCAGCGACGCAACGCTGACCTGGATTGGTCTCGCACTCCTGCTCGCCGCGTGTGGTAAGTCCGCACAGTTGCCACTGCAGGCCTGGCTACTGGACGCGATGGAAGGTCCGACTCCGGTCTCCGCGCTCATCCACGCAGCAACCATGGTCACCGCTGGTGTCTACCTGATCGTCCGTAGCGCACCAATCTTTGACAATGCGCCGATCGCTCGCGATGCGGTCATCATCGTTGGTGCCTCGACGTTGATATTTGGCGCCATCATCGGAGCCGCTAAGGACGGGATCAAGGACGTCCTGGCTGGATCGACGATGAGCCAGGTCGGGTACATGATTCTGGCGGCCGGTCTTGGTCCGATCGGATACGTCTTCGCGATATTCCACCTCGTGACCCACGGCATGTTCAAGGCCAATATGTTCCTTGGCGCGGGTTCAATCATGCACGGTATGCATGAACAGTTAGACATGCGAAGATACGGCGCTTTGCGCAAGGTCATGTTCGTCACGTTCCTGACCTTCTCCTCCGGCTGGCTGGCCATCATGGGTGTCCCGCCGTTCGCCGGCTTCTATTCCAAAGACAAGATCATTGAAGCGGCGTTCTCTGTCAGCTTCCTCGCCGGTTTCGCCGCACTACTCGGTGCCGGAATCACTGCCTTCTACATGACTCGCCTGTGGACGATGACGTTCACCGGTAAGCCGCGCTGGACCGAGGACAATCAACATCCGCATGAGTCCCCGAAGGTCATGCTGTTCCCGATGGCTGTCCTCGGTGTCCTATCGCTTGTCGCGGGCTTCTTGCTCGCCGGTGCGATTGAAACGTGGCTCGCACCAGTGACCGGTTTCGCAGAAGGCGATCTAGGAGTCAGCACTCTCGTCATGGAGTCTGCGAGCCTCGCGTTCGTCATCATCGGTGGCGCGATTGCCTACCTGCAGTACCGACGAGGAGTTCCGATTACCCCGCCGCAACATGTTTCCGCACTCACCGTTGCCGCCCGTGATGAGCTGTATGGAGACGCCTTCAACGAGGCCGTCTTCATGCGCCCAGGTCAATGGCTGACACGTTCACTGGTGTTCGTTGACAACCGGGCTATCGACGGGGTGGTCAACGGCACAGCCGCTGCGGTTGGCGGGCTCTCTGGTCGGATGCGTCGCATTCAGACTGGCTTCGCTCGTTCTTACGCCCTGTCCATGCTCGCTGGCGCGGTCTTGCTGATCGTCGCCATGATTCTGGTGAGGATGTGATCGGCATGGATTCGTTCTCTTGGCTCACCACCATCGGGCTGGTACCCCTCGTCGGTGCCGTCGTCCTCATGCTGCTGCCCGCGGCGAAGACCGAACTGGCAAAGCGCCTCGCGCTGTTCTTTAGTGCCGTACCGCTACTGCTCGTTATCGGTATGGCGCTGCAGTTTGATGCTGATTCCTCTGCGGAGTTCCAGTTCGTTGAGTCCTACTCGTGGATTCCGACGTTCGGGATCTCCTATCAAGTAGGTGTCGACGGAATCTCGCTGATTCTGATCGCGTTGTCCGTCATTTTGGTGCCGCTGGTGATCCTGGCGGGCTGGAACGATGCTGACGATTCAATCGGCAGTGTGAAGGGCTACTTCGCGCTCTTCCTCGTCCTCGAGACCTTCATGATTGGCGTCTTTGCCGCCACTGACGTTTTTCTGTTCTACGTCTTCTTCGAGGCGATGCTGATCCCGGTCTACTTCCTCATTGGTCGTTACGGCGGCCCAGGTCGGCAGTACGCAGCCGTCAAGTTCCTCATCTACAGCCTCGTCGGCGGTTTGCTGATGCTGGTCGCGTTGATCGGGCTTTACGTCGCGAGCGCCAACGAACTTGGTCAGGGAACGTTCGACTTCACAACCCTGACGAATCTGAATATCGATCCGGGCACGCAGAAGTTGCTGTTCTTGGGCTTCTTCATCGCCTTCGCTATCAAGGCACCGCTATTCCCCTTCCACACCTGGCTGCCGGATGCCGCATCGGCGTCAACTCCGGGAACCGCTGTCCTGCTCGTCGGTGTTCTCGACAAGGTCGGCACGTTCGGAATGCTGAAACTGTGTCTGCCGATCTTCCCAGCGGCGTCGGTGTTCTACGCACCCACGATCATCGCGCTGGCAGTCATCGGAATTATCTACGGCGCGTTACTGGCCGTGGGGCAGACCGACCTCAAGCGGCTTATCGCCTACACGTCGATCTCTCACTTCGGGTTCATCGTGCTCGGTATCTTCGCGATGACGACCCTGGCCCAATCCGGATCCACGTTCTACATGCTGACTCACGGATTCTCCACCGGCGCACTGTTCCTCATCGTCGGGTTCCTCATGACGCGACGCGGATCGAACTTGATCAAAGATTACGGCGGCGTCTACCGCGTCGCCCCGGTCTTGGCTGGTCTGTTCCTGATCGCCGGCTTGAGCTCGTTGGCCTTGCCGGGAATGGCGAGCTTCATCAGTGAGTTCCTCGTGCTGGTCGGAACCTTCGAGAAGTACACCGTCGCTGCCGTGATCGCTACGACAGGAATCGTCTTCGCCGCGCTTTACATCCTGTTGATGTACCAGCGCACGATGACTGGACCGGTGATCGATAGCTGTAAGAAGATGACCGACATTAGGGGACGCGAAGCACTTGCCGTCATTCCGATGCTCGCGCTGCTCGTGGCCCTCGGCGTTTACCCGAAGCCTGCGCTGGATGTCATCAACCCCGCTGTTGAGCGCGTGATGATTCAAGTGGGGGCAACGGACCCACCACCGACGTTACCGCCGGTCGATGAATCGACTTCTGAAGCTGCTGAATCGACAGGCGAGGGGGGTACTGGGCAATGAGCGCACTACTAACCCAGGGTCTGGCCGAAGTGACTCGCTGGGAGATCCCTGATCTGGAGTACCGCAACCTGGCGCCGCTGCTCGTGCTGTTTGGAATGGCCGTCATCTCGGTGCTGGTGGAAGCGTTCGCTCCACGCGCCGCACGGCGCACCATCCAACTCTTCCTCGTCTTCGCGACCCTCATCGCGGCCTTCATCTTGGTCGTTGGGCTCTCGGGAGTCCGGTCGCTGGCAGGCGCCGGATCAATCGCGGTTGACGGGCCTGCGCTGTTCTTGCAGGGCACGGTCCTGGTCCTGGCCATGATGGCGGCGTTGCTCATCGCCGAGCGAGACGTTGATCCTGCCGGTGACGCGTTTGCCGCACGGGCCAATGCGCTGCCCGGTAGCGAAGATGAGCGTGAGTTCACTCGCCGCGGATGGATGACGACAGAAGTCTGGCCGCTGTTCCTCTTCAGCGTCACCGGTATGTTGATCTTTGTCTCCGGAACGGATCTGCTGATCCTCTTCGTCGGCCTCGAGGTTATGTCGTTACCGCTGTACTTGATGGCCGGTATTGCCCGACGCCGCCGCTTGCTCAGCCAAGAAGCAGCGATGAAGTACTTCCTGCTTGGTGCCTTCAGCTCCGGGTTCTTCATCTACGGTGCCGCAATGCTGTACGGCTTCTCCGGCACGGTCGACCTCGGCGGCATTGCCGATGCGATCACGAACCAAGCCGGACCCAACGGGCTCCTACTTGCCGGTGTGGTGCTGATCAGTGTTGGACTGCTCTTCAAGATTGCGGCCGTGCCGTTCCACCAGTGGGCACCGGACGTCTACCAGGGTTCGCCCACGCCGATCACGAGCTTCATGGCAGCGTGTGTGAAGGTTGCCGCCTTCGGTGCGCTCCTTCGCATCATGTACGTCGCACTGGGCGGTCTGCGCTGGGATTGGATCCCGGCCTTCTGGATCATCGCAATCCTCACGATGTTGGTCGGAACGGTGCTCGCACTGACCCAGACCGATATGAAGCGGATGCTCGCCTACTCCTCGATTGCCCACTCAGGCTTCTTGCTCATCGCTGTCATCGCGACGAGTGAAGCTGGACTAGCGGGCGCAATGTTCTACCTGCTGGCATACGGCGTATCAACAATCGGTGCGTTCGGTGTTGTCACCCTTGTCCGCGATTCCACCGGTGAGGCGACACATCTATCGTCATGGGCGGGACTTGGTAAGCGCTCACCGTGGGTGGCCGGAACCTTCGCCATCTTCCTCCTGAGCTTCGCCGGGATCCCCCTAACAGGTGGTTTCATTGGGAAGTTCGCGGTATTCGAGGCCGGGTACGCCAGCGGTGCTGGTTGGCTCGTCTTTATCGCAGTGATCCTGAGCGCAACGGCTGCATTCTTCTACGGTCGTGTCATCGTCATCATGTTCTTCACCGATCCACAAGAAGATGGTCCGACAGTCGTCATCCCGAGTGCGTTCACCGCGATTGCGATTTCCAGCGGACTTGCTCTCACGGTGGTCTTGGGAGTATTCCCGCAGCCATTCCTCGATCTTGCTGAGAAGGCGTCGATCTTCGTTCGTTAGCCCGCTGTTGTTGCCGTCGTTTCGCTGGTCTCTACTGGGCTTCCGCCGCTGATATTGCTACGCGGAGTTGCGCTGGAGTAGAGATCTGCGAGGATAGGTCGCAACATTAGATGTCAGCAGACGGCTACGCGGTTGCCTAACCAGGTACGCGTTCGATTGGCGATTAGGACGAGACGTTAGATGAGCGACTTCGGCGGCTACGAGTTGGGCGATGACGCCCTGAGTGCGAGTGTTGCTGCGGGCTTGATCAGCGTTGAAGCTCGTCTTGCCCAGGCGGTCAAAAGCGACGATGACTTCATCGATTCGGCGGCCAGTCACTTGGTCGAAGCTGGTGGCAAGCGATTCCGTCCGCTGCTCACGTTGATTGCTGCTCACCTCGGAGATCCACAAAATCAGGGAGTAGTAGACGCAGCCGTTGTCGTTGAGCTAACCCACTTGGCGACGCTGTACCACGACGATGTGATGGATGAATCGTTGCGACGCCGTGGCACAGAGTCAGCAAATGCCCGATGGGGTAACTCGGTCGCGATCCTGACCGGGGACTTCCTCTTCGCTCGTGCCTCGGAGATCCTGGCCGACCTCGGGCCCCAGGCTGTACGGATCCAGGCTCAGACCTTCGAACGGTTGGTCACGGGCCAGATTCATGAGACGGTCGGGGCGAACGATGGCGCCGACTTAGTCGCTCACCACCTAGACGTCTTAGCAGACAAGACCGGCTCGCTCATCGCCACCTCAGGTCGTTTCGGCGCGATGTTCGCCGGTTGCAACGAGGCCACCATCGAGATCATGACCCGGTACGGCGAACGGATAGGTGTCGCCTTCCAGCTCGTCGACGACCTCGTCGATCTGACCAGCGATGGTAAGGAATCTGGCAAGGTTCAGGGCACGGATTTGCGGGAAGGGATCGCCACCCTTCCGGCGCTGCTGACGATGCGATCGACTGATCCGGCAGATGCCCGATTGAAGGACCTGCTTTCCAGACCACTGCCCGATGACGCCGAGCACGCTGAAGCACTCGCGTTGATTTTGCAGCACCGTGAACTGGACGAGGCGCGCGCGGTTGCCCGGTACTGGGCGGATGAAGCTCGCTCAGCAGCGTCGAATCTGTCGGCCGGACCCGTGCGGGGAGCACTCGAAGCGCTCTGCGATTACGTCGTGACCCGAACCTACTAGCTCTGCCGCTCGCTCACTGCCCGGTGTCCCACGGTCGTTCGTTGGGCAGCTAGCTAAGCCCAGTTTGCTCGCGGATCCACGTGCCGTACTCGCTGGCCGTGCTCTGCCAATCGTCGTCCTGACCTGGGACACCGCAGGTGTCGTTGTTCAGTCCCCGCAGGGTGCCCGCCACGTAGGGCGTGGAGCGTGGAACCCCCCTGGCGTCGAACTGATCCGCAGCCCACACGTAGGGACCGCCTGAATCGAAGGAGCAGGTGCCCGATCCGCCACCCGCGGGCCGACCGGCGCAGAACACCCCGTTCTCGCCGCCGTCGCAGGCGTCGCTCGTCGAGGTCTGCTGCAGCGTCCAATCGAGGAACTCCGCCGGTGTGCCGAACGGACTGTCCGCACCCCACCCCATCGTGATTGCTACCGAGCCCGGCTCGTAGGGGGCAGGTTCATCGATTGGGATCAGTTTGATTGGCGGGTACTGTGAAGGGGTCGCTAGCCGGATGAGCGAGAGGTCGATGTCGTCATCTGGGTAGTCAATAAACTCGGCTACATCGATGAGTTCGCCGCCGTCAGCACGGTCGATCGACCCAATGCGCACCTTCCAGTCGCTGGCGTCGGTATTGAGTAGGCCGTCGTGGCAGTGGTTTGCGGTCAACACCCACGTCGGCGCGATGAGCGAGCCGCCGCAGGTCGCGCTGCCCTGGAACTGGGTTGAGGCCATCCACGGATAAAGTCCCGCCTGAACAGGGGTGCCCACGACAGTGTCGGACTCGAAGTAGCTACGCGCGCAGCCAGAAAGTCCCGTGGTCAAAATGACGATGGCGACAAGCACACTGAAGATTGCGCGTGCGCGTCTCATACCTCAGGCGTCCCTTCTGGGTCTCGGCTCCCCGGCGAATACTTGCTCACCAACCTAGGAGTTTGGCAGCCAGATCAGTCATGACCTCCGTCGCCCCGCCGCCGATAGCGAGCACTTTCGAGTCGCGGTAGTGGCGCTCGACCTCGGTTCCGTGCATGTAGCCGAGACCACCATGTAGTTGCACCGCTTGGTCAACCACGAAGTCGCACGCTTGCACAGCCGTGTTCTTAGCAAGGATCGCCTCAAGTAGGACTGGCTCGCCATCGGCATTGCGCACGGCCACGGCGCGCGTGTAGCTGCGGGCAACCTCTATCCGTCGGTACATCTCCACGAGGGTGTGTCGCACTACCTGGCGCTGCGCCAGGGGGCGGCCAAACGTCTTGCGGTCCTGGGTCCACTCAACGCTGAGGTCGAGGCACCGTTGCGCGGTGCTATACGCCATGGTGGCGAGTGACAGCCGTTCAACGGCGAAGTGGCGTACTAACGATGCGAAGCCGCCTCCGGGTTCCTTCGTGAGCAGCGCTGCGGCGGGGACCCGCACGTCGACGAGGGAGAGTTCGGCGGTATCGCTGCAGTGCCACCCCATTTTGTTGAGCCGCCCACTCACGGTGAAGCCGGGACGTGTCGTATCGACGACGAACAGCGCGACGCCAGCAGCCCCTGGTTCACCAATCCGAGCGGCAACGACGATGACATCTGCTCGTACCCCCGACGTGATGTAGGTCTTGGCCCCGTTGATCACCCAATCGTCGCCGTCCCGAACTGCGCGCGTGCGCAGAGATGCGACGTCAGACCCGCCATCAGGTTCGGTTACTCCCAGGGCGGCGATCTTGTCGCCGTCGAGGACCGGTCGAATCCACTCCTCAATGAGCCAGTCGGCCGCTTCCTGGTGCCCTGCGTCGCGTTCACGGATGGCCGCGTCAATGATGTGCGGAACCGCGATGCCATGGCTGAAGAGCCCAGCGAATAGGCCACCGGACCCACCCGAGGTCAGGAGGGACTCAGTCACGACTGTCACATCGATCGAATCGCCGCCTGCTCCGCCCAGATCCTGCGGGTAGTTGATTCCGAGCAGTCCCACGTTCGCCGCTGCCTTATGTAGTGCGCGGGGAATCGTGCCACTGTCTTCCCACCCTTGGAGGTGAGGAGCGATCTCGCGGCGCGTGAAGTCAGCCGCTAGCTCGGACAGGGCGATGCGTTCTGGAGTGTCAAAGGGTTTTGCGAGATCCTGCGGGGTGCTCATTGCTTGACCGTACTTAATTTCGGTCAATGATTCGGTCGACTTGAAACTCCCTGTGGACAGCGTCAAGTTGACCGCGCGGATTTGGTTGCTGCAGGAGTGTCGCTCGTTGGCGGGTTGCGCCGCTGATCGCTAAGTTTGGCATCGGCGTGAGTGGCTTGGCATCATGGCGAGAGCGCGTCGGGTTCGCACGCTCTCGCCCGTGGAACTGGAACCAACCGGAGGGAAAGCCCGCGCGCCGAAGCAGTTGCAGTAGATCCTGAAGCGGGCACAATATTGGCTGTTGGGACCCTCGCGACCGTCAAACTGTGGCGCCGCACGCGACGGTGACTGATCTCGGAAGCACGGTGTTGATGCCGGGCTTTGTTGAGGCATTGTGCTGCCCACACGCTTCACCGAGATCATGAGATCGGATCCATCTCTGTCGGTAAGTGCGCGGACGTCGTTGAGCTATGGCAGGACCTCTACCTCCCCGATCCGACGAAGCTTGCGAGTCAAGTAGAGGTCAACGGGACGTGGCTGAACGGCCGAAAGATCGATATCGATGCCTTCTTATCCGAAGTGCAAATCATCGACCCGACCGACCGCGAGCACCTGGTCGCAAAAGCCACAGGAAAATGCTGCTAGCCGCAGCCAGCTAGCATGAGAGTCAACCTGGGCAAGGCCGTTAAATCGCTCCAGGGCAAGGTAGATCCATGGAACTCCTTGAGCACACCCCCGGATCTGTTCTTGCCATCGTCGCTCACCCCGACGACATCGAATACGGTGCTGCCGCCGCAGTCGCGATCTGGACGGCGGCTGGAATCGACTGCCGATACCTCCTAGCGAGCCGCGGCGAAGCCGGGATTGACGGCATTGACCCGAGTGAATCCGGTGTCCTACGCGAAGCTGAACAACGAGCCAGTGCCGCCGTCGTCGGCGTCGAGGTCGTTGAGTTCCTGCCTTATCCCGATGGCATCATCCCGAACGATTTGGCTATCCGGCGGGACTTTGTTGACGCCATCCGCAAGCACAAGCCAGAGACCGTCTTGTTGTTCAATCATCGCGAGACGTGGGGTCCTGGTGCCCGCAACAGCGCCGACCACCGCAACGTCGGATCGGCCGCCCTGGACGCAGTCGCAGACGCTGGTAATCGCTGGGTCTTCCCCGGCACCGAACCACACCACGTCAAGACGGTGCTCGTCGCCGGATCACCCGAGGCCACGCACCTCCTCGATGTCACGGCGGGAGTCGACAAGGCAATCGAGTCTCTGTCAGAGCACAAGGCGTACCTCGAAGGCCTGGGCGATCACCAAATGGCCGATCCCGAATTTATGCGGATGTACTTCGCTCAAACCGGTGAGGAGCTCGGGCTACCCGCCGCACTGAAGGTCGAAGTCTGGAACTACTAGCACCCGAGGTACGGATCGAGCTTTCGGACCCACTCCCGTATTACGGCGCAGTGAGGATATTACGGCGCAGTGAGGATGAGGTCGTGGTTCGCGTTGCCCGTGAGGGTGAAGCCTCGCTCGTGGACGGTGTGGTGGTGATATCGGCAGAGTCCCGCGAGGTTCGTTCGGTCGGTTCGTCCGCCGTTGGCCCAAAAGACGAGATGGTGAATCTCTTGGATCGGAGCATCACATCTGGGGAAGCGGCAGTGCTCGTCGCGTAGTTCGATGGCCAGGCGTAGCGCGGGACTGATGAGGCGGGTTCGTCGCCCAACATCGAGGACCTGTGATTTGGAGTTCATGACGACCGGGAGGATGTCGGCGTCACACGCCAGGCGTCGAGCCGTCGCTGCTGGGATCTGCTTCCCGGTCCCGATCGAGTCACCGGCACCGCGTAGCAGCGGCGGGATCACATCTGGGCCGAGTCCGGCATGTGCGAGTTCAACCCGCAAGGCATCGAGGCTTGTGGTGACAGCAATATGGACGGGAATTCCGCCGGTGCCGGTGGCCATCGTCGGATGGGCGCTGGCGAGTCCGAGGAGATGGCGAAGCGCATCGACGTTTTGTTCCGAGATCCGACGCCGACGCCGGTCCGCTTCGGTGAGCCGCTCAGAATTCGACGATGGTCGTGGCCCACCGCGCTGGTTGCCGGCTTTGCCCGTGCCCGCAGCACCGTCAGCACCGTCAGCACCGTCAGCACCGGCAGTTCCGTCAGTTCCGTCAGGTCCGGCGGCGCGAGCCCGCGCGAGCTGGTCGCGGGTCGCGTTGAGGGCGGCGATGAAGGCGGCGCCGGTTTCGGGATCGAGTAGTCCATCCAGCCGTACCATCTTGTCCATCGTCGTGGACACGTGTAGGTGGGCTCGATCGGCGCGCTTCGCGTGCTCTTCGGTGAAGGTTTGCGCATCGACGTGGCTCGCCCAGGCATCGACAGCTCGTTTGAGTTGATCGGGAGTGGTGCGGCATGCAAGACGGGCAAATACCGGATCAACAGCGGGCAATGCATCCTTGCGTTCGTCGGAGACTGCCGCCGCCCGCGCGACGACCCCAATATGCTCCAAGCTGGTGTCACCGGCCCGAAACGCGTCGGCCATCTGTGGCATGTGGTCACTGATCCGGCCGGCCTCGATCCGACGGCTGGCCGACCCTCGGGTCGACTCCGATATATTTCGAACCCACGCGTTGACAGAGCGGGATCCATCGATTTGCCATTGCCCGGAGCGGTCGACCCTGGCGATCACATCGACATCCATTGCATCGATCTGGTTCCGAAGGCGTGCCAGGTGCGCGACCACCGCGCGGGATTCGCAGGGCTGTAGCTCCTCGGTGTTGATCGCTGCGAGATCGCGCCCGATCTGGGCGAGCAGGTCACCGGTGCAGGCCGCTGGTGGACGGATCCGTGTCGCTGTCATTCCCGTCACCCCCTGTCCTGTTTCGCTACGAGTTCATGACCCCCAACATCACCGACACCGACTCCCCGAAGTACGTGAAACCCTCTGCAAACAAAGGGGAAATCGGGGTTCGTGGGTAGTGAAGTTGTTGGCTCAACCCTACCCCGAAATCAGACAGATTAGAACACCTGTTCGAATCTGTGCGTAAGTGTTTCCCACTGGCGAAGAGGAAGCGAATTCCCAAGAACGGGGTGCCATCGAAACGGAGCGACTCGAACTACCGGCTGCGGACGTAGAAGCAGATTGGTCGGTTAATCGTCCACGAGTGGCCAGCACCAGACGTCGCGTGGAATGACGCGTAGGACGAGCGCGGCTGTGATGCTAGGAGATGGTCCAGGTGTCGGAGCCGGAGATCAGGGACTGAAGGTCCCCGGGACCGTTCGCACCCGCCTTTGTCATCTGCTCGTGCATCAAACGGTCGTAGCTTGGCCGCTCAACATTGCGCAGCACCCCGATTGGTGTGTGGTGCAGCGTCTCTGGATCCGAGAGCCGCGTGAGAGCAAAAGCAGTTGCGGTATCCGGAGAGCTCGCGTCATGTACGACGATATCTTGGGCGTCGACATCGGCCGTCTCGACGATTCGTAGCCCACCGTGCTCATTGCGCACCACGCAGTGCTGGCCGTCGGCGCCGAAGACGATCGGCTCGCCATCGACGAGGCGGATGAGCTCATCCTCGCGTGATTCGGGGTCCTTGAGCAGAGCGAACGCGTTGTCGTTGAAGATGTTGCAGTTTTGGTAGATCTCCACCAGTGCGCTGCCCTCGTGGGCGGCTGCGGCTCGCAGCACCTCCGTCAGGTGCTTGCGGTCAGAGTCGATCGTTCGCGCAACGAATGTGGCCTCGGCACCGAGTGCGAGCGACAGCGGATTGAAGGGGTAGTCCAGCGATCCCATCGGAGTGGACTTCGTAATCTTGCCGACCTCGGACGTGGGGGAGTACTGGCCCTTTGTCAGACCGTAAATCCGGTTGTTGAAGAGCAGGATCTTGAGGTTCACGTTGCGGCGTAGCGCGTGGATCAGATGGTTGCCACCGATCGACAGCGCATCCCCATCGCCGGTCACAACCCAGACGGATAGGTCCTCCCGAGATGTTGCCAACCCGGTGGCGATCGCCGGTGCGCGGCCGTGGATCGAGTGCATCCCGTAGGTCGTGAGGTAGTACGGGAACCGAGACGAGCAGCCGATACCGGAGATGAAGCAGATGTTCTCGCGCGGGATTCTTAGCTCGGGCAAGAAGGCTTGAACGGCAGCCAGAACCGCATAGTCGCCACAACCGGGGCACCAGCGAATCTCTTGATCGCTCTTAAAGTCCTTGGCCTTGAGCTCAACTGGAACGGCAGTGCTAGACACTGGCAATCACGTCCTCGATGACGGTGACGAGTTCGTCGGTTTTGAATGGCATCCCGCGAACCTGGTTGTAGCTGAGAACATCAACTAAGTAGCGGCCTCGCAGTAGTAACGCTAACTGGCCGAGGTTCATTTCCGGAACGATGACCTTGCGGTAGCTCTTGAGAACCTGCTCGGTGTTCTTCGGGAACGGGTTGAGGTGGCGCAGGTGCGCTTGGGCAACTTTGCCGCCACCGTCACGAATTGACCGGGCTGCTGCGCCGATGGGGCCGTAGGTGGAACCCCAACCGAGGACGAGCACGTCTGCGTCGCCGGTCGGATCGTCCACCTCAAGGTCGGCAATGGTGTTCGCGATGCCATCGACCTTCGCCTGGCGAAGACGAACCATCTTCTCGTGGTTGGCGGGCTCATAGGAGATATGGCCCGTGATGTCCGCCTTCTCGATACCGCCGACACGGTGTTCGAGCCCGGGCGTTCCGGGGATTGCCCACGGCCGAGCTAGCGTCTCCGGGTCGCGAACGAACGGCATGAACTCTTCTTCGCCGTCCTTGTTCGTCCAGTTCGGGCCGTCAGCGAATGCGACTGTCAGGTTGGGAAGGTCCTCAACGAGCGGGATCTGCCACGGTTCCTGGCCGTTCGCGAGGTAGCCGTCGGACAAGATGAAGACCGGCGTCCGATACGTCGTCGCGATCCGCGCCGCCTCGATCGCCGCGTAGAAGCAGTCAGACGGAGTACGCGGGGCGATGATCGGGACGGGTGCCTCGCCATTGCGCCCGAACATGACCTGCAGGAGGTCACTTTGCTCGGTCTTTGTGGGCAACCCGGTTGATGGCCCACCACGCTGTACGTCGATGATGATCAGCGGAATCTCGATGGAGACAGCCAGTCCAATGGTCTCGGATTTAAGCGCAACGCCTGGTCCAGAGGTCGTCGTCACGCCGAGCGACCCACCGTAGGACGCACCGAGGGCGGCGCCAACTCCAGAGATCTCGTCCTCAGCTTGAAATGTCCGAACTCCGAAATTCTTGTGCTTAGACAGTTCGTGCAAGATGTCGCTGGCTGGAGTGATCGGGTACGAGCCTAGGAAGACATCGAGGCCAGTCAGTTGGCCGGCCGCCACTAATCCGTAGGACAGTGCGAGGTTGCCGCTGATATTGCGGTACACGCCGGATGCGAGCTTCGCCGGTTTGACTTCGTAGCGAACCGAGAAGTCTTCGGTAGTTTCGCCGTAGTTCCAGCCAGCCTTGAGCGCGGCCAGGTTGGCACCAAGGATCTCCGGCTTGCGCCCGAACTTCTCTTTGAGGAACCGCTCGGTGCCCTCAGTCGGACGACCATAAAGCCAGGACAGCAGGCCGAGGGCGAACATGTTCTTCGCGCGTTCAGCCTCTTTACGGCTGAGGTCGAAGTCCTTGAGTGCCTCGACCGTCAACGACGTCAACGCAATTGGGTGGACGTTGTAGGACTCCAAGGAACCATCGTCGACTGGGCTTTGGGAGTACCCGACCTTGGCCAGGTTGCGTTTGCTGAACTCGTCGGTGTTGACGATCAGGTCGCCACCACGCGGCAGGTCCTCGATATTGGCCTTCAGAGCCGCAGGATTCATCGCGACGAGCACATTCGGGGAGTCGCCGGGCGTCAAGATGTCATGGTCGGCGAAGTGGAGTTGGAACGCCGAAACTCCCGGCAAGGTTCCGGCGGGCGCGCGGATCTCGGCGGGGAAGTCGGGGAGAGTGGAGAGGTCGTTACCGAAGCTCGCGGTCGCTGAGGTGAACTGGTCTCCGGTTAACTGCATTCCGTCGCCACTGTCACCCGCGAACCGGATGATGACCCGATCCAGCTGCACAGTCTCTTTTGGCACGTCTATTAGTGTCCGATAAGTTACATCGGCGTGTTCGTTCGGGGTCGGCGTAAGCTGGTGCCTGTGCACGTAACCACGACTGCCTCGACGCGCCGCCTTGAGGTGACGAGCCTGAACTTGGCGTGCTGCGCGGTGGAGTCCGCGACCGGACTTGAGCTGTGGGAGGCGCAGCAGTCGCAGCTAGCTGCGCAGTCGGGAAGCTCGGATAGCTCGCACCGTGACGTGCCTTCCCTGCACGTGTTGGTCGTTGCCGGAACCGTTACGAAGGCCAACGCCGAACTCGTTCGCGATAAGTACGACGCGCTGCCAGCGCCCCGCGCCGTCGTTGCGTTCGGTGCATGCACGATCTCTGGCGGCCCCTACTGGGATTCCTACGCCGTACTTCCGGGCATCGATGAACTCGTACCCGTGGACATCTTCGTCTCGGGCTGCCCTCCGCAGGCGAGCGACCTCGTAGCAGCCCTCGCCGAGGTCGCGACCCGATGACTAACCCCGAGCGACGTGAGGTCGCACCCGATGCCTGGTTCACCACGCACGAAGAGCTACGTGCCGGAGGTCGAACGTTCTTCGACCTCCTCGTTGCCACCGATCTCGGCGGCGGCAACCTCGAAGTCGTCACCCATGTGATGGCACCGAACGCGAGCCAACGAGTATTCACCCGCACAACTCTCACAGCGGCCTCGCCCACCGATGCGCGCGACGCTGGCGCGCGAACGGCGATCTCATCCCTCGCGCAGCTGTATCCCGCAGCGGGCTGGCACGAACGGGAGGCCCACGACCTCCTCGGAGTTACTTTCGACGGTCACCCGGATCTGCGTGTATTGATCTACGACAGTCCACAGTCCCAACGGGCCCCGCTACGCCGAAGCGAACCGCTCGTACCTCGTATCGACACTGCGTGGCCTGGTACCTATGAACCTGGCGCTCCACCTGGAACTACTCGACGTAAACGCCCCAAACCCGTTCCCGGCGTCAACCCCGACTGGTTGTCCGAATCGCAGGCACAGACGTGACACCAGACCAACCACCTTCACGGCGTCGTGGTGCAATCGCGCTGATCCCAGATCAGTGCACGAGCTGCATGATCTGTGTCCGCGAATGCCCCGTTTGGTGTATCAGCCTGACCGCTGAGAAGCGCCATGATCCTGATGCTGGACCCCGAGGCCGCTCGACGTTAGTGCTCACCGATTTCTCGATTGACTACGGCCTCTGCATGGATTGCGGGATCTGCATCGATGCCTGCCCAACGGATGCGCTCGAGTGGGTGGCTGCGCCACTACCTGCCGAGGCGAACCAATCTGGTCTGACCCTGGATGCCGAACGACTAGCTGCGCTCCTTCCACCCGGAGCTACCGCCGAGCATCCACCTCTCTAGCTCGGCCAGCATTGGGAAGTCGGGTTCGAGCCACGGGATGTCATGCCAATCAGCTGGGGATACCCAACGGATCTCATCGTGGGCTCCCTTCGCCTGGAGTTCGCCGCCGATGATTTGAGTGGTGAAAAGAATGAGGTCTAGCACCTCAGAGATGGGCCATGGGGGCGGTAAAAAGGATTGGGTCTCCTCGCTCCATTCCTGCGGCTCAGGATTGACAATCTCCCTGCCGTATTGCAGCCACACGCCAAGTTCCTCAAGAATCTCCCGGTCGAGTGCCCCGAGGAGGCTCTCGCCCGGCTCGATCTTTCCCCCAGGGAACTCCCACAACCCCGCTAGCTCCTCGGGGCTCGTCCGTCGTGCAGCGAGCACTCGAGTCGGGCGGTTTAAGTCGTCGACGATCGCAGCGGCCACGACGTGTTGTTTGTCAGGAGTCATAGCGACAAGCTTGCTTCGAGCGCTCCGGCTTGGCAACTAGCGGTAGTTCACAAATTGGATAGGGAAATCGAGGTCCGCAGCTGTGCATAACTTTTGGACGGCCTGCAAGTCATCGCGCTTCTTAGAAGTCACACGCAATTCGTCACCTTGGATCTGAACCTTCACACCCTTGGGACCCTCGTCACGGATCAGTTTGCCGAGCTTCTTCGCCTGCTCCTGAGTAATCCCGGCCTGGAAGGTGATCGAGATCTTGGACTCCTTGCCAGACTGACGCGGATCTTCGGCTTCCATCGACTTTAGGGAAATTTGGCGCCTCACTAGTTTGTCGCGGAAGACCTCCAGTGCGGCACTCACGCGATCTTCAGTTGAGGCAGTCAGTTCAACCGCTAGCTCACCGTTCCACTCAATCTTGGAACCAGTGTTGCGGAAGTCAAAACGCTGAGACAGTTCCTTCGCCGCCTGGTTCAGGGCGTTATCGACCTCTTGGCGATCGACCTTGCTCACGATGTCGAAGCTGCTATCAGCCATGTTCAGTCCTTGTCTTGGAGGGGGTCACTAGGTATAGCCAACCACGGCGACGTGGGGAGCCGAGAGGGTATCTGTATCCTGACTGTTCGTCGGGCGCGATTCTTTGCCAGACGAGATCAGGCGGGTTGCCCGAGCGGCCAATGGGAGCGGACTGTAAATCCGTCGCGCAAGCTTCGAAGGTTCGAATCCTTCACTCGCCACCGAGAGGCCAGTAGTCCCGTTATCCACGGGGTTTCTGGCCTTCGGTGTTTCCGGCAACGAGACGAGACTCCATCCGCGGAGCACGTGCTGCTCCGCGGCCGTATAGGCGCCCCTGCTCTTTTCCTCTGGCTATCCGATCGAGGTGAGCCAGGTATCCGGATCGATTCATCTAGCTTCTCGTCAAGCCAGCCGCGTTCCGTGGCCGCATTGACCAACCACAATTCCTCGGTTGTTGCCACTTAGAGGGCGAGTATCACTGAGGTTTCGAAAATCGAGTTTCGCCGCGACACATCGGAAATCTTCGGAGAAGATGCTCCAAAGGGCCAATTGGCTGGGCCAAACGGGTGACAAAGGAAAACTGGGGAGTCTCGTGCGTTCTAAGGATCTGCTGTTCGGGCTACTACTCCTTGTGCTCGCTCTCGGGGTTTGGTATCTCACGACGGTACTCGAGTTGGGTACCGCGAACGCGTTGATCGGAGTTATCGCCGGTGTCGTGCTCGGCTTGGCGCGCGACCGTTCACCGCTGGCTCGCTACGGAGCGTTTCTTATTGGACTCGCGTTCGGCCTGTTCGCGCTGGTCCTTGGTCTAGTCGGTTGGGCCGGTTGGGTCGGAGCGATCTTCGTTCTCACAGTGATCTCAGCTCTCACTAAGGGCCGCTTGCCACTTTGGGCGATGATCCTGGGCGGTGGGACGCTGGCCGCGATCTACCAGCCACTACTGATCTCGAGCCCATGGTTCGTCTTCACGCAGTACCCCACGGTGCTGCTGGTCACGGTCGCTGCGTCTAGTGGCGGATTCCTCGTCACGATCATCGTGGAGTTACTTGAGGACGTCAACGAACCCAAGGTCGACGGTGCGACTGCTGGCCCTGCGACGGCCACTGCCGATGGATCGGCCGTGGGCGCTACGAATCCTCCGTTCGCTTCTTCGAACGAAACGTCAACTGTAGGAAAATCGGAATGAGTAAAACAATGGCGAGACGAAAGACGCTGCGAGCCGTCACGGCTACTGCTGTGGTCGTGGGCGTAGTCGCCGCATCATCGGCGATCGATGCATCTGTATCCGCAGCCCCGCCGTCGTCAGTGGCGTCGAGTTCATCGACAAGCGGCCTAGACGTGACGGTCGGGGAGACCGTCGCGGTTACCACCGATCAGTCCGGGAGCAAGACGCCGCTCAATCTGTACCTCGTCAATGGCCAGGTCTCAGGCAATGGTTCGGGTGACGTGATCATCCCGACGGGACCGGATAACCAGAACCAGACCCAGAGCGTGAAAAGCGCGTCCGGCCAGGTCGGAAGCTTCTTTAAGTTTGGCGGCACCTACAAGGGCGACCTGCCGATCTCGGTATCTACGTCGGTCAAAGTCGACGGTCAACCCATCGACGTGAATCAGGGCTACGACCTAAACGGTGATGTCGAAATCACCTATACCGCGACGAACAACACGTCGCGGATGCAGAACGTCACCTTCAAAGATGTCTATGGCACGACCAAGACCAAAAAGGTCGACATTCCCGTTCCGTTCGGAGACTCGTTCGTCGCCACGTTCGGTGACGGTTGGGATGTGGTCGATACTGGTACTGCGACCGCCAAGACCACCGGCGAGGGCACGGTGCTGTCAGCCACAATGATCCTTTTCCCAGTGCTCAGCGGTTTCATGGGCGGCACGACCCAATCGGTCACCATCAAGGCTCGGGCACAGGGCGCAAACCTGCCGAGCGGTACTCACACTGTTGCTCCGATCAATTTGGAGCAATTCCAGGATGGCTCACTGATGAAATTGGCCCCGCAAGCTGAGGACAAGGTTGTCCAACCGGCAGCGGGCCTACTTGGCGAGACGGTCGACGAAGTTCTGCTCGCCACTCACATCATTAGTGGGTATACGTCCGGATTCCGCAAACTGGATTCCGAGTACATCGACCCATTGGTCGCCGATATCGAGAAGCTGGAGTACAACCCCAGGTACGTCCGCCGCGGTGTCGACGAGATTGTGGTGGGGCTTAAGGCCCTTGGCAGGCAGCTCGAGGGTGACGCGGCGGCACAGGGTGAGATCGCCGGTGTGATCCTGCGAATCTCGAACTACATCGGTAAGGACGTCACAGACACCATCAAGTGGCTTGGCCAGGTCGTCGAGTCGGTCGGGCCTGATGCCAGGGCGGCCTCAGATTCCCTCGCGAGTCTGGACAATATTCTGAACGCTATCGACATCACACAAGTGAATAGTGATGTTAATGAGATCGCCTCGATGTGTAGCACCGTTGGTGCCACGGCGACCTATTTTGGAGGTAAGAACGGGTTCGTTCCGCCGTATCCACCACTAAGTGACGGCGCCCAAGCGCTTAAAGACGCCATTTCCAGCGTGAGCGGGACCAACAAGACTGTGCTTAATGGGTTGCAGGCGAAGCTGCAGGAACAGAGTAAAGATTCTTACGACAACAAACTGTGGCAGTTCCGCAACCAGCTGCCGAAAGATCTCAAGTTCATCGGTGCCTCCGCAGCATGCAAAGTCACGGGCGGGATCATGGGGCCGCTCGTAGCGCAAATAGAACCGATTCACGCCTACATCGGTCCTGCGGCAACTGCCCTCGGCGAGTTCGCAACCTTCGCGGAGACGAAGGCAGCTCAGAAGACCAACGAGGCATTGGCGGCTGTGGGCGAACTCAATAAGCTACTTAACAACCAGTGCACGAACGCGCAGATCATCGGTCCGATCCAAGCCGCAATCAAGAAGTACGGCATCGCGAATCTCAAGCCCCACATTGGGCCGCTACTGAAGGACATCCTCGCGAACTGCGGTGTGGTGCAGGTCATGGAGTTCTTTGGGGACGTTGACTTCACGCTCGGCAAGCTCTCGAAAACGATTGGTAACGACCTGAAAGCTAACTCGGTCTGGCTGCCAACCGCGGACAAAGCATTCAAGAAGGGTAAACAACTCACCGGCATGGCAGGCAAGGCGTTCGATGCGATTCCGGGACTCGGTGATCTCGTCGCCGACAAGGTCGACACCGCCACCCTTGGTCTGGACGCAAAGGGTAAAGACGCCCTGATTCAGATGAGTGACATCGCCGCGCAGATGCAGGTTTCGTTAATAGCGATGAATCAGCGCGGATTGGCGGGCGACGGTGCTCCATACGGGAACTCAACTCTGGCGGCGGGCACTGATGGAAAGATCAGTAACTTCGCTACCTACCAAATCACCCTCGAAGAAGCCAAGCCATATACCCGAAGTTGGGGGACGAGTATCGGCCTTGCGGTCGTGTTCCTACTCCTAGCGCTCGGCCTTGGAACGTACCTATTCCGCAGGAGGATCAACCCGTGAACGAGTGCGCCGTGATAGTGGGGAGAAGACTATGAAGCGGACGATGATTATCGGGCTGTTTGCGATGGCGATTGGTGCTATCGGGCTGATCATTTCTGAGCAACTAGGAATGAATGCCCAGAACACGATCTTCGGCGTTGGAACCGGTGTGATTGCCGCGATCGTACGAATCGGAACACCGCTGCAGCGCCTCGGTGGATTCCTCATCGGTATGGCGCTTGGGACGGTCCTCGTCGCAATGCAACTTGGTGTACTGCCCGGGGGCACGAACACTGTCGGCGTTGGCATATCGCTCATCGTGGTCCTCGTGGTGGTCGGGCTCATCCACGGACTGACGGCCCGACGTATCCAAGCATGGTCGATGTTGCTGGGGGTCCTAGCCATGGCGGCCGGCGTCTATCCGGAACTCGCGGCCAATCCATTCTCAGCAGTTGGGCTATTCCCAACAGCCGCGCTCACCCAGGTTGCCATGGGCATGATCGGCTTCCTCGCGGTTCTACCGGCCCAACGCTTCCCCGATGAGACAGCGATTGCCGCTGGACCACAACAGCAGAATGCCCCAATTACCGACGCCAGGGACGACGAATCACCAGTCGATGTGACGCCAGTAGCTTCGCTTGACGAGATCATCGGGGGAACTCGATGAAGAAGTGGATATCGAAAATGACAGGTGGGTTCAAGCTAGGCGTACGCAAGCCAGACTCGGGTGCGACCAGGACCGTTAAGGTTGCAGCTAGCGTCTGTGCGCTGTCGGTATTGACCGTCGTTGCAGGCGCGAGCCTGGGAGTGGTGTCGCCCGTATCCCCAGCCGCGGCTGATGAGATAACCCCGGCGCCAGGCGTGACGATCTCAGAAATTCCGCTGCCTACGCCAACCTCTTCGATTTCGGTGCCCAGTATCCCGAAACTTCCTAGTGGTGGACTTCCGACGAACCTCCCCACCTCGCTCCCCTCCATGAAGCTTCCGCCGCTGAAGACGCCGGACCTGGCACCGAAGCCAGCCGAAGACAAGCCCTTCACTGAGACAGATCTCAATGTGAGCGTCGGCAAGAGTCTGACCGTCAACACCGACGCTTCAGGGCAGATCCAGTCGAATGCCTTCTACGTGAGCACCAATGTGTCCGGTGAGGGGACCGGCACGGTCAACGTCCCGGTTGGTCCAAACAAGGCCCGAGATGTCACGTCATTTGTGCCGCTACAGGTGGACAACGACGCGATCGTCTACGACGTCAACAACCAGTCACCACAGGTGCAAAACCTAGTCGCGTCGATGGGTCAGTACAGCGGTGACATGCCGATAACGATGTCAACCCAGATCAAGGAAAATGGGAACGTTATTGATCCCAACTCAGCCAAGACCCTGAGCGGAAATATCGAGATCGAATGGACATTTACGAATCACACGACATCGCGTGAGCAGATCTCGTATCGCGGACCAGGTGGAGCGACGGTCACCGAAGCGGCCGACATCTCCGTTCCGTTCGGTGTCGGCCTAACGGGTTCCTTTGGCAGTGGATGGGCGAACGTCGCTGCGCCATGGGCCAGCACTGGTTTTGCCGTTGGCCAAGTGGTGGCTGGAGCGGTACAGCTCAAAGAATCCTCGGTCGTAGCGAAGCTGACCGGTACGGCAGACAATGCCCAGTTGCCGCAGATGAAGATCAAGGCCAGGCCAAAGGACTCGACAAATGCGACCAGTGCGCTCTACAGCAAGGGTGCCAAGATTGGTGCGGGAGTTGACGACCTCCTCAGCGGGAAAGGAGTGCCGCTCCTAGTCAAGTTGCAAGCCGGTCTGGGCACAGCGTCCACTCAGCTATCGGCAATCCTTGCCGACAAGGTCAATCCAGCGCTGGATATGGCCGCAAAGATATCTATCGACCCGAATGTCGCGGACGCGAAAGTCGCCTCGGGTGTTGAACAACTAGAGCAGGCGAGTGACTACCTGTTCATGCTCAACGGGCTAACCGAAACTGCCACAGGGACCGTCGCGAGCAAAGTAGCAAAGGCGACGGGCCCAGCGAGTCAGGAGGCTGTGGCGAAGCTCATCCCGCTACTGGGCCAGGCTGATTTTGCTCTCAATCAAGGCATAGCAACAATAAGTGACTTAGTCGATGAACTGAACGTGACGGTGATTCCCGGTCTTAACGACAAGTTGAAGGCGCCGGATAACCTCATCTGCCCGAGTCCGGTGAAGGGCTGTACAGGTGCTGACATCGTCGAGCAGATGGTTGTCGCGCTCCTGCCAACAACCTGTACCTCCGGCGACGCGACGCGTAGCTATCTAGGCACGAATTGGACCGCTATCAACACTGCTCTCGATGCCGCGATCCTGAAGGTTAAGAACCCGGCGAATCTTCAGCAGCTAAAGACTCTTCTACTGAACCAGAAGAACGACAACTCGTGGAATGTCAACGCATGCAAGTCGGCGGCACAAGGGATCGTCGGTGTGACGCCGACGTTGATTGGCGACCTTTCCGAAATCTCGGCTGATCTCGAAGGGTTGCTGCCACTTCTTCAGGATGTCGACCAAGGCCTGCAGTTGGCCCAGAAGTCGATGCGAAAGCTCCTGGCACAGATGCCGACTATCAACTACGCGTTGGATCACGATTGCTCGCCGGCTGTTCTGTCGAATATTTCAAACTGCGGGCTGGTGCAGGGGATGGCGATCGCTGCCGCTGCCGATGAAGCGTCAGCAAAAGCGGTTCGAGCAGGTGTCGATCGGATCGTGAAGGAGCTGCAGTTGCCGCTTCGGCGGATCTACGCGATTGCGAATGATGTCGGGCGAGCGGCGCTGCCGCTGGAGAAGGCCATCGACGAACTTCCCGGAGTGATTGACGAGCTCGCAAACGGACCGTTTGGATCGCTCACCGATGAGGCCATCAACCTTGCAGATCTCGCGTCGAAGCTGACCACGTCGGCCAGTAAGACGGTTGCCATCAACAACGCCATCGACAAGAAGTTCCACTCCGGTGTGGCATTCCCCTACGGGACTGCAACCGGGGCTGACGCGACGACGTCTGCGACATACGCATTCACCGTGGGCGCACCGGGCAGTCCGCCGGCCTCACCGTGGATCGTGGCATCGTTCGCTGGACTGCTTGTGCTGCTAATGATGGGCCTCACCGTCTGGCTCTCGCGCCGACCAAACGCGATCTAGCGCGAGAGTAGGTCCGGCTCCCGACCAAGTACCTCACGGATCCACGACAAAGGCAGCGGTCACGCAATTCGACCGCTGCCTTCATCATTCGGGAACCGTCGATCGCTAGCAGACTCCGCCGATTGACGCCATTCGTGCGCTGCACCACGGCAAGTGGGTGATATTCGTTCTACGACGCGCGATCATCCGGGGTTTATAGAACTATCGAATATAGCTCTGTGACATCTTCCAATCCACGCAGAGTGACTTATTGCGAACGAAGTGCCGACCTCACGGAGTTTTCCTTGTGACGAGATTCGAGCGACGACCCGCCATCGGGCACTACCGCCATGCCGCAGTGCCATTCGCCTCGTGCCGCTGCCGCAATGCACGTCGCCTGTCTGAACACCGAGCTGTTGGCCTAGCTACTGATGTGGAACCACGATGAAGAGCAGAGTCAGTATGAGGCGTTCCGCCAACAAGGGCGTCGTCGCATTCGCTGTCGGGGCACTGGTTGCCGCCGGGATTGTTGTTGCGCCCAGTCCCTCGCTGGCCGTTGAGCCGTGTTACACCTACACCGACAACGGTTTTGAGGCGACGGTCACTAGCGGAAGTGGTTGCAGCGGTGCGGTCACGATTGATTCCACGGCGGGCGGATACCCGATCACAACGATCGGGAATAACGCGTTCGAAGATAACAGCGCTTTAACGAGCGTCACGATTCCCGACAGCGTCACATCACTGGGAAGTTTCGCGTTCTTTTCCAACTCGAACTTGACGTCTGTGACGTTGGGGACTGGTCTGACAACGATCGGGAGTGCCGCGTTCTATTCTACCGGTTTAACGAGCGTCACGATTCCGAATGGTGTCACGTCTCTGGGATATGGCGCGTTCGCTTCCAACGGCAACTTGACGTCTGTGACGTTGGGAAGTGGTCTGACAACGATCGGCTATAGCGCTTTCCAATCTAGCGGTTTAACGAGCGTCACGATTCCGAACGGTGTCACATCACTGGAAAGTTACGCGTTCGCTTCCAACGGCAACTTGACGTCTGTGACGTTGGGAAGTGGTCTGACAACGATCGAGGAGGGCGCTTTCCAATCTAGCGGTTTAGCGAGCGTCACGATTCCGAACGGTGTCACATCACTGGGAAGCTTCGCGTTCGCTTACAACTACAACTTGACGTCTGTGACGTTGGGAAGTGGTCTGACAACGATCGGCGCTAACGCGTTCGAATATAGCGGTTTAGCGAGCGTCACGATTCCGAACAGCGTCACATCACTGGGAAGCTCCGCGTTCGCTAACAACGGGTACTTGACGTCTGTGACGTTGGGGAGTGGTCTGACAACGATCGGCGCTAACGCGTTCGAATATAGCGGTTTAGCGAGCGTCACGATTCCGAACAGCGTCACATCACTGGGAAGCTCCGCGTTCGCTAACAACGGGTACTTGACGTCTGTGACGTTGGGGAGTGGTCTGACAACGATCGGGGCTAGCGCGTTCAGGAGTGCGAGCGCTTTGACCAGTGTCACGATTCCGAACGGTGTCACGTCTGTGGGCAATGGGGCGTTTATGGGCACCACGAGTCTGGCGTCCGTGACGTTCGGGAGTGGTCTGACAACGATCGGGGCTAACGCGTTCAATGGTGCGAGCGCTTTAACCAGTGTCACGATTCCGAACGGTGTCACGTCTGTGGGCGATGAGGCGTTTAGGAACATTACGAGTCTGGCGTCCGTGACGTTGGGGAGTGGTCTGACAACGATCGGGGCTAGCGCGTTCAGGAGTGCGAGCGCTTTGACCAGTGTCACGATTCCGAACGGTGTCACGTCTCTGGGCAATGAGGCGTTTAGGGGCACCACGAGTCTGGCGTCCGTGACGTTGGGGAGTGGTCTGACAACGATCGGGGCTAGCACGTTCAATGGTGCGAGCGCTTTGACCAGTGTCACGATTCCGAACGGTGTCACGTCTCTGGGCAATGAGGCGTTTAGGGGCACCACGAGTCTGGCGTCCGTGACGTTCGGGAGTGGTCTGACAACGATCGGGGTTAGCGCGTTCAATGGCGCTTCGCCCATGACGAATGTCGTGTTCTTGGGTAATCAACCGACATCATGTGGCAGTAACTGTTTTTTGAGCACTGGCTCAGCCGTCTGGTATCGCGCGGCTGGAACTACCGGATGGTCTAGCCCCTATCAAGGCCACACGATGAGCGTGTTGGCCGTACCGGATTCCCCCAGCGCCGTCACCGGGGTATCCGCAGACGGCGCCGCAGACCTAACCTGGACCGCTCCCGCTGCGAATGGCTCGGCGATCACTGGTTACAACGTTCAGGTGTCGACGAGTGCGGATGGGTCGTACTCGAATGCAGCAGGTTGTACGAGTTTGGGTGACGCGCTCACGTGTACTGCTTCTGGTTTGACCAATGGCACTGGCTACTTCTTCAAGGTTTTGGCGACGAACGGTGTCGGGGCTGGTGCCTACTCAGCAGCGTCTGCCGCATTCACTCCGGCAGCGGTGCCGGGCGCTCCTGCTGCGCCGACGTCCTCTGCTGTCGGGGATGGCACTGTGACGTTGGATTGGGTGGCTCCGGATGCGAATGGTTCGGCGATCACCGGTTACAACGTTCAGGTGTCGACGGGCGCGGATGGGTCGTACTCGAATGCAACAGGGTGTACGAGTTTGGGTGACGTGCTCACGTGTACCGCTTCTGGTTTGACCAATGGCACTGGCTACTTCTTCAAGGTCTTGGCGACGAACAGTGCCGGGTCTAGCGCCTACTCAGCAGCGTCTGCCGCATTAACTCCGGCAGCGGTGCCGGGCGCTCCTGCTGCGCCGACGTCCTCTGCTGTCGGGGATGGCACTGTGACGTTGGATTGGGTGGCTCCGGATGCGAATGGTTCGGCGATCACTGGTTACAACGTTCAGGTGTCGACGGGCGCGGATGGGTCGTACTCGAATGCAACAGGTTGTACGAGTTTGGGTGACGCGCTCACGTGTACTGCTTCTGGTTTGACCAATGGCACTGGCTACTTCTTCAAGGTCTTGGCGACGAACGGTGTCGGGTCTAGTGCCTACTCAGCAGCATCTGCCGCATTCACTCCGGCAGCGGTGCCGGGCGCTCCTGCTGCGCCGACGTCCTCTGCTGTCGGGGATGGCACTGTGACGTTGGATTGGGTGGCTCCGGATGCGAATGGTTCGGCGATCACTGGTTACAACGTTCAGGTGTCGACGGGCGCGGATGGGTCGTACTCGGATGCGACAGGGTGCACGAGTTTGGGTGACGTGCTCACGTGTACTGCTTCTGGTTTGACCAATGGCACTGGCTACTTCTTCAAGGTCTTGGCGACGAACGGCGTCGGGCTCGGCGCCTATTCAACAGCGAGTTCGGCGGTCGTTCCAAAGGCCGCGAACCCGATTTCGTTTAATGATCCGGCTGATACGACTTTTGGTGCTGGTGATGTTGCGTTGGTCGCTAGTGCACCGGGAGGAACGGTCGCTTTCGCGTCGACGACGGCCGGTGTGTGCACAGTAGTTGATGCCACGGTGAGCCTTGATGGTGCGGGCACGTGCTCGATCACGGCGACCCAGGCTGGTGATGACGTCTATGCGGCGGCGACCCCGGTTGATCAGTCGTTTGACATTGCCAAGTCGGCCGCAACGATCTCGTTCGGGTCTGCCCCATTCGTTGCCGTTGGTGCAACCGGTGACGTGAGCGCGACAGCAACCTCAAGTGAGACCGTGGTCTTCACCTCGAACACCGGAGCTGTTTGCACTGTTGATGGTGCTGCGGTGACCGGTGTGA